>Ga0233434_1000049_pt1 | contig 167042 bp, 131 predicted proteins | sample SI_122_August201_4_FD_182738 | JGI IMG/M metagenome (GOLD analysis project Ga0233434, IMG submission 182738) | Seawater microbial communities from Saanich Inlet, British Columbia, Canada - SI_122_August2016_120_MG | ecosystem: Environmental > Aquatic > Marine > Inlet | place: Canada: British...
GCTGGCATCGCGAGTAAGTCTAAGTCACCATTCTGAAGATTTTCTAATGCTTGGATAAAAGATTCTTGCTTTTTAGTTTCTATTTGAGCATCAGGTGCCTCACTAGATTCAAAAAACTTCTCCATATATTGGTTAACGGGGCATGATGATATAGATAGGGTTCCAAATTGTATTCTTTCCATAATCGCGTCCACCTCATGGGAGGGAGCACGTACCGTACTCAAACCAACCGGCTAGACACTTATTGATATAGGCGACCCCTTCTAACGTATATTGAATTACCATGGTCTCTCTCCGTTCGGCTCAGCAACAACTTCGAAAAAGGAGAAATATTGTTGAAGAAGCCTTGGAAGATTTTGTGCAAGAAAAGATGGCCAGTACTCAGGCACCTGCTATGACTTTAGCTCGTGAGGTATTACTCGCAGGAGGGAAGAGATACCGTCCTGTTCTTACGATGTTAGCCTTTGAATCAGCAGGTGGTGAAGAGATATCGGAAGTCATGGACCTAGCTCTTGCCGCGGAACTAATTCATACTGCAACTTTAGTGCATGATGATATCTATGACTTTTCAAAGACTAGGAGAGGTAAACCTACTCTACATGCATCTCATGGTCTAGCACATGGAATTATTGGAGGGGATTATTTATTTGTACTTGGATTCGGTTTAGGTGGAAAATATGAGGCTAAAATTGTTGAGAAAATGGCAGATACCTGTGCTAACATAGCATCTGGTGAGTTGTTACAGCATGAACACATTGGAAACCTAGCAACAACACCTGAAGATTATTATTCAATTATCGATGGAAAAACAGCTGGGCCTTTTGCTACTGCATGTGCTTGTGCTGCAATTGTTGCTGGTGCTTCGGATGAGGTAGTAAATTCTCTTGAAGAATTTGGTTGGGAAGTGGGCAGAGCATTCCAACTCGTAGATGACTTACTAGATTTGACAGGTGATGAAAACATGGGTAAACCCAAGGGTGGCGATGTACACGAAGGTAAAATGACGCTTCCAATCATTCATGCATTAACTATGCTACATGGGGTCGAACGTGAACAATTAGCTGACGTATTACAAAATTTCTCAGATGATCGTTGGAATGAGTTAGTATCGCTACTTTCAACCGCAGGTTCTTTCGAATATTCTGAACAATTAATCGAAAATCATGTTAACAGAGCTCTACTTCAATTGAAATCCTTGCCTCAAAGTATTGCTAGAAATTTGATGGAAGAAGTTGCTAAAAGGTCTCGTTCAAGAAAAAAATAAAATTTAATCAGTACTCTTAGGTGAATATATGAGTTTCAAAAAAGATTGGGAAGTTATTGTCATTGGAGGTGGTCCTGCTGGTTCAACGACTGCAAGATATATCGCAGAAGGAGGTTGTGAGGTTCTAGTAATTGATGGGAGAGATCCCATCGGGACGCCCCTCCAATGTGGCGAATTAGTACCGACTAATGATGAAATGCGCCGTCTTTGCCCCGATGTTCCAGACATTGATGATTTGTTACAAACACCTTCAACTGCAATATCTAGAAAAACCTCTGAAATGCATTTAGTCCCTCCATCTGGAAAACCTCTTCGTTACTCATTTGAAGGATTTATGTTAAATCGAGTAGTTCATGATGAAGCTCTTGTTGATTTGGCTAAATCAAACGGTGTAGAATATTTGGTTAATTCAAGAGTTGACTCTGTAGATGGTAATGTGGTTAAATTAAGAGATGGTAGGGAATTTTCTGCAAAAGTAATAGTTGGCGCAGGAGGGCATAATGACCCCTTGAGGAGAAATTTTTGGGATGAATCCAGTCTTAAAATACCAGTCAAATTTGTTTTGATGGATGGTAATTTTGGTGATGCAGTAGAACTGCATTTTGGTTCAATGGCTCCCGGAGGTTATGCTTGGATGTTCCCTAAAGAAAATGGTGCCAATATTGGCGTAGGAATCCAAAATAAGTTTTCAAAAGGTCAAAATCTGAATGATCTGACAGAAGATTTCGTCAATCGTTATGATGGTAATATTACCTTCACTGGAGCTGGTTCATTGCCTATGTCGGGGACTATTACAACCTTTGTCAAAGGCAACTATGTCCTAGTAGGTGACTCTGCAGGTATGGTCCTGCCATCAAATGGGGCAGGAATCACCATCGCTATGATAGGTGGAAGGATTGCAGGGCAGGTGATTTCTGAACATCTCAAATCCGGTGTGCCTTTATCTGAATTTGAAATTCGCTGGAAAAAGCAGATGGGTAAGGTAATGCGTAATTCCAAAAGAGCATTTATTTTTGGTAGTTATATCCTAAGATTACCTGATTGGATAATCAATTTAATTTTCAATCGTTTCACCAAACCTTTTGTTTGGAGATCAATAACTTGTAGGAATATGTTTTTCATTTTCTGAGTTTTGATGTTATTCTGGTTTTTCTGCTTGCCATATAGTTGCCATTCCCGGGAATATGACTTTGGCTCGTGAATTAACAAAACCTACTTCTTCTAACATCCTAGTGTAATCTTTGGTCGTTCCAAAGTGGACATATGTTTTAGTCAGCCACTTCCAGGGGTGATCATCTTGCTTACATACTATTTTTGCATAGCTTCCCACCCAAGTTCTCATCCATAACCAGCCAAATAGTCCATGAATTTTATTGATTTTTGCAGGGTCTACAATTACTACTGGTGAACCTGGTTTCAGGACACGATATACTTGCGTTAATCCCTCTCTCTTGTCATACCAATCTCTGAATGAAAATAACGAACAAACTGCGTCAAAAGAATTATCTTCAAATGGTAATTTTTCTGCCTTACCTTCTACGAATGTTGCTTCCGAAAAGCCACTCATTTTTCTTGATTTGTTAACTCTCGGTTCTGCAACACGTAGCATTTCAGGAATAGGGTCGAGACATACTAACTCCTTTCCTTCAAATTCTTCAGCAAAACTACCTGGTCCGCAACCTACTTCCAATACTCGACCATCTTGAGGTAATCTATTCCTCACCATTCGTCTCCATTTTGAAACCTGCCCTAGAGTTGCAAAGCGATTTATTTTATCGTAAACTGGTATCGTAGCTTCAAGATTTCTTTGGAGCTCATCCCAGTCTTTTTCGCCGATAGTCTCGGTGTCCATATTATGCCGCGGAAGACTCAGGTATTTGGTACGTACTGATATTAATGTCAAACTGATTACTATGATGCAGTTTAGGTTGCTCATCGGTTATTATCATATACTAATTTTAGGTCGACATTGATATATAGGTGCGGAATATGACTAGGGAAGATGTTCTACGTTCAATTAAAAATGCAGAAATAGCGGCCACTGAGACGCTGTCAGATGCTAAAAAAGAAGCGGCATCTATAATTTCTCAAGCAAGACAAAATGCATCAGAAATTTTGACTTCTGGTCGTTCAGACTCCGAGTCTAACGCCCAAGGTTTGATTTCAAAAGCACGTGAAAGTGCTGGTTCTGAAGCAGAAGTCGTTTCAAATGACGGAAAAGTTGCACAGAAAAGCATTCATGATTCTGGGATTAAAAATCGTCAAAAGGCAGAAAAAATTGTAATTGACGCTTTTAGAAATTAAATTTAATTTTTTGGTGGTTACAATTATGTCTCAGGTTAAAACGCAGCAAATGGGTCGTTTACTCGCTGCTGGTAGCAAAGATCTGATTGATGAAGTAGTTGATGCGTTGGCAGAATTAAACGCATTACACATAATAGAATACGATGGTACGGATGAAGGTTTTAATCTAGGTACTCCGAAAGAAGAGGCAGAAGAAGTAGGGAAACGTCTGTCTAAATTACGTTCTGCAGCATCTCTTGTTGATGTTTCTGGTCCGAAAAAACCAGTGTCTGCAAAGAAGATCCGTTCAGAGCTCGAAAATAATCTCTCGGAGGCAGTAGAACATCTTTTGGAAAAAAGTACTCGTCTTGATTCAGTCGAGAATAGTCTGTCTTCTCTAGAGGAAGAAGCTGCTGTCTTGGAATTAATTTCATCAATTGATTTAGACGTAGAGTTATTATCTGGTTATTCGGAATTATCTTCATTCGTAGGCACTGTGAATGATTTAGAAATGGCTAAAGAAATCACACCTAACAGCCTTTTCTTTAGCGGCGTATCTAAAAAAACTAAGGTAATTGCTGTTTTTGTTAAAAATAGTGATTCTAACGACACACAATCTCAATTGAATGCATCCGGATTCCAGGCAATTAACCTTCCAGAGAATGGCAATGGCAGTTCACATATTTTACTCTCAGATGTACGTGAATCAATCAGCGCACTATCTAAAGAGAAGTCATCAATAAGTGAAGAGATAGATAATTGGACAAACGAATTCGGAGAATCTCTAGTTTGTGGCTTAGAATTATTAGAGAGAGAACATGACATTCTGACTGCACCTGTTAAAATTGCAGTATCGGAGCATGCTTTTTTCATCGATGGTTGGATAGAAATGTCTCGCTCCGAGGAAGTTAAATCTGCTCTATCAAAATCTTGTCTATACACTGAGGTTTCTCCCTTTGTACTGAAGGCAGGCGGTGGTGGTCACGGCCATTCAGATCATGCTCATCATCAAGAGATGCCCCCTATCTCCTATCAAAATAGACAAGTCAGTAAGCCAATGGAATTACTTACTGATGCAGTAGGGAGACCTGCGTACGGAAGGATAGATCCTACTTTGTTTATGTTTGTCACTTATCCAATTTTCTTTGGAATGATGCTTGGAGATATGGCTTATGGTTTAGTCACAATGTCTCTAGGTGCACTAGTCATGAGTCGCGCGGGTTCAAATGAAATGATGAACTTAGGTGGCAAATTCCTAGTCTACATAGGATTAGGAACTCTCGGATTTGGTTACATCTATGCTGAGTTCGCTGGTTGGGAGATACTTCCTCATCACGGCCATAATCCTGCCGAGAATCTAGCCTTCCTATATCCATTTGAGCTAGACCATGGTCATGCATGGGCGGCTCACCTCCCATTTGGCATCGAACTGGCTTTCCCATTCCATAGGGTTACTCCAACGTCTGATTATGGCAATTTGGAGCACCTAATTGTCTTGACGATTTACCTTGGATTCCTTCATATTATATTTGGTAGAATTATCGGATTTAGGGATGTTTTATTTTATGGTACTGATCATGGTCACGTCGGACTTTTAGCAGCATTTTTTGAACATGGAGTCTGGATTTTATTACTAATTGGAGGTTTCATGTTTTCATATGGTTATCTCGGCCCAGATGAGGCAGAATATATGATGCAACCTGGGGCTATTGTAGCATTAACAGCAGTTGTTTTGCTAATGTGGACTTTATACAACTATCATGGAATACCTCTAGCAATAAGTTTGTTGTTAGCACCTATTGAGGCTATTGGGATGATGCCTTCAGTAATATCCTATGTGCGTCTTTTTGCTGTAGGAATTGTAGGGGTTAAAATTGCTGAGACAGGTAATATGTTGTGGGATCCAATGAAAGATGCTATCTCTGATGATCCTTTATTCGTGCCAGTTTTCTTCGTAGGTTGGTTAGCAGTTCAATTCTTCGCATGGGGCCTTGGGGTGTTCAGCCCCAATATTCATGCAGCCAGACTTCATTTCGTAGAATGGATGAGGCAATATTATGATTCTAGCGGAGAGGCATTCGAGCCTTTCGGTTTCCGCTCGCACCACGTGGAGGTCGAGTGATATCACATTCCAAGCTATTATGCTTAGAAAAAAAATGGAGGAAAAAAATATGAATAACAAAAATAAAATGAGTGGATTAAGTCTGTTACTAGCATTATCGTCAGTTGTGATGATTGCGAGTGGCGTTCAGGCAGAAGCAAACGAACTAACAGTAGAAGCATATGCGAAAATAGGCGCAGGATTCGCCCTAGGTCTAGCAGGAATTGGAACTGGCTTAAGCCAAGGACCAATCGGTGCAGCAGCTGTTGGTATGATTGCAGAAGATAGCAGCAAGTTCGTTAACGGACTAATCTTCACAGCTCTACCTGAGACAATCGTTCTTTTCGGATTCCTTGCATTATTCTTGCTCTGAGCAGAATTGTGTAGGTTCGTATAAATGATTAATTAAAAACACGAGGTGTAATGAAATGACATTGGATGCATTAGCAAACGAAATCGCGGCTCAAGCGAAAGCTGAAGCTGAATCGATTATCGCAGCCGCTAAGCAGCAAGCTAAAGAAATTGAGGGCGAAGCAAAAGCAGTAGCTTCTTCTTTCTCCTCAGATATGAAAGCACGTGCTGAGCGAGAGAGCGCCCAGTTGTCAGTAGAAGTAGTAGCATCAGCTAAACAAGCAAACCAGAAGCATCTTCTAATCGCTAGACGCGAAGAATTGGATGAGACCTGGAATTCAATACGTGTATCGGTGGCGTCACCAGATCTCAAAGGTCGTTCTGATGTCCTAAGTGCACTTTTAGCTGAAGCGAGCAAATCTGGAGAAGGAATGTTACTTCGTCCAGTTTCGACTGATCGCAAAGCGCTTGAAAAAGGGAATTTTTCTCTTGGTGACGACGTTGAAGGATTAGGGGGCTTTGTCCTTGAATCTAAAGACGGTTCAATAGTACTTGACTATCGATTTGATAGTCGTCTAGAAGAAGCTTGGAATGCTAATCTAGGTACTGTAAATAAAACTTTATTTGGTAATTAATTGGTGAAAATATGACTGGAATAGTAAGTGGCCGTTCTAATATTTACAACGCTTCAGCTCGCGCTAAAGCACGTAAGGCTTCTCTAATTGATCCCACCCGTATGCGACAATTGTTGCAATTAGGCCCGGAATCAATTGGTGCAAGTATTGGTGAGCTAGGATATCGTTCTGAAATGGACATATATTCCGCTCGTATGGACGGGGCTGATGCAGTAGAAGCTGCACTTTTCCACAATCTTGATAATGATCTATCTGAGGTAATGAGATTCTGTCAAGGGCCTCTTAAATCAATAGTTTCAGTCTATGTTGAACGTTTCTCTTATGAGAAGGCAAAGACCGTTCTCCGTGCAGTTAACGGCGGATGTTCAGATGAATTAATTGAATCACAAATTCTTCCTTCTGAAAATCCTAAAAATTCATTATGGCTTGAAATTGTTAGGAATACAGAGACAGTTGCAGAAGCAGCTAGTGCAATGGCAGGTACGCCTTGGGGTAAGGAATTAGGTAAATTAGAAGGTACTGAATCAACACTAGAAGAAATGGAAGATGCATTGGATCGACAATACTACAATCACGCTTTGAAAGTTTCTCGAGGAAAGGATTCCAGTATCCATCTAATGAAGTATATCAGAACCGAGATCGACCATCGAAATATAATCAATCAATTCCGTGAACTACGTCAAAATATTTCTCCAGACAAACGTTTACAGATGGTTATTTCAGGCGGTCGTATTCAGAACTCAGTAATGGCACAAGCGTCCCAAGCAACATCTCAGGAAGCGATAGTAGATGCTCTTCGCCGTAGCAACTCATTTGATGATGAGGGCTTCGATGAAGCACTTCAACAGTCAAAAGTCACGGGTTCTTTAGATCCAATAGCATCTCTTTTGACACATAAAAGACATGCGATGCTAAAACGTTTCGCGTATCTTAATCCGGTGTCATCATTCCCAGTAATTTACTATATCGAGCGTAAAGTGCTCGAAATACAAAATCTTCGTCTTCTTGTGCGTGGGAAGACGATTGGCCTCACATCAGAGGTATTAGAAGCGCATATGGATTTTTGAGGTAGATAATATGGAAATAGCAGTAGTCGGTTCCCTTGATTTTACCCTTGGTTTCCAACTTGCAGGTGTTTTGAGATTACACAACCCTGCTAATCTAGATGAGTTGACTTCAACAATGAAGTCTCTATTAAATGAAAAAGAAGTAGGAGTTGTTGTAATTGATAACTCCGATTTATTACAGCTTCCGGAAAGATTGCGAGTGCAACTATCCGAAAGTATCACACCCACTGTATTGGGTATTGGGACCGAAGAGGATAATACCCTCAGAGAGTCCATCAAGTCGGCCCTAGGAGTCGACTTGTGGAAGTAAATCCTAGAAAAAAAAATAAAGGAAGTGAATTAAAAATGAGTGAAGAAAATGGAGTGATTTATCGCATCTCTGGACCAGTTGTAACCGCAGTAGGAATTTCGCCAAGAATGTATGAAGTTGTGCGAGTAGGTGATGAAGGTTTAATGGGAGAAGTTATTGAATTACACGGCGAACAATCAGTTATTCAGGTATATGAGGAAACCTCGGGTGTCAGACCTGGTGAACCGGTTATTAGAACTGGGCAAACCTTGTCTGTTCAACTAGGACCAGGTCTTTTAACTAAGATTTATGATGGTATTCAGAGACCTCTACCTGAACTTGAGAAGACCATGGGTGTTTTCATCAAAAGAGGAGTCGATGCAGATGGTTTAGATCTAGAAAAGAATTGGGATTTCAAAGCAACCGCTAAGGCTGGAGACTCAGTTACGTCAGGAGATGTTATTGGGACAGTCCAAGAAACAAAGACTATTGAACATAGAGTTATGGTTCCTCCGGGCACCTCTGGTGTGATCAAGAGCATTAGTTCTGGAGAATTTAATGTGACTCAAACTGTTTGTACTTTAGAAGATGGAAATGAAATTCAGATGATGCAAAAATGGCCAGTCCGTACTCCACGTCCGTTTACAAAGAAACACGCTCCAGAGGTTCCTTTACAAACAGGTCAGAGAATTCTTGATTTCCTTTTCCCTCTAGCTAAGGGAGGGACAGCAGGAATCCCTGGGCCATTTGGTTCAGGTAAGACAGTTACACAACAGCAACTTGCTAAGTGGTCCGATGCAGATATTGTTGTTTACATTGGATGCGGTGAACGTGGTAATGAGATGACAGAAGTTCTTGATGAATTCCCTCATCTTATGGACCCAAAAACAGGTGAGGCTTTGATGAACAGGACTACCATGATTGCGAACACATCCAACATGCCTGTTGCAGCCAGAGAAGCTTCAGTTTATACTGGTATTACAATTGCTGAATATTTCAGAGATATGGGCTATGATGTTGCTTTAATGGCCGATTCAACTAGTCGTTGGGCTGAAGCAATGAGGGAAATTTCATCCCGTTTAGAAGAGATGCCAGGTGAGGAAGGTTATCCTGCATATCTTTCCAGCCGTCTCGCAGAATTCTATGAGAGAGCAGGGAGAGTTGAGACTCTTGCCGGGGGAGATGGTTCAGTATCTGTAATAGGTGCAGTTTCACCACCAGGCGGAGATATTTCAGAACCAGTCAGTCAAGGAACTCTACGTATTGTTAAAGTATTCTGGGGTCTTGATGCAGGTCTTGCACGTCAAAGACATTTCCCTGCAATTAATTGGCTTAATTCATACTCACTATACCCCCCATCACTTGATCAATGGTATAGGGATAATATCAAGAGTGATTTCCCTGAACTTAGAACTGAAATCAGTGCCTTGCTTCAAGTCGAGGCGGAATTACAAGAAATCGTTCAGTTAGTAGGTTCCGATGCTTTACCAGTCGATCAACAACTAACTCTAGAAGTTGCTCGTATGATTAGAGAATTTTTCCTACAACAGAATGCATTCCATGACGTAGATACTTATACCGATTTAAAACTCCAATATACTATGGCCAAGGCTATACTTTCTTTCCAAGAAGAATCTAAGAAAGCTCTAGCGGGTGGTGCTGCTCTTGAAGATGTAGTTAACGTACCAGCACGTACTGACCTCATGAGAGGAAGGTTCGAATCAGGTTATGAAGAAAAAATCGATAAAATGTTAGAAACTATGATCAAACAAATTGCCGAGACTATGGAGGATAACTGAGAGGTGGTATAAATGACTGGAAAAGAATATAGAACAATCACTGACGTAAAGGGGCCTCTTGTGTTCCTAAATAAAACTGAACCTGTTGCCTTTGGAGAGATTGTAGAATTACGTCTAACCGATGGTACTTTGAAGAATGGGCAAGTTCTAGATACATCTGACGATCAAGTTATCGTTCAGGTTTTCGAAGGTACTGCTTCAATTGATAAACAAACAGGAATAAAATTTCTTGGTGACGTGTTTAAGTTACCAGTAAGTACAGATATGATTGGAAGAATCCTTGACGGTGCTGGACGTCCAAGAGACGGCGGACCTGCTATTGTAGCAGACGAAATGGCAGATATTATTGGTGCTGCTATCAATCCTTATTCACGTCAGAGCCCTGACACATTTATTCAAACTGGAATATCTGCAATCGATGCTTGTACTTCATTAGTCCGTGGTCAGAAACTACCTATTTTCAGTGCTTCAGGACTTCCACATAATGATATTGCATTACAAATTGCTAGGCAAGCTAAACTGGTTGACAGCGATGATGACTTCGTGGTAGTTTTCTGTGCAATGGGAATCACGGCAGAAGAATACAATTTCTTCGTTCATGATTTAGAAAGAACTGGTGCTTTAGAAAATGCTTGTCTTTTCGTCAATCTTGCTGACGACCCTGCTGTTGAGAGATTGATTACTCCAAGACTAGCTCTTACTGCTGCTGAATATCTTGCCTTTGAGAAAGATTATCACGTATTAGTTATCTATACTGATATGACCAACTATTGTGAATCACTTCGTCAAATAGGAGCAGCACGTGAAGAAGTTCCTGGTCGTAGAGGTTATCCTGGATACATGTATACAGATTTAGCAATGCTATATGAGCGAGCGGGTTTGGTTAAGGGGAAGAAAGGCTCAATAACTCAATTCCCTATATTGACAATGCCTGGAGACGATATTACTCATCCTATACCTGATCTTTCTGGATATATTACCGAGGGGCAAATTGTTATTTCTCGTGAGCTTCACCAGAAAGGAATTTATCCTCCGATTAACGTCCTACCATCTCTATCCAGACTTATGAATGCAGGAATTGGCGATGGTAAAACTCGTGAAGATCATAAATCAGTTTCTGATCAACTTTATGCAGCATATGCTCAAGGAAGAGAATTACGTGGTTTAGTGGCAATCGTAGGTGAAGATGCTTTGAATGAGCGTGACTTACAGTTATTGAAGTTCGCAGACATTTTCGAGAACAAATTCCTTCGACAAAGCCGAGATGAAGACCGTTCAATCTCAGAGGGAACTCTTGATTATGCTTGGGAGCTACTTTCAAATATTGACACAAAATATCTTGTACGTCTTGACCAGAAGTGGATTGATAAATATCATCCAACTGACAAAAAAGAATGAATAAATTAAAAATTATAGTTAGGAGATGAGAAAGATGGCACTAGACATCAAACCAACACGCTCAGAACTGATAAATTTGAAGCGTCGGATAAAACAGACTTCAAGTGGATATAATCTCCTTAAAATGAAGAGAGATGGTTTATTCTTTGAATTCCGTACACTATTGGCTGAAATGATTGCAGCAAGAGAAGAACTTGTAGGGACTTATCGTGACGCATTGAAATCAATTGCCTTAGCGTCATCTATTGAAGGTGGATTAGCAGTCAAAAGTGCAGCAATTGCCGCTACATCAGGTCCTGAAGTAATGGTGTCAAGAAGAAATATAATGGGCGTCGTTGTTCCTAAAGTTGAAGGTGCAAATCTTACAACCACTGTTGAAACAAGACCTACTGGAATCATTGGTGGTTCGCCATATATTGATGAATCAGCTGATTCTTATTCTATCTTAATATCAAAAATTGTCAAGGCAGCAGAAATGGAAGCAACTCTCAAAAGGCTGCTTGAAGAGATTGAAGCTACAAAAAGACGTGTTAATGCCTTGGAGTTTGTTGTTATTCCTGAAATGAAAGAGGCACAATCATTCATTCAACTAAGATTAGAAGAGATGGAAAGAGAAGAAACATTCCGCCTTAAGAGATTCAAAAACAAGTAATTTTGCATTTCTTTCTGCATAGCAGCACACACGGTTTGATAGGGGGTAATCTATGCTCAGTAGTCAAGTAAGATGGTGGGGTGACTATGTCTGACAGCAAACCAATTGTTATCGATAAAGAAACTTGGAACCAAAATGAGTTTCTAGAAACTATTTGCAATCGCTATTTTATTATTGGTAATCAATCTAGTATTGGTAATATCTCATGGGAGATAAATAGTCGTAATGGTGAGGATATTAGCTCAAGTCTAATTCTTCTTAATAAACATCTCAAACCCTTAAGTTTGATAGGGCTATTAGATGAAGGAAATCCTCCTACTTTGACAATAACAAGGTATCCTGTTGATCCCGTATATGTTCCATTCTGGCAACAGATATTAATTTGGGTGACTATGTTCTCATTTACTACATTAGCAGGCAGTTATTGGATATCTCAGTATGAGATAAGTAACTCAGTGCTGGCATATGAGTCATTAAAAGAATCGTTTGTATATTTTAGTTTCCCTATTTTCGCTGTCACCATATCGGCTCATCTTTTTAGAAAATATATTGCGTCTCTCTTTGAAGTCGAAGTTGGTAACTTAGTACCCGTAGCATTTCCTTTGATATCTCCTTTCTGGCCATTTGGGATTGTGGGTATTTTCGGCCAAAAGCGTGTTGACACCATAACATATCCAACTCGTCGTTCATTAGGTTTGATTGAATCTTCATCTGCATTTGTATTCTTAATAGGGGGTTCTATATTCTCATTCATAGGTATTTCATTGACCTCTGATTTACCTCCAGAAATTATATCTGATCCAATACTATTAGAATTAAGCGTTATAGTTGATTTATTGTCGAATCTATTTATTGATTCGGATATTTCAGTAAGGCTTCAGTGGGTCCATCCATTAGTGTTAGCAGGTTCAGGATTATCGATAATTGGTTGGATACTTCTTCTTCCTATTCCTGGATTCCCAGGGGACCGAATTTTACATTCAATAATTGGTCCCAAAAATCTTGAATCAAATGAAAATGAAACTTCATTATTCTTAGTAACTCTAGGGGTTATGTGTATAGTTTTCTTAGAAACTATATTTTGGCCTTGGTTGATTCTTGCCTCATTAGCTTCTTGGAGAAGATTTAGCGGAGAACATATACCCACTCCCTTGGTAGTTGATGAGGCATTTGGTATTGATAAGAAATTCCGAAATACGTTTGCTACAGTGATAGTTGTTGCATTACTACTAGGGTTCCCTGGAGTTCATCCAGTTAAACAAATTTCTAATTTGGAAGAAGGTTTGGATATATCAAGTTGGGATAATCAGATAGATTACTTAGGCGAAGGAATGAATACCTTGGATTTGTATCCTTCGGGAATAATGCCTGTTTCAGGAACTATACAAGTTTTAATCGATGGAGATAATGAAAGATGGGATATTGATTCTGAATGTTTTGATGATAAACTAATTTGTTATTTTGAAAATATCAGCCAAAATAATCATGGGTCATTGGACTTTTCGATTTCAGATAATAATTTAACTGACACTTCTCCTGTGCAATTACGTCTTATCATAGATACTGGAGACTCAACTAAAGAACATATTATCGCAGTCAAGTACCCTAATGTCACATCACCTGATCCTCTTTGGCACAGGGATAATCAATTTCCTAAAGAAAGAATTTGTATAAATGTTGAAGTTACTGAAAACCAATCTGGTAATTTGACTGTAAGTTCAAATCCATTCTGGTCAATAGAAAATTCAAGCTTCCTTCCAGAGGGAGAGAATGAATTATGTCTCATTTCTGAGAAAGGAGGTTGGGAGTCGTTAAAAATCGGTAATTCTGGAATTTCTGGTTATAGGATGGGGCCTATTGTAGAATTTGAATCTGATAATGGTGAAAAAAGAATTTGGAATTTGCCGATTGAAGACTCTTATGTTAATATATTCTTGAATCAAACCACTGGTCTTAGATTAAACCAGGTTACTGATGGAGTACTATATTCTGATACATTCAGTTCACCATTTTGTCCCTCAGAAAATATTATTCCAACATTAGATTCAAATTCTGTAGATAATTTTACTCTTTTGATTGGTTCACCAATTATTATTGATGGAGATTATGAGGATAGTAATATATTGATTCCTGAAAGCGGATGGTTGGTAAATTGTGGTGCTGAGAATTCAAAGGCATATTATTTGAAATCCGGCTTTGATATAGACATAGACGGTTTAGTAATGAATGACTCAAAATTACCATTCTCAGATTTAACTATTAATTCAAGAGTGGATATGGATCTAACTTTAACTCTAGATATATCTAGTAATTTAAGAAATGACTCTGGATTAGAAATCTCATTGCCAGATTTAATTCTTGCAAATGATTCAGTGGATATTGGAATTAATCTTAATGAAATAGATAGCGAGGTATGGAGAGTGTTTTGGATTACCCAAGATTCCGAGAGTTTAACTCTACATTTTGCATTAAAATGTCCTATCGGGGGATGCAACAATTGAGAGTGGCTATCATTGGAGTCGGTTCTATCGGGGGGGTTATTCTTGGTGCTATGGCTGATACAGATGTAGATTTAGTCTGTATCTCTAGAGGTTCCACTGCAGCAAGTTTGTCTAATCTGGGGTTAGTTTTACACACTCCTGAAGGGAGTATAGAAGTTGTGCCTTCTGAAAGATATCTGCTAGTGGATAGTCAAGCCGGTCCTCTTTCAGAGCAGATACGAGGCACCTGCGATATTGCAATAATTTGTGGTAAGACACTGGATACGCCAGCATTAGCCGAATTAGCATCTGAGGTTCTTACAGAAGATGGGTATGTACTGACAATCCAAAATGGATTGGGTAATGCAGAAATATTAGCTAATAGGATTGGTCGTGAACGTGTCTTTGTCGGTTCACTTACCCATGCGGCTTGGCGAAGTAACGAAGGGGAGGTATATTGGGTCGGGAGAGGTAGTATTAATTTTGGTGCATTAAATATACAAGAAAATTTTAGAGCAGAGCCTCTATTAAAAATCCTCAACGACGCTGATCTTAATGCTATATTAAGCGATGATATTCAACAGATTATTTGGAAAAAATTACTGATTAATGTTGCAATTAATCCAGTTTGTGCTATTGCAGGGGTTCGTAACGGGGCTCTTTTAGAAGTCAATTCACTTTGGCAACAAGCAATGCAGGCTATGCGTGAAGCTGCTATTGTAGCACGTGCTAGCGGAGTAGATTTAGGCGATATCAAATTAGAAAATTATCTTCGAGAGGTAGTAACTATATCTCCCGAGAATAGATGCTCGATGCTACAAGATATAATGGCAGGCAGACCTACTGAAATTGATGCTTTGTGTGGCGCAGTTGTTCTAAGGGGTGAGGCAGAAGGAATACCAACTCCTTGTAATGCAATATTACACGGTCTTGTCAAAGGTATTGAGAAATCTTCTAAATTTGATTGATTATTTATTCTAAGTCCTTATTATAATGTAAGCCTATATTTTCTTCTCTACCTAATGATGCACTGACTACAATTTTTGCAACTTGAATAAGATTTCTTAGTTCTACTAAATCTTGTGTTGGTTTACATCTTTCCCAGATAATATTGACTTCATTTTCTAAATGATTGATTCTTCGCTCAGCTCTTTTCAGTCTGTCATTACTTTTTACAATCCCTACGTCCATTGTCATAGTTGTTCTAAGGGCATCTAAATCTGCGCGCAGAGGTGAATGTTCAATTAATATAGAAAGATTATCAGCACGCCAGAGAGGGATATTTTTAGGTAACTTCTGTAATGTATTTTGATTATAATTCTCAATTATTTTTTTTGCTGCCCGTTCTGAGTATACAACCGCTTCAAGGAGGCTGTTTGATGCTAGTCGATTTGCTCCATGTAAGCCGGTCCTTGCTACTTCACCAATTGCATAAAGCCCCGGCATCTCTTTATCATGTACAAGCGCATGGCCATAGTGGTTAACTTTCACACCACCGACCATGTAATGAGCAGCTGGAATCACTGGAACCGGATCTATCCCGATACAAATTCCATAGGATTTTAATTTTTTATCAATATTTGGAAACTTATCAACTAATTCTTTCCTATCTAAGTGTTCAGTTATAAGAAATACATGTTTGTCTCCCGTTTTCTTCAATTCCGAATCAATGGCTCTTGCTACAATATCTCTTGTGCCGAGTGACCCCATTTCAGAATATTTATTCATAAAGGAGTAACTCTCTGGATTCTTTACTTCTGATTTTTTCCAGTTTTTAATGTCCTGTTTAGTCATTAAAATTGCACCATAACCCCTCATTGCTTCAGTAATTAAAAATGGTCTAGAACTATCTGAAGATAATGAGGTAGGGTGGAATTGTATAAATTCAATGTCTTTGATATCCGCTCCAACTCTAAGTGCCATACCTACACCATCACCTGTTGCAATTGATGGATTTGTTGTTGAACGATGCAGATAACCAACTCCTCCAGTGGCTAATACTATCGCCTTTGCTGGTAATGTGTGCACTAATCCTGAAGGTGCAAGGCACCAAACACCCACTACTCCTTTTTCTGGTTCTCCATATTCTTTCTGAATTAGGTCGATTGCCATCCAGTTTTCTAGTATTACGAATCTGTCATCAATTTCTCCCGATGTAGACTTAGTTAGCGCTCTCTCAATTTCTTCTCCAGTTGCATCCTTTGAATGCAGTATTCTTTTATCTGAGTGCCCGCCTTCTCTAACTCTATCGAATTCACCACTCTTATTCTTATCAAAACGGACTCCGTGTTTGATTAAATCTCTTATTCTATCTGCTGCTTCTAATACTACTGATTCGACAACTTCTTCATCGCAAAGTCCGGCACCGGCAGAAATAGTATCTTTTACATGAGCATCAATCGCATCCTGATCTTCTGGGTTAAGTACGCCAGCGATTCCTCCTTGTGCCCAATTTGTATTAGATGTCGAGATATTCTTTTTAGTAATCAAAGCAACATTCAGCCCTTTTTGCACGCAACGATGTGCTAAAAATAAACCTGCTATTCCCGAACCAATAACTGCGACATCTACAGGGCGCATTAATTCGTCTCTGACGACGTCACCCATATTACTCTCGATGAGGGCACTCTGAATGAATCTTCGCTTATTTTACAGGCTAACGGCCTAAAATCAGAGGTCTATTTTTCGCTCTGCTGCGCTCTTGTCCTCCTCAATGTTCATAGACGGAAATGCGGCAGCCGACTAATGATGTCGGCGAGAAATTGCTGATATTATATGGTGATGGGATGCATCTAGTAAGAATTGAACTTGAAAATTTCAAATCATTTGGTGGGCAGATAATCATACCATTTGAAGAGGGATTCACTGCAATAACCGGTCCTAATGGGTCAGGGAAGTCTAATTGTGGAGATGCCATACAATTTGTACTAGGTCCCAAATCCACTCGTTCTCTGCGTGCGTCTAATGTTTCAGAACTAATATTCAACGGCGGAGGCGGAGGAAAAGCAGCCAGAAATATGTCTGCAACGCTTGTATTTGAAAACACACCAGAATCTGACGGACGTCGTAGATTAAGAATTGACACCGAAGAAGTTTCATTTACGCGTTCAGTTAGATTAAATCGTAAAAACGATACGATTTCTTCATATTACATCAATGGTAATCCTTCTACTGCTACAGAAATGAGGAGAATTCTAGCCGAAGCAGGCTTACATGGCGATGGCTACAATATTGTATTGCAAGGAGATGTTACAAACCTGGCTTCTATGACCCCCCATAAAAGGAGAGGTGTTCTTGAAGAAGTAGCAGGAGTAACTGCTTATGATGATGAAATACGTCGTGCAAATAATCAACGTAAGGTAGTTGAAAATAACATTGAAACTATCGACTTATTCGAAGAAGAACAAAAAACAAGGCTAAAAGGTTTGGGAAAAGAACGCCAACAGGCACTGAAATTTAAAGATCTCAAAGATGAATTAGATTTGAATAAGGTAGTTCTTCAACAATCTAGGCACCGTAATAGGTTAGATGAAGTCAGACTTTTGGGAGAGGAGCGTTCAAGTTACTCGGAACAAATTACTGGTCTCACTGAGAATATTAGGGCAGGAAATCATAATCTAGGTGACTTCGATGAAGAACTTGTACAAATCGGAAATGATTTAGATGATATAATGAGCGGGGATGCAAGAGAATTATTAGATACTATTCGTCAGCATGAAATCGATATTGAAACTAATTCTGATAGAGTGGGAGATCAATTAAAAATCATTGAATCTACAGAAGAAGATATTGAAATAATTCGAGAGGATTACGAAAGTGCAGAGAATGCAAGGATATCTGGTCAAGATGAGTTGGATCAAGCCAAGGAATCTTTGTTGGAAGCAGATTCCGACCTTATTCAGGCCGCTTCTGACGAGAAACAAGCAAGGGAGGCAATTCAGTCAGGAGATAGACATGGCCGGGATTTAAATCGCGCACTTGGTCAAGCAACCGATTTAGTTGCAGAAAAGCATCAAGAATATTCTATTGCTAGATTGGAATCAGATAGGGCTGAGCAAACTGCCCAAATTTCCTCTGAAAAACTAGCAGACTTAGAAGAAGAATACGAACAAGCAACACTTACTAGAGATGATTTGACGTTAGTTGGAGATGAGATTCAAGGCAGTGGTGGGCAGGTAGATCGAACTGCCTTAGCGAATGAATTGACAAGATTAACTAAGCAAGAAATTGGATTGCGCGAAGATCGAGATCGCTCTGAAGTTAAGGCTAGAGATACAGAAGTCGAACTGGCAAAGGCCAGAGCACGACAAGAAGCGAAAGCAAATAGGCCGGGCTCAGCGATTACTATAGCCGCTTTAACAAAATTAAGGCAAAGTGGAGAAATTAAGGGTATTCTTGGTACATTAGGTGAGTTGTGTTCTCCAAAAGATGTAGCACATGAAGATGCGTTGGCATTAGCACTAGGGAATGGTTTGAGGAGCATAGTGGTCACTAATGATGAAGTTGCAGCTGACTGTATCAAGTGGCTTCGACTTAATGGTGGAGGCCGTGCAACATTTCTACCTCTAAACAAATTGAATGTATCTAGGCCACAAGGACGGACATTAATAGTCGCTAGAAATCCAGGGATCCTTGGTTTCGCTCATGATTTACTAGATTATGAATTAGAAGTCGATATTGCAGTTAGATATGCATCTAGGAATACCTTGATTGTACAATCAATGGATGTTGCACGGAAGAATATGGGTGGTGTCCGTATGGTCACCCTAAAAGGAGATATTATCGAAGGTTCAGGTGCAATGACAGGAGGTTCTCCTGCAGGTTCCTCAAGACCACGTTTCGGAGGAGGCAGTCCCGGTCAACTAGGTTCAGAAAGACTCGAGAGAGCAGTTGAAGAAGCGAATTTAATTTATTCAACTGTTGAAGCAGCATTAAGAGAATTACGTACTAATCAACAAAAATTACGTGATCAAATTCATGGACTTGATGATAGTGATCAATCGGTTAAAATACGCGAGTGGAAATCTGATCTTTCACGTGCGCAGAAAGATGTTGATGAAATTGGTAAGAAGATTATATTAGCCAGAGATGAATTCTCACGTGTCGATAAATTATTCATTTCATCAAAAGAAGCAGCCGAGAAAGCAAATCAAGATCATGAAGAATCCCTTCAATCGAGATCCGATGCTGCTGCTGCACTCCAAAACCACACTCCAGATCATCTTTCAGAAATATTAAGGAATGCAGAAAAAACAAGGACTGATGCTGAAAGAACCAAGATTGTATCTGATGCCGCCATTCTTAATGGTAATGAAAGAATGAACATTCTTTCAAATAGGTTGTCAGAACTTGCTAGACAAATAAAGAACAAAGAACAATTAATTTCTGACGCGAGAGGTGCAATATTTTCTTTGAAAGAATCTATAGCTAATTCTCAAGAATTATTGATAGATTTAAAGGGGCAATCATCACAATTCGATGAAGAGCAGCAAATTCTAACTCAACGCCGAGAAATAATTATTGAAGAGAGAGCGAGTTTGAGAGCGGCTCTAGATTCTCACTCTCAGAAACGCGAAACATTAGCCTCAAGAATTGAAGAATTAAATATTCAAATCCAACAAAAAAGAGTGGCAGTCAATGAAATTGTCGCAGAATTAGCAGATGCGGAAATCGACGTGCCATCTGCTGAAATCCAATTACCCACTGTGGCCGAGGCGGAAAGAGTAGTGCAGGGACTCGAACGTCGCCTCGGTCATCTAGGGGATGTCAATATGTTAGCTATAGAGCAATACGATATCGCCGTCGAACGTGTAGCCGGACTCATAGAAGACGGGAAAATACTCAGGCAAAGGCGTGATGACCTAGTAGGTATTGCAGATAGGCTTGAATCTGAGAGGAAAAAGAGGCTTCTCCTAGTATTCGAACATGTAAATAGAAATTTCAGTCGTGTATATGCACAATTACAACCTGGTGGTATAGGTAGTCTACGGTTAGAAAATCCAAAGAATCCATTCGATGGCGGTCTTGAGATGGATTGTGTACCTCCAGGTAAGAATAGTAAAACTCGCAGAAATTTACTATCAGGTGGTGAAAAATCTATGGCCGCCCTAGCTCTGATATTCGCTATACAAGATTACGAGCCAAGCCCATTCTATTATTTCGATGAAGTCGATCAGAATTTAGATCCATTTAACTCTGAATTAATTGCTGCACTTTGTTTAATGCGTTCACAAAGGGCGCAATTCATCATGGTCACATTAAGAAAAGTAAGTTTGAATTTAGCTAATCACCACATCGGTATCACTCATGCTGGCGATGGTTGCAGTCGCCGAATAACTGACTTCGATCGCGCCGCTGCTCTACAGATGAGTGAAGAGATGGAAAAAGAAGAAGCAGCCCGAAAACAGTCAGAAACTGAACGTTCAGAATTAGTATTGCCTGATCCAGAAAAGATGCCTCGTGTCCCCGAACCTCTCGGGACTCCTAAGTCATTAGGGGGTCTGGCAGAAAGGGCTGGTTTAGATATTGATGAATCCGAGGCAAATGAAATAGACGAAGAATCTTCAAAGAATGGAGATCTAGTAGCATTAAGGGAAAGAACAGAAGATTGGACAGAAGATATTGAAGAAGCCGATAAAGTTCAAAATGCATTGGTTGATGAAGAAAATCTCCAGAATGATAATGTCGAGGTCGATTCATCTGAAATTGAAATTGAGTGAGGTGAAATATGTCCGTTTTCGATGGTAACTCTATGAAAGATGACATAGTTTCAAGATTACTTGGTGGAGAAGCAGATCTTGAAACTAATCGTTATCTCGATAGACTGGTGGAATTGTCTCTTGTAGAAGAAGCAGAACATCAGTTCTTGATAGATCCCTTCGATAGGTCTGTAGCATTAGTGTTTCAAATGTTTCATAATACGGATCTTGACCCCTGGGATGTAGATCTTTCTGTTTTTCTAGAATTATTTAATCAAAGAATTAATGATTCAGAAAATATAGATTTACCAACATGTGGCAGATTAGTTAGGATGGCCTGGTCTATCCTCCGCGGCCAAGCTAGTTCCCTTCTTGAAAGGCAAGAAAAATCTCTTATTGACGAGGAGGTGGAGGAAACTTGGGATTTTGAGGATTCTTGGGAATCTGAATTTTCCGATGAAGATTATAATTTCTCAGTGGGTGTCCTTACTGGCGCTGCTAGCGATGTGTTGCCTACTATGTTCGAAGGTAGAATACATCGAGAAGAGGGGCGTCCAGTAACTCTGGGTGAGTTGCTTATGGGTCTTCAAGCAGCAGGTAGACTTTCTGAAGAACAAAAAATGCGAGAAAAAATAGCAAAAGAACGTCGCGAGGCTAATGAAAAAGCCCGAGCTAGGTTCGGAGGAAGTTTACATGTTGAGAATTTGGAGGATGATTTGAAAAGAACATGGGATGCATTACGGAGCCGTACTCTTGAAGAAAAAGAATCTACAAATCTTAGTGAGATAGTTGAAGTTTTAGAGAAAAGTTCTATTGATTCAGGATTAAGTGCTGAAGATGCGAAATCAGAAGCTCAAGTCACTGCATTAATTTCATCTCTTTTCCTAACTCATAGGGGATATGCCGAAGTTTCTCAAGATTTGGATGGTAATATTTCATTAAAAAATCTTCATCTTCGAGATGATGATTTTTCTGCCTTAACTAACCGCCTTAATCCTAAAGTAAGGATTACTGAAGGAGTGATATCCAATGAGTGAATCCAGCCTTTCAATTATTCTTGAGGCAATAATGTTCACTTCAGGGCGTTCTATGTCTACTGATGAACTTTCGAAAACCGTAGATAAAACCAGTGAAGAGGTACATACTGCTCTATCAGAATTACAAGCAAGAATTAAACGAAGACAAGATTCTGCTTTGCAATTAACTGAAGTTTCAGGCCGCTGGATATTTGAGGTCCGACCTAGTCTTTCTCCTCATTTACCTGAATCATTCCGCCCTGACACCCCTCAAAGGCTCCTTCCTGCCGCTGCATTAATCGCCTATCATCAGCCAATGGCCCAATCTCAATTAGTAGAGATGCTTGGGCAAAGAGCTTACGATCACGTAAGGGAATTAGCAAACTTAGGACTCATCGATAGGCGTAGAGATGGCCTGACACGTCGTCTAACTACAACTAGGAGGTTCGCAGAGTATTTTGGTTGCCCGGAAGTTGATTATCGCGCCGTTCGTTCATGGTTCCGTTCTGAGGCTACCAAAGCGGGTCTGACTAGTGCTCAACTCGCTGCGTCTCTTGCACCAGATGAACAAATGTCTATTTCAGAGTTTATTGAAGAAGACAATAATTCTGAATCTACTCTGTCTGAGAATTAGATTAATTCTCTCTAATTTTTAATAGTGCTGCCTCGACGGTTGCCATAGTTATTCTTTCACCACTTTCTTTGACCATATTTGCAATTAAATCTATTTCTTCATCTTTTGCGCCTGCTGAACTTATCATATTCTTTAGATGCAATTTCATATGTCCTGCCTGTATCCCTACAGTGGCTAATGCCCTGAGGGCGCCTAAGTTCTGTGCCATTCCTGCAGCTGCCATTACTTTAGCCAAGTCATTCGCACTCTTTATCCCTAAAAGTGCTACATTTGCCTGAGCCCCAGGATGTATTCTTACAGCCCCTCCTACCAGTCCCACAGCCATTGGACATTCTATAGATCCAACTAAATTCCCTTCTGAATCTTTCTCCCAATGTGTCATTGAGGTGTATTGTTTCTCATGCGCACAATATGAATGAGCGCCTGATTCTATTGCGCGCCAGTCTTGACCACATGCGATTGCTATAGGGGAAATGGCATTCATTATGCCTTTGTTGTGAGTAGTTGCTCTAAACGGATCAGCAGCCGCAAAATGATATGCTTGTAATACTCCTTCGATTACTTCCGCTCCCTGACTTGCATCTCCCTTGTCTGACATTTCTTCTGGGGTAAAAGTCGCACTAACTCTGGCCAACCTATGTATTGCTAAATTACTAATTATTCTTAGAATAACTGTCCCCTTTGATAATGATTCTATTTTGGGTGCAATAGTTTCAGCCATTGTATTTACTGCATTTGCTCCCATTGCATCTCTACAATCTACGAGGATATGGACGATGACCATTGGTCCTGACATCGTTTCTATTATTCTTACTTCAACATCTTTACAACCACCTCCGAATTTTACTAAAATCGGGTCGACATCATTACATGACTGAATCAGTTCATCTTTCGCTGCAAGAATTAGATTTCTAGATTCTTCTGGGTCTTCGCAGCCAACTATTTGTATTTGGCCAATCATTATTGGATCTGTATTATCTGATCTAAAACCGCCATTAGCCTGGCATCTTTTAGCCATGTTAGATGCTGCAGCTACTACGCTTGCTTCTTCTACTACGAATGGCACTAGGTAGTGTTCACCATCTATTATGAAATTCGTCGCTACTCCTATAGGCAGAGAATATCTTCCAACGACATTTTCAATCATCCTATCTGCAGTGTCTTCAGATAATTCAGCATCTGCCCATGCATTAGTTTGTTCTTCAGTCAAACCAGCTAACTCTGCTAATTTCTGTCTTCTTTCAGGCACTGATAGTTTGTAAAATCCTTTCAATCGACTGTTATCTACTGGCATGTTTCCACCATTCTTTGGCAGAGCATACTACTTGTAATCTCTTTGCTTTATTCTGGTCGAATCAACTCTTTTATTCAGTTGTGGCTAAAGAGGTAATATCTTTTATTTTTACTTGATATTATTTACTTAATCTCGGATCCAAATCATTTCATCATATATTTTGAATGGTAAAAAGCGTTAATCTTGTCGTTAACGGGTTATTAACGTATTAAAAAAGCGTTAACAAAGCGTTAATAATTTACCTCAATATGTGCTTTATTGGTTTATTTTCTAATTTTTATTTCTGAACTTGTATTATAATGCGTTAATTTAGATAAAATTAAGCGTAATAATACGTGAACATTATGAACTAGTAGTGTTGCACGTCGAATATGTCCGTCGGAGGAGTTAGTATGCTAGACTTACCCTCCGTAAGAGGAAATCCCTTTGACAACCGGCCAATTGAAGCATCCCGTGCTCATGATTTAGTTGGAAGACAAAAGATACTTCATCGATGGAAAGACCATATTCTCTCAGGTTCACCTAGGATGATATTACTAGTTGGAGAATCAGGTTCAGGTCGTACATCAATGATTAACACCATCTCGTCTCAAACACCGAAGAAATATATTGGTCAGTTTTTATCAGATGATGACGATCAGGTTCGTACAGTATTACATGAAATTGTAACTCACTTTGGTTCATTCCAGCCAATACCTACAATGAATCAATTATCTCAAAAATTAGTTTCTATTCTTGATGAAGAAAAAGGCCCATTACCTCTAATTGCATTAGACTATCCATTCAGGGCAATCGATATCAATATCTTTCTTTCAAGAATTTCTCCAATCTTATTGAGATTAAGGGCCATGATTATCGTAACTATTACTGAATCTCAACTTCTAGAACTCGACTTAGAACTCAAAGAAATGTTTGATGAACCAGATAGGATACCTAGCTTTACTAAAAAAGAGATTCAAGAAATGGTCAATAACAGAATGAGGATTAAATCGAAAGAGAAATGGAATATTAATTCTAAGATTCTTGAATCAATTCACTCCAGCACGGGAGGTAATCCTCGTGATGTAATCAAGATTTTGAAATGCTTAGTGGATGAGAAAAGAGAGCTGGGATCTGATGGGACTTTAGAGAACTTAATGGCATGGCAAAATCAAACATCCCCTAGCACAGAATCAAAGGCAGTTAGTTTCCCCTCTACAATAGAGGGAAACAAAGTAGAAATAATTCCGATTATTAATTCTGAAGCAAGTAGCATAGAAGATCTAATCGAAGAGGATGATGATTTTATTGATGATGAAGAACCTTTAGATATGTGGGAAGAAGCAGAAGAAGAAGAAGAAGAAGAAGAAGAAGAAGAAGAAGAAGAAGAAGAAGGCCAGATTTGGCCCGAAAATTTCTCATTCCAAGATAATGTTGAGAACCCTGTAGATGATACAAATAATATTGATGAGAAACTCTCTTCTCAAGATGAGTTTTCCCATCCAAAAATTCCCGAATTTAAAGAAGAGAATAGTTTAGAAAGTATATCTCCAATAGAATCTCTAATACCAGAGATAACTTCTGAACCTATTTTGGAGACAGAGTTATTCATGGAACCAGGAACTGAACCACCAAAAAGCTCTATTTCAGGAGGTGCTTTTGGTGGTTTACGTGCACGTCTTGCAAAGACATCTTCTGATATGATCGAGAATGAGGTCAGTGATGTTCCAATAACTTATGCAGATATGCCTCTATCTCAACCGACCTTAGATCGATTTGTAGATAACGATAAAGTTATCGAAGATAAAAAAACGATTACTGAATTACCTAATTACTCTAATGCTTCTTTCGATAGTAATGTCGAACCTAGAAATTATGACCGAGTAATGAGTGATGAAGGAGCCGAATGGTCAGTAGAACCTACTTTCTCATCAACTTTACCTGAACCCTCATTTGAAGGCAATGTCGTGCCCTCAAATTCTGATTCCGGATATAAAGATCCAATACCGATAGAAGAAACTTTTTTTGAAGATTTCAATGAACCTGAAGAAATCATTCAGCCTATCTCGGTAAATTCTCGTAAATTATATTCGGTACCAACCGATAAATTAATTCCTAATTTCTCAAACTTTGAACCGAGATGGGATCCTGATCGTCCTTTGGATACGGCACGTTTTTATTCATTATCGGATGCTGAAAGATTAATTTTACAAATATCTTCCACAAGAGAGATATCCCCCTCTGATAATGAATTACAAGCCCGATTGGAAGTAGGTAGGCCACGCTTATCTCAACTTTACAATAGTTTACATAAGTCCGGTTTACTATCAGTGAGGAAACAAGGTAGAACACGTCTATTCAAATTAAGCAATGCTGCTGCCGAAGAATTTTGAGGGATAAATATGTCAGATGATGGGAATATAGTTACGAGAGATAAAGTTGAAATGTACCTTGCTTTAACAGCTGAAGCTAGGATTAAAGCAACCCCTATTACCAATAATGATGAGGATGAAAGAAGACTAAATTCGATGCTTAGGATGTGTGATGATTACCAGCATGATGCTCGCCATTTCATGAATGAAGGAGACCTAGTACGTGCCTTTGGAGCCATAAATTATGCTCATGCATGGATTGATGCTGCAGTAAGAATAGGATTGATGGATGGTCATGATGATGACCGTTTATTCACATTACCCTAATTATGGATTAAGCGCAGAACATTTCTTGAAGTAACTTCAATATATGATCCTCCATTATTTATTAGCCGCTCTTTCAATCTCCTGTCTACTGTCAGTACTGGCCACCCATTTTTTGTAGATAAATCAAGTAGCATCCTATCGGTATGCCTAATTCCTTCTGGTGCCTCAATTAATTCTGACTTGCTATCTAATAAATCTAATAATAATCCCTTGCGATGTTTCGATAGTGAAATTAGTTCTTCTCTAACTTTTGATAAAAGTAGGTATTTGGGTTTCCCAATTACTTTACTCATAGAAACATCTAGATTTAGACCAGCATCCATTAATGCAGCCCATCCACAAGCGTCTATTAGGACGCAACTCATTGATTCACCCCAAAATAGTTCCATGGCCTATTAAACGCCATCTGGAACCTACTCTTCTTGATAATGTGATTCTACTACCAACTTTAGCGCAAATTGGTAACCGAAGAGAAATTTTTGAGACTTTTCCTTTCTTAGCAACCGTTCCTACCGATGTAGCTGTAGCTGAATTTATCATTAACATCTCATTCATTGATAATGGACGAACAGGATCTGAACCTCCATCTCCGCCGGCAACCATTTTCTCTAGTAATTCCAGCTCTAGTTCTAATGTTTCCCATATTGGAGGTAATTCTCCTTCTTTTGCCATGACTTGACCGGATAACTCATCAGCTTTTGTAGCAACTGGGTCGAGAGGTGTAGCGATACCACAAAGTCCTCCTGCATGTGCCGTTTCAAGGTTTATCCCTCCTCCTTTAATACTCTCAATATAGGTTTCAAGTGGTTCCCAGCGAGTTTTATTACCTTCTTTTATTCTTCTTCCTGGAGCAATCATTATCTTATCTCCAACATTGAAAGACCCTTCAACAATACTTCCTCCGATGATTCCGCCTGATAGTTCATTGGGGCGGGCTCCAGGCCGATTGGTATCGAATGATCTAGCTACGTACATCAAACCAACATCTTCTTGTGAGCGATCAGGTGTTGGAATAGTATGTTCAATTGCTTGTATTAGGATATCTAGATTTACATCATGGTGGGCAGAAATAGGTATTATAGGTGCTTCTTCGGCTATGGTTTCTTTTACGAAATCTTTGATTTCATTATATGACTCCATCGCCCTTTCTTGTGAAACTAAATCTATTTTATTTTGCACGATTACAATATTCTCAATTCCTGCAATTTGCAATGCCGCTAAGTGTTCTCTTGTTTGAGGTTGAGGGCATTTTTCAGTAGCAGAAATCAGCAATAATGCCCCATCCATTATAGATGCTCCAGAAATCATTACCGCCATCAGAGTTTCGTGACCTGGTGCATCAACAAAAGAAACAACTCTCAATAAATCTTTTTCGGCATCTTTCTTACCTTCAGGATGCTTTCCTTTAGCATAATATTCACCTTCACTTGTCGAATAGAATGTAGTATCTGCATAGCCAAGTTTGATACTGATTCCTCTCTTTCTTTCTTCCGAATGAGTGTCAGTCCAAGTACCAGAAAGGGCTTGTGTTAGAGTTGTCTTACCATGGTCGACATGTCCGACCATACCAATATTTACTTCGGGCTGTCTTTTAATCTCAGCCAGAAGCATCATCCCCTACCGTTCACTCCTCTTCATTGGAAGTGGTTTCGATAGGTACGTCTTCTTCGTCTCCTAGAATTGATCCCAGAGACTTCTTGCCATATTCCAATACTTTTAGGTTTAGTTGACGAGTATCTGTACTAATAGTATTGCCGCGAAGATTTCGACGACGGCGTAGACCATCGTACTTGTATCGGTAAATTTTTGAATTTTTCTTAACATAGCGCTTGCCTTTGTATCCGGTACCTGCTGTGATAAGTATTGATTTTACATTACCACCTTCTAACTCTGAACGCATGGGACGACCAGTTTTATCAGATCCGCCTGTAATTTGAAGTTTGTATCCATTTAGTGAACTCTCACCTTCTCCTACAAACATGCCTTCAACTGAGTCTCCAATCTTCTTTCCTAGGAAATGATTGAAGTTTGAACCAGTAATTTCTACTGAGAAAGAACGACCCTTAGCACTAGGCTTAGTATCATTGATTACCGCTTTGAAAGATTGCTCACCTGCCATATTAGTCACCTTAGACGGCATCCCGACATACGGCCCCTATAAGAGCGGTTCGGAAGACCCTATGACAAGGAAGAATCATCTTTGCAGATCTATCTCAATCCTAGTAGCAAGATTTGCGGGTGCTACATTATTCATTGTTATGTACTGCGTTCTCCCTCTTCCAACGTTTGATTTATCGTTTCTTGTCTCAATTAATCCCTCATTTTCAAGTAATTTTAGATGTTTCCAGAATGTAGTATGGCTCTTAGGTTTCAATTCATATTCTTCACATACTAAGTGATATAATTTCTCTGCATCGCCCGTGTTAATTTCTGATTCCTTCTTCAATCTTCTACATAAGCCGAGCATAATTAATTTTTGATCTTTAGAAAGTCCATCTACTTGACTTGGTTCTATCGAGGCTGTTCTCGCAGAGCTTTGTTCAATATCACTGATTAAGACTTCTCCTCTGCCTGCAGACTCGGCTTTTCTAATTGATGAATCAAGTAATTCTATAGCTAATCTTGCATCTCCTGAATCGCTTGCTATAGTTCCGATTTTTTCAAGAATTTCTTCACTTATTGACCCACTTCTACAGGCAATATCTGCTCTCTGTCTTGCAATTTCAATGAGTCCTTTCTTATTATATGGTTTTAGTTGTAATACATTACTAGCCCCTAATCTAGAGATTATCGCTGGCTCGAATAATTTTAGTAACATCGAATCCTGACTAACTAGAATTAGTGACAAAGAACCTTGTCCTTCCTGACTCTCATCTATTCGTAAGAGTTTGTATATTAAATCGAAATTATCCCTTCTAACTAATACGTCTACTTCATCTAATACAAGTAAAAGATGATTATTATGAGTCATTAGATTTCTTCGTATTGATTGGATTATTTCACCTGAACTTAATCCTCTTTCTGGATGTCCAGAATCTAAAGATTTTGCTATTTGCTGTAAAACTTGAGATGTAGAGGGGTTAGTCCTACAGTTAACATGAGAGTAAGAAATTTTTCTTTGACCTTCTAAATGCTTTAACAGGTCATGCCCAAAGCGCTTACTCAGAACTGTTTTACCTGACCCAACAGGGCCTGTGATGACTGCTCTGCAACTTGAATTATGGTTCTCTATATGGGAAAACATACTTGCGAGTTCACTCAATTCTTTATCTCTACCTACTAGATTATTAGGTGTCCAATCAAATGAAATTGGTTCTTTATTGACTAAGATTTTACCTGCGCCTATCCGGTCGAGGTATCCTGACATTAATTTGTTATTTATTCGGTCGTTCTTAGACATATCCAGAACAATATGTTGCTGTGGCTATTTTCTAATAATTTTTCTAATCACGGTATCTCATCAAATTGATAGCCATGTTCCCAATTCTTCTCGCCCAGAGATACTTCTAACTCAAAAGGTGTAATCAGTGGCTTAGCATATTTAACTGCATCATCTATTGCAATTCTTGGACATGCTGTATTGACAAATGCATCAACAGGATAGAAATCGATTAGATCTGGACCAACATGATCTAGAGCCAATAAATAACCTTTTTTCCCGTGCTTTTTAAGCAGATTTTTCATTCTTATAGCCAGATTTCTTCTCATTTGCCCAGGTTTTTCTCCAATCAATATTCCGAAATTCTTAGCATTATCAACTGCAAAAATCAGCCCCATTCGTTGTCTTAATAATCTCTCAATTCGGCCAAATGACATTTCACTAGCATCTCCAGTATATGGGTCTAGTAACGCCAATGGTTTACCTGTGTGCATGACTAAACCAATGGGGTGAAAATCTCCTGAGCCTAGGAAAAGATAGTGTCCAATCTCGGGGTCATCTCCTGAGTAATTACATCCTAGAACTTGGCCCGGGAATGTCAATCTCGCGCCACCTACTGGTATTTCAACCTCGAAGCCAGCACTCTCAAATCTTTTCTTGTAATCAAATAATAGATGTAGATGTTGAATTGAACCGACTAGTCCTAATTTGGTTCCAGTTAGGGGGGCAACTCTCCCTACCGCATCTACGAATCTTTCCATTGCTTCTTCATCAGTCAAGTCCAAATCTTCTCCTGAATCCGCCAACCTTGCCTCTGCAATTGCTTTGTGCTGTGCTAAAATTGGTAAGACCGGATCAATTACAGGGTCTCCTTCGTATGTGACAGGGATAAAATGAGTTGGCATCCCTGAATCAATATTCATCTGAGAATGACCCATGTGAGCAACTAATTCCACCCCCATCATTTTCATTTTGTCATGTACTAAATCACATGCTCCATAACAAGGGTCTGCTGCTAGAATAACCTTAGCTGCTGATTCATCTTCTATTGAATCCATCATCTCCAAAGCTTGCATCTTGAGTCCTTCAGGAACTTGTAGAGCAACAAGTCGATGATCATTTTCTTTAATTCTTGCAACCAAATCTTCTAGTTCGAAATCATGTTTATTTAAATCCAAATCTTCACCTCCTTCAATCTACTATCTCGACCTTTCCATCAATAATGTCAATTCTTGCGAGTGATCTTATTGGCCATGTTGGTCTTTCATGATTTAGTCTTTTACGACCTTCTCCCTTTTCGATTGCTATCACGATATCTTGTAAAATAACTCCCATATTTTCTAAAGTTTCTAGCAATGGTTCTAGTGTCCCTCCTGTTGATATAACATCATCAACAATTAAGATTCGTTCTCCAGGATTTATGTCATTTATGTAAACTGTAGATTGTGAATAACCCGTAGCAACATCAACTTTAGTTTCTCCTTCCATTCCATATGATCTTTTACGAATTACTACAGTTGGTTTCCCCGTAGCATCTCCTACTGCAGCCAACAAAGGTAATCCCATTGCCTCAACCGTGACAATTAAATCAATCTTTGACCAGTCGACACTTTCGACAATTAAATCACGGGTAGCACGTAAAACCTTAGCATCCATACGTGGAATCCCATCTGATATGGGATGTATGAAATAAGGGTAATCGCCTTTCCAAATTATTGGTGAACCACGTAATGATTCGTGTAGAATTGAGAGAGGAGTACTGGGCGTCATGCCCTACACACTCAGACTAGTCCCTTCAATTGCTCGGAACCCTCGATTACTTTGATAGTGCAAGGAGTAGGGAACTTACAATTTGCCTTTCGTAGTGCATCTCTTGCAACGAGGTAATGTTCAGGAGTAGTAACGATTGATATTACTGTCTGTCCTCTTTGAACACGTGCTGCAGTTCCTACATTCTTTCCAAATGCCTGTCTCATGCCTTGTGATACACGATCTGCTCCTGCCCCAGTAGCCTGTTTGTTTTCTCTGAGGATTTGATGAGGGTATGTATGCATTCTTAATGCATAATTTTCTCCAGCTGCATCTCTGATTCTTGCATTGGCAACTTGACGTGCTGCTTCTAATGCCTTATCTTGAATTTGACATGAGTTATCTGCTAGAAGAGATACCTTAACTGGAAATCCTCCAGCTTCTGCCACCTTTCTGTTACCCATAAAGTAACGAAGAATTCGATTATTTGGTACACCTCCAGTGTACTGACGTCTTGTGAATGCCTGACCCTTAAGTCTGCGGTACATGGATGCGGGCTTACGTGCCATTTGAACTACCTCGACTTCGGCCGACTGGCCTACCGTATTTAACAATAAGTGAGTAGAAGAAACTATCTTCGTCCATTATAAATCAAGAAGTTGTAAGTCTTTCACTCTCAAGTTGAACGATTTTCACTCCTATTAATATCATTATAAATCCTATAATAATAGTATATCCTAATCTTTCATCTAGTAACCACCAACCACCTAATATTCCAAAAACAGGGACTAAGAAAATATATGAAGATGCAGAAGTAGCACCTAGTTTTTCAATTCCGATAGTGAACCAGTAATATGCGAGCACAGTCGAAAATGCCCCTAAGTAGAATATTGCAAACCACCCTTCTTTTGATGGATTAGGGATACCATAGTTCCACGTCTCATAAATCATAAAAGGAGTGATCATAATTGTACCTATCATAGAATACCAAACAACAATTTCTAATGAGGAATAATTATTTTCACCATCTTTCCCCTCCATCAAACGTTTGGTCATATTTGTTGTAGTCGCCCAAGATAGTGATGCAAAAAGTATCAATAAATCTCCGAATATTCTATCTTCAAGGTCAATTTGTGTATTCGGACTCCATCCTGTTACTACTCCTACCCCCAAAAAACCGCATAATAGGCCCAAAAACATCTTTTTAGATATTTCTTGACCAAGTAGTGGGGCGGCTAGAATTACTGTGAATATAGGGTTAAATGTGATTATCAAAGATGCATCCCCTGCAGCAGTGTAGAACATACCATGCATAAAGAAAAATTGGTAGCATAATACTCCAGTAAAACCGATTATTATCAAACTCCTAAATGTTTTCTTATTATCGGGGAACCATCTTACATCTCTCCCTCTTACAGCAGTCACAGCGAACCATAGATAAAAAATCATCATCGTTAATATGTACCTTAACCAGGCTCCCGTCATAGGTGGCAATTCTAATGATAGCATCCTCCCAATAGCCCAAGATAGTCCCCAAATTATTGCTACCATAATCATGAGTAAGTGTGTTCCAAAGTTATTCTCATCCTTCATAGAACCACTCTTCTATGACTTCCGATAACCTGTAGTAATTTATGTATCCGCCTGTCAAGATATGCTTACTTTCTAGTAATGCTAAGCGATTTGCTTATGCACCCCCTGCTTTGTGGTATAACTCACGCTCCGGCGTTAGCATTGGAAGGATTAGAAATGTCGAAGAGATCAATGTTAGATCAATTTGCTGAAATCAAGGCTCAGCACCCCGATACGGTCTTATTTTTTAGAATGGGAGATTTTTATGAAATGTTTCACGAAGATGCAGTCATTGCGTCAGAAGTTCTAGGAATAACATTGACCAGTCGCGATAAAAATTCCGATAATCCTGTTGCGATGGCAGGTGTTCCGTGGCATTCAGTCGAGTCTTATCTTCAGTCAATGCTACGTGCAGGTTACAAAGTTACTATGTGTGAACAGGAAGAGGAGCTACGTCCCGGTTCTAAGATTCTTGAAAGAGTGGTTACTAGAGTTTATACTCCTGGGTCACTATATGAGGAGAACCTTATTGGAGAAGATGGTTCGAGTATTTTAGCTGCAATTTCAGTTAAGGATGACAAGGTTGGGCTAGCAATACTCGACTCGTCAACGGGTCGTTCATGGGTTCAAGAGCAATCAGGTGCGGGAAGATGGGAGAGGATTAAAGATGAAATCCAACGTTGGTCACCTAGTGAATTAGTTGTATCCAAGAAAGATGCTTTATCAGATGTTATATTATCATTAGTTTCTGATTTAGATAATATCCTAATGAGTGTTCATGATGCTAACGCTGAGCAAAGACTACAATCTGTTCGTGAACATCTAAAAGTTTCTGACCTTGGTAGTGTCGATTTAGATTCTAAACCGTTGGCACTTCAGGCCTGTGGACTTGCGGCAGGATATATTGCCCATTTACATTTAATTGACATTGTTCCTCTCAGAGAGGTGCATTTTGATGCAGACGATGGTCACCTTGTTTTAGATCAAACTACTTTAAGAAATTTGGAATTAAGCCATACTCTGATAGGTGAGAAGCAGGGTTCACTAATTCAATCCATAGATTCGACAAGAACTTGGATGGGCAGAAGACTACTAAAAGAGTGGATTATGAGACCTCTAACAGATAAAGAAATCATTGCATCAAGGCATTTAGCAGTCAGTAGTTTATTCAAGGCTCCAAGAAGGCTAGACTCAATACGAGAGAATCTTAAATCTATGCGAGATTTAGAACGCCTATCTACTCGGCTGGCTTATGGTAGAGCGAATGCAAGAGATTTAGTTGCAGTTTCTGAATGCTTGGGAAGAATGCCTAAATTACAGACATTACTTACTGAAGGTAACTCTGAGCTCCTCCATAGTTCTTCTTTAGGTTTGAATAATTTAGACTCTATGAGAGAACTTATCTATACTAAAATTATTGATGAACCTCCCGCATCGATAAGAGATGGTGGTATTTTCCGACATGGTGTCCATGAACAACTTGATGAACTAAGAAGTAAAGCAAGTGAAGGCACTAGTTGGTTGAAAGAATTTGAGTCTAAAGAGAGAGAGAAACTTGACATCCCTAATCTTAAAATAAAGCATAATAGGCAATTTGGATTTTTTATTGAGATCACTAAGTCGCATGTAGGTAAGGTTCCGGATAATTACCGACGACGACAAACAATGACTAATGCAGAAAGATATACTACTGATGAGTTAGTAGGCTGGGAAGAGATAATACTCACAGCAGACGATAGGGCAAAGGCTCTTGAAAAAGAGCTTTTCATTGATCTTAGGAATAGCGTAGCTAGTCATTCATCCGAATTAGCAACAATAGCGAGGCAAATAGCCACAACTGATGTATTGTCTTCCTTCGCAATTCATGCTAGAAAAAACTCTTGGTGTAAACCTGAAATAACGGATGGAAGAAAGATAGAGATTATTTCTGGTCGGCACCCCGTATTAGAAGCAGATGGAAGATTTGTTCCTAATGATATCAAGTTAGATGAAAAGAGGAGTTTCTTATTATTAACTGGCCCAAATATGGGTGGTAAATCCACTTATCTTCGCCAAACTGCACTGATATCAATTCTAGCTCAAGCCGGATCTTATGTGCCTGCTGAAAAAGCTAAGATTGGATTAATAGATCGTGTTTTCACAAGAGTAGGTGCTCATGATGATCTACGCCGAGGCCGTTCAACATTTATGATGGAGATGATTGAAGTGGCTCATATCTTGCGTCGTGCTACTGATAAAAGTTTGATTTTACTAGATGAAATTGGCCGAGGGACCTCAACTTTTGATGGTTTAGCCATAGCTTGGTCCGTTACTGAAGATATCTGTAAAAGATTAGGTGCCAGAACTCTTTTCGCCACACATTATCATCAACTAATTGGATTAGAAGCAGAATTTAAAAATTTAGCAAATATTCATGTTCAAGTAGCAGATGTTAATGGGGAAATACGCTTTCTTCATACGATTTCAGAAGGTTCTTGTGATGATTCCTATGGTGTTCAGGTAGCAGCATTAGCAGGTTTACCCATTTCAGTGGTTGAGAGGGCCAGGGATTTACTTGTATTCCTTGAAAGTCAAGCCCAAGGTGCCAAAGCCGGTTCTTCTAATTCACCAGATTCAAGACCAAATGGTCAATCTAGTATTTATGGTTGGATGTTAAGTTCTGCTAATCAAAACGAATTAATTTCTAATGAACCGAAACCATTAGATTTAGATGTAAAAGAAGAAATAATTATCGATCCAGTACTCAAAGAGATTTCAGAGCGTCTTCGCTCTTTAGATGTGGATAATCTAAGCCCTAGAGAATCTCAAGAGGTGTTGTATGCTATGATTGATTCACTTGAAAAATCTAGATATACGGATTTGTTGGAGGAATAATATGTCTCCAAACTCTCGGCAGTCAATCATCCAACTTGATGAATTAACTATTGATTTAATCGCAGCAGGAGAAGTGGTAGAAAGACCTGCCCAAGTGGTCAAGGAACTAGTTGAAAATTCTATAGACTCGGGTAGTAGCCAAATAAGAATTGAGATTGAAAAGGGTGGTTTTGATAGAATATCTGTCATTGATAATGGGCACGGAATACCAAGAGAAGAATTGAAATTAGCGATTAAAAGACATGCTACGAGTAAGCTTTCAGTACCTGAAGATCTTAATAGAATCGTTACTAAAGGTTTTAGAGGGGAAGCATTAGCATCAATTGCTGCAGTTAGTAAGTTGGTATTATCAAGTAAAACTAAAGATTCGGATGGCTTTTCTATCCTAGTTGATAATGGAGTAGTCGGAAAAGTTGAACCTGTTGGTATAGCACCCGGTACAAAGGTAGATGTTCTAAATTTGTTCAAAAAAATTCCTGCACGTTTATCTTTTCAAAGAAGACCTTCAACTGAGAATGCAGCAATTGTAGATATAGCAATTTCTTTGGCCTTAAGTGAACCGAAAACGGGTATAATAGTAGAATTAGACGGGAGAAAAGTACTAGATTGCCCTCCCTGCGAAGGTATGGAAGATAGATTATACGATCTCTTCGGTTCGACATCATCCAAACTAATTCCACTTGAATCTTCAGAAGATGATCGAGATGCACCGGGTGATGAAGTTTGGAGCGGATGGATATCTCCACCTGGGATATCACGTTCTCGTTCAGATGATATTCACGTTCTCGTTAATGGACGTCCAGTTAGTACGGGGCCATTTATTCAATCAATAAGAAGAGGCTATCATACTAGGCTAATGGTTGGACGTCATCCTATTGGCGTGATATCTCTTAATTTACCTACAAGCGAGGTAGATGTTAATGTTCATCCTACAAAACGCGAAGTGAGATTACAATATTCTTGGAGAGTTTTGGAGAGATTAGAGAGGTCTATTCAATATACTCTTAGTAAAGTTTCAACACAACCTGAATCTAAAAACTTAACCTTACTCGAAGGCTTGGAAGTTAAGCCTGATATTGTTCAAAATTCGGATGTATTTGTTCCATCATGGGCTCAAGTAGAAAATAAAGAAACGATCCAAACTCATTTTAGCAGTATTCGGGGAGTAATACCTTCTGGTGAAAAGTTAGAAAATAAAATTTCATCCAATGAATTAGAACAAGAAACATTACCTGGCCTAAATCCTAATCCTATATCTCCATCATTATCTTCTGCAGAGCGTTCGTTACACAGGCTTTCAATTTCTGGAGATTCAATTTCTCCAGTAGACGAACCTAACCCTAAAGCAGCCATAATACCAGAGTTGCCCGAAATGGAAGTATTATGTCAGTTTTCTAATTCATATATATTAGCGGAAGGTAATAATGAATTATTTATTATTGATCAACATGCACTCCATGAAAGAATCAGATATGAGCGCTTACGTCCTTCTATGGTCGACTGGTCTCCTCAAAAATTAATAATTCCAGTTTCAATCTCATTGGGGGTAAGGGAATTAGCCGCTGCTCGTTCTGAGTCTGACAGACTTTCAGAATTGGGTTTTGAATTTTCTGAATCTAGCGAAGGAATTGTGGTTACTTCGGTGCCCAATGTGCTTGTTGGAGACAGTGGATTAATTGCATTTTTACATGATATTCTGATCGATATATCGTCTAATCCTGAATCCGGAGGGATAGATACAGTTGAAAAATTACGAGATAAAGTTGCTTTTATGAAGTCTTGCAGAGGTTCAGTTAAAGCAAATCAGAAACTGAATCTTTCAGAGATGAGACGTCTTCTATTGGATATGCGTACTGTCCCCAATCCTTGGGCATGCGTACATGGAAGACCCACCATTCTCAAGTTGACACAAACTCACTTGGACAAGCATTTCGGACGTCATGGTTGAAGTATTTTTAGAGATTTAATCATTTCAAGAAAATCCGGATGTGTGACTTTAACTATTTCAGGATTCATTATCTCTCCTCCACAGTAGGTTGCTAAAATCACTGCTGTCATTGCTAATCTATGATCCATATGAGTGTCTATAGGTTCATTCGGTTTCTTAGGTATTTCCCCGCCTAGTAAAGACAGTCCGTCTTTCATTGTTGAACAACTAAGTGAAAATTTTTCGAGAAGTTCACAAGTCCTCAAAATTCTATTAGTCTCTTTGCCCTTACTATGTGCTGCTCCAATAATATCGCCTCCACTAGATATTGCCATTAATGCGGCAGCAGGAGTAATGATATCGCTGGCATCTCTGAGATTTATCATATTTATATCAGCATCTTCTAATAATTCGAGAGTATTAAAGAGTAATTCATCTATATCTTGTTCTTCAATTTCTACCTGTAAATTTTGGTGCAAGTTGTCTAGTAAGATAGCCATAGGATAGAGGCTCATTTCACTAGGTATTTTTACTGTTTTTGGAGTTATAATTTCCCAACCAGAAAGTTCTATCTTATTATCTACAATATTTCGTTTCAAACCCCATTTTTCGGCGATTTTACAGGTTAATTGTAAATACCCTCTACTGACCTCTTGTCCAATAATTGTTAAGTTCATAGCACTTTTAAAATCCGAAGAGCATAATATTAACGCACTTATTGGTTGACTTGATTCTGAAGCATCAATTTCTATGTCTTTCGGATTTATTGGGCCCTTGACAGTACATGGAAATCCATCAGAAGATATTTCACAACCTAATTGTTTCAAACACGATGATAATGTAGAATTACTCCTTTTTCTCAAAGAATTATCGCCGTCGATAGTTATCTCAGAATCAAAAGTTGCAGCTAAAACAGTCATTATTCTAGCAACAGTACCTGAATTCCCGCAATAAATGGCTCCTTTTGGACTAATAAGTCCTTTCTTGGGTGGATATACTATCCATTTGGTAGTTATCTTTTCTATTTTTACACCCATTTTTTCTAAGCAGTTTGCCATCGATATGATGTCCTCCCCTGGAGTCCCTTGAAAATTAATTTCAGTAACTTCAGATGATTTTGATGCGAGCATTAATTCCCTAATCATATGACTCTTTGAGGGGGGAAGTTTGTACTGGAAAATACCATTTGGACTCATAGGTTGTATCTGTTCCACAACTTTGCATAGTTGGGTACTTGTTGAATACTCTTGTCAGGAGTACACGATTCTTATTGCATCTCCAAAGTCACATTCTTGGTCCCAAGCCCTAGCTCTTTCCTCAACTTGATTGAGTTTCATTTCTTCCTCAATACTACCACCCCTCAACTTAACTAAATTATTTCTTTTCAATAATTTTGGACTTAACCCTGGTAATATTACGCCTATTGCACGAGGCACTCTTCCTGGGTACACGTCATTGACGTGCGATGCAATATTTGTTGTGCAGTTATTGAATAGACTATTGTAAAATTCAGGATTTTCATACAACTGGTTAGTCCTTCTAAGATACGACTCTAGCATCCTACATTGGTTTCCTTCTCCTAGGATTATAGCTTCGAAAAGATGTGTTTCTGATTTTCTACACCTACTTCTTACTCCGATCACGTCTTTCTCTGTTGCCCAAACATACATTATCTCAAACTCTCTCAATAAGCCTTTGATGGGGCTAAACTTTTCTCCTGGTTCTCTTCTTACTTCAATAGAGCAAGATATCCTAGTTCCATCTTTAAATTCAAAGCTTAGAAGAGTATGAGCAATGGGTCTTCTTGTCGGATAAAAATATTCCAAAACTAACCATATTTTCGTGCAGTCTGAAATCTTAAATTTCTTTTCTATCCATTTTTCATCAAAATCTTTAGTAGTTCTCCAATTAAAATCTCTTACATTTTTAAGTATGACTTCATCATTATCTATCTCTGCATATGCAATATATTTATTTTCATTGACCCATGATAAATCATTTGAAGGCGTTAAATGTCTAATCCTCCTCCAAACCGAATAAATGCCTATTATAGATAAAATTAGGAGACTTAAACCTAGCAGAGTCAGGGTGCTCATATATCTTCAGAAGATGACACAAACAAGAAGCCTCCTATCGGTTGGTGGCGCGGCAGGGGAGATTCGAACTCCCGAGGTGAAACACCACTGGATTAGCAATCCAGCGCAATGGCCAGGCTATGCGACTGCCGCAATATGCATCCGAGTTTTGATTATGGCTTAAGAAGAACGGTCTCAATCATTCTTCTTCTTCCTCTGATTCTTCCTCATTATCTCCTTCTAGAAGTTCAGCAGGAAGTCGAGCTACAAATATTATTTCGTCATTATAGCCAGTCTTATCTGGATTTCTTAATTCCATTATTCTTGTACCTTTAGCCACTTTACCTAAGGTTTCTTTAGTCTGATTTGCAGCCAATCTAATCATCATTCCAGATTTTGTAAGCATGAAAAGTTGGTCTAATAGATCAGGTATTTGCTTCACGCTGATGATTTCATCTCCATCTTTAAGAGACATAGTACGCACTCCTTTTGTACCTCTGTTTGTCTTCCTGTAGCCGTCTCTCTCAATAGTAATCTCTCCATCTTCGTTGATAATTACTTCACCATTATCATCTAACTGGTTAACCATCTCTCCAGACCCTAATCTTGTTCTTTTCGCCATACCATATTTAGAAATAGTAAGTACATTATTTTCAAAATTATTTGAAACTATCATTCCAATTACTTGGTCTCCCTTGCCTAAGTTCATTCCAGTCACTCCTTGACTAACTCTACCCTGAACTCTCACTGTATGAGTCGTCAGAGTTTCTCCAGTATTCGGGTCTATCCTTGTTTTAATTTCTGAAGGCATAAATCTACACGCGAATCCTCCTGATGAAACGAGAACTACATGGTCTGAATCTTTGGCGGCTCTCACTGTAACTAATCTATCGTTATCTCCACCGGCGAATTTAATTGCATATTTTCCATTCCTATTTATCTTGACATATTCTGATAATTTACTTCTTTTAATCCTACCATTTGAGGTTGCAAATAATAAATAATTTTCTTCGGGATTTTCCAATAAATCCTTAGAAATAGGTAGTAATGAAACGATATTCTCGTCTTCTCTTAGACTTTCTAATAGATTTCTAATGTGCCCGCCTCTAGAAAGTCTACTTCCTTGTGGGGTTTCCCATGCTTTCAATCCATAGACTCTTCCTTGATCTGTGAAAATTAGTAGTCTATCTTTGCTAAAACAGGTTACAATTAGTTGAGGTGTATCTTCATCTTTTGTAGTTACACCCTTCAATCCTTTGCCTCCTCTATTCTGTACACGGAAACTTTCAACAGGGACGTGCCTGATATAATTGTCTTCTGAAAGTGTTATTGCAATGGCTCTTTCTTCGATTAAATCCTCTCTGTCCATAGACAAAGGCATTGGATCAATAAATGAGCGCCTTTCATCTCCATGTTTCTCTAGCATTTCTTCAAGTTCTTGTAAAAGAATTTCTAGTCTGCGCATTCTTGAAGATATAATGTCATTTAAATCACTAATTTTTATTTGTAATTCTTCAAACTCATTTTGAACTTTATTGACATCTAACTTACTGAGTTGATATAGTCTTCTTTCAGCAATAGCCTTTGCCTGTGCTTCTGTGAAATCAAATGGATCTATATTTTTAATTATAGAATCCTTTCCTTTCAAAACGGATTCGAATTGTTCTCTGCTTTCACTGGCCTTACCTACTGCTACAATATCATCAATTCTTTTCTGTGCTTTAACTAATCCTTCAAGGATATGTGCTCTAGCTTCTGCTTTTTCTAACTCAAATTGAGCTCTTCTCTCTATTACAGATTCTCTATGTTCTACATATGTGTGTAACATAACTGGTAGAGTTAACAAGACAGGTCTTCCATCTAAAATTCCCATCATATTAGCTGAATATGACTCTTGTAAGCGACTTGATTTGAATAATTGGTTTAACACTGCATGCGGGTCTGCATTATTTTTCACTTCAATTAAAACTCTGATCCCTTCTTTTGATGATTCGTCTCTAATATCTCTAATTCCTATTACAGTTCCCTTGTTTACTAAATCCGCAATGTGGACAAGCATATCTGCCTTCTTAACTTGATATGGGATTTCATGAATAATAATTCTCTTACCCTTTGAATCGTCTAATACTTCGCATTTTGATCTAACATGGAATCTTCCCTTCCCTGTAGAATACATATCATATATTCCATCAATGCCATGAATTCCAGCTCCAGTTGGGAAGTCAGGACCTTTTACGTATTGCATATATTCGTCGATTGAGATATTAGGTATCTGTTTATTTTCCACTCCTTGTTCTATAATCTGACCTACATGGAGATTCACTGCTCCTGCCACTTCTGTTAAATTATGGGGGGGAATTCTTGTTGCCATACCTACTGCTATTCCATCACTGCCATTTAGCAATAAATTTGGTAGCCTTGAGGGTAGTACTGTTGGTTCATTTTCTGAATCGTCAAAATTAGGTTGGAAATCGACGGTTTTCTTTTCGATATCTTCTAACATATGTTTAGCTATCTTATCTAGCCTACTTTCTGTATAACGCATTGCTGCTGGTGGATCACCATCTATTGAACCAAAATTACCTTGACCATCAACTAATGGGTATCTCAATGAAAAATCTTGAGCCATTCTAACCATTGTATCATATATCGATTGGTCACCATGAGGGTGATATTTACCCATTACTTCACCCACTGATCTTGCTGATTTACTGAATTTCTTATCGGACGTATGACCTCCCTCATACATACCATACAATACTCTTCTATGCACTGGTTTCAGGCCATCTCTGGCATCTGGTAGTGCCCTGCCAATAATTACTGACATCGCATAATTAATGTAAGAAATCTTCATTTCTTTGTTTAATGGATGATTCAGTATATTTTCATTACTAATTGGTGTATTATTTCTCTCTTCTTCAGATGTCAAGATTTGTCACCTCCTTAGCATGTTTCTCTATAAATGCTCTACGATCGGGAACATCTTCTCCCATCAATATTTCAAACAATCTATCGGTGTCCTCAGCATCTTGAACGGTCACCTTTAGCATAGTTCTTGTCTCGGGATTCATTGTAGTATCCCAAAGTTGCTCTGGATTCATTTCTCCCAGACCTTTGTATCTCTGTACGTTAATCTTAGCATTGGGGTTGTCTCCTTGTAATTCAGCCATCACTTCATCTCTTTCTTCATCAGAATAAACATACCTTCCGATCCGACCTTTAGATAATTGGTATAAGGGCGGTTGAGCAATGTAAACAAACCCCTCTTCTATTGCTGGCCTCATAAATCTCCATAAGAAAGTCAACATTAGTGTTCTTATGTGAGCGCCATCTATATCTGCGTCACACATTATTATTATTTTTGAGTATCTTAATTTGCTAGTGTCAAAAGCCCCATCTTCTACAACTCCTTCTTCAGATGGATTCCCTACACCTGCTCCTAAAGCTCTGATCATAGTCTGAATCTCATTATTCTGGAATACTTTCACTAAATTTCTTCTCTGTCTCTCTACATTCAGAATCTTACCACGAAGTGGTAATATTGCCTGTATTCTCCTATCTCTACCTGTTTTTGCAGAACCGCCTGCTGAGTCACCTTCAACCAGGTAAACTTCGCATTCCGATGGGTCTCTAGATTGGCAATCAGCAAGTTTCCCGGGTAAGCCTCCGCCTTCCAGTACTCCTTTCCGCCTTGTTAAATCTCTGGCTTTTCTGGCAGCCTCTCTGGCTTTGGACGCTAGAAGCGCCTTATCTACAATTAATTTCCCTACTGATGGATTTTCTTCAAAGAATTCACCAAGTTTCTCATAAACCACAGTCTCGACAATGCTCGTTACTTCACTGCTAACTAATTTATCCTTTGTTTGAGAAGAGAATGAGGGGTCAGGATGCTTTACGCTAACTATTGCCGACAACCCTTCTCGAACATCATCTCCTGAAAGGGAATTTCCTTTTAGTAAATTTCTTTTCTTTGCATGATTATTCACTGACTTAGTCAGGGCTCCTCTTAACCCTGTCATGTGAGTCCCCCCATCTTTATTGCGAATTATATTAGTATAACAAAAAATAGTTTCACTAAATGCATCGGACCATTGTAGGGCTAATTCTATTGTGACAGGCCCCTTTTCAGTTTCTCTTTCACCATTAATCTGAATTACTTCATTATGCATCACTTCTCTATTTGAGTTGATTTGGCGTACAAATTCTGCCAATCCCCCTTCATAATGATGTTTGCTAATATTTTCTTCTTCATCTCTTTTGTCTGTAATTACAATCTCTAATCCTGCATTGAGGAAAGAAGTTTCTTTCAAACGAGTGTCTATTTGATCAAATTCAAAATCTGTTATGTGAGTAAAAATACCTAAATCTGGCTTAAATCTAATCATAGTCCCAGTATCTGAGCACTTACCAGTTCCTTCTACAGGTTTCGTTGGAACCCCTGCTTCATATCTTTGATGATAAATCACGCCATCTCTATGAATTGTCATTTCCATCCATTCTGAAACTGCATTGACTGCAGAAACTCCAACTCCGTGTAATCCTCCCGATACTTTGTATGAACTATTATCAAATTTCCCTCCTGCATGGAGTTTTGTCATAATCACTTCAGCTGCCGAAATCCCATATTCTTCATGTATCCCTACAGGTATTCCTCTTCCAAAATCACGTACAGAAAGAGAACCATCTTTGTGAAGATTAACTTCAATTAAGTCAGTATGTCCTGCTAAATGTTCATCAACTGAATTGTCAACAACTTCCCAAATACAATGGTGTAATGCACTACCATCATGAGGGTCTCCTAAATACATTCCAGGTCTTTTTCTTACTGCTTCAAGACCTTCCAATACTTGAATGCTATCTGCACTATACTCCTCTGCCATCTCTTTCATCATCCTTTTTCTGAGGGTTCCCTAAAGGAACCCTCAAAATTACTGTATATTTGGGGTGTCAGGGGGTTATTGAATGCTTTCGATATCTATCTCTAAATAAGTCCAAATAGGTCTTAAAACAGCCTTTCTCGATTTTATTCTCTGAGAAAACACTCGGCACGATTAAACGGCATTCATTTCTCCCGCGAGCAATGAGTTTGCCTCTGGTATGTGTTACTCTAACTGGTTGCACTGTTGATGAGATGCTGAAAGATGCAGCTAGAGCTACTGCTGCAGGAGCAGATATCGTCGAAGTTCGTCTTGATAAATTATGGGTTATCGAGCAAAAACCAGAACCAGTTGAAGTGACAAATTCAGATTCTACAGATACACGTAGATCGACTTATGTCGCTCCGACTTATGTTCAACAACCAATCGATTCGGTTGATCTTGATTCATCATTAATTTCATTTAGGACAGGAATAGAATTACCTGTAATTTTAACTTGTAGACCAGAAAGGCAAGGTGGTTACTATCCTGGTTCGGAAAAAGAACGTATTACAATTTTATCTAAGGCGATAAAGAGCGGCGTGAGTTGGATTGACTTAGAAATTGATATTGACGCCAAGGAAAGAAATAAATTAGTTAAATTAACTGGAGAAAGTACAAAAATCATAGCATCAAATCATTATGATGGCCCTCCAAGTTCTCCAGAGGACATAGTTGAAGAAATATTGGAAAGTACTGATTCCGGAGATGTAATAAAATTTGTCTTCAATACAAATGGCAAAAAAGATGCATTGAAACTATTTGATGTTGCTTGGAGAACTAAGGAATCAGAAAGTAAATTGTCGATAATGGGTATAGGCGCAGGAGGAGATTGGACACGTATTCATGCTCCTTTACTTAATCAAAATATTGTATATACTACAATGGAAAATGGTTGGCACCTCGCTCAGCAAGGAAAAATAAATACTAGCGATTTACAGACCGCTTGGAAATTACTGGAATATAATTAGTCCTGTTCTTGTAATAAAGGTATAATTTCTTTATCTTCTACATCAGAATTATCCAACCCATATGAATTATATTTACTATTGATGATTATAGGGACAATTAAGCATGATAAAGGTAGGATTGCCACCAATATATATGCGGTAAATTTAGGTAAGACGAGCCTATCTTCAACATCTACTAAAAGTTCAACATTCAATACACCACCAGCTGCTGATTGATCTGTATTTCGGTTATTGTCCCAATTGTCAAAAACCAGATAATATTCTGTTTGGGACCCGGAAAACCAAGATGATGACACGGCATCTATTGCTACCGAAAAGTGACCTACTGTTACCTTTTCATAACTATGTACATCTCTAAATGGCATCCAAGTAGCCATATCCCTATATTCAACAGGTAAAAATCCAATTACTTCTAACCAATCTTCAGTTCTAACATCGTAATTAGTCTGGTAAAAATCCCAATTTCCATCCGTCATCAAGTATATATCGCCTTTAGCACCATTACTTGGTGGTGATTCTGGGTCTCCAATAAATTCAAAACAGAAAGTATATGATTTCCCAGTTGTTAAAATCATACTAATTGCTGTTGCAGAATCATTCTGTACAGTCAAATCAATACTGAAATCATCTTGTACTGGCCGTTCTAAATTTGCTTGTTGTTCACCATCCCAGCCATTCCACATCCCTACTTCGTATTGGTTTGTCCTTTGAGAAACATCCCAATCGTTGTTTGCAGGAACATTACATTCATTTTCTGCTGAGACGGTGGGTGATATTGTCACTACTAGAGTGATTAGTATCATCGGCATTAAAAAGCAAGAATTTAGGAATAATGCCGTTAATTTTTTCTGAAGAGCCACCGCAATCATTTCCTTCTGGTCCTAATTGGCCGGATGTAGCCTGATTCTTTGTTTCTTCGTTCTTCGATTGTCAAATATTTAGGCTGCGGTGGAGGGTTATGTTGATCCATTCCTGGAAGTCCTCCTTCCTTTACAACTTCTTGGACATCATATGTTTCTGTACGTCCTTCTGCATCTAATTCTTCTTCATCTTTCTGCCTCATAATTAGCCACCCTAGTAATAATACAGTTGCTATTAATGCTAATAATCCTGCACTTTCTGTGTCAGGGACAAAATCTTTCCATGTCAAATCGGATATTGATAGAGGGCCATCATCCTCTTCAATCCCTAGGACGGTAATCTCAAATTGTTTAGTTGTACAAACATCTACCTCGTCACAGACTTGTAAGATAATAACAAGTGGCTGATATTCTGGTAGTGACCAAACCTGTTCCCCCCAAACATAGTCATTCATAGTATTTCCATCATTATCTATTCCATCTTTTGCTATATTCAGATCCCATTCGATACTGGGTGGACTTGAAAGATATTGATTTTTATCATTCTCATAGTCTCCATCTCCGTCAGAATCAACATTTGTATCAGTATCTAACCAAGCCTCTATTCTATCAGTCAGGTCTTGATCTATCACTTCTACATTCAAATCAACTATGTCCCCGACAATTACATATTCTAATCCAGTAGGGTCATTGGTCAATATTTCAGGCGTTCTTGAAACATAAATCATCATTGTGGTTGAATTTGTCTCGCCTGCTTCAAATCCGTCTATTACTGTCAATTTTACAATATAAATACCTGGTAATTGGTATTGATGCCATACTTCAAATCCTTCTTCTTGAGGTGAAGAATCACCGAAATCCCATAACCATCTTGTAATCCCATTCCATTCAGGGTCATCTTGATTAGTAGATTTCATATTTTCAAACATTGGGTCTGAATCATAGCTGCTTGCCCCATCAAATAGTAGTGGCATATTTGGTGCAATAAATGCACCTCCATCTTCGGTGAATGGCACTTGCCATGTGATTGTAGATTGTTCAGCAGGAACATAATTTATAGTAGTTCCATTGATACTAGGTTGCCTGAATTTTAATTCTGGTACTGGGAGAGGATTATCTATTCTAATCGTATATGATTTTTCTGCCGATGCCATTCCCATCTCATCAATTACAGTTAAACTAATACTATATAATCCCGGTTTTGTAAATGTATGATAAACAGATGTAACGTTGTATACTAACTCATCAAAGTCAGAGATATTCCAAATTATTTGCATTGATGAAGTATCTCCATCCGGGTCGAAGGATAGGCTCTCAAATACATACTCTGTATCTATCTGACCATCAGTAGGTCTAGGGAATACTGCAACCGGCCTTTGATTAATTACCTGCACTTGCAATGAAGCAACTGACGTATTACCGTCGTCATCAGTAACCTCTAATGTTACATTTTTCAAACCGGGTTCTTTCCAACCAATTATTGGATTTTGCTCTACAGATTCAGTCACAGAATAATCTGAAGTTATAGTCATACCTGAACCATCTGTATTTACACCTTCTTCGAATATCCACCGGTACTCTACTATGAAACCATCTTGATCTTCAAAGATTGAAGGCATCTCTAATGGAGTCAGAGTAAATGTCTGTAAATTTTCGTCGAAAATTTGTTGTGGGACTCGATTTAGGACTCTAATATATATGGAATAATCAACGAATTGATTGCCATCGTCGATCGTTAGAGTTAGTGTGTATATGATGCCATCAGCGCTACCATCCACCCATGCATGACCTAATTCTGCTAAACCTTGTCCTTGTTCTATTTGTCCATCCCCCCAATTCCAAGTGAAGACTAATTCCTCAGTTGGTACATTATCTTGACTAGATAATGCAGAAAATTGGACTCTTTGATTAGTCATCAAAGTCAGTTCTGAGTCTTGTATTATTCCATCAACAGAGATTACAGGTATAGGTACTGATGTATCATTAACAGAAACTGTCCAAGATTGTGGTTCGGAGAAGTACCCCCCCTTATCTTTCACTGTTAGAACAATAGTGTAAATTCCGGTTTGAAGATATGAGTGAGTCGGGTTCTTAAGTCCGGAAGTAGTGTTATCTCCTAAGTCCCAGAAATAAGCAATGGGTGTATCATTATGGCTAAACGTCCCATTAATCTGACTGAATCCCCATGCGTCATAACCAGAACCATACATTCCTATTGGCAGCCATGTCTGTGTGAAATTTGTTGCTATCGATCCCGAAGCTACAGGTTCCATATTTGCAATATTCTCAGGTAGAGCAAATGCTTGGTCTACTACGACACCGGTGACGTCAGTGATTTTCACGCTGTAAGTCCAATCCCCGCCTTCAGGTGGTGTGAACCAGATACTTTCTTCCGTTGCTACACTATTTCCCGCTGTTACATCAAAAGTTAGAGTATCTACGATTGTATTATTCAGATATGCATTAGCTTCTACTTCTAGTATTTCAAAAAATGCATTTGAAGTGACTTCTAAATCAATTCTACTACTATCGTCTAGGTTATCTCCGTCTCTATCAAAATTCTCTATTGCTGCGATTTCTATTTCTGCGGGGTCAGTAATTAGTCCTGCTTGAACAGTTATTGCCGCTTCTGGATATGATCCTGTAGTAATCCCACAACTAGCGAAATTATAGTCGCAATCATCTACTAATGATTCATACCAGGTGATCAACCATACTTCATCAGTAATATTCCCAAAACCGTATACTAGGCCTGTGCCAGCCCCGCTGCCAGGGTCGATCCTTAGTTTATTCATAGACCACGTTCCCGTTGCAATTTCTTTAGACATAATAATACCTTCAAAACCAAATTGAGTAGGTGAAACCATTAGGTTTAGTGGAGCTCCTGAGCCTTGAGCGAATTTATATGACCTCATTCCCCATCCCTCGATTGACTGACTATCGCTACTCCAATCGTCTACCCATTGATCGTTGTAACCGCTCTTCTGAACTTTACAAATAAAAGCAGCAGTACAGCCTTCAGATAAATCAAGATTTGCGAAACCGAACGCACCCTGTGCGCTATCTAAAGTGACAGCAGCGCTGAAATTGGCATATATTTCACTCATAGTAGTGCCTATAGAGACTGATCCTGGTAGTGGGTTTGATGCTAAATTTTCAATCCCTGCACCTCCTGTTGCAGTATCCGCTATTAGGCTAGAAATTGCATTACCTCCTCCAAGTTTGTCTGCTAAGTACATCAAGAACATGAAACCTGCTCCATAGTCTGCTATTCTTTGATTCCACCATCTGACGCTCATATTCGAATTCTGTGACCAATCATTTGCATGGCCAGTTAGAGTACTTGTTACTCCAAAGCAAAGATATGCTGCCATATCTGCGGCTCCTTCATCTATCCATAGATTTTCAAATGGGTCTCTAGCATTGTGGAGTAGATGTTGAAATTCATGGGCTAGTATTGTATTCCTCCAACTCATGTCATCTACGTCAACAAATACTGATTCTCTTTGTGAAGATATTCCTGGCGCGAAGTATCCTCCAACTCCACCTCCTCCATCTATTGCTAGTATCACTATCTCTAATTGGCAGTTATTGTCAACATCTGGCATGGTGCCGAAATAACTAGTGTCAGTTGGGTAAATTGTAGATTCAAAAGTCGATGCAATATCGTTTAGAGTAGTTGCGGAAAGAATTTGTCCGTTCTCCACGAATATGGCGGAATTAGTAGATATTTTTTGTACGGTGGCATCGATATTACCGCTAGATGTCGGGATTGTGTCGGTATCTCCCTGACTCCATTCATTTGTACAATTACGAGTAGATGATTTAGAGTTTAGATATGGTTGAGAAAATGGAAGTATTAAATTTGGGTATCCATCTTCAATCCACTGCTTTTTAAGATGACTGGTAGCAGAATAAGTAGGTTCCGATTCATCCGTAAACATATACTTGTTTCCATCTTTTAATGGGTTGAAATCATCAAGATTCCCTGCTGATATTTCTACTACGCTTTCATCAGATGTTGCCCCTACTAAAGCGACGGGAGAAATACTGGCTAGTAACAATACTGAAACAAGAAAGAACGGAGTGGTAGTATTGTTTCTTGGTTTTAGCCCAGACATTCGTGTCACATCCTGTTTAATACAAGTTAATGCCCGTTTGAGACCTATTTTAACATCGATGGAGCATCGTTCGTACATGATTAGCCAAGGGGGCGGTGTCAAATCGGTTTCAATCTTGATTTTAGTCTTCTTTTTTTCTACATTTTCTCCTCTAGTTCTATCAGACACGCCCTCTTCTCTCGATACTTATGAGGTCGAAATAATAGAACCAGAAGTGGTTGAAATCATCCCTCATGACCCCCATGCATTCACTCAAGGATTGTTGATTCATAATAGCAAAATATATGAAAGTACAGGATTATACGGTGAATCTAGTTTACGTATAATAAATATCTCTACGGGGGAGGTCGAAAAGATAGTTAATCTAACAGACGAATATTTCGCAGAAGGAATAGCGATTGTAAATAATTCATTGATACAATTGACTTGGAAAGAAAATATAGGTTTTTTATATAATTCCTCATCTTTAGAGATAATAGGTAATTTCACTTATGAGGGAGAAGGGTGGGGTATTTGTAGTACTGCGAATAATAATTTATGGTTTTCAGATGGTTCTTTTCAAATATCCCAAAAATCTTCAGAAAACTTTTCTATATCTAATGATTTTCTAACTATAAAATATAATAATTCTCCAATAAATCGATTGAATGAACTGGAATGTCCATTTGAAAATAGCCTTATTTATGCCAATATTTGGCTTGAAGATAGAATTGTTTCTATCAGCCAATCTACAGGGGATGTTTGTTTTGAATATGACTTTACAAATATCCGTTTAGAATATGAAAATGAGAATTCACGAGAATTAAACGGTATAGCCTATGATGAGAGTAGTTCGCTCTTCTTGATTACTGGTAAAAATTGGTCAAATTATTATTTAGTGGATTTCAATAGATCATTTCAAGATTGTCAAATTATAGAAGAAGTAGTCGTTGAAAATAACCCCTCCTATCTTCAATATATAGTAATAATCGCAGTAGCTATTATTCTTATGCCGTTCTCTTGGCCAACGTTTGTTTTAGTATTTTACAAGTTATTAAGGCGACAAACTCAACATCCCCCCCCTTCTGGGACTACAGAGAAAGAGCGTGAGGAATGACAAATGAGTCGGAAAAACATCGATAGTTCAGGTTTTGAATTATGGCTATATGATTTATCTATAGACCCTGCAACAAGAGTTGCCGGCGCTATACTAATTATTTCGGGCAGTGCTTTAGGTGCCATGTTAGGTGTTTTATTGATGGCAGCAGATCCGGCCGATATTATGGGCCAAATAGATAATGAACAATCCTCGGATGATGTTGATGGTCTAGTGATATCTTCTTTAGAAAATAATACTGGAGGCAACCCTATCGAGGGAGTTTTAGTGGAACTACTTAATGAAGATAGAACTTTAATTAGTAGTGATATAACTGATTCTGGAGGGCGCTTTAATATTGAAGATGTCCCCCGAAGTTCATCAATTCTTTATGTTCAACACCCAGATAACAAAACAGTAGAGATATTACTAGTACCTGGTGACCATTCTCAAATATCAGTCACTTTAACTCCCGGAGATGGGTTAATTGGTCCAATAGATATGCGGGGGGAAAGTGACCTTTCCGAATCAGTATTCGTCGGACTGTTTATCGCAGTAGTGACTCTTATCACTGGTTTAGCAGGGATAGTTGGTGGCTTAGAAGTATACAACGGTGATAAATATAGTAGATCCTGGTGGTTGACATTCTTTGGTTTGTTTAGTAGAGGTATGATTTTCATAGGCCCTCTACTAATACTTCTAGGATTAGGTTTGATGTATATGACTAGAGATCAGTTTACTGATTACAATCTATCAGAGGATTAATGATTCCCATGTACCTAATTAGTGTCGAAGGAGGAGATGGTAGTGGCAAAGGTCTCGCTACAAAGGTAATCGCTCAAGTTCTCGAAAGAGAATTCACATTTTCCTCTGTTGAAGTTACTGGTGAGCCTCGAAGAGATCATCCACTGGGGCGCCTTGCAATTAATTCCGTCCGTACAAAATCCATGACTCCCGAAGGTGAAGCAGGACTTTTTGCAGCAGACCGTGTTGATCATTCACATGGTTGGATTCTTCCACTTTTAGAGGAAGGGCGAGTGGTAGTAAGTGAGAGAAATATCCATTCCTCTCTTGTTTATCAGGGTATAGTGGGAGGTTTAGGGATAGATAAAGTAGCTCACATGAATTCTGCAGCCCTTGTGCCTGACCTATGCGTATGGGTTGATTGTGACCCTGAATTAGCACTCAATAGGATAAGAACGGGTACTTTGAGAATACATTCTGAAAAAGAGGAGTATTTTGAAACCAGTTCTCTACAGAAAGAAATAAGATCTGGATATTATAGTCTTCTTTCAGGAGAATTAGAAATGCCGATTCCTTTCGATATGGGTGCGATAATAGGTCCAGTTCTAAACGAAGGTAGTGAAGAAGATTTCAAGAAAGAATTGAGATTAAGGATTCGGAGATTCATACATTCACATCCGAATCCTATTAATGTTCAAACAGAAGTTGTAGAACAGAATCTCATTAGAAAACTATTGGTCAAAAGTAAAGGACAAACAACATTGGTAGGTCTTGGTGTAGAGCCAAATTCAGGACGAGATGAATGGCTTAGTGGCAAGAAACCATGGAAGATACTAAAGAATTCTCAAACGAGTCATGAAAAGTGTCTAGTTGAGACTTCTTCAAATATCGCCCCCTACATTCCTCAAAGTGTTCTCGCGCATTCTATCTCTTCAATAGTGGGTACTTTGTCTATTATGACCAATGCAGATATCGGTGAATTACGTTCAGCGCAAGGCCCCGTGAGAGCAGTTTCTGAGAGTCACTCTCATAAGATAATTCGGTATCTAAATGATGATTTAGATTGGCTTCATCAGCATAGATCATTATTAGGTAGGGATACTGCTAGGAATCAACTGAAAGAACAATTTCTTCCATTTGGTTATCTCGTTCTTGCGGTTTGGCCATTGAGAAAAGCAATCCAAAAATGGATTCATGATAATCCCAAAACACATCTTAGATTTTGCTTAGGGCAAATAATTCGTTCTGGTGAACATTCCGTATCTGTGAATAATTGTATACATAGGATCAAAATATTAGGTTCGGGGTGCCCGAATATGAGTGCTCCAAAAACTCCCTCTGGTTTAGTTGATTGGTGGCAAGGAAATAATTAATCTCTGAATACTAATTTAGCGTTTGCTGGGAGTCTTACCTGATCTGCTGAATCAAAATTATCTGGCCTAGAACTAATTGCTGCACAAGACCACCAAGATAATACAAACCCTGCTCCCGAGCCAGTGATTAATCTGATTAAATTTGTTGATTCATAAGATGTCAATAATTGTGTAAAACCATCTAATCCTATTGGAATTGCACCTAGAGATACCAAAAGTATCATTGCTAAAAATCTCCTATCCTCCTTATACAAAAATTCTATTTTTTCATCGTTAAATACCGACAAAAATGAATCTCTAACAGTCCATCTATTTAGCCCTTTTTTTCTCCAAAACAATGCGCCTACTGCGAGTCCTAAGAATAAACCAACGTCTCTAGCACAAACTGCTAACTGGTTCCCATTTATTTCCCATGAACGTTCATGTTTTTGATGGCAATTCAAATCACCAATGAAATAAACTAATGCTGCTAATGGATTTAATTCTGACCAGCTAAAGAATCCCAAATCTTCTTGATTATGGCCTATTTCTGCATTTTCTCCATGATTATGGTTCCCCCATGATCCCCATCCATCTTCTGTGGCATAGTCGATTCTGTTAGCTCTACCAGATAAATCCGGTATGGTATTTGTTGGTAACATTAATGGTGTAATGAAAAGTAGTATGAAATACCCTCCAGTAAATGAAGCAACTATCAGTCCTACTTTTTTTTCTCGTAATCTTTCGAGTCTACCATTTGCCAACATTTTCAGACTCTACCAGAGTTAATATTGATATCAACATTTCCCTTCAGATTATTTTTATCGCCATATCATAATCGGGAACACCTTCACAACATGCCTCCACGACTCTTCTACAAGTGGGGCATTCCATATGCTGTCTTACAGGTATTGCTGACCCCCTAAATCCGCATATACAGAAAATTGACTTACAGTGATCATAATCCATGAAACTGCTAAAAGAAACAGGTACTAATTCATTTCTCATGTAGTTAACGATTTCAATTCATCTTGTAGGTTATTTGCTAACCAATGGTGTAATAAATCACTCCCCATATCTGAAAGTGTAGAATTTAGAAACGCTGCAATCAAGGCATCCTTCGCGTCTTCTGGATTGAACCCTCTAGCCTCTAAGTAGAATAATTGTTCTTCATCTACAGGACCATTTGCAGTGCCATGACCACATCCCACCACATCATGTTCGCTGACTTCTAATTCAGGTATACTATCTGCTTCTGCTTTTTCTGAAAGTAATAGGTTATGGAATAATTGACCTGCATCAGCACCTGTTGCTCCATCTGCTACTCTTAACATACCTGTGCCTATGGTTCTACTATTACCTCCACAAGCAGAATGCCAATCTAATCTACTAAAGGTATTAGCAGCTTCATGATGAATCTCAACATGATGGTCAATATGCATTTCGTTTGCAGATAGAATCGAACCTAATACTCTTAAATTACCTCCATTTTCATTCATCATATATCTCAAATCTGCCTTAGTTCTTTCAGAACCTGAACTAACACTTCCTGCTTTTACTTGAGCATCTCTTCCAATATTAATCGCATCAACTCTCATCAAAGTTCCAGCATTCATTTGACCAACTAAAACATCGTTAATTACTGAACCTTCACCTATTTCTCCATTACGAATCAAGCCAAACCATGGCGCACTGCCTACTATCTGAGTAACCAACTCAAATTGACAGTGTCTACCAATATTCATGGTCAGGTTCATCGATGAATTCGACTCTCCCAAGTTTATCTTCAGTAATACTGGTTGTTTAAGAATAGTATTTTTATCTACTTTCAAAGTAAATTTATTTTTACTAGACACAGCATCAATGAAATTCATTGAGACCGGGTCGCTATACGAGTTTTCCTTGGTAGTAATAGACTCTTTTAAAATTGAAATATTATCTGGTGCCTTGCTTCCATCTAACATAGAAAGACTAACTTCTGGTTGTGAGAAATTTCCCGGCACTTCTTTGATATTACCTGTTGGATGAACTTTTTTCCAAGGTGAATATCTCCAGAGATGATCAGCATTACTTGGTTCCTCTAGTGAAAGATATGTTTGGCCAGGATTCATTTCTAAAACCCCTATTTAACCAATACTTCCTTCCATTTCCAATGCCATTAATTTATTTAATTCAACAGCATATTCCATAGGTAATTCTCTTGTGAATGGTTCGAAGAAACCATTGACAATTAATGCTAAAGCCTCTTCTTCAGAATGACCTCTACTCATAAGATAAAATAACTGATTATCACTGACTTTTGAAACACTTGCTTCATGCTCGCATCTTGCAGTAGGATTTGCTACTTCCATTGTAGGGTACGTATCACTTCTACTATCCTCATCAAGAATGAGCGCATCACAAACGACATTTAATTTACAATTTTGAGCTTTGGGGGATACAGTAACTAAACCTCTGTAAGACCCTCTCCCTCCGTCTTTACTTATTGATTTTGATAAAATTTTACTTGTAGTATTGCTAGCAAGGTGATGTATTTTCGCCCCTGCATCTTGATGCTGACCTGCACCTGAGTATGCGACTGAAATAACTTCAGCATGTGCTCCTTCTCCTTTCAGAATTACAGAGGGATATTTCATAGTTAATTTACTGCCAATGTTTCCATCTACCCATTCAATTTTTGAGTTTTCATGAGCTATACCTCTCTTTGTGACAAGATTGTATACATTAGCGCTCCAGTTTTGTACTGTACTATATCTAATATGTGCTCCAGGTAGTGCAATTAATTCAACAACTGCTGAATGTAATGAGTCAGTAGAATATGTTGGCGCAGTACATCCTTCTACGTAATGTATACTGCTTCCCTCATCTGCTATGATTAATGTTCTTTCAAATTGCCCCATGTTTTTTGCATTAATCCTAAAGTATGCTTGAACCGGCAGTTCGACATGGACACCTTTTGGAACATAGATAAAAGAACCGCCAGACCAAACTGCTGTATTTAGTGCACTAAATTTATTATCTGAATATGGAACAACACTACCAAACCATTTCTTAACAAGATCTTCATGTTCTCTTAGCCCACTATCCATATCTAAGAAGATTACTCCTTGTTCCTGTAAATCTTCTCTAATAGAATGATATACTGCTTCAGATTCATACTGAGCAGTAACTCCACTAAGCCATTTTTGCTCAGCGTCTGGTATTCCTAACCTATCAAATGTATTTCTAATATCTTCAGGAACGTCATCCCAATCATTTTCTGTTGCTTTGGATGACCTTAGGTAATAACAAATTTTTTCGAAATCTATTTCGTTCAACATGGACATATTACCCCAAGTCGGCATAGGCCTATCATCAAAATGTTTGAATGCTTTTACTCTCATTTCAGTCATCCATTCAGGTTCATTCTTTAATTCTGAAATATCTCTTACTACCTTTTCAGATAGGCCCGCATCAAATCGAATAGTGGAATTTTCTGGGTCATGCCAACCCGCTTTATAATCTCCAACTGCTTCTCTTGCTTCTTCAGTCATCTCAATATCTCCTTTATTTCTCAGAACCGGTTTCTAACCAGTCATATCCCTTTTCTTCGAGCTCTAATGCCAACTCAGGACCACCTGTTTTGACAATTTTACCTGCAATTAGTACGTGTATTTTATCCGGTTGCACATGCTCAAGAATTCTTGAATAATGTGTAATGATTAATGCTCCAGAGTCAGTACCTCTTATCGCTGCATTTATTCCTTTAGCTACAGTTCTAATGCCATCAATATCTAAACCGGAATCAGTTTCATCAAGAATTGCTAATTTTGGTGTTATTAACATTAACTGTAAAATTTCAAACCTTTTCTTTTCACCGCCGCTAAAACCATCATTGACATATCTGCCAAGAAATGATGATGGAATGTCCAGTTCTTTCATACTTTCTTTTAACTTTGTTCTAAAATCCGAACCTTTAGCCGCTTCTTCTCCCAGGATCGCCGCAACTGACTTGCGAAGAAAATTTCCAACTTGTAAACCAGGTACTGATTGAGGGTATTGAAACGAAAGAAAAACTCCTTTTCTCGCTCTTTCCCAAGTTTCCATTTCAAGTAAGTCTTCACCATTTAGCTCTACAGTCCCACTTTCAACCTCATAATCTGGATGTCCCATTATTATGTTAGCCGTAGTTGTCTTCCCACTACCATTTCTACCCATTATTGCGTGAATTTCTCCCGGTTTTATATCCAAGTTTATTCCGTGAAGAATTGGAGTTCCATCGATCCCAGCATATAAATCTCGGATTTTGAGTAAGTTAGACTCATTAGACATGCTATTCCCTAGACCATGGTGTATGGCGCCCCTTTTGAATGGATGCTTATTTGCTTGTAAAAATGCTGACGATTTTTAGACGCCAACTGGTCATCCTAAAGTCAAATCACCTCTTCGGGTAATCTAATGAAGGACTCCCGCGACAATAGATTGCCCGTCTCTGAAAATCTTTCTGATTCATATCGGGACCAGATAGAAGAGATAATGAAAGCGGAATCCATACGTCGAATTGAAGAAAATCATAACCCTGAAGAGTTAGAACGTCTTAACAAATTATCCTTGATTAAATTATTTGAATCCAATGATTCAGATTTAGTGCCCGCTTTAATGTCAAGATTAGGTCCTGTAAGGGCTGCCTTAGATGGACATGGTGGGGGTTTAATTGTCAGTTCAGGAGAAATTAAAGATAAACATGATGGCACTAAAGCGCTTTCTTTGGTTATAGATTTAGATGGTGCGTGTGTTTCATGTGGGGCTGCACCTGGTACTCTGAAAGGAATACAAGATGATTTATTAATTGATGATGAAATATTTTCAGTTAAATTTTCAGTTTCAATGTTAGAATGGTTTGATGAGATTCAGAAAGAATTCGTACTTAAGTTCGGTGGCGTTATTTTTGTTTAGATTAGTATCCTTTTGAGCTCTTCTATCGACTCAAATGCAAATCCTAATACTGTTAACTCATCTCCTTGAATTAACTTAGTATGTTTCTTAGCTTCACCTGCTAAATCATACCCTCCTGCTTTACCATACCATGACTCATTTTGAATTAGCGCGATTATATCCTCATTTGTTAACTGTTCAAATTCAACTATTGAATGGCTTGTCCATTTCTGATATCCCCATTTCCCATGAATTGGGAGATATTTCTCATTACTTTTGATTAGAATTGCTGTTGATGACCATACTTTATGTCTCTTTCCTGAAAGCCTTAGTAGCATATTGGTTGCTTCGAGTTTATTTTTTGGCTGTCCCATCGGATTTAGATAATTATCAGGGTCTTCTACAATGGTATCCGAAACAATAATTATTTCCGGGGTATCTATCCCTTCTTTCTCAATAATATCCCATTCTATAGCCGCACATTTTGCCTTTGAGAGGCAAATTTCGTTTACTTGTAGTTCTACACTTTCTCCGTTAATCATATTTTTTTCATCACTAAGTAATGGTTGAGCTTTAATTTCACAATCTAAAATCTCTTTTAGGCACGAAAGCCTCCTTTTAGATGCTGATGCAAGTAAAACTCGCATATTTACCACCTAAAGATCAATTCTCGAATCACAAATTGGACATTTAACCATCTTTAACTCCATTAAAGCCTCAAATCTTGAGGTGCATGTGGGGCATAATACCGGTCTATTTAGAGTTGGAATTTGAATCTCACTTTTGGTAGTAGGTGTAACTGCTGAAGGCATAGGTTGAGCCATATTTTGCGTAATTACAGTTTTTCTGTCTTGCCTTCTTTCCTTCCTTGAATTAGCTCCATCTGTTAATTCTACATCAACCAATTCGATTTCAGAAGATCTAATTTCGATATCAGTTGATTCTACAATATCCACTACATTTTCTTCTAATATAATATTCCCTGTTGCGACTTTCTTTCTTTTTCTACCAGCCCATTTTAGAGCACTAACTGACATTGTTGAAAGAACTATTAGGCAAAGAATAAGCACTGTGATCGCAACTCCTGCTGTTAGAATTGCAAAGTTTTGTTCATCCAGCCCTAAATATACTCTTAATTCATCTAGAATATTTAATTCTCCAACATCTGGGTCATTATCGTCAATCAATGCTCTTATTTGCCATCCCGACAATTCATTCCAACTTAGCACGATAGTTTCGTCACTTAGTGGACTTCTATCGACTGATGATAAATGATTCTTTCCTGAAGTTATTCTATCAGAGAGTCCAATCCACTGGTCATCTAATGAAGGGTTCATCATACCATACTGTATCTGAGATCCTGTTGGCCCTACAAAGTCATAGAATACTTGTATTCCAAGGTGTGTATCTGTCATTTGTATATTTCCAATTCCTTTCGAAGGAATTTTCATGCTTAGGTTTTCTTCAGCAGTCATTGTAGAATCTGCAATCATAGCCACTAATACAGACTCTGAGTCAATACCTTCTTTCCAAACAGCAAAAAGATAATCCTTGTCATCTATAGTTTTTACAGACATCATCTGCATACTTGCAGTGTCTCCTATTGACTTCCTATATGTCCAAGAACTCTGCTGACTAGAGCCATGTGCGTACCACAAACCAAGTCTCTCTTCACCAGTTACGTCATCTCTATTAGATTGATATAATAAATGTGTATGTTCCTCGCCAAATTCAATAACTATTGGATCTGCCTCATTCATATTAATTTCAATATCTCCAATGATGTTTGGAGTGAAATCCCAATCGGATGATGAGGTAGGGTGATCCGATTTAAGCAAGAAAACGCTTGTCAAATCTTTGTAGGTTCCACCAGTTGATATATCTCTATGGTATCCTCCAATCATTATTTCAGTTCCTTTAACATCTAAATCTATCCCGTAATATTTCCCATCAGATAATGAAATTGGTTCCATTAAATCTTGTATAGGTGTCATTTCACATGTCGCATCTATTCTGGAATAACTTAGTGTCTGCAGGAAAAATCCTTGATTATCGATGTATCTTCTCGTCCAAGTTATGTGTGCATAACCATCGCTTGTACTCCATGATGAAAAATCTCCTGCCCATTTAGTTTCTAGCATATTTGAGCATGGAATTAATGCTAGATTAGAATTTATTCGATATAAGGATAAACCTCCATCACTACTTGTAATTAACAAGCCTTCTCCATTCAAATCTATTACCTTAATTGGTTCTTCTCCATAATTAAATGATATTTGTTTTGCACCTGTCAGAGCCGATTGATCTACAAGTATAGTTGAAGTAACTTCGTTGTTATCCCAGTTCAAATCCGATAGACTTTCTCCATTTATTGTTATCTTTAATTCTATCGGGCCAACTTCATTAGCGATATAGGCAAATGCTACTTGACTGGCACCCTGTCCGACTACTAGTGAAATTTTAGTAGTTGTAATTTCAGTCCAACCTAAATCATTCTTGAGCCAAAGTGTTGCACCTACGTCCATGGCATCAGTAGAACCTAAGTTATCGATTCTACCCGTTATCAAGAACTGTTCATTAGGTCTAGGTATAGATGGTTCTGTCTTGATAGCTCCATCTCTGAAGGCTAGGTCGATTCCTTGAGGGCGTTGTAATACTGGAAATATTATTGAAATATCATTATCTGATTCATTATTTTCTTGAATTTCATCTAGTGGGTCGAGAGAAATTGTCAGTTGTTTATCGCCTACACTCGATGGATTCCATGATAGTGAAACTTCTATTATATCCCCACTACCTATGGTTTGAATAATGATCTCATCTTTTCTATAACCATCTTCTAAGAGATATATCGATAAATCTTCTGCAGACAAGTCACCGATATTTCTAATTTGTACTTTTGCCTCTAAAAATGTGTTGACATAGGTTTCAGTCACTGAAATCCCATATTCTTGTATTGAAAGCCCCGTTCTGAACATTAAATTAGGCGCCGGTGGAATATTGTCAATTTCTATCGTTGTACGAATTTCTTCTGACTTAACCCCTACACCACTAACAAATCTAACTGAAAATCTTTGATCCCCATCATCATTATCTTGGGTATCCCAAGGTATTGCCCATTCTATTTGTCTATTGCCTACACTCGAATAATAAGTCGCGTTTTTCCAATCATCAGTTCCTAATCTCCATTGTAATTGTGCTCCGTTAACAGTTTCCATAATTCCATTTATTTCAATATTTCCACTTACAATATCTTGACTACTTGGTGAACTAACCTCTAATGATAATCTTCCAATATTATGCGTATTCTTCGTATTATTACTCCATTGCTCGAATTCGTTCTTTGATTTAACTTCAATTTGAAGAGTTTCGGCGTCAACATCTTCTTCATCCTCGAAATTAGGTAAGTCAAAGTTAGTGGTCCAATTGATAGTTCCGAATGCTTGATGCCAATCAACTAAAACTCCAGTAGAAAGTGGCCCCCCATCTAGAGGTCTATACTTGTAAGTGACACGAACTTGAACCTCTTCTGTTGTGCCATTTTCTTCTCCTGCTTCACTAATATGTCCACGTATGCCATAACTTTGTCCTTCTATTAGCCAAAGCCCACTGGGTTTTTCGATAACTACCCAATCACCAGTTCCTTCTCCAACAGGTGGATCTCCTCCTCCAGTATCATTTCCTGGTGGGTCTCCGCCTCCTGAGTCATCTCCAAGCAGTGCTTGAAGAATTAAATTTCCATCAATTACTCCAAATCCATAATCTTTATTCCAAATGTCTGAGACTGATGGCATAGATGGAGAACCTCTGACTTCAGAATTATTCCTAAAGAGATCTTTAACTTCTTGCGGTTCAAGTTTATCATCTATTTGTAGAATAATTGCTGCAAGTCCTGCAACAGCAGGTGTGGACATACTTGTTCCATCCATTGAAACATATCCATCATCCGCCAATGATGTAGAATCTTGCCCCGGGATTGTCGAGGTAGATGCAGCATGCTGAGCAGAAGTCATACCCGAGCCAGGAGCGACAACATCAGGTTTCAACTCATCCCATTTATTTCCATCATTATCATCTACTCTTGGTCCTGAATTAGAATAATCAGCTATGTCATCATCATTTCTCTGAATAGTATTTTGATCATCAATAGCTCCAACAGTTATTGCAGAATCTGCGGCTCCAACTGATGTGACTCGATTAGTTCCATCATTACCGATTGCAGCAATAGGTACAATTCCTGCTTCTGCACAATCATTGACAAGTCTTGCTGCGGAATTATTCCCATCATCTCCTTGGTCATTATCGCCTACAGGTGAACTTCCACTTCCAAATGACATAGTCATAATGTCGATACCTTCACTAGACTCATTATTTCCCCAATTTGTATCTACATTTTGTAGAACCCACTGTAAACCTTTGATTATAGGGCCTTCATCTCCTCCGGCACTGCCTCCAGAGTCAGTCATTACTTTGACATCTACTAAATACGAACCAGGGGCATAACCTTGATTTATTCTTCTTTCATCTCCAGTTCCTAATGCGATACCAGCCACATGAGTTCCATGTCCGTTACCATCATCCGGATCGAATTCTCCATCGTTACATTCCTGAGAATTCCACGAAGTCGCATCACATCCCGCAACCCATTTGGGATCAGATAAATCATCTGGTTGTTTTTCATTATCATTATTATCATCTGAGAAATCATCAAGTGAGAAATGTTCATTATCCACTCCAGAATCTAGAACTGCAATCACTACTCCTGAACCATCGTAGCCAAAATCTCTTAATGTTTCGTCATAAACGTCTGAATCTCGAACTTTGGAACCTCTAGTAGCTATACTTAGGTATGAAACTATTTTGTCTTGCTCTTCAATCATTATGACTCCGTCTTGTTGCCATATCTCAATTAGTGAACTAACAGGCACATGATCTATGACAACTGAATCGATATATTCAACTGGGAAAAACCATGACCCCTCTTCTTCCCAACCATGTTGAATTAGTACCTCCTTTAATTTAAGTAAATCAGTTTCTCCAGGATGCCATGAATAGCCGACTATAATTGCCGTAGTCATCCGACCGTCATTTCCAAGTATTGCAGTTGCTGAGTGAGACTCTTTTTGACCATCGATCATATATTGAAGACTATCTTCCATTCCATTAGCATCTTTATCTGTAGCGAAATTTATCCACCAATATGGTTCTTCTACTGCCGGGCTAGCATCCCAAGGTGGGAATCCGATACCTAGGTATTTTTCAGGACAGGTTTCACCTTGACATTTCAGTTCAGGTATTTCTAATTCAGTCTTCGAAGTAATTACTTCTGATTCATAATTTGTATCATGAATACTGTCGTCTTCAACCGAAACAATTGCTGATGCTCCCGCCGATAAATCTAGGACTAACATCAACGCTACAACTAATATTGGGCCTACTGTTTTCGATGCTCTTACCATGGCTCTCTTAGAGAGCCAACGCCAAGAGAGGTATAATTTGAACCGATAATTAATTCAATAATACTTGATTATGGCCAAAATAGATGTTCACCATTTATCGAACAAACAAGTCGATATACATCATCTTTTTCATTAAATTTTATTTCCCCATCACAAATTGGACAGATTGTATTCTCAGCAAGTTCTTCCAGCCACGCCTGTCTTGTTTCTAGTTCATCACCTTGTAGCCTGAGTTGATATAGTATCCTTCCGGCATTTCCCTCGAGTGGTTTATTTGCAGATTCCCAAGGGTCATTTGTCAAGTCACCCATTTTCTTTTTTGCAATCACCCTCATAGATTCATTATGGGATGCAGCGGTGGGATTAGAACTTTCAGTAGTTAAAGAACTGGGTGCACCTCTAGCGATTATTCTTGCTAAAAGATAAGCTAAAATGAAGCCTCCAATATGTGCCATATGTGCAATATTTGTTTCCCCCGAAGTTCCTTCTTGAATGGAGTACATTTGATAGATCTCTAGCCCTAACCTGACAAATACAATTAACCATATTGGCCACGCTCTTATCAAGAATAATAGAGGGAATTCAATTTCATCATTTGGCCAGCATGCCATGTAGGCACCTAGTAGTCCAAATGCTGCTCCACTGGCTCCAATTGCAGGATTATGGGACTCTGGATGTGTCATGACCCATGCGACATTACCTCCAATAAATCCTAAGAAATATACTATTACCCATCTCCTACTGCCTAGTCTTTGCTCTAAAGGAACACCAACCAACCCTATAACAAGAATATTTGAGAGAACATGTAACCAATCTGCATGCAACCAAGCGGCAGTTACAAATCGATATAATTGATCAGGATTTTTTGATATTACCGGAATCATTGCTAAAAGTTCTATTTCATTGAATCCAACATTTGCTATTGCTAAAATAAACCTAACTAACATTACTAAGAGTAGTGACAAAACCATTGCTAAAGCAACACTTGTCTTTTGTCTGTAAGAATTAATGAATGGTATTAGTGCTACGACAATATAGATTGATAAAAATATCACATCACTATTTTCTAAGTCTGACAAAAACATATCACCTCCGGAGTTGGTTGTCACAAATCATACCCGCAGGTATTCTAGCAATAGCGCCTTCGATTCTTTGACGAACGTCTCAAACGATGAACCACCCTCGGAGGTATGTGAGTGTGCTGCCGCTAATCCAGATTTCGGATTTAGATATTCACCGAGGCAATCGCCTCATTATATCAGAAATGAACTTTGAATTATTCGAAGGAGAAGTAGTTGCTCTTGTGGGGTCAAATGGTTGTGGTAAGACCACTTTACTTGAATCTAGTGCAGGCATGCATGCAATTTCTTCGGGTCTAATTTCTTGGAGGAATGAAGGTTTTGAGATGAAACTTGTTAGAGACTCAGAAGGTCGAAGAGGTTCTTTGCCACCTATGGGATTAACGCTACAAAAAAATGGAATGTCAGGGGAGGAAACAATAGAAGAGAGGTTGACTACAGTCCTAGCAGTTTCTGGTTGTCATTATGATTCAACTAAAGTATCTCAGTTACTCAATTATTGGGGGCTTGAACATCGTAAATCAGACAGGATTTCACAGCTTTCAGGAGGGTTAGCAAGACGTCTCGCAGTACTTTCAGGATTAGCACCTGCGGTAATGTCAGAAAAACCTCGTGCAATTTTACTTGATGAACCATCAGAAGGATTAGATGAATCCGCTAGGGAATTATTAGTCGACTGGTTAAGGGCGTTGGCATCTAAAGGACATGGAGTAATTCTGGCCACACATGATCCTCAAATTATGTTAGCAGCAGATAGAATTATGAAATTTGATGAAAAAAGAGGTGTTTCTGTCAAAAAGCAAAAACATCCTTTATCTAATTTTGATCTACCAGAACCCTCTGGTAACGCTAAAATAAGTAAAATTTCGAGTCTTTTTCATTGGGCTTACAGAATGGAAAAGAGAAATCCCATTGATACAATAAGCCGCTTCATCCCATCTATCTTGGCACTATTATTGATTCATACATTGATAAATGAAGATGAGATATCAGTGGCTGGTCCAGATTTTGTCGCAGCAATGATCTTATTACCTTCATTTATCTCTGTAGTAATTCCTCCTGCATTAATTTCGAGGTATGCTGAAGAAAATTGTGGTAGATGGTGGGAAGCAGTAATAGGGCCGAAATTTCGCACTTTTTCCTCTATCATAGGTTCATCAATCATCCTCCCTTTACCATTAATTTATATTTCTTGGTTAGTTATTACTGATTTTGGAGTCCAAAGAGAAGATTTAGGTGCTGTTTCCTCTTGGTTATGGCTTCCTGGTATAGTTATGTTTAGTGTGGCAATTGCAGCATCTGCTCTCCATTTATTAGTTTCTGATTTGAGAAGGGTCGGTGCTTCTGCAGCATCTCTTTTACTATTGGTATTAGTCTGGCCGTTTCTTGAATTAGTTGATGCTTTGGTGATGATTATGAATGATGGTATGAGCTTCGGATTTTCTTTAGATGAACCCTTATCAATGATATTTTTATCTTTCTCAGTGAGTATTCTAGTCTGGGCAATATCAGTGTATCTTCCGGATTCCTGAAAACGAGCATTCATCATAGAGTATGTGCTCGCATGTTTATGGTCTCAATGAAACACTATGGTTGGGCCCTAACTTGTATTGGTGGTGCCGGAGTTTTACTGACTGCTGTAATGGGTTATACGTATGCCCCAATGGTTCAATCACCTCCATTTCGTTCACCTGAGGCTTATCGAATTTTATTTTGGCATGTTCCTTTTGCTTGGACCTCTTTTATCGCTTTTTGTCTATTATTTATTGGGGCAATTACTTGGTTTTTGAAAAGAGAAGAATGGGGGTGGATTCTATTCTGTACTGGTGCTGATTTAGGCTTACTTTTTGGTCTAGGCGTAGTTATTTCGGGACCAATATGGGGTTCTGCTGAATGGGGAGTGCCTTGGGATTGGGGTGATTTAAGATTGAATACATTTGGTTTACTAACTGCAGTGACACTCTTTATCGTACTTTCTAGACGTTCTCAACCTGACGGTATAGATACTAGAGATACACTTTCTACTATTGGATTATTTGGATTTGCTTTAGTGCCGATAACTGCAATTGCTACTAGCGTTTATCAGAAGAGACACCCTTCAGTAGTAATAGCACAATCCGATGAAACAGGACTTGACCCAAAAATGTTAGAAGTTCTTATGATTGGTATTTTCTCATTCTGGATACTTATGGTCGGACTTTCTATATTGACATTTTTAGCTTATAAACTTGAATCAGAACTAAATAATCTTCTTCAATTATTAGATGATGAGGTGGTACATTGAACGGTTTTACATCATATGTGATTGCTTACTCGATATTAGGTTCATTGCTGTGTTATTATATTATTTACATTGGGCATAAGTTAGATGATACTAGAGTTAGAATTAAAGAAGCAAAATGGAGACTTCAGGGCACCGATTCTGAAGAATGATTTATTTTTCTATCACGAATGATTCTAATGTAGGATGCTTTCGCAAAGGTTGAGAGACATGTCTAAAGACGCATTTTGTATTGTTTGTGGCGATACTACTACTCTTTCTTCAAATAGGCTATGCGAAGTATGTTTTCGTAAGCGAGTCAACTTATCTAAAATGCCCAAAGTGATTCAACAATTTCGATGTCCAAAGTGTGAGTGCTATGAAATTCGTGGTCGTTGGTCAAAAATGGAACATGAAACCTTAGCAGACTTAAGAATTAGAGATAATCTTGAAATTGATGATAGAGCAGATGATGTTAATGTTGATTTCGCTCTGCAAGTAATTGACGATAGAACCAACAGAGTTCATTTAGATGTTTCAGGCACGATTGATAATTTCTTTTTTGAAGATAGTTATGAGGTATTAATTCAGACTAGTAATGCAATATGTACTCCTTGCACGAGAAAAGATGGTGCCTACTTTGAAGCGATAGTTCAACTTCGTTCAGCAGGTCGTAAGTTGTCGGAAAGTGAGCTTAGAGAATTGAGAGCTACTCTAGATGAAATGCTTGGGGGAATGGAAGCTGATCCTATGTTTTTTATAACTAAGGAAGGTATAGTGACAGGGGGTTGGGATTTGCAACTAGGCTCTAAATCAATGGCAAGATCTTGGGGGAGAATTTTAACAAAGAAATTTGGTGGGACAATAAAAGAAACTTCAACAGTTGTTGGAATGAGGGATGGAATAGAAATTACTAGACTTACTGTTAGTTATCGTAAGCCAGCCTATGCTGTTGGAGATGTCGTTAAGCTGAACAATGATTTGTGGTTAATTGATTCATGGCAGAAAGATGGACCAATTATCCGCCGCTTAAAATTCTTTCAACGCTCTGGAGCAACATGGAGAGATATGGAAAAAGCGAGGATTATTTGTTCAACTTCGGAACAACATATTGTCGATATTATGAATAGAGATAGTTCTGCTGCGGAAGTTATGAGCCCTCAAGATTACACCATGACTACAGTTGCTCTCCCATACGATGATGATATTAAATCTACTAAATTACGAATTGGTTACATACATGATGTATGGGTGGCACTACCTGGGTTTACGGCGGAGGATGCGATATGATTCCGAGAGATATGGACGAGCTTCTGAAAAATTTAGATCATCGTGACATGGCAAGATATACTCGTAATTTCATTGATGATTTTGAACAAGCGATTAATTCTAAGTTAGATATTCCCAAAGATACTGATTGGTCCGGTGTATTATGTTTAGGAATGGGAGGTTCCGGTGCAGGGGGGATGTATCTTTCTGCATTATCAGATCACTCAGGAGGACTGCCATTTGTAGTTTGGAGAGATTATGGTTTACCTTCTTGGTGGGGGCCTGATTGGTTAATAATTGCAACGTCTTATTCAGGAAATACCGAGGAAACACTTGATGGTGTGAAAGAAGCATTAGAGTCAGGAGGTACAGTCATTGGTATTTCATCAGGAGGTGAATTAAAAAAAGTCATTACTGAGGATGAGGAGTGCCTATATTTACAGGTTCCAAGTGGTCAAATGCCACGTTCAGCATTTGGTCATTTATTCGGAACTCAATTAGCGGTTTGTTGGGAAATAGGTATTATTGAAAAGCCAAATTCCGAAGAAATCACATCTATGTTAAGCCGCTTACGTTCTCTATCGATAGACTCAGACATAAGTGGAGGGAATGGATTGGTTATTTCTGTAGCAGAGTCGATGCTTGGTAAACAAATTGGTATAATTACTCCTACCGTTTTAAGTTGCGCTGGTCGACGCTTTTCTAATCAATTAAATGAGAACTCAGATGTTTTTGCTCGTCCCACAGAATTACCTGAAATGAATCATAATGAGATAGTTGCATGGGCTTCTTCAGAAAGTAATGAACATTCTTTAATCTATTTTTCATGCGAAGATATTCATCCTAGAATACGTTCTAGAATGAACTGGATGTTAGAAAATATTGCAAATGAAAACTCTTGGATAATTGACTGTGAAGGTGAAAGTTTACTAGAAAGATTACTCTATGCATCTCATATTTCCGATTGGATAAGTATCGCACTAGCACTATTGCGAGGTGTAGATCCATCTGAAATGGGTTCAATAATTGAACTCAAGTCTCATCTCTCTAAGGTCTAGTATATAGGGCCGAGAACTAATCTTGGGTCTGGGTATTCAATCAATGCAATTTTTCTGTTTGCTGGGTCGACTACTCCTGGCATGTCGTGAGTTTTAGGTTCAATTATCGAGAGTTGAAAGTGTAGATGGGATTCCCATCCTCCATTTTCATGCTTATCTCCCATCCAGCAAATAACTTCACCACGAGAAATTTTCTGGCCAATCTTCTTCTTAGAGATAGAATTAGAATCTAAATGCCCATATAATGCCCAAATTGGAACTCCACCAATAATATGTTTTGTAATTATGACATTCCCATAGTCTCCATCTTCTGGATTATATCCAAAATGAGAAATCACTCCATCTTCAAAAGCCATACAGGGAGTTCCTACTGGCGCTCCGATATCTATTCCAATATGCAAGAATCTATTGTCTTTAAACAAATCAGTATTATACATTCCTGGTCTTAATTCATCATATTTACCTATGTCATATTCGAATTCCGAGGGTTCGTATGATCCTTTAGTAAAGTCCCTTACTTCATACTCCTCAGGAAGGTTAACTACCGGATGATACCTACCAGTCTGCCACTCAATCATAATATTCGACTAGGGGGGTAGTTATTCATTCCTCTTCTTTCGATAATTCTGCTTCTTCTGCTAATTTCTTCAAGCCACTTTTTTCACGCAAATCTTTTTTATTTTTAGCCCCAAGAATACTTAACATTTCTGTCTGTCTTATCACATTCCCTCTCCCTGAAACAAGTCTCTTTTCAGCTTCCTCGAACTTCTCTGATGCTTGTTTCAACTCGAATCCAACAGCAGTAAATGATTCTAAGAAAAGAACAACTTGGTCATGCAGAGCCCCCGCTCTTTCTACTAATTGCATCTGATTTTTACTTTGGTTTTCTCTTTTCCATAATTCTTGAATTAACATTAACGCTAACATGATTGTTGTACCACTGACTATCTTTACTCTTCTGTTTCCTACCATGTCATTATACAAACTTGGATCATGATGTAATGCTGCAATATATGCACTTTCTAAAGGAACCACCATAAGAACAAAATCCAGTGTCTGTATAGAATCCATATGTTGATAATTTTTACTTGAGAGGTCGGATGCATGTGTCCTAATTGATTTACATAGTTTCTCAATTGAAGTATTAGCCGTCAATTCGTTATCTGAATTTACAAATTCATTGTATGCAGTTAATGATACCTTTGAATCAATTACTACCTGTTTATTATCTGGTAAATATACTACGAAGTCGGCTCTTTTACGTGTTTTATCCACTGCAGTTTCACTATATTGTTTGACATAATCCCTCTCTGAAACAAATCCCATACTCTGTAGTAAGTTTTCAACCACAACTTCTCCCCACGCACCTTGAGCATGCGAATCACCTTTCAGTGCCTTAGTTAAGTTTTTAGTATCGTCAGATAACTTCAATCCCAATTGAGATACATTTTCCACCTTTTCTCTAAGCGCTGATTCTCTATCTATCATAGATGCTTCAATCGCGTCCATTGATTTCTTGTATTCTTTCAAAATGGTTGAAAAATCATCAGTTACTCTCTTAAATTCTTCCTTTTTTTCAATTTCAGCATTATTTTTCACATCTTCAAAAGCTTGTCTAGCCATTAATTTGAAAGAATCAGACATTGCAATATTTCGTTCTTCCTTCATTATATTTCTTTCATCTTCTCTTGCCCTATAGTCTGTAATTTTCATTTCACTTTCAGAGCGCGTTTTTTCTATCACTCTAGTCATGCGCTGAGTCATTATCGTCCAGATGATTACTGATGTGAAAATAATCAATATAGCCGTAACTATCCAAAACATCAAATCTGTCATATTATACATAGATATTCGACAGTACTTAAACTTAGTAATCTCTACAGGTGCTATTTTGTCAATCAATAAACAGTTGTTCTTACGTACTTTGCGCCTCTGCGATACATATGGGAGATACGGGACAAGTGAATTGTGCAATTCTCGGTTCAAGGGGTCTTGTAGCACAACGCTATCTTCAAAGAATGGTTAATCACAGTTGGCTAAATCCAGTATCTGTCATTGGTTCTAGTTCTACGGTTGGTTTGAAAATAAGTGAATTACCTTGGTCCCTAGATGAAGTCCGGCCAAAATTGCCCGATATTGTAGTCAAAGACTTAGTTGACATCGATCAGTTGATTTTCGAATTGAAGGCAGAAAATGTCCAAATTATCTTCTCTGCCATACCCGAAGATGTAGCAATTAGGGTAGAAAAGAGATTAGCTAGAGAAGGATTTGTTGTCATTAGTCATGCATTGGCTCATAGAATGGATAGTGACGTCCCACTTGTAATTCCTACCGTTAATTCAGACCATTTAACGATATTAGAATCTCAAAATTATGGGACAGGATACTTAATCTCATGTAGCAACTGTATGGTTGTCCCTATAGCTTTGACTTTACATCCATTAATTTCTAATTTTGACTTTTTGTCTGTGAATATAGTAACGGAACAGTCACTTTCAGGAGGCGGTAGGGGCCTTCTTACTAAAGGCAGAATGGGTATGCCAATAAATTCTGCAATTCCAGGAGAGTCAGAGAGTGTGGTAAGGGAGCTGAATAAAATTCTAGGGAAAAAATATGACGGTATTTTCCAAGAAGCAAATCTTGGGAGTAAAGTTTGGTGTTCGCGTGTAACTCGCGAATTTGGGCATTTAGCTTCAATAGAGGTCGAATTTGTTAATGAAATAAGTGCGCACAAAGTCATTGAAGAGTGGCAAAAATATTCATTTGAATCTTTTGATTCAAGGCTTCCTTCTTCGACTAACATAATTAATTTTGTAGACGGTAAATTAGACGTTGAAGAACATAGATGGTCTGGCTCTGAATCAAGAAATCCTAATCAAAATCTATCTGCAGCGATGGCGGTTTCCATTGGGGAAATAGAAGTCACAGGAAAAAAATTAAGATTTAAAGTAGTATCTGATAATACAATTCTTGGAGCAGCAGGTTACGGTGTACTTTTGGCTGAATTAATTTTAGCAGATGGAATTTTAGATGAATCGAATAATCTGATGAATAGTTCTTTACAGGACATTAATTAGAATTAATTCAAACGTATAAGCAATTTGCGATAGGTTATGAGAATCCGTCATCTTGCCATGATGCTCTCTGATTTAGAGCCACATCCTTGTAATGATGTTAGTTTAGAACAGTATTCTACAGACGGTGATTTGGCCGCTCGTTTACTTTTTGACATAGCATCATTTGGCGATATTAATGATAATTATACAGTAGCAGATTTAGGGGCAGGTAATGGTATATTAGGTATAGCGGCGTTGAAATTAGGAGTTCAACAAGTAATTTTTGTTGAAACCGACATTGAAGCGTGTAATACTTTAGAGAAGAATTTAATTAAACATAATGCTCGAAATTCTGGTTTAATAGTCAATGAACACATTAGCAGTGAAACCTTTTTGAAAAAAGTCGATTTGATAATTTGTAATCCTCCATGGGGTCGACAGAAAGAAAAAGCCGATAGACCTTTTTTAGAAATGATTCTGAAAAATGGTTCAATTGCTCATTTACTCCATAGTGCGAGTGCAACTCACATCCGTCCATTTTTCGAATCTAAAGGTTGGGATGTGGAGATGTATGGTGAAGCGGATTTTGCACTACCTGCTAAATATTCTCATCATAAAAGACAGAGAGACATGACAAAAGTAGGTTTTTGGAGGCTATGCCCTAACTAAATGTTTGATTCTCAACATCCGTGTTATTCATACGTGGTTGACCGGTCGCCAGCACAATGAATGCTTCAGCAGGCGACTTCGTCACACCGGGAACATCCGTTGCAGTCGACGAAGGATTAACTTTGGGAGATGGCATAATTTCTACTAATTCTGGTTTTCTTGCATCTCTCTCAGGTAAGTTAGTTGAAGATAATGGGACGATATCAGTTCAGATTAAAGGTTCTACTGCTAACATGCCTAAAATCGGTGACATAGTGATAGGTCAAGTAAATCGTCTCAATGCTAAAACTGCCGAAATCAGAATTCTTCATATTGAAAATAAAGATGGTGGAGAGAGGACAATCCCTGCTTTGAAACTATTCGCTGATATTTATGTTACAGACTTTGTCGATCGATACATCCCGTCTGCTGGTGATGCAATGCGTTCAAGAGACATAGTCCGGGCTAAAATAACTCAGTTTGAACCTATGCTCAAAGCGTCAACTCGTGAAAATCCTGAATTAGGAGTTTTGCATGCAATATGTCCTCCTTGTGGAGAAATACTACAGAAAAGTGATTCCTTACCTGATTTTAATGTATCATGCCCTAGGTGTGATTATAGCGGATATCGTGTACTTTCTAACGGATTTGGGCATGGATATACTATACCTGAAGGGGCGAATGTTGAATCTCTAAATAGGCCTGGAGAAAGATGGTCATCTGAGGCTGAGAAAATGCTTGGACACGATGGAGTTCGTCCATATCTTTCTCCTCTAGCAGATTTTAGAAGAGGTATAAATCATGAAGTTCCAGCATTTGTTGCTAAAATGCGCAACAATAACCGTTCAGGAGGTAATCGTTCAGGGGGCCAACGTAGAGAAATGCACAAAACCACTTGCACTATGTGTTCGAGTTCTACAGAAGTTCCTTTCAAACCCACACCTGGGAAACCAATACGATGCCGTGATTGTATGAATAAGGTCAATGATGGGACTGCAACTAAAGAAGAATTATCTGCAGAGCGTGCAGTTCTGAAATCTGCTAGAGCAAAGTCCGCTGAATCATCAGGAGTCAAGTTATTTGTAGGTAGTATCTCTTGGGATGCCAATGAAGATGATTTAAGAAAATTATTTTCTACCTATGGTGAACTAACAGAGGTCCATATCGCTAAAGATCGCGAGACTGGTAAGTCAAGAGGTTTTGCTTTCATAAAATTCTCTAGCCTAAAAGATGGCCAAAAAGCAGTTAAGGAATTAGACGGATTTGAATTTCATGGAAGAAAAATCAGTGTCCAAGAATCAAATGAGTCACGCGGTGGCTCTAATGATAGGCGTTCACGCCGCAGAAAATAAGCGAGTTATTAATGGCTGTATTAGATTCCCCTACCAATATGGAGGGGTGGCTTGTAATTGATGGCTATGAAGATGAGCCTGCTGCATTTGGAGTTCCAAACTATCTTGGTTTTCATATTCGTTATATTTGTGGTGTCCTTGAATCTAGAGGTATACCATATACGTATCTCACTATAGATCAATGGAGATTAAGATATAAATCTCTTCTTAAGAATAAGGACGATAGAGATAAGCTACGTAGAGATTTATCGAAATTATCTGGCACAGTAGTTCTAGCTGGTTCAATAGTTCCTGGAAAATATGTTCGAGGAACTCCGATCAGTCAAAAAGAATTAGATGAAATTCTTGCAGTATTTCCTAGAGAGCAACCAATATTATGTGGAGGGTGGGCAATTAAAAATTGGCGTTATTCTGGATGGACTCCTTTACGAAGTAATCTTTTCTGTGCAGTTAACGATATTGATGCATCTCTAAACCACTATATCTCAACAGGTATCTGGAAGCACGGTAAGAGAACTAAAGAACAATGGTCTTTATGGGCCCAAAAAGGTTCTACTTCTAAGGCAGTGACCACTCATCCTGATCTTTTTACGGAAGATGGACGCACAGGGCCTTTAACATATGAAGTTGAACTTTATCAAGGCTGCGTACGATTTAAGAGAGGATGTAAATTTTGTATAGAACCGAAAAAAGGAGTCCCTCTTTGGAGAAGTGAAGATGATGTGTTGAAAGAAATTTCCGGCGCTATAGATTCTGGTGTAAGAAATATAAGAATTGGAGGTGCAACAGACATCTACACATATCGTGCAGAAGGGGTCATAGATATGGAATATCCGATTCCTAACCCCGAACCGATTTCTAAGGTTCTATATGGGGCAAGAAATGATGAAAGATTAAACATATTACATGTAGATAATGGGAATCCTTCAATAGTTGCTGAAAATATTGAACCATCTACAGAAATAACCAAATCTATGATTGATACTCTTAGTGATGGCGCAGTATTATCATTTGGTTTAGAATCAGCTGACCCTAATGTTCATGAAATGAATTGGTTAAATTGTGATGCCGAACAATTGAAAATCGCAATACGTCACATCAATGATTTTGGTCGTGTTAGGGGGGACAGAGGTCTCCCTAAACTTCTCCCCGGTCTTAACTTTATAGCAGGGCTGAACGGTGAAAATAAACACAGTTATTCATTGAATCTCCAATTATTGCAAGATTTACGCTCAGAAGGATTGTGGCTAAGACGTATTAATATAAGACAGGTCGAAGGTCAAGGTTTTCAGGAAATTTCAGACGTAGATTTCCGCTCATTTAAACAGAAAGTTCGTGAAAATATAGACAAGCCATTGCTCGAAGAAATGTTTCCTCTTGGTTCTATATTAAAGGATATCTGGTGGGAAACGCATGATGATAGAATACGCCGTCCCGAGCAAGTCTTGAATCCAATACACAGAGATCCATCGATATATGGTAAGTCGGGAATTACTTTTGGCCGACAAATAGGGGCTTATCCAATTTTAGTTGGAATCCCCTATCATATCCCTCTCGAAACAGAATCTGATATCTTAGTGACTGGCCATGGCATGAGGAGTATTTCAGGCGTGGAATTAAATCTTGACATCAATTCTGTATCTCAACAACAACTAGAATCTATTCCTGGAATCGGTAAAAAAGGTGCTTGGAGAATCATAAGTTCCCGAGCTAGAGCAAGCCGTAAATCAGATACGCCCTTCATTTCCGTTGAACAGGCTTTCAGTTCTGCTAATCTTGAGATTCCTCCGATTGCTAAAAAAGTATTGAAATGTGATGCATGACTATATCAATCTAGAGTAATAGTGATAGTCTCCAGATAGGCGCTAGTGCTGTATGTCCAGTATTATGCCAGTGCAAAAATATCTTGCGGCCACGATTTGTTTACTATTTCTAACAGTCCCAATTCTTAACTTCATTGATTCATCCGAAGAGATTGATTCGACTGAAAATGAATATTTCTCTGCAAGTAAATCAGTATCTGGGCTTAATTCACCTGGTTCTGAAAAAGGAAATGTTTTTTCAAATTCAGTTTTTGAAATGAACTCTGATAGCCCTAACTTAGTTCTTGATAATGGGTCAGTAGTTTCTTTCATCAATGGTTCAGCAAATTTCTCTGGAGGCAATGTGATTTCAATTTCAGGTCAATGTTCTCTTTTAGGTAATTACAGTCTTTACTGCTCAGGCTTGAATAATTATGGTCAACTTGGTTTAGGTAACCAACAATTATTAAGCGGATATGTAGATTTAGGTGATAAAATTCCAGCTGCATTAAGTCAAGGGAATAATCACTTTTGTGCTATTCTTGATGATGGGTCTGTATCTTGCTGGGGTAGGAATAATAAGGGGCAATTAGGAGATGGTTCGAATAGTAATCGAAATTCTCCTACTGCGGTTAATCTTGGAGTGAATAAAACAGCGGTATCAATTTCAGCAGGCTTAGATTTCACCTGTGCTTTACTGAATACAGGAGAAGTGTCTTGTTGGGGGGATAATTCTTACGGAATATTTGCTGATGGTACCACTACTGACAGCAATACACCTGTAATAGTCAATCATTCGATTGGCGAAAGTGTGGTGTCAATATCAACGCCAGGATATAGTGTATGTGTAATTTCTTCAAGTGGTTCAATTAGTTGTTGGGGCTATTCATACACTATCTCATCTCTTGGTGGCCAGTTGACTAATGGTTCAATCTCTTTGTCTTTAGATTCTGGCCGTTCAGCAATTTCTATTCAGGGTACTAATTCTCATGCTTGTGCTATACTAGATAATGGTTCGATTAATTGTTGGGGAGTTAATACCTATGGTCAACTTGGAAATGGTCAGTGCTCTTCTGTTATACCTTCAAGTGGTTGCACGGGTTCTAATACCAATATACCTCAGTATGTAGATTTTTCTTCTTCAAATATCTCAGATGATATGATCGCAATTACCTCAGGTTTAGAATCGACTTGTTCTATATCAAATTCATATGATATATTCTGCTGGGGGAATCAGGATGGTCAATTCGATAATACTACGAATTTTTTAATATCTCCTTATCTGATGAATTTTTCTAATGGCCATGAAATTTCTTTTTCAGATCAAGATATGGATGGTGATGGAATAACTAACTTGCTTGATGTGCATATGGCTGGAGATGACGATGGAGACGGCGTCCCCTCTCCTACAGATCCTTATCCAAATAATCCTGCTCGATGGATGAATTGTGATCTTGGCTCGTGGGGAAGGATCACATGTAACGAGTCTTCTATTGGACATTATTCATTATCTTCTGCATTATATCAATCTGAATGCCCTCTGGGTGAGTATCAGCACCAAACAGGTAAATCAGTTTGTAGTAAGGCTTCTGCCGGACATTATGTTAATTCATTAGCATCTCCTTCTCAAACAATTTGTCCAGAAGGTTACTATCAACAAGAAATAGGCTCGACATCTTGTGAAATTTCAGACCCTGGTAGCTTTGTATCTACTTCTACTGGTGATTCAGGTGATTCTAACCTTAGTTATAATAATTTAAGTTCTAACAGTGCTAGTTACACTGCTCGAATAAGTTCCTCTTCAGATGTGTACGATTACTATATGATTGATATTGATAAATTATATGGAGTATGGATAAATGTCGAGTCTTCAAATGCCGAAATCGGTATTTCTTTGTATAGTTCAACTCTCAGTATCATTGATTCTAACAATAGTTCTGGTTTTAGTCCCAAATCAGTTAGTACGAATAGCACTTCTAGTTCATCGTCACGAAGTATATATATTGAAATTGAAAGAATAAATTTCACAGGTCAATATTATATGAATCTAAGCTATTTCAATACTGTCGATTCCTCAATAATCGGTGATGTCAATAATCTGATTGATGCAGAAATAGGGGTAAATCAAGAGTTATGTTCTGTTGGTACATTTGAGCCAAACTCTGGTAGTGCATCTTGTACAAGCGCTGCTCAGGGTTACTTTGTATCTACCTCTGGTGCGACGTCACAGATACCCTGTTCTCCGGGAACTTATCAAGGACTAACCGGTCAATCAGGATGTTTAACGACTACACTAGGTTACTACACTTCTGCATTTGGTTCTTTTATACAGACCCCTGCCTCTCTTGGTTATTATGTCAATACTGTAGGTGCCACTAGTCAACAGTCTTGCCTAGCAGGGACATATCAAAACCAAACTGCTCAAACAACTTGTATAGATACAGATTCTGGATATTATACGTCTGTTCCAGGTTCACCCAATCAAATAGCATGTACGAATGGTAGTTATCAACCTAATACGGGTCAAACATCTTGTATTCTTGCATCTCCAGGTAATTTTGTTTCCTCTCCTGCATCTACTTATCAGAGTCCATGTACTCCTGGTAATTACCAACCTTATTCTGGACAATCATATTGTATTCAAGCAAGCCAAGGGAACTATTCTTCAGCCCCTCAATCGGTATCTCAAACACCTTGTGGTGTTGGTACATTCCAGCCGTCTATGGGTCAATTCAGATGTATTGAGGCAGCACCCGGACATTATGTTCCTACTAATGGTTCAGCATTTCAAACCGAATGCAGTCTAGGGACTTATCAACCTTCAACATCTAGTTTAAGTTGCTTAGATGCGACTCCAGGTTATTTCGTAGATATTCTAGGTTCACCTTCTCAAACACCATGTATCCCGGGGACCTATAATCCAAATTTTTCTTCAACTAACTCTAGTGACTGCTTAGATGCCGACATCGGATATCATGTACCAAATGAAGGAGAATCATCACAATTGATTTGTTCTCCTGGAACTTACCAGCCCAATAGTGGTGAATCCTCTTGTATTGATGCTGATTCTGGATATTTTGTAGATATGTTTGGAGCGACGAATCAAACTACGTGTGAACCAGGGAATTATCAGCCTCAAGCAGGTCAATCTAGTTGTTATAATTCTGATCCTGGCCATTATGTCTCATCATTTGCAGCGAATCAACAAGTACCATGCTCGATTGGGAGCTATAATCCCTCGTCTTCATCAATAAGTCCTGATTCTTGTATTCTTGCTGATTCTGGTCACTTTGTATCTACAGAAGGATCCTCGTCTCAGAATATTTGTCTAGAAGGTACTTACCAGCCATCCGAGGGATCAGATTCTTGTTTAGATGCTCCTGAAGGTACTTTTGTTCTGAATTTAGGCCAATCAAATTATGTTGAATGTTCTCCCGGTACTTACCAGCCTTCAACTAAACAAACGGTTTGTATTTCTGCTGAACCCGGATATTTCTCCTCTGATTCAATGTCAATTTCTCAAACTCCTTGTTCGCCTGGAACTTACCAGCCATCGTATGCACAATCATCTTGTATTGATGCAGATATAGGGTATTATGTATCAGATGAGGCTCAATCTAATCAACAGATAAATCCATATGATTTCTACACTGATTCTCCAGGAAGTACATTCTTGTGGGCATGCCCTACACATTACATTACTATTATTCAGGGTGCCAGTTCAGTTGACGATTGCTTGCTAGATTCAGATGATGATCGGCTCATTGATTTAGATGACATAGATGATGACGGAGACGGCCGAATAGATTCAGTAGATGATTGCACTCCAGGTATTATTAATTGGATAAGCAATTTATCTAGCGATGCAGATGCTGACGGTTGTCAAGATATTGGCGAAGATAATGATGATGATAACGATTTGACGATCGATATACTCGATGCTTTCCCCAAAGACCCCTCTGAAGATACTGATACTGATGGAGATGGTATAGGTGATAATTCAGATACAGATGATGATGGAGATGGGTGGTCAGATTCTATAGAATTAATTTGTGAAACAGATCCTATGCTATCACAATCTATCCCTTTGGACACTGATTCAGATCTTGAATGTGATTTAATAGATACAGATGACGATAATGACAATTATCCAGATATTGAAGATTGGAGCCCCCTAGATGGCTCAGAATGGGTAGATACAGATAATGACGGAATAGGGAACAATGCAGATACTGACGATGATGGGGATAGTCTATCAGATATTGATGAGATAAAATATGGTACTAATCCATTATTGGCAGATACTGATAATGATGGCTACATCGATTCAGATGATATTTTCCCTAATGATACATCTGAGTGGGAAGACTCTGATGGCGATGGTAAAGGAGATAATTCAGACTCACACCCCGGCCTCAAATATTTTCAGAATGATTTTCAGTTTGTTCTGAGTATTCTTGTGAGTATCTCAATACTAGTAATAATTGGTTTCTTAGGTGTCATTGGCTTACGTAAAAATAAGTTAGATGAAAGAGACGCCTCTGAAGAAGAAAAACCAACGATTGAAGTTGATTACGCCTATGAAGGGATGCCTGCAGTGAACGAAATTGGAAATCAAGAATTAACAGATGTTGAATCTAAGGACGAAAAGCCAGTGGTAGAAGAGATGAGAAGCACCTCTCACATTGATGCACTTCTTGATGAATTACCCACTCCACCTAAGCCACAAAAAATAACTCCTCCTGAGGGGACCCCTGTCAATGAGTATGGTCAGAAAGTTTGGGCAGATGAAACTGGACAGGTTTGGTGTCAAAATTCTGATGATTCAATATTAAGGCACGATGCCGCTACTGGTGGTTGGGTTCAGTTTCATAACTATTAGAATTGAATTACGTTAGCTCCCCATGCTAGTCCGCCACCAAATGCTGCAGTAACTACTAAACTTCCATCTTTTATCAGTCCCTTATCCATTGCTTCATGCATTGCAATTGGTACACTTGCACCCGCAGTATTCCCATATTTATGTAAATTAGTGAATGTTTTTTCCATATCTAGGCCTAATTTCTCCATTCCTTTTTTTATGATATTTATGTTGGCTTGATGAGGGATAATCAGGTCAACCTCATCTATTGTTTTCCCCACTTTTGAAAGAGCATTAGTTACTGCTTGAGGAAAAGCCTCGATTGCGAAGTCCCAAACTGCTCTTCCATCCATATGGAAATACTGTTGTCCTTCTTCAAAATTATCTGAGTTAAATGGAGTTCGGACACCTCCTGATGGTATTTCAATTACTGAAGATCCAGAACCATCTGACATCAACCATGAACCTAATATCCCATTTCCTGATTTCACTTTTGAAAGAACAGCTGCACCCGCTCCGTCTCCGAATAATACGCATGTCGCCCGATCCTTCCAATTTAGGATTCTTGAATATATTTCTGAGCCAACAACAAGAACATTTTCATATCCACTAGTCCCTACAAATCTTGACCCTACATCTAGTGCATGCACCCACCCTGCACAAACGGCATTTATATCAAAAGCAGCACAATCTACACATCCCAATTTATCTTGAATAATTCCTGCCGTAGATGACAAAGGGACGTCAGGTGAAGAAGTAGCCAAAATCAGTAAATCGATATCTTTGGGAAGTAAATTTGCATTTTTTAGAGCTTGTTTACATGCTTCTACTGCAAGATCCGAAGTACATACATCAGGGCTTGCAATTCTTCTTTTCTTCATGCCAGTTTTTGTTGTTATCCACTCATCACTCGTATCTACAAATTCCATCCAATCTTCATTACTCATTTCATTAGGAGGGACATATGAACCTAAACCAATTATTCCAACAGATACCATGTTATCATGCGTGGCTAAACAACTATACTTTCAGTCTTACCGCCTTTTTTATGATTCAGATGATGTTTAGTTAATTGAAGCATTATTTCCAATAATAGGCCAAACATGAAATCTAAAGAGCCCATCTTAGGTATATGGCATCGTTTGGAGATCATCCACCTCTACCTGAAATTCTCGAAGAATTGCTATTGGATGACTCCGTCTCTACTGTATTCTTGAAGGCTGAATGTAAGCCTAGAGTCAAAAGTGGGCATATTTCTTCTTTGAGTCTTAATGAACTCGAAAGAGAATTGTGGGACAAACCATCTTTAGAAAATCTTTCAGATGATTTGTCATTAATTATTGAGCAAAACTCAGCACGTTCTGATTGTTTTATAGAAATTGAACGTGAGGGTTGCAAAGTTATGCAGATTGGAGATTTGAGAGTTAGTTGTGCCTGGCCTCCATTCTCTGATGCATGGGAAATTACTGTTGTCCGCCCAGTTGCTAATTTACAATTATCTGATTATAAGTTAGATCAAGAATTAATTAATAGAATTTCAAACCACCATAGAGGAATATTTGTTGTAGGTAAACCTGGTTCTGGGAAAACCACTTTTGCTCAAGCAATAGCCTCTTATCTTGACTCAGAAATGGGTGCTATGGTAAAAACTATGGAATCTCCTAGGGATTTACAAGTTCCCCAGAGAGTGACACAATATGCACCTTTAGAAGGGGATTTAGAGAAAACAGCTGAAATTATCTTCTTATTAAGGCCTGATTTTGTAATATTTGATGAAGTTCGCCGAGCGCGTGATTTCGAAATATTCGGTGATGTGAGATTAGCAGGAGTCGGTCTTTTAGGAGTTACTCATGCTAATAGTGGTCTTCAGGCTATACAGAGGCTAGTTGGTAAAGTAGAACTTGGTTTAATTTCTCAAGTACTAGATACAGTTATTCATATTGAAAAAGGAAAAATAAACCAAGTTCTAGAACTGAAAATGGTAGTTAGAGCACCTACTGGTATGGAATCAGATTTAAGCCGTCCAGTGATTGAAATTAGAGAGTTCCCATCCAATCGTTTAACTCATGAAATGTTTGCCTTTGGCTCAGAAATTGCTGTTGTTCCCGTAACCGGTTCAGGCGAAGATGGAGGTAGTCCCGCTTGGAATTTGGCTGCAGAAGAACTGAAGAGGGAGGCAACTAGGCTAACTGGTATCACTGTGAAACATGCAAAATTCCTCACAGATTCATCTGCTGCTGTTTATGTTGATGATTCTGCAATAGGTTCAATGATTGGTTCAGGAGGGGAAGGTATACGTAGACTTGAACAGGATATTGGCATCAAACTCGACGTTCAATCAGTCCAAGAATTGCCTAGGGGATTAAGAAAGAAGCTAGAAAAAAGCAATTATTCAGACGTTGATACTAGTTCTTGGTCGAATAAACCGGGACGGAATTGGGATTCTAAATCTGGTAAAGCAAAGAGAGGAAAAGGTAGAAAGAACCGCCGTTAATCATGCTTGGTACAAATATTCATTGTTTCTGAGAAAAATCCTATGCTCCATCTTCCTCCTTCTCTTCCTATACCTGAATCTTTTACTCCACCAAACGGAGTTCTTAAATCTCTATGAAGCCATGTATTTATCCATATCATTCCAGTATGAATTGATTCGGCGACCTTGTTCGCTTTCTCCAAATCCTCGGTCCAAATACTACCTGCTAAGCCATATCTTGTATTGTTCGCAATTTGAATTGCATGTTCATCATTAGTAAATTTATGAATAGTTACGACAGGTCCGAATATTTCTTCAGTTGAACAACGTGATTCTACACTTAAGTCAGCAATTACTGTAGGAGCTATCCAATTTCCATTTTCAAACTCTTTTGGTAGGCATGGATACCCTCCTGTAAGAATTCTCCCACCCTCTTGTTTAGCAATTCGTATATATTCTTCAATTTTTGATAAGTGTTCAGGAGATATTAATGCCCCTAATGCTGTATTTTCATCCGAAGGGTCACCTATTTTCATATTCTCAACTTCTTCAACAAATTTCTGTGTAAATTGATCATAAATTCCTTCTTGAACGAGTATTCTACTTCCGCATAGGCAGACTTGTCCTTGATTCAAGAAACCAGATCTAACTACACCTGTGACAGTTTTTTCTAAATTACAATCGTTAAAAATTATACTTGAATTTTTACCACCTAATTCAAGACTTAATTTCTTAAATGATGCGGCTGCTGATTGTGCAACTATTGATCCCGTAGATGTTCCTCCTGTGAATGATACTAGATCGATACCATCATGAGATACTAACGGTGATCCTGCACCTTTTCCATCTCCATGAATAAGATTAACCACCCCCTTTGGTAAATTAATTTCATCAATTGTTTTCATCAATAAATCTGCAGTCATTGGTGTCAATTCACTTGGTTTACAAATCACCGTATTACCCATTCCTATTGCAGGTGCAACTTTCCATGAAAGCAAATATAGAGGTAAATTCCAAGGTGTTATGAGTGCTCCTACTCCTACTGGTTTGTAGATTACTCTATTCGTGGCATCTTCCATTTCAAAATATTCTACTTCTAAATCTCTTATCATGTTTGCAAAAAATCGGAAATTTTTCACTGAACGATAGGCATCAACCTCTCTCGCTAAAGAAATTGGTTTCCCCGTATCTTTACTTTCTAAGTATGCAATATTTTCATACTTTAATTCTAAACAATCTGCAATCTTATCTAACCAGTCTGCTCTTTGATTATGTGTCAAAGAAGACCAATATGGCAATGCTTCTTTGGCAGATTTAACTGCTCTATCCACATCAATTTCATTTGATTTTGGCACTTTGCCAATAATTTCTCCAGTAGCGGGTGAATAGTCATTCATCCATTCTCCTGAGTCAGGTTCCACAAATGTTCCTGAGATATAATTTTGGAGTTTCACTTTATCCCTCCAACCCGCCTTCATTAGAAAATGGGTCTTTACGTGTCATACCTGCTGAATACTCATTCCAATCAAGATTGAATCTGTCTTGATCGGGATCCCATTCGTCCCATGTCACGACTTTTTCTAGAGCTTCTTGGTATTTTTCAGGAACAATCCCAGAGACAATAAATGCCTTTTGGCGATGCAATGGGTATGGGTTTCTCAATTCAATCCCTAAAACTCCTAAAACTGCTCTTGCGACATACCAAGTTGCTTGAGAATTCCATCCATGTGCAATTTTAATTACCACACCTAGGCCTTTTGGCCAGTCTGGATGTTCTATTGATAGGCCGAGTAATCCATCTGCGCCCTCTTTCGCTATTAATTTCCCATTTCCTGCTTTAAGACATGTTGAGTCTAAACGATTGAATCCGCCTATTAAATCAGGACTTCTATTCATTGCCTCCCAAATCCAGTCTTCATTTTTATTAGTTGCAAGGCCCGCAAACATTACCGCCAGTTCATCGACGGTATTGGATACAGTTGGAAGACCACAGCCATCTTTAGCAACTCTCAATGGTTCCCAATCTGGCTTATTCATATAACTTCTAAGAACATCTAGGAACATAGGAAACCATGGTGAACTTGGCAAAGTATATCCGGCTCTATTCATTCCCATTTTTCGAAGTCCCTTCAACATTGCAGCATGTTCTCCAGAACATGTATGAAACCATCTTCTTGGTCTTCTAACCTGTCTTCCAAATTGAATTAATGGTACATCTAATGGACATTGCATAAGTCCCCATTCAGATTCAGTTAGAATTGACTGGGCTGCGGCTACGTGCTCAGTGTCGCCATTATGTGAAGAACATGAAATTGCTTTCTGTTCCCAGTTCAACTCATCATCTAATACCTTAGCAAAAGTTTTCATCATTAATGGCTTCATCATTGATCTTCCATAAACAAGTACATTGCCTCCGAATGAATGTACAATTTCATCTCCATGCGCCCAAGCAACGGCTCCATGGATTGTATTTTCTGAAATGTCCATCCTTCTAAAATCAACTAAAGGTTCCCATTCTACGTCTCTTCCTGTAGCTATCCCCTCATGTTTTTCTCCCAACGGATTAGTCGGAAATACTGCTGACCCTGGTCTTCCGGGGGAAACAGATGATGGTCTAATGATTTTTTTCTCGCTCATTTATTTTCTCTCCTCAATATTTGGTGCTACTTTTTCCATAAAAGCTGTCATGTCCCGTTTTACTCTCTCACTGTCATGATTGAAAAAATCAAACCAACACATCAGCCTATCATTACTGTCAAATCGTTGTGAAATCTGTTCTACCACTTCTTCCACATTTCCAATAACTGCATTATCGCTAGCACGCTCTACTTTTGCAGGGTCTATTGTACCTTCCAATGCACTCCAGTATGTTGTAAGAGCTGCTTTCGCCTCTTTTTTAGCAGCAAGGCTTTGTTCTTCTGATGTCAAACCTTCTTCATTATTTATGAATACCATAATTGTACGTGGCATCATATTCCTATTCCATTCACCTCCATCTTGGTGATAGTATTGCCTCATCCTTTCATGTGTAGCATCAATGACATGAGCCGGAGTTATGCTGAGGTTGAAAACTTGTACTGGCCTCCATTTATTAACTTCAATTTGTAATTTTGGATCATGGCTGCCCACTACTAAATTAAGTAATTCTCGCCTCCATTCTTGAGGTATGGTCTTGATTTCCTCGAAATCATATCTGTGAGGTATTTCGATCAATTCAGGTAAATCATTACTATCATTATGTTTCATTGAAGCCAATTGTACCTTCTCCCAGTCTTCATCAGATCTAAAATTATCTCTAGTTAGAATTGTATCTCTAATCATTTCTGATGAAATTACTTCTCCACTTAATAATCTTAGAAATATTTCTGATGCTTCTGCAAATATTTGTCCTCTGAGAGCAGGCCATGCCGCTTCTTCGATTTCATTCCTAGGCACTATTCCATATGGCCTAGCCATGAACTCAAATCTTCCTGCAGAGAATCCTATGTGTAAGCGTCTATTTTCTTCTTCCATCATCCCATGTAGTGCAATAAATGAGCCTACACGTTCTGCTATTGCTATAGGTCCCCCCGAAGCTAGGATTGATAACACTGCACTGCCTACATCCATTCTTTTAGTTCTTGAGAACATTTTTTGTGCGATTTGGAAGAAGTCTGTGCATAATCCTACTTCTCCTGGATAATGCGGAACTACTGGCTTAGTATTTCTTTTTTGTATTTCAGTAGATAAATGGGCTTGTGCAACCCAACCTACTCCAAATCCTAATTCGTCTGCTAACTCTACTTGATCTAAGAAATTAGAGAACATTTCATTTTCAGAAGGGATGTAACCTGTTGTATCAGGTGTTTGTGAGATTGAGAAAAAAATATCAAATTGCACTATATCACACTCATATTGAACGCATTCTTCCGCCATCTACTGCTAGGCTAATTCCTCTCACTGCTCCACTACTCGGAAGACAGAGCCAAGTCACTGCTGCACCAGTTTCTAAAGGGTCAATTAATCTTTGAATAGGTACAGAACTCATCCATTTTTCTTGTACTTGTTCGATTGATTCTCCAGTTCTACTAGAAATAGATCCAGCAAGAGATTCGAGTCTATCTGTATCTGTGAAACCTGGGAGTATATTATTTATTGTTATACAAGGATCTAATTCGCGAGATAGTGACTTCGCCCAAGATCCCATTGCGCCTCTAAGTGTATTTGATAATCCGATATTGTCTATAGGTTCTCTAACTGATGTAGAAATTACATTTACAATTCTTCCATAACCTTCACTTTTCATTGCTGGCATTAGGATACGAGTGATAGTATGGGCCGCATATAGATGTCTTTTGAAAGGGGCCTCAAAATCATCTATTGTGTTAGATAGAAGAGGTCCTCCTGGGGGTCCACCTGAATTATTAATCAGTATATGTATTGGTTGTTGTTTAATCAGCTCCTTAATTTTAGATTCTAGTAGAGGTATATTTTCTAAATCTAAAGTTAATATGATGTGATTATCACCATGCATTTCTTCAGATAATAGTTCTAATTCATTAGGTGACCTTGCACAGGCTATGACCTGAGCCCCAGCTCTCGCTAACATGAGAGCAGTGGCTCTTCCTATTCCTTTTGATGCACCGCAAACAAGCGCGGTTTTCCCCTTTAGAATATTGTCTGCATATGGGAATTTAGTATCGAGTAAGTTTTCCATTTTTCACACCTAGTTTACATAATGAGCGTAAGTTTTATCTTCTAATTTCTGATTTACCACTTCTAAGATTTCATCAGGAGCGTTACGGAAAGTTGGGTTGGGACTTTCACCTTGAGGCCGACGCATTTGATCCCACTTCCCCTCCTCATAAGCCATCAATGCTTCCTTCATCAAAATTCCTGCTAAAACTAGTGTTTCATAGCATAAGTCTTCATATTTCATACCTCTTTTAACAGCGACTTCTCTCCTTAGCAAAAGATGACCAGTGTCCACTCCATTGTCACAGAAATGCGTGGATGCCCCTATCGGGATATCATGGTATACACTCCAAGCAGGGGATGCTGAACCTCTACATTCCGGCAATAGCCCTGGATGACTATTGATTACTCCGTGTTTTGGATAATCTAATATTTCTCCTCTAATTATTCTCGTCCCACCGAATACGATGAGATCTAAATCTAAGCCAATAAGGTGAGGCATGACTTCAGCAGAATTATGTATCTTGACCTCTATATTTTCAACTTGTATATTTTTTGTCAACAATTCTCTCAATTGTACTCCTATCTCTGGAGCTATCGGATTTCCCTCTATTCTTGTAAGAAATTTTTCTCTTTCTTCGTCAGCGATTTTAGAATTTTCTGAAATAATAATACTAGGTATAAATCCTTCTGAGATTAATTGTTTCAGCATCTCTCTGCCATATGGGTGTTCTTTCAGAAGTAAATATGCAAAGGTCGGCTTGCTCATAATTCTCATTTAGCGCAGGGGTTACTGATACCCATTCTTTTCGGTGATGTGTTTTGTAATTATGATCAAAGAATAACTACAAAAATCAAGTATCCCAAACCTATTCCAGCAACTAATGATACAATCATTGCAGCAAAGAACATTTTGTATAATTTAGAAATCATACCTTTTATTGGAATGCCGAATACATCATCAGAGGTACTAACAATATCAAGAAACATTTTCAACTGTGGAAGCATATTTCTTACTTTTCCTTTAGGGTGTAACTCTAGTTCTATCTCTGGGGAATAATACAACTTCTCTCACATTCCCCGCACCAGTGAGTACCATTAGTAAACGAGCAACACCTAATCCCCAACCTGCATGAGGAGGAGCGCCGTAACGGAATCCGTCTGTATAGAATTTGAAGTCATCTGGATTAAGATCCATATCTCTAAGGTTTTGTTCGAGCATATCTACTCTATGTTCTCTTTGACCGCCACTTGTCATTTCATCACGGCCATAATTTAGATCGAAACCTCTACTTAATTGTCCTCCTGTACTACTTTTCTCATCTTTATTATGGTAGATGTAAAATGGTTTCATAGCCATTGGCCATCGAGGTAAGAAATGGAAACCTGGATATTTCGCTGCTATCAAATCACAATGATGGCTTTCTATATCGTCTCCCCATTCTATTTCGCCACCTCCTGCTTTTACAATTTCTATAGCTTCACAATATGAAATTCTTGGGAATGGTAATTGAGGTATTTCTACAGAAATAGTATCTTCTCCTTGACTAGATTTATATTGGTTGATCACATCTATCAAATTCATATCATTTTCTGAAACTGAAGACCAAATATGGTGAATCATACGTTCTTGAACTCCCATGACGTCTTCATCATTCATCCATGCACCTTCAATATCGAATGATATAAATTCATTAAGATGCCGATATGTGTCGTGTTTTTCAGCCCTAAATGCAGGCCCTATCTCAAAAACTCTTTCGAGACCTCCAAGGACCGCTAATTGTTTGTAAAGTTGAGGGGACTGGCTGAGGAAAGCAGGTGTGTCAAAATACATCATTGGAAATAGATTGGTCCCTCCTTCTGAAGCACTAGCGATAATTTTTGGACTATTCATTTCCATAAATCCTTCCTTTATGAGATGTTCTCTACCGTACTGTAATACTTTACTTCTTAGTTGAAACATCGCATTTACGTGTGATCTTCGTAGATCTAGGTGTCTATTATCCAATCTAATGTCGAGACCGATTTTAACATCATCAATAACTCCCACGGGTAGAGGTGTGGCTGCAGTAGCAAGAATTTCACCTGAAGTCACATTAACTTCATACTCAGGTGGAGGTAATGGTTCTCCTTCTGCTACTTTGGGAGGTCTTTTTTGTGCTACTTTACCAGTTACATGAATGGTCGATTCTCGTGTTGCAGACTGGATTAAATCAAAAGTATCAGGGTCCATATTGTCTTTCTTTAGGAATGCTTGAATGTGTCCTGTCCCATCTCTCAACATTAAGAAGCAAATAGCCCCTCTACCACGTATAGTTTCAGCGTATCCCGCAATACTTACTTCGCTGTCGACCAATGTCAAGCCATTGCTTACAATTTGCCCTATTGTATGTGTTCTATAGGATGTAGGCTCCCACTCGCTACTGTCTCGCATGAATGTGCGGACGAATACTTGGTTATGAATCAAATCTATTCTTCTTCCTCAGATGCAATTTTCGCTGCTATCATCAAAAATGCAGTATGGCCCATGGGTTGATTCCCTGGTCTCACTCCACCTTTACTCGCTTTACTCCACTTTCGTTCAATTATTTCTCCAGCCCATTCTATCTCTAACCCCGCGTTTTCGCATGCATTCCAAGATTTTTCTAATTGTGAAGTAGTAGGGCAATAGCAAGCAATTCTTCCTCCGATTCTTAGGGTTGGTATAATCGAATTTACTACAGTCCATGGCTCTGCCATATCTATGATTGCAGCATCTATCTCTCCGCATATTTGTTTAACTTTTTCTTCTACATCTACAAGATTTCCTACAAATAGGTGCCAATCTGGAAATTCCGGTAAAATTTCTTCTAGTCTATCCATATTTAATTTCCCTACTTGTGCATGTTCGTCACGAATTTCTACTGAGATTAAAGTACCCGTGTTGCCTAAAACATTAGCTATATGCATTGCCAATCCAGCAGATCCATGGCCACCTTCTAATACGCGACTTCCTACACCAATTCCCATCCAAGAAAGTAGAAATCCAGAATCTTTTATGCCTATAGTTTGAGCGCGTCTAAACATATTACGCCTAGCTTCAGGTAAAGCGGCTTGGACTATAGTAAGTGATTTCTGCCCTACAGTAATTCGTTCTCCAATTGAATAACCATCTAATAATTGCATTGCATCAAATCTTCCTAGGCCTTTGACTTTAATTTCTCCTGGTTTATTTTGTAGTAAATACGCTCTTCCATCGTCTTCCCTTAGAGCAACCCATTGTGAATCCTTGACTCCAACCATCATTCTCTTCGCGAAGGCTCTATGATTTCAAGTCATTTGATTATTAAATCAACCATAAATTTACGATTTTCTATTAATCATTAAATCGCTAAGGTTATAGTAAACGTTGTAAAGGCTATTAACGATGCTACGTAGTAAATTGTCATCCTCTCTTTCTGCGCTGTCATTAGTTTGTTTAATGCTGACAATGTCTCAAGTTGGTTTAATCGGCTCCGAAGAGCCAGATTCTAGATTCAATGAGTTAGAAATGGAAGCGGCACCATTATTCGCATCAAGTCCTGGGCACACTGTTTTTGGAGAATATGTTGGTGCACATTGGTGTGGCCCTTGCATGAGCAGTGCATCTCCATCATTGAACAACCTCAAAACATCAAATCCTGAAGACTTCACTTATATCTCATTCTTCCAGGGTTCTGGCACAGGTTGGCCTTCTGATTCTATTGGTAGTTCAGGTTCACGCAGAGATCACGTCATGGCAGCATCTAGTGGTTATCCTACATTTTCTTTCGCAGATGAACAGACAGGTAGTTGTTACAAGGTAGGTGCTGGAGGAACTAATTTCTATGACAATACCTTTTCATCAGGAGGTTGTATGGCTCCATCGTCATCAGATTTCTCAATGGAATTATCAACTTCTTTAGATACATCTGGTGAAACAGTAACTACTGACCTTACTGTTACTTACCTAGGTTCTTTACCTTCGGTTTCTGTTTATGTCTATGCAGCAGTTACTGAACATTCAGGGGCTGAGAATTATGACGATGGTTACAAACCTCATCATGTTTGGAGATCATGGTTACTAAACACTAATGATAATGGATTTGAACAATTGATCCTATCTCCGGGTAATCCTTCTGAACTTTCTTGGGATAAACCTCTGAGTATTGTTCGAGCAGCAGGTGGAAATACTCAATACGAAAATTTCTGGCCAGTAATTGCATTAATGGATGGACCTCATAGTACATACAATAGTTTCTATGCTGCTGTTGATCTAGACATGGCTCCATTAGTAGATATTGGAATTTCAGATTTCATAATTGAGGGGAATCCTGGTTTCGTTCAAGGGGATAATTTATTATTACGTTCAACTTTAAGAAATAATGGTGTAGATTCATATTCTGAAGGTGGCAATGTCGATATTTATTACTTGAATGGACTTGAAGAGGAGTACTTAGGTGGTGCAACAATTAGATCTAATCTCGCAACTGGTTCTACACAATCAATATCTGTTAATTTCGACACATCTTCTATTGAAGTGCAGCCATCGGGAACTTCAGTATTCCGTGCCAGGCTTAGTGGCTTAGAAGGTGACCGAGTTGCAAGCAATAACTATCTAGATGTTTCAGGCTTACATGACTTGCCCCCAATTCCGAGTAAACCTACTGCAGTTTCATCACCAAACGTAAATAGAGGAAGTACTGTACAATTCGAAGTCAGTGCAATTGCTAATGATTTAGTAGATACAATGGATTCTATGTATCCCTCTTTACAATATTCAAAATCAAACTCCGGATTATGGGATGATACTTGGTTAGATGTGCCAGAAATAATTGGGAATGGTGGCAATTCTAGATATCTTTATACTATTAATACTGAATTAAATTCAGAAGTAGGATCTTACGATCTTAGAATTATGTGGACCGATGCAGGAGGTCAGAGTAGTCAATGGCTTGAATCAAATAATGCATTTATATTACAAAATTCAGTTCCTGTAATTTACTCAAGTAGTAGCAATGAATATGCTGGTATGCCCACTGTGAAAGTCGATACTGATGAATCAGTATCTATAATTGGCCTAATCAATGATGCCGAGACTCCTCTACAGATGCTAGAGATTTCTAGTGACGATCCAGGATTTATTTCATGGGATCCAATAAATCTTGAGATTAATGTGAGATTCTCACAAGTTGTGCGAGACAGCCATGGAAATCCACTACCTCAAGGGATTTATTTTAATGTAGATGATGGGGATGATGTGAATTCTGGTTTAATTTTATTTAATGTAATAGAGAACGGTGCGCCTCGCTGGTCTCCAATTAATACTCAATCATTTGAGGAGGGTGGATATGGTAGTATTACTTTCACTAATTACCTTTCAGATACCGATGATGCAGGGAATCCGGTAGCAGTTGCTGGTCTTTCATTGTCTTTGTTAGGTATCTCAGATGAGACTCTTGTTGAAGCTAATTTGAACGGTCACTCTTTGTCAGTTGTCTCCCTTGATGATGATCAATACGGGATAGTCGACATAACAGTCAGAGCAAGTGATGGCGTGAAATATTCTGATACAGTTGTAACCTTCCATGTATTGAATGTTAATGACGCTCCAAATATTGATTTAACTGATATTGAAGAAATCACATTACAAACAGGAGATGTGGTAAATATGCAGTTATCGGACAGAATAACCGATGTCGATAATTCTGATGATGAGATATGGACTGTTGTTAGCAATGAAGTCCCTGGGTCTACTCAATGGAATCAAATAACAGGAGTTTTAGTGATGTCTTGGCAAGAACCTGGTCCTCAAACAGTTTCAGTAACTTCTGAGGATAGATATGGTGATTCTTCAACGGTTTCGTTCCTAGTAAATGTAGTTGATGAACTACCATTAGTTTGGAAATTTGGTTCATTAGGGGATCTGACAATTTCTATAGATACAACTGAATATTACACTAACCCCTCAGTTGAGATTACAAATATTGGTGAATTAACTCTATCTGAAATCGCAGTATTTTGGAGTATTTGTAACACAGTTACTGGAATTTGTCATACCTCTGGTATATCTCATAATTTAGGGCCATTCATTGTCAACCATATAGGTGGTGAAGGATTAGGGATAGGAGATTATATGACTTTCACAGTTAGAGCTGTCGACGAAGATGGAATGGACAGAGTAACAGAAGAAACTTACAAGATTTATGCTACTTTACCTGAAGTTATAATCGATGAAGAACCTTCAGATAATGTCGAAGGATCTAGTTTCGAGATGAGTGTAATGATGATGTCTGGAATATTGGGTCTAGTATTGCTAGTAGTTTTATCCACGATTATTTCTCTAAATGTCGCAATCAGGCGAAAGAAGAGAATTGCCGATGTTTACAATACATATCCTGAGAAATTATCAGGATTACTATCACACCAATCAATTACTCCTCCTCTTGCGACTAAAAATATAGCTCCACCACCGCCGCCTATGGTCGCCCAATTACCTCCTGGTGGTTTACCAGACGGTTGGACTATGGAGCAATGGCATTACTACGGGGAAGAGTATCTTCGCCGTCTTAGGTGAGTTTTTTGCAAATGCTTCTATGACGCACCTTCAAGAAGGTCAGACTTACAGGACTAACCCCGAGGGATGCAATTGTCAGACGCTGAGCAAGATTTAGATGTCGAAAAAACCCCTCTTGAGAGTTGGGAAGATGGTGCTGCGTTTGGTGTAGCAACAGAAAAAGATCCAATTTGTAAAACACCCGTTGAAGAATGGATAAAGGAAGTTAAGATTAAGTCAACTGCTGATGTACCCATTCCAAAGAATCTAGTCGATCAAGTAATTGGTCAAGAAGCCGCATCAATAGTTGTTAGGAAAGCAGCGGAGCAGAGAAGGCACGTAATTATGGTCGGCGAACCTGGAACTGGCAAGTCTATGTTAGCACGTTCTATGACTGAATTTCTTCCTAAAGAACAGTTAGAAGATATTCTTGTTTATCGCAATCAAGATGATGAAAATGAGCCCAAAGTAAGGACCGTTCCTGCAGGTAGGGGCTCAAGAATAATCTCTGAACGTAAAGCATTGATTAGACAACAAAGAGAAAGAACAAACCGTACATTACTATTTATTGTCTTAATTGTGGGTGCTGCTTTGGTACTAGCAACACTCTCAAGTGGTGAAATATTAACCTTAATTTTCGGTTCGTTTTTGCTTATCTTCGGTTACTTTTTCCTTAGAGGTAGGCTTACTGCAGGTGACGAAGGAAATATTCCTAAATTACTAGTTAAACATGAACGAAATGAAGAACCACCATTCATCGATGCGACAGGCACTCTCGCTGGAGCTTTACTTGGGGATGTAAGGCACGACCCTTTCCAATCGGGTGCAGATTTAGCAACTCCTGCTCATGAAAGAGTAGAACCAGGTGCCGTCCATAGAGCCAATAAGGGAGTTCTATATATTGATGAAATTCGAATGCTTAGAATGGAAGAACAGCAAGCATTGTTAGTTGCAATGCAAGAAAAAGCGTTGTCTATCTCTGGGCGTTCTGAAAGATCATCAGGAGCTCTCACTAAATCTGAACCAGTTCCCACGGATTTCATACTAATTGCAGCAGGCAATCTAGATAGTATACAAAATATGCATCCTGCTCTAAGGAGTAGAATCAGAGGTTATGGTTATGAAGTATATGTGAATACAGATATGCCCGATACTGATAGAAATCGTCGTCGTTTAGTAAGGTTCGTTTCACAAGAAGTTGTAAATGAAAGGAAGAAAACTTCAGGTAAACCTATTCCTCATTTCGATATAGAATCTATCGGACTAATCCTAAAGGAAGCTCAAAGAAGAAGTGGCCGACGTGGTCGTTTATCTTTGAGACTACGTGAATTAGGTGGCTTAGTCAGAATTGCTGGAGATTTAGCCGTGGAAGAAAATGCTGATTTAACAACGGCATCTCATGTAATTCGTGCTAGAGCAATTGCAAAGCCATTAGAACAACAAGTTGCTGATAGATACCTTGAGCGCCAGGCGGATTATTCTATGATTGTCAATAAAGGTCACAGAATTGGAAGAGTTAATGGATTGGCAGTTTTAGGTGCTGATTCCGGACTTTCAGATTATTCAGGCGTAGTATTGCCAGTTGAAGCAATGGTTACGGCAGCACATGGTAGATCAGGTCAAGTAATTGCGACCGGTGGTCTTTCCGATTTAGCAAAGGAATCAGTAACCAATATCAGTGCAGTAGTTAAAAAATTAACAGGGAACGACATAAAAGATTTCGATATCCATGTTCAATTCCCTGGTACGCACAATGTGGATGGAGACAGTGCTTCGATTACTATGGCAACTGCGATAATTAGCGCATTCGAAGGTGTCCCTATTGAGCAGAATCTTGCTATGACTGGTTCACTATCGATAAGAGGGGAAGTTCTTCCAATAGGTGGAGTTTCTGCTAAAATAGAAGCAGCAGCAAAATCAGGAATCGAGACTATCATCATCCCTCGTTCTAACATGCAAGATGTACTCATCGATGAAAAATATGAATCAATGGTTACCGTGATCCCAGTTGACTCTCTAGATGAGGTGCTAAAACATGCTCTTGTTGGTTCGGAAGAGAAAGTATCTCTGGTGGAAAGATTATCGTTGGTTATCGATACTATTTCTAACAGTGGAGATACTCAACCTTCAGCATAATTCTGTACTCAATACTAAGTATTGTACCTTCACGGTCTGAATGTATGAGGGCAGTAGAGGGTGAGAAGTCTCCAATGGGGATTTTATTCCTAGTTGTTTTTATCGATATGTTAGGATTCACCTTAGTCATTCCATTTCTAACTTATTTCATCCAAGATCTCGCTTCAGCGGAAGGAATTGTAGATATTGGAAGGAGAGATTTGTGGGTAGGTGTGGTAATTTCTTGTTACTCAATTGCACAGTTTATTTTCACACCAATTCTAGGGGCATTAAGTGATAGATATGGTCGTCGACCGATATTAATTTTCGGTTTAATATCCAATTCAATATTTTTCATAGTTTTCGGTCTTTCTGAAAGTATCACTATGGCAATAATTGCTAGGTTTTTAGCCGGTGCAGGTAATGGCAATATTGCAGTAGCTAGGGCATATATTGGAGACATTAGTGAACCTAATATGATATCTCGTCGAATGGGGATGATTGGAGCCGCCTTCGGTCTCGGTTTCATGATAGGTCCATTTATTGGAGGCATTTTATCCGACCCTGCCACGGCTTTGGGTGGTCCTTTTGAGACCTTATTTTGGGTAGATCACCCCTATTTGTTGCCATGTATATTCTCCAGTATCCTTTCATTAATTTCTCTTTCATTAGCTATAACTAGGCTGCCTGAGAGTCTTCCGTTTGAATCTAGAACTATTTCTACTGGTACCCCTTTAAAAAAGTTCAGTGAAATTTTCACTAATATTCTCAAAGTTATGAAACTTCCTAATGTGTCTACTTTAATTCTAGCTAATTTTCTCTTTATGGTTGGTTTTAGTATGATGCATGGCACATTTATTTTGTTTACTGCGATGGAGGTTGAAAACGGTGGTTTAGGATTTGATGAGATGCAAAACGGATGGATATTTGCCTTTATTGGCCTTTTAGGAGTTATTGTTCAAGGTGGCCTTATTGGTAAATTAACAGATAGGTTCAATATGAAAACTTTGATGATATTTGGGACTTTCCTATCGGGTTTAGGGATTGCTAGTTTGCCTTATGTTCCATCCAATATTAGCTGGCTTGTATTTGTTAGTTCAGCAGCATTGGCCATAGGTAATGCGTTATTCTCTCCTACACAATCTTCATTATTAACTTTCGAAAGCAATAATGCCGGTTATGAATTAGGGGCGGTTATGGGTGCGCAAGAGGGGTACGGAGCGTTAGCTAGAATTATCGGTCCTCTTCTTGCTGCTTACATTTGGTCTCTAACAGTCGAAGGAGTTGGTTTATGGACTTACCATACTTGCTTTAGAGTGGCAGGTTTTGTTTTTGTATTGGCATTATTGCTTCAATTAAAGATTAAATTTAGTACAGATTATCAAGGTAATGCATTAGGTGAGTAGCAAATATGGATATCATAGTCCCTGCAGTTATTGCACATGGTGGTGCTGGTCCTGGACCAAATCGTCAAGAGAATCTAGAAATAGCGGTACAAAAAGCAGCTGACATTCTCAAATCGGGTGGAAATGCCCTTGAGGCTGCAGTAGAAGCGTGTGTAATTTTAGAAGATGATCCCGTTTTTAATGCGGGCACAGGTAGTGTTATTCGTACCGATGGATCAGTTTTAACAGATGCATCAATACAGATAGGAGATGGCAGATTAGGTTTTGTAATAGCAATGGAAGATACACCAAATCCCATTAGAGTTGCAGCAGATTTACTTGATGAGGAAATAAATGGATTAACCTCTGAAGGCGCTAGAATATGGGCAGACAATAGGGGTCATCAGAGATCTAAAGTCGCAGGTAGGTCACCCGAGGGGCAGATCGGCGATATAAACGCCGAAATTATGGGGGATACAGTAGGGGTTATCGCTAGAGACAATAGTGGCATGATTGTCGTCGCTACAAGTACGGGTGGGTGTAGTTTCCGTCCGCCTGGTAGAGTTGGTGATGTCCCTCTTCCCGGTTCAGGTTTTTGGGCCGAAGATTGTTTAGCAGTTGCAGCAACAGGTATTGGAGAAGCAATTACGAGGGCGCTTTTGAGCAATAAAGTATACGAGCGTATAAAAAATGAAGAAATATCTTTAGAAGATTCTATGGAATGGGGTATTCGGAGTTTAATATCTCCTGAGCATTCTGTTGGATTAATTGCTTTAGGGCCAACTGGAGCCGGCATTGGCGTAGCTAATACAGACATGCCATGGGCTACATGGGAAGCTGAATCTAATGGTTGAGTTTACTTTGATTCGGGGATGCGCTTAAGGACATGGCTTTTGCCGACAGTTCAGTGATAGCATGTCTGACATCGAATCTCGCATCCAACAGATTGCATCTGTACTAGGTCAACTTGACGATTCCCAAGTCCCCCGAAATATTCGGTCTTCTGCTAAAGAAGCCGTAGACAAATGGTTATTGAACAAAGATAAACAGATGGATTTGAGACTTGGAATGACGGCATCAACTCTTGATGATATATTCAATGATGCGAATTTACCTCTTCATTTTGGCCCCTTATGTCTGCAGATACAAACTGCTCTGGAGACACTTCTAACAGAAGTACGCCGTAATAAATAATTATCAAAGTTATACTTCAACTTTAATTAAAGTTGATTATTAGTGTAAAAAGAATGTCGATAATGTGTATAATTTAATCGAATTAAATCAAGTACTTCGGCGTTCTACTGCCTTCATTCTTAAGTTAGTATATTTACACTTTCGGCAGCAACGAGGTTTTGATCCACGGTGTGTTGCCGAGCACTTCATGCATATCCACTTCTTGAGAAGACGAGCCTCTGCTACACTGTGACGTTGAGCCATATAGTCAAGCCGAACTGCCTACCCTTGATAATCGCTTTGCTGAGTATTTCATCTATATATTGGTGTTATTTTCAAGATTTCTAGACCGAACTATTCATTCGCCTTCGGCTCAGCCGGACCCAATGTGCCAGCGAATATTGTACTAGGTGCCCAATGGGGAGATGAAGGAAAAGGTAAGGCAATTGACCAATTAGCACCCAATTCGACGTGGGCTGTTCGCTTCCAAGGAGGGAATAATGCTGGCCATACTATTGTTTTAGGGGATACTACACTTAAACTGCATCAAATTCCTTCCGGTGTCACCTCTATGGATTGTAATTTAGTTCTTGGTGACGGTATGGTGATTGACCCCTGGGTTCTCGAAGAAGAACTAGAAAGATGGTTCTCACTCACTAAAGAAAGGCCCGAAGGGAAGAGGCTGTTTATCAGTGAGAGAGCATCTGTAATTTTACCATTCCACAGATTGTATGACTCTGCAGATAAGATAGTTGGTACCACAGGTAGAGGCATAGGTCCAGCTTACAGAGATAGAATCGAAAGAGTAGGTATCCGTTTCTGTGATATTACTGGAATCATTCCTGATGATGAGAAACTCTCTGCTATTGCTATCCGGATGAATAAACAATTAGATTCAGTAGGTGTTTCTGAAAAGATAGATCCAGAATCTCTCAAATCAGATTTACAATGGATACTCGATAGGTATCCAGATACAATTAGGCCTACTGGGTTAATGGTGGATTTTGCTTTACAAAATGGCGAACAAATACTACTCGAAGGCGCTCAAGGTGCTATGCTAGACATTGATCAAGGGACGTATCCATTCGTCACCTCTTCGGTAACCAGTCGCGCAAATGCCACGCATGGCGCAGGAATTCATCCAGGGCATGTGGAACAGTGTTTTGGAATTACTAAAGCATATACTACCAGGGTGGGTAACGGTCCATTTCCCTCTGAATTATCTCTTGATGGAGGTCCGGGGCAACATATGGCACAAGTAGGTCATGAATACGGAACAACTACTGGTCGCCCTCGTAGGACCGGTTGGTTAGATATGGTTGCATTACGAGATGCTCACAGATTCAATGGATACACCGGCCTTGTAGTGACGAAACTCGATGTTCTTGGAGGTTTAGATGAGATTAAAATATGCATAGGTTATGACTTCGATGGAAAAGTAATCAAATATTTCCCTACAACATCCGATGAAGTTGCTCGATGTAAACCTATTTACGAGACTCATGAAGGATTCCCTGCGCTCTCTGATGAGGAATGGATTTCTATGGCAGATCTCTCCCGTTCAGAGGGTACAGGATATGCAGCCATGCCTGAAAAAGTTCGACATATTGTGGAAAGAATTGAATATTTATCTGGAATCCCAGTTGTTAGTGTTGGTGTAGGACCTGATAGAAAGGCCTCAATCGCCAAGGTAAATGGACCCTTTGATGTACCTTCCGAAGAGGTAACGTTCTAATCCAAAGTTCATTTCCGAATACTCATGGGATTCAAATCCAGAGCTAAAAAGAAGCAGAAAGAAGCTTCAGATGCAAAAGGTCCTTCTGTAAAAGTCAAAGAAGAATATTCTGGAGAAGCTCGTTGTGACGTTGCTGATTGCGATAATTGGGCGGATAAGAAAATAGGCGGAAGGAAGCTTGCTTTTGATAGGGCAGCTGATGTTTGGGGTGAAGATGGTCTTCTTGGAAGTTCACGTAGAGTAACTGTTTGTAAGTCATGTTACAAGGAATGGAAAAAGGCAAAGAAAGATGACCCTAATGAATGGGGTTGAATTAACACCCAGTTTTTCTATTAGTAATGATAAAATGCATTATGCAATAGCATCACAATATGAGCCATCCTGTTAATGAACCTATTCTTGGATACTCACCTGGTAGTCAGGAGAGGATTGATATTCAGAATGAACTCGACAGACAGATGAATGAGGTCCTAGAAATCCCCTGTATTGTTAACGGTAAAGAAATATTTACCGGCGTAACTACTACTCAAGTAATACCTCACAACCACGGTCATATCATTGCTAAAGTTCATTTAGCGGGTAAAGCAGAAATGGAAGAGGCATGTGAAGCGGCGGTTAATGCTCAAAAGTCTTGGATAGATATTGGTTTAGAGGGAAGATGTGAAATTTTTGAAAGATCTGCTGACTTATTGGCCGGTGAATGGCGCATGAAGGTAAATGCATCTACTATGCTTAATCAATCGAAAACAGTATTTCAAGCAGAGATTGATGCAGCCTGTGAATTAATTGATTTCTGGCGCTTTAACTGCCATTATGCGCGCGGATTCCATGATGATTTACAGCCTTTAGTATCTCCTGAAGGTGTTATTAATTCAACCGAGATTAGACCTTTGGAAGGTTTTGTTCTTTCAATTACTCCGTTTAATTTTACAAGTATTGCTGCTAATCTACCCAGTGCTCCAGCAATAGTCGGATGCACCTCTATTTGGAAACCAAGTCGTAATTCGTATTACTCGAATTATGTTTTGATGCAATTAATGATGGAAGCAGGATTACCAGATGGTGTAATAAATTTCCTCCCCGGTTCTGGTGCAGAAATTACAGAAGTTGCTTTATCTAATCCCGATTTTGCAGGATTACATTTTACAGGATCGACAGCAACTTTCCAAGGCTTGTGGCAAGAAATAGGTCTTGCTTTACCCAATCTTCGTTCTTATCCTCGAATTGTTGGCGAAACTGGAGGAAAAGATTTCGTAGTCGCTCATCCTAATTGTGATCATAGAGGATTATTAGTTGCTTTACTTAGAGGTTCATTCGAATATCAAGGTCAGAAATGTTCAGCTGCAAGCCGAGCTTATGTCCCCGAATCCGTTTGGAATTCGATTTCTGGCGATTTATGCGCTGAAATTAGGAAAATCAAGATGGGCGACGCTCGGGATTTCACAAATTTTATGACTGCCGTAATAGATAAAAGATCATTCGATAAGATAGCAGGATATATTGATAGAGCTAAGATTAATGATGATTGTGAAATTATAGTCGGAGGTAATTATGACAATTCTGTTGGCTGGTTTATTGAACCAACTATAATTGTAACCACGGATCCTAAATCTGAAACGATGATTCATGAAATTTTTGGCCCTGTTTTGACAGTTTATGTTTATGATGACGATAAATTTGATGAGGTTTTAGAAATTTGTGATGAATCATCACCATACGCGCTCACAGGTTCTATTTTTGCTAAGGAAGAGAAAGACATTCAGAAAGCTTTCAACCAACTAAGATTTACTGCGGGAAATTTCTATATTAATGACAAACCTACAGGTGCTGTAGTCGCCCAACAGCCATTTGGTGGTGCTAGAGCTAGTGGCACTAATGACAAAGCAGGTGGGCCATTGAACTTACTAAGGTGGATAAGTCCACGCTCAATCAAGAGAACATTAGATACCCCGCATGAATGGGACTATCCATTTATGCAATCAGATACCTAACTAGGAATATTCAATAACATTAGGCGATTCCTCGGTTTAGGGGAGCTTTTGCTGAGAGGTTACGGAAGTAACGACCCTTTGACCTGATCTGGGTAATACCAGCGGAGGAAGAAAAAATGGATACAAATATTGCTTACGGATTAATGCTTGCTACTCTGGGATTTTTTGGATATATAGGGTACCAATCAGTATCTAAAAAAGAAATTAATAGTGACGAATACCTATCTGCTAGAGGTACCCAAGGTACAATGAGTATTACACTCAGTCTTTTCGCCTCAGGGATGGGTATTTGGGTACTTTTAGGGCCATCTGAGGTGGGTTATTATGGTGGTTTTTGGGATGTTTTCGGTTATGCATTATCTGCATCAACGCCCTTTCTTTTACTTGCATATGTAGGTCCAATGATTCGAGAGCGGTTACCTGATGGTGTGACTCTTGCTGATTATGCTAAATCTCGTGCAGGTAGACCTATGCAGGTTTATGTTGGTTTAATATCAATCTTGTATATGTTTACCTTTCTTTTTGCAGAATTCACTGCTATTGGTAAGGTGATGGAAATTTTAGTTGGTATGGAGCCTTTGGTTCCTATGGTTGCAGTGGGTATTGTGACCGCCGGTTATACCGCGTATGGAGGGCTTCCCGCCTCACTTGAAACAGATAAAATTCAGGCGTGGGGAATTATGTTTTTGATTACCATTTTACTATTTATTCTGTTTATTGGAGACATAAATATTTTAATTTCTGATGCCAAATCATATACTCCTGAAGATATTGAATGGAATTGGTATCACGGTAGTATCACTGACACATCAACATTCAAATCTGGTTTAGCACTTGTTTTAGCGATAACTGCTGCAGAAATGTTTTCTCAAGGTAATTGGCAAAGGGCATGGGCTAGTGAAAATGATAAAGCATTGAAAAAAGGCGCAATTAGTGCTTCTTTGATTGTCTTTCCTTTGATATTTGTAATGGGTTTCCTAGGGACTTCGGTAGCAGGCCAGGGCGCGGTCAGTGATCCCGCAGTTTCTTTCTTTTACTTGATTGAAGACATAGGCCTTGTTTTTGTCATATCATTTGTCATACTATCTATTGCATTGGTTTGTTCTAGCGTCGATACATTACAAAACGCAATAATCGCGTCACTATCTAGAGATATATATGACGATAAAATCAATCTTAGTACTGCTAAATATTTGACTGTAGCATTGATACCATTAGCAATTTACTTAGCAACAGGTCCTACAATTGCCGGTTTTACTTTAGATAGTGGTGGTGTTTTCGAAATTTTCCTTAGAGCGGATTTGTATGCAGCAGCAACTATTGGTCCTGTTTTGCTGACTTTATGGGATAGAGTTTCATCAAGTGGCGCTCTTATTGGTGCATTTTCAGGTATCCTTTCAGTAGTAATTTATGGTATATTAACTGAAGACTTTTCTGCAGGGATAGAATATCTATTTTCACCTACAAATGATGATGGTTTAGCTAATCTAGAAGTATTTCTCAGTGCAATCATTGGTTCGTCTTTGATGACTATTATCGTATCAGAGATTCTACCCGATAATAAATGACTTTTCTATAATTAATTAGTCAAGTTCATATCCATTACTTGATGAGTTATTGCACATGAACAGAGATCCGTTCGTATCTAAACTGATGTTTCCTTGGAAAAGATTCTGGGAGGGGACCTGGAAAAGACGTGCGCAATTAGGCGGTAGATGGTATCCTTTTGAAGTATTCATTATCGGTATAATATTTATTGCAGTACCTTATTTCGGTTCGAATAATATTGCACACTTGTATCTTGAAGATGCATTTTCGGTATTCCCTGAGAATTCTTACGATCGCTCAGTTCCAGTAATTAATTGGATGATTATTCCATATGCTGCTTTGTATTTATTTTATCCTGCAACCTTGATTTTAGCACCTAAGGACGATAAAGGCCGTTTAGAATTGGTTTCAGCAATGCAAATGCTGATCTTGGCTACACTATTTTGTGTAATGTTCTTTCTACTTTTTCCAGCAGAAGTTGACATGAGAGATGCTATTGACTGGGACTCAATGAATGGTATAGAGACAATTCTGTTTGAATTTATACATACGTCCGATAAGCCCTGGAATGCATGGCCAAGTTTACACATTGTTCATTCATATTGTCTTGCACGAATGATGACTCATTGGTTAAGTAACAATTATTCAGAAACTAAGTGGGCAAAACCATTCTTACTTCTCTTATGGATAGAATGGACATTATTATGCATTAGTATTCTTACAACAAAACAACATTACATGTTTGATTTATTTTCTGGTATGTTTGTTGGTTATGCTGCATGGAGAGTCTTCGAACCTACTCTAAATAAGATTCATTCTACTGATGTTAATTCCCTACTGGAAGAAATCGGTTGGTCTAACTAATTGTAAACAATTGGTAAGAATGCATTAGCTGCATCTTCACAAGAATTAGCAACATCATCAAGCCGTTGTAATACTCTATACATATGTACTGCTGCAAGAGGATCATCTACTCCTTCTCTAAATACGAATCCTGCTGCACGACTTTCAACTAAGTCCGCCTCATGTTCTGCAAGGTTTACTCGATGAATTAATTCCCTTAACTCAGTTCTTCCTTTCTTGGTGTACCCAGAAAGTGTTAGATCTCTCAGATGTAGAACCGTATCCTCGTAAATCGCTGCAGTTTTTTGTACTGCTTCAGCCATCTCGATTACCATTTTTCTTGCCTCTTCATTAGTATAAAGTTCTCTGAAAGACAGCTGTTCTGCAACATTTTGCGCATAATCTGCTATTCTGTCCTGCCTTCCAAGCATGTAAAGGAACTCATCGCTGTCTATCAGCAGTTTCCAGCCTTTGCTGCTTACTTTCTCTCTCAATGCATTTTTGATATCGTCTGCTTTCAACTCAGCCTCAATTGTAGCATTAATTTCTTCAGATGCATCTTCTCCAGATGCGCTCTTTTTTACTGCAGTTAACATGTGGTTGACAGTCTCTTCTACTGCTTCTGCATGAGTGTGGAATAATTCGAAAACTGTAGGGTCATATTTTCCACTATCAGCTCCAGCATCTGCCAATGCATCCTCTACAAATATTTCATCGCCACTAGTTTTCCATATTACATAGCCTACTAGCAAGAATGAGATAGGAAGTACAACAATTAATTTCAATGGGTCTGAACCCATAGCAACGTATAGTGTTACAGCACCAAATCCTGCTGCGGGGAGACTTGCAACCCAAGAGGCGGCTATCTTGCCAAAAACTCTGAAATCGACATTCTTTGCCCCCCCTGCCAAACCGACTCCTACAACCGATCCAACTAGTGTATGGGTAGTTGATACAGGTACTGCTAAGAATGGCATTGAGAAAATCAGGATTGTTGTAGCGGCACCAAATTCTGCTGCGAATCCTCTTGTCGGTGTAATGTCGGTAATTTTAGTGCCAATTGTTTCCATTACTCTCCATCCCCATGTAACTACACCGACAGCAATACCTACGGAACCTAGTAGTATCAACCAAAGTGGAACATCTACTACTCCCGCCAAATCTCCAGTTAAATATGCACCACTAGATAGAATATCGTATACTGCAGCCATTGGACCGATTGCATTTGATCTATCGTTAGCACCATGAGCGAATGCAACATAAGCCGCAGTAATTATCTGTAGCCAGACGAAAATCTTCTCCACTCCTTGAAAGCCTTCGCGCTGTTTCTTGAAATCATAGTCTCTCAAAACGTACCATAGAATCGATGATGCAATACTTCCAATGATAAATGCTACAATTAATGAATTAATTGGGAACCAAGCATTTTCTGCCATAGGGTTGAATACTCCGTTTTCTTTTACAGGTAGCCAATCATTCTTATCTTCGATCCATCCTTCTGAGGCTGCCCTAGAAATAAATCCCTTTAGAGCCTTGAATTGTAATGCTAGGCCTAATGTAAAGAATGTAGGTAGTGCAAGGATAGGTGCCAACCATCTTGATCTGGCAATGGGGTCATCCGCATCAAGGATACTCACGCGGACGATGAAGAATGTGGAGAAAGCAAGAATCCCTCCCATTAATGGACTTGCCACCCAAGACATGACTACTTTTCTCACAACTTCCCAATCAATTAGTGACGCATTATGTTGCACTTCCAGAACTAATCCTACTCCCACTATTCCTCCAATTATTGAGTGAGAGGTGGATACAGGTAAACCAAAACGAGTTGCTATTGTTAGCCAAACTGCTGCAGCCATCATTGCTGCAATGAATCCGAACATCAGATCATTTGCAAATGCACCTGTAACTAAAGATTCATCTGCAAGATCAATATTTAAGATACCCTTTCTAACAGTATCTGTGACTGCATCACCTGCAAAGAAAGCCCCACAAAATTCGAATACTGCTGCAATAATTACAGCTTGTTTTAATGTAAGTGCTCGAGAACCTACTGAAGTCCCCATTGCATTGGCTACATCATTGGCTCCTATGTTCCATGCCATGTAGGCGCAAACAGCTATAGCGAGAAAAAGGACTACAATCATAATCGGTTCCATAATCTACATACGGTATATGTTTAGTATATCAATTTTGAAATATAGAAACTATATAGTTTTTTTTAAAAACGCTGTACTGAGATTTATATATAATTATATATCTTAGGTTATCTTCGGGCTAACATGAACTCTGAGAGCGGGGCTAAGTCAGAAGTTAGAAAGATACAGTTAACTGGTGGTTCGACCTACATAGTCAGTCTACCAAAAAGTTGGGTAACTCAACATGGTTTAGGTGCTAGAGATGAAGTAAGAATTGAATGGCGTCCTTCTGGTACATTGAGGGTAATAGCAGATGCATCTTCAGTAGTTAAACAAAGAGAAGTAAGGATAAATTGTAACGAAATACCTGATGATATGATATTCGACCATTTAGTTGCATCTTACTTGTCGGGGGCTCATCGAATAATTATCTCCTCGAATATAGAATTTTCTCGCTTTCAGAGGAAAATATTTCGTGATTTTGTTAAATCAACAAGAGGCCTTGAAATAACTAACGACCACAGTCGAGAAATTGAAATGATAAGTCTACTTAATCCTTCTGAAATGCCGTTATTTTCAAGTATAAATCGCATGTATCTATTGATATCCCGGCAAATAAGAGACTTTTCTGAAGTTCTTATGGGTGGTGACCCTGATATTCTTGAAGAATCTTCTGAGTTAGAGAATGAAGTAGATGCTTTGCGATTACTTCTTGAAAGGCAGGCAGGCCAAATTTTAGAATCTGCAAGTATTGAAGATTCTTTGGGTACTTCAAGATGGGAAGCTGCAGAATTGTGTAAATTAGTTAGGACATTGGAAAGAATGGGTGATCATAGTTTTGCTTTATGTGATTTAGCGAAATCATACAAAGCCCCCAACCTAATTAATATGGATTCTCTGCCAATATCTATAATTCCAATCTGGCACAATTCAATAAAATTATTAGTATCTAACTTGAAAAATAGAAATTTTTCTGAAATCCATGATGCTAAATTCAAATTAATTACTGCTCAAAAAGATTTAATTCAGTATGAAGAGGTACTAAGGGCTAGTGATGTCGATATATCTGATGCTTTATTTTTAGATAGAGTTTCAGAATCTTTGAGAAGAATTTGTGCCTATTCAATAAACATGGCTGAAATATTAATGAATATACAAACACATAGAGATTCTATAGAAGTATATACTTAGTTTTACGAGTTAGTTCATTTCAGAATTATTTAGTCAATTCTCCTCGTACAAATTTAATGTATCTCTGTTCTTCATTTGCTTCAAATGGGTGTTCTCCGATATTTTGTTGATATGCAATACCTATCCATGAACCATCTTCGCTAATCACGGTCTCAAAGAAATCATGTAAAGCATGAACGTCAGAATTTGCTTCCTCATATGCTGTGACAATATGGAGTGGATCAGGGTCTGCGACAGTGAATTCCCATTGGTCTCCTTCTTGTGGTTCATTCAATACTCCAGCATAAAGATACCATTCTTCTCCTTCAACATAGTCTCCATCTAAATCCCCATCCTCAAAATCTAAGCCATAGAATGCTAAAGTAACTATATTTTCATCACTAATGCTTACAAATGGGTACATCTGAATGCCATTGATATGAGATACATTCCAAGTAGACCAATTTACTCCATAATCATATGATAAAGCGATTCTTAATTCCCAAGCCCCGATACTTCCATTAGGACAGTCTGCCCAAACTACTGCTACAGTCCCTTTTTCATTCGTATTTACTACAGGATAACCCTCTGGACAATTTCCTTCCCTTGGGCCTACATCAATAGGTGCTTGCCAAGTTCCATCTGTAAGTCCAGTCCCTCTTCCATAGTCATCACTAATTCTCACAACAACCTCTCCGCTGTTTGTATCTGCATCTTCTTGAGCGATGTAGACATAAGATCCATGTCTTTGACTTGCAATTGTACTCCATCCTCCAGGTACTGCATAGCATTGACTAAATGTCAAACCACCATCTTCAGAATGGTAATACCAATATCTACCGACGTCTCCTGTACATTCAGGTGGAGATGCCCCTGAGTTACCTAGGTAATGGATAATTCCGTCTCCTTGTGCAGCAACCCATGGTCTATCATCTGCAGCCATTGTATTCATTCTTTGACACAATCCTGTATCATAGGATGTGCCATTATTTGAGAGAGTATGCCACCAATTATCTTCCAAAGTCGTATCTAGATAGTACACGGTATCCTGCGCATCTACTGAAATATCTCCCTCATCTCCTAGACATTCTGAACCACCTGAAAAGTAATTCGCTGTAAATGAATTACCAGGAGTAGAACCAAAATTTTCTCCATGACCCCATGTAGTGCCGTTATCATAAGATGCCCAAAACCAAGAAGCCCAGTAATCCCAACTAGTTTCCGCACCATCTTGACATGCATACCAGGGCCCAGGTTCTCCTCCTAATACTGGGAAAAATGGATTGCTTTCTCCACCCCAGCGTAAATCTTTGTGTGCTGTTATAAACATATTTCCATTACTTGTTATAGAAATACTAGGCTCATATCCTATTCCAAATTCTGGAAGATCTTGTCCATTTGATTCGTCCACACATTCAGGATGTCTCGGTAAATACTGGCTTTCACTCCACGTAATAGAAATTGAACTCGAATCCTCCAAACTATTTCCTTCAGGGTTTTCATTACCATTCAATACAAAAAAATGCATAGAAGCAGCTACAAGTATTACCACTAATAATATCGAATTAATTGACAAAATTAATTTATCTTTATCTATCTTTTTTCTATTGATATATATGATTGGGCCAGAATCAACAGATGAGTTTTCTTCTGACTCCATAATACCACGAATAGTATCTATGCTTTGAGTGTCACCTATTGGCTTAGTAAATTATTATCCTATAATCATCGATACTAATTCGGTTTGTGTCAAGTAAATTAATAGTCCCATACCTGCAAACATCATCATCCATGCACCAATAGATTTGATTAAACCTGTTGAGTTTCTAAGATAACCAATCATCGCTTGCCTTCCCATGCTAACCAATGCTGTGACGACAATCATAAGGAAGCTGACTGAAATCATCAACCCAATAAGACCAAAGAAAAATTCAGCTCTCCCTACGATTGATAGCCATCCTATGAATGGAAATACTGCTGCAGCAGTGCAATCAACTGACGCTGCGGAGTATCCAATACCCCATAGATACATATTTCTCCTTGGCGTGAATAGTTCCTCATTATCTTCTTTAGTTTGATATTTATCTATTATATTTTGAACTCCAGAAAGTATGTGTGAGGTCCAACCCAGTAGCATTAATCCTCCTAGTATAATTAGTAGGAATGCTATACCCACTGCTATATCATGCAGAAAACCAGATAGATTGAAAATTTCAGATAATCCAAATATGATTATTCCGATTATTGAGAAGAAGGTTAATTGCCCTAAAGCTGCATATGAACCCATTGCCAAAGGCCCGGGCATATTTCCAATTAATTTACCATTTTCTCTAAGTTCGTCTTCTCTCATCCCTAAGCTTAAAGTATAGGTGATGTAGGATGGTAAAACTGGAAAAGCACAAGGACTGAAGTATACTAGTACCCCTAAAAATAATCCGATTATGAAAACTCCATAAATCGACCTATCAGTTTTCTTAATTCCAAATCTTAGTTCTTCAGCATCTCCAAGATTTGCCTTTTCGACTGCATTATCGAAAGAATTCCAACCATCAAGAGGTGTTCCTGTACTTTCTTTTGCGACGACATAACCTTCGTGATCAATAACTAGAACTAGAGGTAATAATTGTGCAGAATAATATTCTACTATATCTCCTCTTTCTCCGTCTTCTAATACAATAGTTTCCGCCCCACCATTAACAACAGGCCAGTACATATATTTCTCAGAATCAGAATCACCAAATGTTGAATTTATTTGTTCAAATGTCTCATATTCATACCACGAAGCAATTGAAACAACAACTACTGAGTAATTCCCCCCTAGTTCTTTCCAAGATTCTATATTCTGATTAATGTGTTCTTGCACATAATGGCAGTTTGCACAATCTATTGACATGAAATCGAGTATGACCACATTACCGCGTAATTCCGATAATTGCATACTACCATTCTCTAAAGGAATTGCGTCATCAATTCCTGTTCTATTCATAGTAGGGGCGATAAAGTCAGACACGGGTTCAATTTCATCAGAAACACCATATATGGATGTTGATAATCCGAAAAGAGATAATGATGCAAAACCAATTACACAGAATAATACTAATCCGATTCCAAATGCTTTCCATGTGTCTTTTTGTCTAAGAACGCTAAAGTCCAGACTTGCGTTCATAAACCGGCCTAAGAGATGGTAGTTTTTCATACCGGCGCATTAGTGCTCATATTTTTCTAATTAAAAAAAGACATTTGCCAATCTCATTGTTGAAGGCCTTGACTACACGCAAGAAGGTTATGAGTAAGCCATGGGCCCCCTCTCATGTATCTGAAGTTGCTAAAGGATTAGGGATAGATTTGCGAATAAGTGGGGAAGTCAAAAATAGTTTGGTCATTCTACTACAATCGAAATTAAGGGAAATTACTAAACAAATGGAGCTTGAGACTCTTGACAAATACCCAGGGAGGAAAACATTAGATGATCCATCTCGAACAAGGCTCGGATTCAACAGAACGAGAGGGTTGATGATTGATGAAATCTCCGATGTAGAATCTGTAAGTTCTGCTGCAGTTATTTCTGCCAATGAGGAATTAGAAAGGTACCTAAGAGCCATTCTTATTTCCGCATCCGAGATTGCTAACGACGATAGAGTTGCAACAATTAAGCAGAGGCATTTAGATATCGCATTTTCAGATTCTACAACTCATGATACTGAGCAAGACTCAGAAACTCCAGTAGTCCAGGTGGAAAAACATGGTTCTCTTGATACTAAATTTGATGTTTTAACCTCTGTGAGTTTGAAAAACATAGTCAAACAGCTTTCAGGTAAGAAGTTAGAGAATGATGCCTTAGATGAACTAATACTTTTGTATTATGATAATGCTGCAGATATTGAGTATAATTTACAGAAAAACATTGCTTTAGGGGATATTGAAGAGATTAAGAATTCACACCAAAAATTCGAGCAACTGATGATGCTAGGGTGGATGAGGAGAATTCTTAAATCTGCATCTGAGAAAGCAGAATCTCAAGGTTCGAATATAATCAAATTAGACCATATAGTATCAGTAGACCAATAATCAGAGATATTAATTCATGAACTCTTTTTCAAAGTTCGAATCTAAAAGTTCCAAAAGTCCCATTACATTATCATGAATTTCAAATAATGTGTTATCAACAGTATAGATTAGAAGAACTTCAGATTCATTATCTTCTTCCTTAATGTGTTGATATGCACAGATAGATTGTACACGTATTCTTGTCGGGCCTAAGTCTGTCATTGCTTTAATCCACATGCTCATGATTCCTGCGGCGCCCGAATAAGGGTTTTAATCGTTTTCATGCCATGTATTGCTGAATAAAGGTAATTTCATTCTCTTTTTTGACTAGATAAAGATTTTTTATTTCCTCTTTTCGACCCTCTGCCTCTTCTATTTTTCTGCCTATTACCGCTTTTCCCGCCATATTTTGAGGAGGAATCTTCCTTTGAGTCATCCTTCTTTTTAAATCTTGATTTTTGTCCTCTTTTTCTTTGTCTTTCCGAAGAACTTCTTGACTTCTGGGGGGGTCCTCTTTGTCTTCTATTTCTTCTTCTCTTATTATTTGCCTGAGGCTTTCTTTCCTTTTCTTCTTCGAAAACTTCTTCTACATATTCCATAGGGTATTCAGTCAAATTTTCAACATTAGGCGGCTGGAATCTTCTCTTTATCCCAACCTCATTTTGAATTTTATTGTAGCTTCTTTGCTGCGATCTTTGTACAAATGAGATTACTACACCCTCTGCTCCTGCTCTAGCAGTTCTACCACTACGGTGTTTGTACGCCTTTCCATTTTCAGGTGGGTCATAATGAACTACACAATTTACTCCTTGTATATCGATCCCTCTTGCTGCGACATCAGTGCATACTAATGCTACTGCTCCTCCCTTGGTGAATCTCTTTAAGGCACGATCTCTTTGTCTTTGGTTTAGGCCACCGTGTAATGTCGAGACTCTCAAATCAGCATCATACATTTGGTCTCCAAGTTTATCTACTCCTCTTCTTGTTTTACAGAATATTATGGTTTTACCACACTTGGAGAGTATTTCAGTAGTCACGCCTAACTTTTGATGTGGCTTCATATTCCAAAATAAGTGCTGCATTTTCTCAATACTAACTTCCTTTGGTCCAACCTCGATAGTAACTGGGTCGTGCTGATAATTTTCTACCAAATCTGCAACATCATCATCTAGTGTGGCACTGAACAAAATGGTTTGTCTCTTTTTAGAACATTTATCTAGAATTTTACATACTGGCTCCATGAATCCCATGTCTGCCATTCTGTCCGCCTCATCTAACACTACAGTTTCGACATCATCTAACTTTAGTGCACGCCTATCTAATAGGTCAAGGAGTCTACCTGGACATGCGACCAATATGTCAACTCCTCTATTTAATGCATTATACTGATTTTTATAGGATACTCCTCCATATATTGAAACAATATCTCTGTCTACTGCAGTAGCAATTGGTCTTAAGACCGAATTAATTTGTTCTGCAAGTTCTCTTGTAGGTGTTAAAATTAAACTTGTAGGTCTTTTCGATTGCGCTCTTTTAGATCTAGCAATTAATGGTAAACCAAAAGCGAGAGTTTTACCCGAACCAGTTGGTGCTCTACAGCATACGTCTCTGCCAAGTAATGAATCAGGAATCGTTTCTCTCTGTACTTCGAAAGGTTCCAATATGCCTTGACGTTCTAGTGCTTGAATTATATCGGGACCAATTCCCAAGTCTGAAAATGATACCACAATTTGTCCCTACTGTTTGCTTCGCGACGCCCATCCCTATTTAGCATCAACAGTATTTATATCTTATATTATTGGGTAGTAAGGAGTTTATCAATTAGTGACGATGTACCAATCCTGAATCTTTTTTCAAGAATTATATTCTTATCTTCTTTATTTATTATATCGATAAACTCTATAATGGTTTTTTTATCTTTTATTCCTCCAGAAATTTTCATCCCCAATTTTTCATTAAAAGTTAATTCATGCCTCATTAATTCATATGATATGATTTTAACATCTTTTGCCGAGCATGAACCTCTTTTACCAGTACATGTTTTCACAAAATCTACCCCTGCTGCTAGAGCCATTCTTGTAATCGCTCTAATTTTTCTTTCATTAAGTAAAGGTGTTTCAATAATGACTTTCAAAATTTTTCCTTTTGATGTATTTCTCATAGTGATTAACTTTTCTAATTCAGTTTCATTTGGATAATCATCTGCATCTCTGGGCTCTATTACAATATCAATTTCATCAGCACCTAAATTAATAGCAGAGATTATTTCTCTTTTAATTTCATTACAATCATTACTTCCTACGGGGAAACTTCCTACCACTGCTGCTACTGGGATTTCAGAATCAAGAAATTTTTTGGCTACGCGAATCTTTTCAGGAAAAATACAGATAGCAGCAGGTGAATAAGTTCTTGCTTTGTTACAAAACTCTTCAATTTCTTGGTTAGTAATATGAGGGTCTAATAATGTATAATCGATGAATTTAATCACCTCTTCGCTATTCAAATAACCACCTTAACGATTACAACTTTCAAAATCACGCATGAATGATACCAGTGCTTCAACACTTTCAATTGGACAGCCATTATACAAACTTGCCCTAATTCCTCCTACACTTCTATGGCCCTTTAGTCCACCTAAACCTGCCAAAATAGCTTCTTCCAGAAATTTCTCTTCAAGTTCTGTATTAGGCAATCTCCAAGTTACATTCATTACTGAACGAGAATCTTTTTCAGCATGAGGTCTCCAAAAATTACTTCTATCCAGTTCCTCATAAAGCAAATCTGACTTAGTAATATTTCTTGCAATAGACCCCTCCAAACCTCCATTCTCTTCAACCCAGTTAAGTACACGATCCAAAACAAAAATACCGAATGTATTTGGAGTATTGAATAAAGACCCTTTAGATGAATGAACCGAGTAATCAAGCATCGTAGGTATATTTTGGTTGGCTTTCTCCATAGCCCAGGGTGATAAAATAACAACTGTAACTCCACTTGGGCCTAGATTTTTCTGAGCACCTGCATAAATTAAATCATGAGCACTTACATCTATTGGTACACCTGCAATATCTGAACTTGCATCTAGGACTCTTGGTTTCCCGTAGTTCTCTGGTAGATGGTGATATTGCGTGCCATATAATGTATTATTTGAGGTGTAATGTAAGTATACTGCATCATCTCTAATTGAATATTCCCCATTCTTAGGGATAGATGTAAAACCATTTTCTGAATCATCCCATCTTGGCGATACATCACCTATCCTCATAGCTTCTTTCATGGCTTTCTGCGACCATGCTCCTGTCACTAGAAAATCTACCTTTTCACCTGTTTTTAGTAAATTTAATGCGGACATATAGAATTGTAAAGATGCTCCACCTTGTAAAAAAAGAACCGTATAATCCTCAGGTATCGAGAGAATTCTCCGCAACCTTTCCATGGCACTGTCAATAATTTTTTGAAAAGTATCACTTCTATGACTAATTTCTAGAAGACCAAAGCCACTCGCATTAAGATTAGGGAGTGAATTCTGACATTCTTCTACTACTTCTAAAGGCAATGTTGCAGGCCCAGCACCAAAGTTGTGGATACGTCCCAATTGATTCACAAGTATCGGTATGGGTCCCAGTCTTTGATGCCATCGGAGTCATCGATAGTTTAGAGGGTGAGGTTCATGTTACAGTGGCTTGACGAAGGCATATGTTGCGTATAGGCCTAGTCATGCTTCAAGGAGCACGTCATGCGCACATGAGGGCTTTGAATAGTGCAGCTGATGAACTAAAAACCTCTCTTGAGATATTTGAGTTACGTAATGATAAAGATTTAATTAACGCTAATCCTCATGCAATAATATTGCCGGGAGGTGAATCAACAACAATGAGACTTATTGGTAATGATGCTAGTTCTCAATTATTACCTGAATTATTTAGAATGTTGAGAAGGAATTCAGAACTACCTGTTATGGGTACCTGTGCTGGTGCAATACTTCTTTCAGATCCTCAAGATGAGGGTGGAAAAATAGTCGATGCTAATGTAGAAAGGAACGGTTATGGGAGTCAGTCTGAGTCTTTTCAATCAATAGTTGATGCAGAAATCATCTCCAGAGAGTTTCCAGGTGTGTTTATTCGTGCTCCTAAATTTTTGAGTTTAGGTTCAGATTCTGTCCCTATAGTGTTACACGGGGGAGAAATAGTTGGAGTAAGGACAAATAATCGGATCGCTCTGACATTTCATCCTGAATTATCGGATGATAATGGTTTCCATAAATGGTTACTATCAAAAGCCTTGGAGGTTAATTCTTGACATTTTCAATAAGGTTACCTCAAGATTCTATGTTACCAGATGCCGCGGATGATATGGATACAGAAGGCTGTATACAATGTCAAATGGGTAGTAAACTTGTACTTTTTATCACAGGTCATTGCCACTGGATGTGTGATTATTGCCCCCTCTCTGAGACTCGAAGAGAAATTGATTTTATGTATGCTAATGAAAGGAAAATTGACATTGGTGATTGGCAGGCAGTAATTGAAGAAGCTAGAGCAATGAATGCTACTGGTGCAGGTATTACAGGGGGTGATCCAGTTATGGCCCGAGAACGAGTTCTAGAAGGAGCAAGGATATTAAAGGCAGAATTTGGTCCTAATTTTCATCTTCATATGTATACTAGTATACCTTTCAAAACGGAATGGGCGGATGAATTTGCTGCTGCCGGAATCGACGAAATAAGATTTCATTTTCTAAACCTTGAATCAGAAAAATATCGAGATACCATAACTGCATGCAGGAATTCAGGTATGCTAACTGGGGTGGAAATTCCTTGTGAACCTGACAAAGAAAACGAACTAATGCAATTATTAGAAATAATGCGAGAAATGGATGTTCAATTTCTTAATCTCAATGAATTAGAAATTACTGTAGGGAATCATGATAATATGGAATTAAGAGGATTTAATCTTTCTACAGAAATAACTGCTGGTGCTGCTGGTTCTGCAGAGCTATCCATTGCAATGAGAGATAGAGTAATGGCAGCGCAATTAGGTTTACCTGATCCAATAGATGGAGTTACAAGAGAACCTTACGGTTTCCATCTCAAATTTTGTACTGCTACATACAAAGATTCTGGCCAACTTCGGAGAAGATTTATTCGAAGAGGAGAGCATACAATTGCTCCTCATGAGACCTTAACTGATGACGGGACTCTAATTTTTGGTGCTTTATCTTCAACTCTCGAAGAACAGGAGGATTGGATTAATGAAATTTGTAAAGAAACGGGGCTCCCCTCTCGTTTTCTCTATTGGGATGAGTTAAATTCAAGAATAGAAATGCCATTAGTCGTTGCAGAAGATATTGCGAATATAGTTGATGCAGATGTGTCAGTGGTTGAAGTCGCACCTACTTATGAGAGGCTGGAATTAACAGTAGTTTTTCTAAATTCTAAATAGTGATTATTAATTCAGTTCGGTTTGATATACACGTTTAGTTCATTTACCCCTGACTTTAGTCATGTATCATGCCAGTGAGGCGAGCCGACCCCGATTCAACAGGTGTTGACCCATATAGGCGTCTTTCAGCATCACAGGTTATTACTTGGAAAACATGTCCTCGACTCTGGTATTATTCATATATCCCAAAATTAAAGAGTCCTCTTCCTCCTCAAATATTACGTGGTAATGCAGTTGAAGAATGCGTATCTAGGATACTTAGGGAGTCTCCTGTCTATATATCTTCATCAGATATTGATAGAATCACTTCACCTCTAAATTCAGATGGATCAGTAGCCTATGACTCAGATGAGGGTTGGATAGGGCCAAAGTTAGAAGTTATCCCCAAAGAAAATTGGCCATTAAATCGTGAACAATTATTTAATTGGGCGGTGTCAAGAATGGAAATCCACTTTGATAATTGTTGGAATTCGGCAATCATAGATTGGAAATCGAGTCCTAATAGAATAGGTAAATCTGAAGATATCGACCCAGATGAAGGGCGCCAGATGATTATTGCTGGAATTAATCTTCATTTAGATCAGGTTGAATTATGCTTGGAATCAGGTGGTGGGCCTAACTTTGAGTCTTGGAGGAGAGGCGAATATCGCCCTGAATGGCCTGCACCCGATGGTTTTCCTAAAAAATGGAATTCTCTCCATCCCGCAGCTGAAAATCATTTGTCTCCAATGACTTGGGTAGAGGCATGGGAAGTATCTAGGCCCTGGTTTGTAGATCCCGATGGGTCTAGTTTCACTGAAACAACTTGTCATCCTAATGATTGGTTTCAGGGCGAATATGATCTTGTTTATCGCTGGACTGGTGGGATTCGTATTGTAGATTTGAAAGCATCAGTTGGAAAAGGCGATCGTTCGGGAGGTTATATTGAGCAATTAAGATTGTATTCTTGGATATGGTGGGAGACTCATGCAAGAAACGATGAAGTTGAAGGACTGGAAATTTGGTATTTGGGTCCTGGTACAATCAAGAAAGTGCCGATGCCTAGTGAATTAGAGATGTCGAAGTATAATGATGAATTAGAAGAATTATACCTTAAAATTCACTCTAAAGTGCCGGATATATCTGATTGCCCTCCTAATCCATCTCCATTGAGGTACTTTGACGTAGGAGGTATACCCTCTGACCCTCCAGTTGACCCCAATCCCAAAGCACGTTGTGAAAAATGTGATCTTAGAGGAATTTGTGAAAATAGTGATTATGAGTTAGTTCTTCCCTCTGAAAATAGATTAGAGAAATTTTCACATGCTTGGCCGATTACTTTGATGGATGACATCAAAACTCGTCATACCGTTATCGGAGAGGTTAGAGAGTTAGATGGCCCTAATCTTAATCCTGATGGCACAGTTGATTTATCTTTCAAATTAATCGATGGTTATGAGAGAGCCAAAGTAAAAGTTCATCGTTTTGGTGGACCTAAGAATGTATCTCGTTCGATAGAAAATCAGAGTACCATTAGAATAGAAAATGCATTAACCTCTATCTGGCGAAGTGAGCTAGTTATTGATTTAGATTCTAAATCAATTATCTCTATTGCTGACTCCGAAGAGAGAGCACCGATGATTGATATTGAGACTCGAGTTAATGTAATTGGCAGAATTTGGTCAATCAATGCATTTCCTGATGGTAAAGGTGTTGCACGTTGGTCAATTACTCTAGTAGATAGCAGTGGTTCAGTGGGTATTGTTGCGTTTAAACAATTCATTCCAGTTATTGCTGCAGGTCTATCCAGAGGTGATGAAATCGCTATCCTCAATGGCGAGATAGGTGAATTCGCAGGTCAAAAACAGGTAAGGCTAGGTCCAGGGGCCAGAGTAGTTCTTCTCAAAAGTTCAGAAGACTTAGATCCGTTCTGAATAGTTAATTTCCTCTATTGAGGAATGGAACAATTCCTCCTACTGTATCTTTAATAACTCTAGATGCAAGATTATTGAAGCGACTTGGTACAGGTGACAAATATACTTTGCCAGTACCAGAAATAATGTTCACGAACCCTTCTCCACCTGCTAATTTTGACATAGTACCTTTCCCTAGCATTCTTGTCTCATAATTTAGAGATGAATCTCTGGCAACTGCGAAATTTCCATCAACTGTTAATGTACTGTTTTGTAAATTAATCTCTTGAATTGGGCCATCAGAATAGTATACTAAGGTTCCAGTTCCTGAAACGGTTGTTTGGTATATTCCTTCTCCACCAAAGGCCATTGATGCCATCCCCTTATTTCTAATAATCCCTACCTCAATTCCTTCATCTGAACAAATGTATGCTCCAGCATCAAGAATCATCGATTCATCATTTAATTCTAGTATATGGTATTCTCCAAATGTAGGAGGTCCAAAGAAAACTTCACCTGTTCCAGTATATGTTGGTCTGAAAACAGATTCTCCAGTAACCATCGATTTCAGAAATCCACCTACACTAGGTTTCTTCGTAACCATCTCGATATTCCCAATCATATAGTGCAAAGCACCAGACTCTGCACGGACAGTATCTCCATTTAGAGTTACTTTTACCATTCTTAATTCTTGTTCATCGACTATCTCATATGTAGGCATAAAATTTCCATTGATGAGTGTCTTATCAATGTTTGTTGTTTAGATTATGGCGCCGAGAGAGGGATTTGAACCCCCGCGTCCATAGGACAATGGATTTCGAATCCATCGCAATACCGGGCTATGCGATCTCGGCTGTAATTATTCCAGATACGGATTGGTCATAAGCGTGACTCGTCTCGAGAGATACATGCGTGTTCAGATTAAGCATCATGATGAGATTTTAATTTTTGAATCAGAAGTACCAGTGGCTATATCTTTAATTCTTAAAGAATTAGAAATACCCTCATCGACAGTTCTTGCGGTTTACAATGATACGATCGTACCTCATTCCTCAATAATTAGTGAAGATTTAGAAATCGAATTAGTAGTAGTTTCATCTGGTGGATAAATCATAATTTAATTTCTGATTTTCTTCAATAGTCAGCATATCTTGATTTTTCCTGATTATTACCGCTTTATTCCCTAGTAATTCTATCCCCGTCTCATCACATCTTAGGAAAGAACCTTCATATAATCCAATTACTGGGTTATCATTATATTGATGATATTCATCTATTCTCCTTTTTCTAGATTCACCGAAATGTTCGTTTAAAATACCATTTTCTTCATCCTTCCACCAAATCCCTCCAGGGTAATAATGAGGATTTATTTGGAACTTTATGAGGTCAAATGTTTCGAAGGAAGGTACTAATTCAATTGGCATATCATTTGTTGTTTGCATAGTAGGGCAAGCAACATTGGAGCCAGCACTAACCCCTGCATATGGTATATTGTCCTCTGTAACTCTCTCCCGAATTGATTCTATCAAGCCTTCTTCATGTAGCTTTCTAACTAATGTGAATGTGTTCCCTCCCCCTACATAAATTCCTTCCATTTCTCTGATTTCTTGTATTGGATTATCTGATTCATGAATTCCTATGATTTCATATTCTGATTGTTTGAACATTTCTCTGACTTTATTTGTATATTCCTCATAATCTTTACTTGCATATGGGATGAAAAGAATTCTCCGGCAACCTTTAAAATTTTCATTCATAAGTTGTAAATACATATTTTTTCTTTCAGGAGTTCTTAACCCCCCACTTCCTAAAAGTAACTTCATTTGATTCCCTCAGGCATAAAAGTTTGAGTCATTTTGTTTTTCACCTGTTTCAAGTATCTCATTAATTGATCCTGAAACTTCCATAGTTGCTAATAATTTTTCAGCAGTTTTTTCTGTGGTATCCAAATCTAATTTCAGTGGTAAACCCAATCCTTCTTCTATCCAAGAAGCCAGTCTATCTGCGGCCAGAACATCAGCACTAGCGCCTATTGTGTCGGCAACAAGTCCTATCGCAGGAACATTATGCAGTGGTGAAAGTGAGATCAGAAGTCCAGCTATACCAATCATTCCAGATGATGGCTGTTCACTAGTGACTGTAATATCATTTTTTTCTAATGAATTCCTTATTTTAGCATCTGCACAAATTACGTGAATATTCCTATCTTCTGCACCCGCTGCCAATCCCGCTAGGACCAACAATTGAGGGGTTTCATATTTTTTGGCTAGCTCGAGAATGCTGTAAGAAACTTCGAACTGACCATTCGCTGTCATTGGTTGTAAATCTCCTCCTATAGTGATTATAGTATTGCCATCCGGTAGTATGACAGAATTAATATCTAATCTTGGAGGAGACATTAATCCTTCTTTAGATAAAGTTGCATGAGGAGGGAAATCTGGATGTAAAATCCACCCTATGGTTCTAGACGGATGTTTCTCAACTAATGCATCAACAACTAGTTTTCCCACATTCCCTACTCCGGGTACTGCTTCTAATATTGCAGAATGCTCAGGCAAACCATTACCAACAATCCAATGAAATCTAGTCTTCATTCTTCTTCTTCCCCTTCGATTACTTTCCGAGGGGTTGGAAGAGACTCAATCCATATGTCGCTTCCTGCGTCGACTCTCTGTCTTCGTCTTGTTCCTTGTGGGTCTTCTGGAGAATATTTCAGTGGAGCAACAGTCTCCATTTTTCCATCACAATGCTTGCAGATATCTCCGAGACCATACTCCTCACAGTCTTTACAACGCTGTAATTTTGTACGTACCATGTGACCCCTCAGATTGTTGTGATGTTTGAGGGTGTATGAATTAATATGTTCGAAAACCCTAATCATAGTCTTTCTATAGTGATTGACCCCTCAACCGACTTGATTTTTTTTGTTGCAATTTTCTTTGCCGCTTCCCAAGCAGATTCGGCTAATGAATAATCAGGTGCTCTAATATCGATCCGATAATGAGGCGCGCCATCGTAATGGCAAGTTAATGTGACTTCTTCTTCATTTTCAACTACAGATTCTGCCGCAGCTAAAGTTTCTCTAATCGCATTAACTCCTTCAGAACCCCACACTTCAATATCATAGATCCCTCTAATTTCTACAAAAGGAGGTACAATGTTTTCGACAGCAAGCTCCGTTACTATCTTCATCCACTCGCCTGAGAATCCAGCATCGGCAAGGGCAGTTTCTGTAATCGCGCATTCCTCCAATGCTCCATAGAGTGATCCGAATTGTTCAATCATTTCTTCAGATATGGCTTCAGTCTTTTCAGCATCCCAATTCGCTCTTTCTGCTGCTACTCGCATGATTTGGCTCGCGCGTTGTTGATTCTTCCAGGTCTGTAGAGTGTCCTTTTTTCTCTCTGCTGAAACTGCTTTGATAGATAGATCTACTCGTTGCCTATCTTTCTTAACATTAACAACCTTGGCTACTACTCTTTGCCCCTCTCTTAGATGCGCTCGAATATTTTTTACCCATCCTGCAGCAACTTCTCCGATGAATACAAATCCTTCTCTCTCTCCATACCCATTTAGATTTAAATAGGCACCATTTTCCTTAACGCCCTTGACAGTACAAACAAGAAGTTCTCCTTCTTCAGGCCATAGTTCGTTGGCATCACTCATTGTATCTGTCCCCTTCATTCGAGGACGTCTACAACTGTGCTTCCAGAGAGATCTGCTTTCCCACCTGCTGGGCGTGCTAACGTAGCACCACAGATAGAACAGGAGATAGCGGTTGACGCCCTGTCAAAAAGAATGGTCTCATGTCCGCAGTCGGTGCAGTTTACACGTAGGAATTTTCCACTCATCATTATCCCTCAATCACTTATCAATTAATTCGAATTTCTTCGCACGCTTTCCTGCAGGAGAGTGACCTTTGCCAGTCTCTGTGCATCTGAAAACTAGATTTACACGTTTCGTTGGTTTTTCTCCTGATGGTTTAGGACGAGGGAAACCCCTGTAACCAGAAGTAACTTTACGGAATCTTCTTTGACCCCATTTTAATTCACTAGCGCGCCTTTTCTTCACACGCTCAACTGTATGTTCTGTGTGCTTACCTGCAGAAGGACTGTAACGCATTACTTTACGCGGCATCTTAACCATCTTTAGCACCTTAGCGTCTTACGACGAAGCGGGCGACTGACGACCCGTATATGAACTCTGTCGCGCAATCTCCGAGCCAGCAATTGCAAATTTAGTGATTTAATCTAAAAAAGATAGATGAAGTAGTAGCGCGGGGGAATCGTCGTGATTGTTGACTTTATGCTGGTTTGGTTGGGTTTTTTCCTCATGTTAGTCGGTGTATCTTGGGCAAGAATGGGGCCAGCATTTCAAAGAAATAGATACTATAAGCCGATTTTCATTGTCGGACTTTTATGTGTTATTGGTGATTTATCGCAATCTCAAGATCAGTCAAAACACATAGAAGAGTTCCAAAGCCTCATTATTGACTTCTTACCATGGTTCTTAACAGCATTTCTTGGTTATTATCTAGTTTTATTGGGTGCCCCAACTTACATGAAAGTCAGATACCCTCCTCTAATTGCAGGGTGGATAATTATCTTTATTTCCTTTTATTTATATTTTGAATATAATAACCATTTGTCAGTTATGGATATTTTAGTTTCTCTTTCAACAATAGTTGGGATTTCTTTTTCTTTGATTTATTTCTTCTTCCTTGTTAGATTTGTAGAAAATCGAATTCCCCCTGAAGGCCCTGCTCCTGAATTAACAGATAGTGAAAAAGAATTTGTGAGAAAAATTATTTCGAAGAACATAGGAGGCGATGAGAAATGAATGATGTCTTAGTACAAGTATTATTTTCTATAATCGGCGGATTTATACTATTGAATATTTCATTAATAATTTTCCAAGTAGTATCTTATCATCCCTACAGTCGACCAATAGTTCCAATATTCTTCCAATCAATTTCTGTTTTTCTTAGTCTTGTAATTATTATCCTAATAGATGGGCAAGAAATCTCATTATCTTCCCAATGGGCATCGGAACTTGAATCATCATTGATTTTAGGGATTACGGATATTATGAGAATTCTTCCTCTTTTCTATGTTTTAATGCTATATTTCCTTTTCAGAGCATCTACAAGGGCCCCCCTAGAATCACCTCTTTTGGAACTTTTAGAATCAGAATAGGTGGTTAGTTTACAACTCCTCTCAAGGGTAACTCTCATAACAAGTCGGTAAGTCGCCGCGCTATCCAATAGGTGTTATCATGTCCAAAGGCACTCCAAGCATGGGTAAGAGACAAAAGTCAACTCACATTCGTTGTAGACGTTGCGGCCGTCATTCTTACCATAAGCAAAAGTCAGTATGTGCATCTTGTGGATATGGTGAGACTTCACGTATGCGTAAGTATCAATGGAGCAAGAGAAATCGTTCCATGGGCAGTAAATAATCAAGTACCATATTAGCAAAGTGCTAAGACCCTTATGACTGAGCGAGGTTTGTTCTACATGTGTGGTATCATTGGTATTGTTGGCAGTCCAGAATATTCAGTTGCATCAGATATATACGACGGGTTACTTGTTCTACAACACCGTGGCCAAGATGCAGCAGGCATTGTTACTTTTGATGAACACAATATGTATCACAGAAGAGCCAATGGATACGTTCGTGATATATTCAAACAAAGACATATGAAATCTCTCAAAGGATCGGTAGGGATTGGGCATGTCAGATATCCTACTGCTGGCAGTTCTTCAGTAGCAGAGGCTCAACCATTCTATACAAACACTCCATTTGGAGTTAGCTTGGCGCATAACGGCAATCTAAACAATACAGAAGACATATTAGAAAGCTTACTTGAATATGATCATCGAAGAATCAACACAAGTTCTGATTCCGAGGCCCTACTAAATTTATTCGCTGCTGAGATTCAACGTTCACTAAACGGTCGTCCAGGTGGTATAGGTATGTTAAATTCTGAAGATATATTTCGCGCAATAGAAAGGACACATATGAGAGCCGAAGGAAGTTATAGTGTAGTTTCATGTATAACTGGTTGGGGAGTGGTCGCTTTTAGAGATCCCAATGGTATCAGGCCATTATGTATGGGGACCAGAGATGTAGATGGATTCACAGAATATGTTTTTGCTTCTGAAAGTGCTGCATTAATGGCCTTAGGATTCGAACTAGAAAGGGATGTTGAACCTGGTGAAGCGGTTATTGTACGTAGAGATGGTAGTTTTACATCTAAACAGTGCCACCCTGAGCCACAACATCGTCCATGTATATTTGAACACGTATATTTTGCTCGTCCCGATTCTGTTATTGATGGAGTGTCTGTTCATGAAGCACGTCTTAGAATGGGTTCTTCTCTGGCACGTCGAATCATGAGAATAGAACCTAATCATCAAATAGATGCTGTAATTCCTGTTCCTGACAGTGGTTGTATCGCTGCGCTTGAATTAGCAAGAGAGTTAGGTGTCCCTTACCGTGAAGGTTTCGTCAAAAATAGATATATTGGCCGTACTTTTATAATGCCTGGGCAGTCAGTTAGACAGGACTCTGTAAGGAAAAAATTGAATACTATTGAGAGTGAATTCACTGGAAAAACAGTGCTTATTGTTGACGATAGTATTGTCAGAGGTAACACATCTAAGAGAATTGTTGAGATGGCTAGGAAAGCGGGCGCTACAAAGGTGTTCTTTGCGTCTGCTGCTCCTCCAATAATTCATCCTAACGTCTATGGAATTGATATGCCTGCTAAGGATGAATACGTGGCACATAACCGTTCTAACTCTGAAATATGTGAGGCAATTGGCGCGGACTGGATGATTTATCAAGATTTAGAGGATTTAGTTGAAGCATGTTTGGGTGCTGGCGATAATAACATTGCTACATTTGATTGTTCTTGCTTTGATGGAATTTATGTCACCGGTGGTGTTACAGATGAATACCTAAACAGAATTGAGAAATCGCGAAATGATAATGCGAAGAAATCTGTATCTGTTTAACACATTTACCAGTTAGAATGAAAGAGTATTGTTGCTCAGTATATTCATGTACCCTACTATTGATGTCATCAAAAGTGTCGACATTAGTGGAATACCTACTGCTACTTGCAATACCTCAGATGGTTGTATAGCAGTGGGTGACGGTAATGGTCAGGTATCAATTTTCAATGTCAATGGAGAGTTGATTCATTCATATTCTGTCGAGGGGAAAGTCACTGATTTAGCCTTTATACAAAAAAATTTAATCGTGGGTTCTAGTATCTCTGGAATATCAATTTTCTCAGGTTCCTCGGAATTTCATATCCCAAACGCTGGCTGCGAGATTATTGTAGTTTCAGGGATAAATTTTCTAGTTTCTGACGGGTCTGATTCTTTATATTGTTTCAATTCTAGTGGCGAATTACAATGGGAAAGAAGAATAGGACACATTACTCATATTTCAGGTTCCTTGGATGGTTATTCAGCTATTGCTTTAGAAAATGGCAGTATTATGATATTAGATCGAAGTGGGGATATATTACATGACTCATCTGCGCCAAATGATGATATTGAAACTGTCTCTTGCATGGTTTTCCGTCAAGATAATATTCTAGTTGTCGCCCGAAATTCTCTTGGTTTAGTAATAGATAATAGACCAGAAAATCGTATTGAATGTTGGAGTGTGAAAAGAGGTTTAATCCATACATGCGAGGTCGAAAGTATTGTCAATTCAATCAGTAGCACTATGGAGGGAGTTATTCTAGGATGTTTTAATGGGGAATTATTGGCTCTCAAGATAGGTTCCATTACTCAAGAACTATTAGCGAAATTTGATTATCCTGTGGCGAAGATATTCTCGTGGGAAGATGATATTCTAATCGCTTCGTGGTTTGATGTTGCCCGAGTTAATTCTGAAGAAGGAATTATTTGGAGTTTGGAGCATAAAGGTATAGTTGAGCATATTGTGAGTATAGGTGATTCTAAAGTAGCCATACTGGGTGATGATAAGAAACATAGTGAATCTAATCCAATATATGTCATAGATCCTAATTCCGAAATTAAATCTACCGACTTTTCCTTTGAGGAAGAATTTACCAATAGCCTGAATGATTCAAATGAATTTTCAGGCGCGCTCTCAGAAGATGAAGAAGAAGCATCATCCCGAAGACCAGAGTTGCCTACAAACACCTCTGAAATTTTTGATGCATTGGATGAAGAGTTACAGATAATAATAGATGAGCCAATAATTGAGATAGATTTACTCGAGGATTTATCAAAATCTGCTAAATCACTAAACCTTCCTCCTATTGTGGATGTCGGCGAAGATAAAACAATCGCTTCAGAATCTGATGGTACTACAATAGTTTTACTTGATGGAAGTAAATCATATGATCCTGATGGTTTCATTAAAAATTGGTCATGGGTAAATGAAAATGATAAGGTGATTTCAGAATCTCCCCAAGTCAAGGTAAAATTACCTAAGGGAGTACATGTTTTTTATCTAACAGTATTCGACGATAAAGGTGCATCCTCTCGAGCGACTCTTACAATTCAAGTGACCTAATCGGTTTCAACAATCTCAACTTTACTCGTATACCAGACGACTCTTGCGTTATTCTCCCATATATCCTCATCCGACATTCCGTCTAAGAGTATCGTGCTTCCAACTGAAAGAAACGCGGGGTCTACTGTTGTATTAGTTCCCCACGGGTATTCGTCGTTATCCTCTGCAAAAATATCCCAATCACTAGTTATAGTTTCATGATTTATGACTTCTTGCTCAAACATACGATACTCAAAAGAAACAGATCTCAATGCATAATCAGCTACTTGAAATACACAATTATGCGAAGGTCTCGTGAAAGTAGTATTCTCAATAATTGTCATATTAAGGATACATACTTGACCATTCAGCATCCCCTCGCTATCTCCATTGTCATTGTAACCGAGAACTAATGTCACATTTGTATCTTGATTTAATTCCTCATGAATAACTTCAACTAATGTAAATCTCAATCCTGCGTCTCCATTAGGATCTAAATCGGAATTGTCTGGCACACCATCATTATCTGAATCAGAGAGCCCGGTTTGATAATTATCAAAGACAATATCTGCAGTTGCATACCCGATTAATATTCCAACAAATATTGCAGATAGGATAGCAATTCTTACATTTCTATCTTCGAACACATTGTTACTCATAATTAAACCGAAAGGTCACCATAATTTCAACGCATTGCAACTAATTAAGATTTTAATTCAGAAAGTGCTGATTTCAGCGCAGGAATTGCCTCTTCCCAAGTTGCGACAATTCCATAGTCTGCAACTCCAAAAATGGGTGCATCAGGGTCTTTGTTGATTGCTAAAATGTATTTACTTGATCTCATACCAGCAAGGTGTTGAATAGCTCCTGAGATACCTACAGCGATATATAATGATGGAGTTACAGTTTTTCCAGTTTGCCCAACTTGCATTCTATGAGGCATCCCCCATTCGTCGACAACTGCTCTGCTAGCTCCAACTGCTGCTCCTACAATGTCTGCAATATCTTCTAGGTGAGAAAAATTCTCTATTGATCCTATTCCTCTTCCACCTGAGATGATAATATCTGCTTCTGTGACATCTAAGCGTTCACTTGCTTTGTTAATTGCTTCTTGAATTGATATTTTGATATCCGCAGATTGATTGACTGTATTGATAGGTGCTTCTCCTCCCAATCCAGCTGCTTCAAATGCATTTGGTCTTAGGGTAATTACAGCATCTCCAGATACTGTCAGCGTTTCTACAGCTTTACCTGAATAGATTGGTCTTTTTACTATAATTCCTTCTGAAATTGATACAATATCTTGAATTATTGGTATGTTTCTTTTTGCTGCTAATCTCGCCCCTATTTCTCTGCCATTTGGTGATGCTGAAATTAAAATATTGCCTTCACATACAGTATTTAATGCAGTACTCCAAGCACCTCCGTCAAAGATATCAAAGCAATCGCCAACTACAGAAATTACCTTTTCAACACCCTCGATACTAGCCGCTTCTGCTTCTGCTTTACCATTTGGGCAAATAACTATTGATTTCGAACCAATGCTAGATGCAGCACCAATTAACTGATACGTAGTAGGATGAAGGTTTTCGCCATTTGTTTCTGCTATTATTGTAAAATTCATTATATTCACCTCAAATTACATTTGCCTCATTACGTAGTTTTGAAACAACGGTGGTAACATGTTCAGGGCCCTCGAATTTTTGACCTTCTGCTTTTTCAGGAGGCGGAGTTTGTGAATCTAGATGAATGTTTGATCCATTTAAATCAACGTTCAGATCTGATGAAGTAATTGACTCAATAATTTTCTTTTTAGCCATCATAATTCCTCTGACATTTGGTCTTCTGAGTTCTACAGTTCCTTTGTCAAAAGCAAAGACGCTAGTTCCTTCAGTAGACACTTTTTCGGAGCCAGTATTACTAGGTCTCATTGTAATATATTTCCCATCAGTATAATTTACTTCTGAAACCAAAGTCACACACGTTGCCTCAAGTATTTCCGCAACTCCAGGGCCAGTAGAACCTGCATTAGTGTCAGCTGCTTGTTTCCCGCAAAGTACAACATCTACCTCATATTTTCTAATTGCTGCAGCTAATAGTTGCTGGACATGAGTACTGTCAGTAACTCCTTCGTCTGAAATGTGAACTAGAGTATCTGCACCTACGGCAGCAGCATCAGTAAGCATTTTCTTCGATCTGTCGGGGCCACAAGTAATTGCAATCAGGGCTCCTCCATTGTTCTCTTTCATTTGTAATCCTGATTCCAAAGCATATTCATCATATGGGCTCATAGACCATTTGCTTACTGAATTTTCATCAACTTTCCCTCCTGATATAATAATCTTGGCGGTAGTGTCGGGAACTTGTTTTAGTAATACTGCAATATTCATATTCAACCCTCTATTTTATCCGAATGTTTATTCATGTTTCAATTTAACTAACCAATCACTAGTCTTATGCTTCTCTTGTAAATGCTTGAATTCCTGTGATATGTCTTCCAATAATCAGGTTATGTATGTCATGAGTCCCTTCATATGTTTTTACTGATTCTAAATTTGCCATGTGCCTCATAATAGGGTACTCATCTAGTATTCCATTTGCACCATGGATATCTCTGGCAACTCTTGCAATTTCTAGAGCAATATCTACATTATTCATTTTCGCTAGTGAAATATGCTCTGGGATCCAAGTCCCTGCATCTTTCTTTTGTGCTAGATGATAAGCTAATAATTGTCCCTTTGTAATTTCTCTCAGCATCCATGCTAATTTATTTTGGACAAGTTGGTAAGATGCTATGGGGTGATTAAATTGTATCCTACTCATTGCATATTCCTTTGCAGAATCAAAGCATGCCTGAGCCGAGCCCAGTGCCCCCCATGAGATGCCAAATCTTGCATTATTTAGGCAGGAAAAGGGTCCTCTTAACCCTTTGACTCCTGGTAGTATACGATCTTTAGGTATCTTACAATCTTGGAATACTAATTCACTCGTAACACTTGCTTTGAGTGAGTGTTTACCTTTCATCTCAGGAGCTGAAAAGCCAGGATCGTTTTTCTCAATGATGAACCCTCTGATAACTCCATCTAACTTTGCCCAGACTACAGCAACCTCTGCTATAGTTCCATTTGTTATCCACATTTTAGCTCCATTTATTAAATAATGATCTCCTTTATCTTCAGCCTTGGTAATCATGTCACCTGGATTAGATCCATAATCAGGCTCAGTTAATCCAAAACAACCTATCCATTCTCCACTTGCCATCTTTGGCAAATAATGATTCTTCTGTTCTTCGCTACCAAAATCCCATATTGGATACATTGCTAGAGAACCTTGCACACTTGCGAAGGATCTTAATCCACTATCTCCTCTTTCAAGTTCTCTACAAATCACTCCATAAGCCGCATATGAAAGTCCAGGACATCCGTATCCTTTCAGAGGTGCTCCTAGAACTCCCATCTCTCCCAAAGCCACTCTCCATTCGTCTGGAAAAAGTCCGTCTCTACACGCATTTTCGATGTTTGGTATGACTTCTTCATCAACCCAATCTCGTACCATGTCGCGGACCATTCTCTCTTCTTCACTCAATAATGAGTCAACATCGTAGAAGTCTAATGCCTCATATGCCATAATTCTCATCCATCGGCAATAATCGGTGCCACATGAATGTTCCTAATTGAGCCAGTAGATTTGGAAAGTTATCTTTTTCTTTGTCCTTTCCTTTTTGCATCTATTTTCTCTTGCTTATTACCAAATTTCATTGTCATCCAATACTGCATTTTTGGTGATGCGGTATACGCTAGAGTAATTATTAGCATAGCTATTGTTAATGGTATTAAGAATCCAATAAATCCACCAAGAACTATCCCAATTCCTCCTGATTCTTCAGTAGGGTGGAACTCTACCATTGTGCCGCGGCTAGTGATTAACCATCCACTATCTTTTCCCGTATTCCATGACCCCACTATTCTCTCTCCAGAGATTGTAGCGTCGAAAGATTGAGCATCTTCATTATCTAGCCAAGGATACGTGGCATTCTCTTTGATATTGTGTTCAAGTAGCGCGAAAGGTGCAACTATAATCAATGATCTAGTATCTTCTTGATGGCTTAGATAGGTGAATTTCCCCTCTACTCCTTTGATGTTACTAACTGATAATTTACTTTCAAGAGCTCCTGTTGTATGTAGTTCAATCATACCAACTTGTTGATCACTGGATACGGATACACAGTATTGGATATAATTAGTGGGGCATATCACACTAGTCCAAGGATAGAAACTTCCTCCTATCCAAGTGAGAATATGGTCTCTATCAATTATCCCAATCCCATCAGTCGATGATGATACTACGCAGAGCATGAGGTCATTGTGACAGTCGATACTCGTGATGTCACCTTCTCCTCTTCCATCAATCAGATGTGTTTCAAGTCCTCCATCGCCTTCCGCTCTAATGCGCCATAACCATCCATCATCTCCTCCTACATAGGCCCAAGAACCAGCAGTATTCCAAGAAACAGCAGTTAATTTTGTTTGAGCAAAGTTTAGCTGTTCACCTGCTTGAGTTAGAGAATAATCATCGGATGCATAACGTAGTACCATTCCCTCATCTCCAACTAAAAAAGCAGTCCCTCCACTAGGGTGCCAATCTGCATCCCTCATTGTCTGTTTATCAGTTGCAGAGAGCGGTATTCGGATTTCGGGTCTATCTGCGAATATAATTTCTGCATAACCTTCGGCACCATAAATCAAAATTCGGTTTCCTTCAGGATTCTCTGCTATTCCTTGAATTCCCAAATCATTTTCGCGAGATATTATTGAATCTAACTCTACGGCTGAATCTGCACTGACTATTGGCGATGCCAATACAGTCATCATCACAGCAACCATTAGCACTGCCCGCCTTACTCTCATAGTAGCCCGAATACGAACATAGGTTTAGCCCTGTTTAATAGCCCCTCAGATGTTATCTTTCTCTCGTAGTATTGAATAAGCAATTACTGCGCGCATGACTTATGGAGAGATTCGACGTTAAGCGAGGATTGATGAAACAAATTATGGCAGATGGTGGATTAGCGGTATTAGGAAAGAAATATTTTGATACGGTTGAAGCAGAAGGAGAGACCTCTTTTTCAGGTTCTCATGATATTATGACCTCTATTAAAGCACGTTTTTCTGAAAACGGTGCTCTAGTAATCGATGTCAAAAATGTCCCTCCCAATTTTGATGATCCGGAAGCAATGAAAATTGCCCAGGATAGCCGTAGAAGATGGACTCAATTTTTAGACGAAGCAACAGGATATAACTCCAAACAACGCGGAGATAAAGCCAAAGAATGGGGTAAAAAAGCATCTAAAGCCAAGTCAGCGGTTAGCGCTGCTAGACATTTCATGAAGATGTCTTCTAATGTTACTGAAGAGGTTCAAGAACAGGCAGAATCTTTAATTCAAGAAATTGAGTCAGCATTAGAACAGGGCGAAAATACTAGAGCTGCTGGTCGTGGCGAGAAATTAGATAAATTATTCAAATAAGGTGATTTAGTGAGTAAGCCCGATCCTCTATCACTTCTTGATGACGAGTCTCGAAGTAAGATAGAGAGAATGTTTAGCAGTTGTGAAGAAGTAGTGGGAATAAATCATGTTGCTAAGGTTCTATCTGGAAAACCGACACATTCAGGCGATAGCCAGTTGAATGCATATATCGGCCTTGAACCAAGTGGAAAGGCTCATTTGGGTTGGATGATTCTTGCTGAAACCATGAGTAAAATGCTCGATGAGGGCGTTAATATCACTATTTTATTAGCGGATTGGCATGCTTGGGTAAATGACAAATTTTCTAGAGATATGGAAAAAATTTCATTAGCAGCAGATTATATGTCTGAAGTATTCAGAGTTTTATTAGGTCACCCTTCAGAGGGAACAGGTCCTGGTGAGATTAGATTCATCCGTGCTTCAGAAATGATGGATTCAGGAAAGTACTGGGAACGAGTCTTAAGATGTTCAAAAAATATGAGTTTATCTCGTGTAAGGAGGACTTTCAGTATTATGGGTAGGGATGAAGATTCATCCGATCATGACTTATCTGCATTTTTTTACCCAGCATTACAATCAGCAGATATATTCGAATTAGAAATCGACATCGCATTGGGCGGTATGGATCAGAGAAAAGCGCATATGTACATGCGCGAAGTAGCAGATAGGAACAAATGGGTCAAAGCCACTTGCATCCATACTCCTATGTTATCTGGATTAAAGGGTGCAGGAGGGAGAATGGACTCTTATGACCATAAGATGTCTAAATCAGACCCTAATAATGCTATACTGCTACATGACACTCCAAAGAAATTAGACAAAAAAATGCGTAAAGCATTTTTAGAGATTGGAAATAACAATTCTGCTATATATGAAATTGCAAGATATGTGTTATTTCCAAGGTTAGGTATTCTGAAAGTAAATCCTAAGCCAGAGTTTGGTCATCCTTCTGAATGGAACGACATTGATTCCTTTATTTCAGCCATAAATGATGGAACCATTCATCCATTTGATGCTAAAATGGCTATTTCCAGGGGTTTGGAAGAAGTATTACTGCCTATTTCTGAGTATTTCTCAGATAAGTCTGAGATATTAGATGCAATGAATTTAATCACTGGCTCTCAGTAAGGCGTTTTGATAATTGGCTGCTTACACCTAATATCGTAGTAGGTATCATAACCCTCTTTCCTTGCGCCAAGGTTTGGAGGAGTTGTAATGACAGAGGTAGGAATTGATGATATAGCAATACATTTCCCTAAATTATATTTCGATATGGAAGATTTTGCAGAATTCCGTGGAGCGGATTTCGGCAAACTAAATCGAGGTTTAGGTTTGAAAGCAATGGCAATACCAGATGTGCACGAAGATACTGCAACTATGGGAGCTAATGCCTGTGCCCGCTTAATAGATAGAAATAATCTCGATCCAAATAAAATAGGTAGAATTTATCTTGGTACTGAATCAGCACTTGATGGTGCCAAGCCTACTGCGACATACATAATGGATATGTTAGAGCAAAGGTATCAGAGCGAATATGGAATAGACTGCTTTAGAAATTGTGACGTCGTAGATCTGACATTTGCCTGTATCGGAGCCGTTGATGCAATGCATAACACACTAGATTGGGTCGCAAGAGGCGGAGAGTCACAAGATAGGATGGGGATAGTTGTATTCGCGGATAATGCGAAATATGATCTTGAATCATCTGGTGAATATACTCAAGGAGCTGGCGGCGGAGCTATCCTAATACGCCATAATCCTAGGTTAATTGTAATTCCAGATAATTGGGGAGTGTCAACAATGCCAGTTCATGACTTCTTCAAGCCTAGGAGGGAAGTTGATATGAAAACAGTCGTAGAAAATGTCCTGGACCTAGCCGAAGAAGCCGGAGAAGAGCCAAGAAAAGCAGGTCTGGTAGAGAAAATTCTCGATATTTTACCTCTATCGTCTCTAAAAGATAATATTCTATTCGAATCTAAAACTTTGAAAATTCATAAGGATACTCCTGTATTCGATGGTCAGTTTTCAAATCGTTGTTATTCTGAATCAGTTAAGCAGGCTTTCATTAATTTTAGAATTGAAGCAATACGTTCAGGTCGTTATGACCCAAAAAATGATGAGATTCTTACAAATCAGTGGAAAAGAATAATTGTACATCTTCCGTATGCTTTCCAAGGGAAAAGGATGTTTCCCGATGTTTTCAGACATGATCGTAGACATCTACCAATCTGGGATGAGATAATTCAGGAAATTGGCGAAGAACCATTCCCTGAGAATTTTGAAGATACTCGAGAAGGTTATGAAGAATTCGAGAAAGCAAATGACCAATATAGGAGACTTATTTCTAAGACTCCGATGTTTAAGAAATTCGTTGAAGCAAGAATTGAGAAGGCTCAGCGCGCCTCCAGCCTTGTAGGGAACCAATATACTGGTTCAATTTTCCTTGCTTTGATGTCAACAATTGAATCAGACTTTTTGGAAAATGAGGAAATGGCAGGTGAAAGAATAGGTCTTTGTGGCTATGGTTCTGGCGCTAAAGCAAAAGTATTCGAAGGAATAGTTCAGCCCAATTGGGAAGATGTTGCAGTCAAGTTCAACCTATTTTCTAGACTTACTGAAAGGCATCCAATTGACAAAGAAATCTATGAATCTCTTCATAGAGGGTCACAGAAGCAATCAGTTGTTCAACCTAAGGCCGAGTTTGCATTAATATCGATAGGTGGCACTGATGTTTTAGAAGGTCAGAGAAAATATTCTTGGGTTGAATAATTTTTTAAAATTATATTTATTCAAGGTTTGATGGCCCTGTTTATTACTATTTTTTGTACTTCTTGTGTACCTTCATATATTTGGGTTATTTTAGCATCTCTGAAGAATCTCTCGACTGGGAAATCAGTAGTGTAACCGTACCCTCCAAGTATTTGTACGGCTCTCTCAGAAACCCACATCGCAGTATCTCCTGCGAATAGTTTAGCCATACTTGCTTCCTTTGTATGTCTCTTTCCTCCTTCTTCGTAGTGTTTTTGTTTAGCCCATGCTGCTTTGTATACCATCATTCTAGCGGCTTCAGTTTGGGTAGCCATATCTGCAAGATAATTTCCAATACTTTGATGATGTGAGATTGGTTTTCCGAAAGCTAATCTTTCATGAGAGTAGTTTAGTGCAGATTCAAATGCTCCCTGAGCAATTCCTAATGCCTGTGCTGCTATTCCAATTCTAGAATTATCTAATGCATTCATGGCGATAGGAAAACCTTCTCCTACTTCTTTCAATACATTTTCTACAGGTACTTTGCAGTTTTCTAATAATAAAACACATGTGTCAGAAGATCTAATTCCTAATTTTTCTTCCTTTTTACCTACTGTAAATCCTTCCATTGATGAATCAACTATGAAAGCAGTAGTTCCGCCATGTTTCTTTACGCCGTAATCTGGATGATCTACATCCTTTGCGAACAAAACATAAATATCTGCACTTTTCCCATTTGTAACCCACATTTTTTCTCCATTAATGATGAAATGTTTCCCATCTCCAGATAACTTTGCTTTACAAACCATTGCGGCTGCATCTGTACCCGCTCCAGCTTCAGAAAGAGAGTAAGCGCCTATTTCATTACCTGCAAGTCTTGTCAAGTATTCTTCTTTTTGTTTTTCATTACCATGAAGTGCTATAGTCTTAGCACACAATCCTACATGAACACAATACATTACTGAAAATGAAGGGTCTACTCTTGCGAGTTCCTCGATAATTATTGCTTCTGAAATATCATCGACTGGACTGCCTCCATATTTTTCAGGAATAGTGATGCCCTGCAAGCCATATTCGCAGAATTTCTTCCATTCATCCAGAGGCGGTAAAGCATTCCTATCCCGCTCTAAACAAGTAGGAGCTAGTACTTCCTCTGCAAAGTCACGAACCATCTCTCGAATCATACTTTGTTCTTCTGTCTCCATGAACTCCATTATCTCACCTAACACTGCGAGGTCAATGGTGTTGTTAATGTCTCGTAATGGGAAATGTTACAACTACTGCCAATAGAAGAATTGAAAACGGTTGTCAGTTGGGCGCAGGTCGAGAATTAGTATGGCGGACAGCGATTATTACGAATTTGGCGTGGCACATGGAAGAAAATATACTCTCGAACATCTTTGGTTACAAGTATTAGATGTAAAGAAAGCGGATTCTCAAATTAAGATTGGATTAAGCGAGTTTGTTAGGGCAGAATATGGAGATATTGTCAGAGTAATTCTAACAAAACCTGAAGATGACACGGAGTTTAAATCAGAGGACTCAGATGCAGATGAAGATGATGTTAACCAAGATGACGATGCTGCTACTCCAATGACTAGTGGTGATGAAGTTGGACTTGATGATCTACTGCTTACAGTAACTACAGAACATGATAAATTATTGATAAATGCTCCATTCCCATGTAAAATCGTATCATTAAATGGAGACATTGAAGATAATCCAGATCTCGTTAATGATGATGCTTATGCTGATGGATGGTGTGTTATTGTTCAACCGCATGAGTTTGATCCAGATCAATTTTTAGATGAGCATGAGTATATTGAGTATCTTAATGAAGTTTAATCATGGCCACGATAAAACAGGCCATTTGTCATAATTATCATTTTTCCAATCAATATGTTCTAGATTTTTTAGGACATCATCTTTGCATGTGATGTTTTTTTCTATTTGTTGCCTAAATAACCATCCTTTGAGCATACCAAGCTTCCGACCTGGTTTTATTCCAGTAACTTCTGAAAGTGTAATTCCATCTACAAGCGGCGAATTTTTTTCATGCGGTTTAATTAATTTCTCTAATTGCTGAATAAACTCTAGTGGCTGATGATATTCTAAGATAGCACTCTTTTGTTCATCAGACAAATAATTATTGAATCTTCTCAGGCTCTCTATATTGGTTTTGAATTCTACATTTCTATGTGCATGCAAAAATGATATAAGTTCAAGTTCCCTTTTTGAATATTTGAGTTTATCTCTGAGCTTTACATAGATCTCTTCCTTCTCAGATTCATTATTTCTCAATATTTTAGCCAGTATCACTAGAGGGGATGTGCAATTTACATCTGTTAAATCAACCAACATGTCATTGAAAATAACGCTTAAAACTCCGGTTTCTTTCATTTTAGTCAGTATCTTATCTGAGCATTTACTGCTTAATATTCTCTTTATCTCTTCTCCGATTCTTTCATTAGATACATTTTTTAGCATTTCTTTATTTTCACAAATAGCATTTTCAAGATCCTCTTCCATCGTTCTTATACTGTTTTCATCTTTATCTAAGAATCTAAATGCTCGCATTATCCTTAATCCATCTTCAGCAATTCTTTCTCTAGCTTCACCGACCGCACGGAGAGTATTATTCTGTAAATCATTCTTGCCTCCAAAAAGATCTATTATTCTTCCCTCATCATCAATTGCCATAGCATTTATGGTAAAATCACGACGTGCTAAATCTGCCTCGATTTCTTTCCCGAAGGTAACATTATCTGGTCTTCTTCCATCACCATATGTTCCTTCTTTTCGTAATGTAGTGACTTCCCATTCATTTTTACTATTGCCCTCTAATCTTACAATAACTGTACCATAGTCTTCTCCAATCGGTATGGTCCTTGGGAACAAATCTTTCACTTTATCTGGAGTCAGTGTTGTTGCTATGTCTAGGTCAGGATTAATTTTTCCAAGTAATGAATCTCTCACCCATCCTCCTACAATCCACGCTTTCCCCTCTGTTCTCAGTCTTTCTAAGACCAAATTATCTTCGACACTAAGAAGATTGAGCGGGGTACTCATGCTTCTGCGTATATGGTATAGGACATCAGGCCTTCGGGCATCAGAACTAACAGTAAGGTACTTCTCGCAATCACAATGCAGGTCGAGTTGGTGCCTTTAGAAATTCTACGGCCCCATGAGGAAATACTACCTAAGAAGGTCGATCAATTAGAGAAAATGACTCATCGTTGGAATGCTTACACGAAGCCACTACTAATTGATCGGTCTACAGGCACAATTCTTGATGGTCATCATAGATTTCATGTAGCTATGAGGTTAGAATTGCTATGTGTCCCTTGCGTCCTTATCGATTATCTTGAAGATGGTATGATTGAACTAGACGTTTGGCCTAATTGTGGTCGTGAGGATGTCACTAAAAAAGAGGTCATAGAGGCAGCGCTTACAGGAGATTTATTCTCTCCTAAAACTAGTCGCCACAGACTTTCTGACCATCTTCCACCTATTGCAGTTCCCTTATCTAGATTAAGAATGCCTGCATTGTAAATCTTAATCTATACTTTTGATAAACATTTGAGCAGAATTAGATATTGATTCACTCTTTGAGTGTTGCAAATTAGTTACAATTTGCATTAATTCTTCATCATCCTGTTTTTTTCCGAATAAATCTTCTATTATACGTGCCCTGAGTACGTCACTTCTTTTTCCGTCTTGTAGTATTTCTTTTCTAAATTCATTCGCTTCAATAGAATTATTTCTTCTTAAGACTCCAGAAATTAATTTTTCATTAGATGAATTAAAAATAGCTGTAATCAGATAATTCATGCTTTTCCAGTCTTTATTTTTCAAAGATTTAACGACTGCTCTAACCAGTTGGGGATTCTGCTGTTCTATCCATTCCGGTATTTCCCCCCGAATCAACTTGGATTCTCTTCCACTTTCTATTAGCATTATAATCGCGTTAATTTGTGCGTTTTTATCATTTTCAGCGATATCAATTATAATCTTATCATATTCTCCTGAGGCATTAAGTTCAGGTCTTGCTATTAGAATAGATACCGCTTTTTTCCTTATTCGCGCTGATTTATCTTTTAGAGCAATTTTAATCATTTCTTCATCTATTAGTTCCATTTCCTCAATCTTTTCTAGGGCCAGTACACGTACTCCGGTTTCATCAATCTCCATCGCTTCTCTAATGGATGAACCATCTTCTTGGAGTCTAACTTTCCATGCATTTTGTTTGACTAAATGGTCACTATCATTCGATAATTTCTCCAGTATTTTTTTAGATGATTTACCAATTCTTGGAGCGATTTTAGATGCTAAAACACGCTCTTCAACTTTTTGGGAAGATGCGAGTCTCTCTGCCAATTCAAGATCTTTCATCGAAGCCCATTTTTGAATCGCAAGTAGTGCCTTCTCTCTGAACCATTCATCCGAATCATCCAGTAAAGGTATGAATGCATCAATTGCAGTAGAGTCATTTAATTCAAACAATTTTCTTACGGCTCTTCTTCTTTGTCGAACATCTCTATCGTTCAACTGCCGTATTGCTGCTCTAACCACAAAACTCCCACGCGTATGCAGTGCAAGAATACTCCTATTCAAGGAACTAGGTCTTTATGGCCACCTGCCATCGATGAACTCTCGTCACCTAAATCCTCAAAACTCACCAAATCTATTGATGTAATATGACTAATTATTGGCCAGATAGGGGCCAGCCATTCCATTTCTGACATAATCAAATCCATGACTGGATGTTCTAAAATCTCTTCTTCAGAAGTTTCTTCTGAGATGGGGGGGATGTCTCTAGGTAGTTCTCTTAGTGAGATGATAAGCTGCTCAATGCTTTGATAAATCGTTTCATTTATTTCAATAATATCTGACATTAAAGTAAGTGAATCTTCTAAATTTTCTGCTAAAACATAAGGGTCAAGAGGATTTCTTTCAGCACTAAAAGTATCCATTGGACCAAAAACTACACCCCCCAAGTCAGTATCTAGCCACTGGTTGGAATTTTTTTCTCTTTTTAGTAATCTTTGCTGTATTGTTCCTCCAAATGGTCCTAGAACAAATGCTCCATCTTGTAAAACAACTTCTAAAAATTCAGGAATTTCTCTTATTGCACCTGTAATCAAAACTCTATCTACTGGTTTTTCAAAATCTTCAAAATAATCCATGCTAGATGCTGACAATACTCTAATGATGCCTTTTGAATTATATTTTTCTAGAGTGTCTATAGTATGTTCAAGAACTTCATTATGCGGTTCGATTATTGTAACTATTCCGTTGATTCCTAGCAGTTGATCTAATATCGCAGCCAAGTAGCCTCCTTTGGAACCAATTAATAAGAAGTGTTGACCATTTCGAATCTCTAAATGATGCAACAAAGTCGCGATCATATGCGGCGCGGAAATATTTTTCTCAGCTCCAGCCATAGTTGTCATGAATGTTACAGGTTTATCCTGCCAAAAACCTTCAACTGAGTAATCAACAAAATCTTCAATATTCACTGATTTAAATGCATATTCGACGTTTTTATCTAATTTGACACCAGATGACTTTAGGTTCTCTAACAGGTCATCGATACTACTCAAAACACCACTCTCAGACAGAATGTTCAACCGCCAATCATTTGAATGCGACGCTGCCCGAGTCTCTTTGTGGGGCCCGTGGTCTAGGGGTTATGACGTTGCTCTTACAAAGCGAAGATCGCAGGTTCAATTCCTGCCGGGCCCACCACTCTAACCCTCCATTAGTCAGTGTAAACAGTCAAGAAGGACTGCTGTGAGGGCTACGTGTGGTAGAAGAGCCGGCGGGATTAGCATCTCGGATGACTAGACGTTTGCGAAAGAAGGGATGGACCATATCTACTGCGGAGTCATGTACTGGTGGGTTACTAGCGTCATTAATTACAGATATATCCGGGGCATCTCAATGGTTTAGTCAAGGATGGGTAGTTTATTCCAATGAAGCCAAGATGAGAGAATTGGGCGTGGAAAAGTCTGCTTTTGACGAGGGTGAAGCTGGAGCTGTTTCACACGAAGTAGCGGTCCAAATGGCTCAAGGTGCTAGGTATCAATCTGGTTCTGATGTCTCAATTGCAATTACTGGAATCGCTGGTCCTGGAGGTTCTACTCCGGATAAAGAAGTAGGTCGTGTACACGTTGCGGTAATTGCAGGGGACTATTTTCTTGTTCGCAGAATGGATTTCGGCGATAATGATAGACTAGATAACAAGCGTTCATTTGCAGTTTTCGCTCTACGTCTTGCCCTTGAAACATTAGATAGATTGGAAGGGCAACTCGATAATTCAGAAGATGAAGGTAATGAATCAGAAGATATTCAATCAGACATATCTGAAATGGATCCTTCTTCAGAAGAATGGGAAGGTAGTATGTCATGGACAGTTGAAGAAACAACTGTAGCAGAAGAGATTCAAAAAGTAGATTTAGCGTCCCTTACAGATTGGGATGAATGACTTCTTCACATCGATATTATCATGAGCGTATGTATCTGACAAGGAACATATGGCGTCGGACGATTGGGCGGAACGGCAGAAGATATTGCTGGCCGCAGGCATTCTCGTGACAACGCAAGACGCTAAAGAGAAAATAGAATCACTAGATAATTTAACGCCATTAATTGAAGCTGCTAATTCATCTAATATTCAGATTCTTAATTCTCAATCAATCGATCAGTTGCTCTCTCTAGTTCCTACTAGAATTGATGAATTAACAGCGCCTATGAAGACCTCTCAAGCAACATTGCCTGCTCCTGACAATCCTTCACCTATTGGCCGGGTTATTGCTCCAATTTCTAGTAATGAGATATCTCTTGCACCCCGGCCTCATGGATTATCTCATTACAGTCTCCATGAGTTCCCTATGCTGGCTAAGGATGTAGATTCAGAAATAGAGGTCCATTTTGATATTACTGGGAATTCCGTTACTGAAGGGAAATTATCGGATATCAAATCCTTTTTCAATAGTCGTTTAAGCAAAATTCGTAATTTGATGATTGAGGGGCGTTCGTTACCAAGGCGCCCAGTTTCCAATGCTGAAGCTTATCGAAATCGTCAGCGGTATTCATCTTCTGAATATGAAATTACTATTGTTGGTCTTGTAAGTGAACCTCGTTGGGCTAAATCTGGTAACCTTATGTTTACGGTCGAAGATGAGACTACACAAATTCAATGTCTTCTGAAACCTCCTTCTGGTGCAAATCCATTACATGCAGCTTTGGACGGTTTGATGAATGATGATGTTATAGGTGTCAGTGGATATTTTATTGGTGACCGCACAGATCTGTTTATTTCCTCGAATTTACATATGCCGCCCTTACCAAGAAGAGCGAAGAATACAGCCAGTGCGGATGAGGCGGTTTCTGCTGCATTTCTTTCAGATGTTCATGTAGGAAGCAAAACCTTCCTTGGTCCACAATGGGAAAAAATGATTCATTGGTTTCAAAATGACCCGCTTGCTCGTACAATCAAATATTTTGTTCTAAGTGGCGACGGAGTAGATGGGGTCGGGATTTATCCTGGGCAAGAAAGACATCTTGCAATTACTGACTTATTCAAGCAGTATGGGGAACTTGCCAATCTTTTGAGTGGCCTTCCTGATTGGGTTGATGTGATTATTCTACCAGGTAATCATGATGCAGTACGGCCAGCTGAGCCACAACCTGCACTCGAACCCGAAGTTCAGCAAGATTATTCTGATGCTATTTTCGTAGGTAATCCGTGCGACTTCAGTCTTCATGGTGTTAGAATACTCTCTTATCATGGGAAGAGTATTGATGATTTTGTAGCAGGATTAAGATCAGTAACTTATGCTAAGCCTGAAATGGCCATGCGCTCTATGCTTGAAAGAAGACATTTGGCTCCATCATGGGGAGGCAAGACACCATTATCTCCTGAGCCAGAAGATAGCATGGTGATAGGCACTATACCTGATATATTCGTCACAGGTCATGTCCATGGACAATTTATTGGGGACCATAAGGGTACAACAATAGTTCATAGTTCGACATGGCAAGATCAAACAGATTATCAGAGAATGTTAGGTTTCCAACCTAAACCTTGTATATTGACTGTAATTAATTTACATACTCATGCTTCGGCATCAATACCATTCGCATAATCAATTAGAGAATTCTTCATTGAATATTATTGGCCAGATTCTTCTCAAATCTCTCTCTAATACAATAGGGACCTTTGCTTTTTTGAATGCATCAGAAGCCCTCTGTCTTGCTGGATTAAATCCTATGAAGTTAGATCCCGGTATTTGCATTGATAGATCAGTGCTCGAGTCACCCACACTCCAAACTTTCTCAGGATTAAAATTATTAATTTCTGATAATTTCTTGACCATTATTCCCTTATCATGTGAATCTACCATGGATGGTTTAGGTCCCGCCAGAAAGCCTTTTTCGTCCCAACTGAAATCATTCGCTGCCCAATCATCAACGTTTAGCATGTGTGCAATAGATCCAATGAATCTAGCAACTCCTGATGATACGATTGCAACATATATTCCTCTCCTCTTTAACTCCTCAACAACATCTCGAGCACCTATCATCAATTTCACACCTGAAAAACATCTCATAATTTCATCCATATGGATATTCTCTTGAATATCAAGCCACATTTTGATATCCATTGCCATGAATTCGTCATCAGTAATTTCCTTTCTCAGAAACCTTTCTAAGTTTTCAAGATTATTTGTGCCAAAGTAATCATGTATTTGTTGCCATGATGAACCTATATCGACTAAAACACCGTCACAATCGAAAACAACAGCCTGTATTTCTTTCACGGCCTCACGAATCGTCCTTATGATTTAGATTCTACGAGTCGCATAGATGGCTTGATTGCTGTAATACCGCTCGGAGCATTATGGAGGAAATATTGCCTAATCAAGGTGCGATTAAGGTAAAAGCCCTTTTTTTCGGTCCATTAGCAGAAATGATAGGTCATAAAGTCATAGAATTATCATTACTTAGCGGAACTACTGTGGGTCAGTTGGCTGAAAGATTTGATTTGACTCAAATGCTCTCAAAAGGCCTACTTATTGCGATTAATGGCGAGATAGGTGCAGATTTAGAAACAATCTTAGAAGATTCTTCTGAAATTGCCTTTTTACCTCCTGTTTCTGGTGGTTAAGAGATTAATTAGCCGAAGCCTTTGAACGATAAACCCAACTCAGGGCTAGTATGGGAGTCCTTGGTACTCAAGAAATGGTAATAATTATTGGACTTATATTTGTCCTTTTCGGCGCTAAAAAAATACCTGAACTAGGTTATAATTTAGGGCTTTTCAAGGGGCAAGTCCAGAGAGGCCTTCAAGAAAACAGATCTTCAGCAGGATCAGATATGGACCGTGGCGGAATGACCGAAGAACATAAAGAAGAATCCGAGTAATTATTTCTTCTTCCTTAATTTTAGTTGAGACCCACAGTCAGTACATTCTCCCCAGTCTGATTTTTTCTTATTCGGCACATGTGGGTTGGGAAATTCTTTCTTACATGCCACACATCTTAACTCCCATTCCCATAGTTTACTAATTCCATCTGTTGAAACTGTTATCCAATCGATTCCTGCTTTTTCTGCTATATTTTGTAGCCTGTAGTCATCAGTTACGAGCGTTCTTTTTTCACCAATTGATAATGCTAGTAAATCTAGATCAACTCTAGATAATCCAGCCATATCTCCTGTTTCAATAGCTAATCTACTTGCTTTTGATACACTTTCTTCAGTTGGTACCATCCATACTAAGTTAGCTGCATTAACTACTACTTCTCTTTCGGGAGCAATTCGAATTAATTCTTCTCTCTGAGATGGCACTACAAGACAACTCTCCATCCTATTTATTGGCCATGATATCAAGGCTGCTGTATCAAGAACCTCTCCACTCATAATGTTGCGAGTCGATACTTACATATCAGTAATAGGTGTAATCACATACCTATGTTCGGCAAATGTTCATTCGGGTAATGAGGCAGGGCTCTTTGTGAGTGGTATGAGCCCAAGTGACTATTTCCAACCATTTATTGATTGGGCAGATGGTTTTGGTCTACTTGGATTAGCTTTGGTTTCAGCCTCTGAGGCTGCTTTACAACCAATACCACCCGATGTTTTAGTAATACCTATGGTGGTTGAAGCGGATAGTTTTTTATCAATATCAATAATAGTATTAGTCGCAACACTTAGTAGTGTTTTTGGGGCATTTATTGGATATGCTATAGGATACTATGGCGGAATCCCGATATTAGGGAAATTTGTCAGTCAAGCCAACATAAATCGTCTTAATTCTTTAACCGAGAAATATGGTGCTACTGGGGTATTTATCGCGGCAGTTTCTCCAATACCTTACAAAGCATTAGCTTGGATTGCCGGTGCTGGCCGTATGGATATCCGCCTTTTTGCATTAGCCGGTTTCTTTGGTCGAAGTATTAGATTTGGTTCTATTGGGATACTGATTGGAGTTTATGGTGAATCTGTAAAAAGTTCTCTTACATGGTTAAATTTTAGTATTATGGCTATAATTTGTATTATTATTTTCATTCCTTTAATTAATTGGTGGAATTCATTAAATGTGGAGATTTCTCAATGATAAGGACCCAAGTAATTCCGTTCTTGATAGTATTAATTTTCATCACACAATCTTTTTCATTATCGACAAATAATTCTATTAATCAGTTCGAAGAGAACAACTCTAATATTGATGAAAGATATTCTATTGAATATACAGATAACCATACTACGGTAGAGATTGGTCCTTCTTCTAGAAAAGCCATATTAGAGATGCCTGGTGGCCATAATACTAGCTATAAATTGCCATTAGTTGTTGCTTTACATGGTTTTACGAATTCAGGTTCTTTCGTTTCTTCATACTTTGATTTAATAGAAAGTGTGCATAAAAACGGGCATCTTTTATTGAGGCCAGATGGGTCATACAGTGCTACTGGTCAAAGGTACTGGAATGCCACGGATGCATGCTGTAATATTTGGAATGAAGATGTTGATGACGTGTCGTGGCTGACAGTTTTGATAAATGAGGCAATCACATATCACGGTGCAGATCCAGAGGGAATAATACTCGTAGGTCATTCCAATGGTGGTTTCATGGCTCACCGCATGGCCTGTGAAAGAGGCGATATGATCAGAGCCGCGATATCTCTTGCTGGAGCCACATATTCTGATTTTAATGATTGTCAGAACACTGGTCATCCCAATATTTTACAAATACATGGGACTCTAGACTCTGTAATTCAGTATGATGGTGGTTCATTATTTGGTGGTAATTATCCTTCAGCACCTCAAACAGTTAATTATTGGGCGAATCGCTCAGAATGTGACGCTTCTCTAACTTTGATAGACGAATTAGATATTATATCCCCTAGTGGACAAAATGATACGATTGAATATGAATATCTAAACTGTAACTTTGGTAATCGTGTTTCTCTTTGGAAAATTCCAGATGGTGGTCATCTACCTGCTGTATCATCTGCAAGTGATGATGATTTCGCTGAAACAATACTGAATTGGGGCCTCACTGGATACTCCCCTGATTCAGACGGAGATGGTTTCAGAGATGATGTAGACGACTTCCCGCATGATCCGCTTGAAAATCAAGATTCTGATGGCGATGGTGTAGGGGATAACTCTGATGCTTTTCCGAACGATTCAACTGAAACATTAGATTCAGATGATGATGGAGTAGGGGATAACTCAGATGCTTTTCCGAACGATTCAACCGAAACAGTAGATTCAGATAATGATGGAGTAGGTGATAACTCAGATGAGTTCCCTAATGATTCGACTGAAACAGTAGACTCAGATAATGATGGAGTAGGTGATAACTCAGATGAGTTCCCTGATGATTCTACTGAAATTTCAGATACAGATAGGGATGGAATCGGAGATAACTCTGATGTATTTCCTCTCAATCCAAATGAACATCTAGATACAGATAGCGATGGTGTTGGAGATAATTCTGATGCTTTTCCATATAATCCATTAGAAAATATGGATTCTGACGGTGATGGAATTGGAGATAATTCTGATGCCTTCCCTTATGATTCAAATGAGACTTTAGATTCTGACAATGATGGAGTAGGAGATAATTCAGATGTTTTTCCATACGACCCTGATGAAACAATTGATTCTGATAACGATGGAGTGGGAGATAATTCAGATATGTTCCCTAACAATTCTAATGAAACAGCAGATTCAGACAATGATGGAGTAGGGGACAATTCAGATATGTTCCCATATGATCCTGATGAAACAATTGATTCCGATAACGATGGAGTAGGGGATAATTCCGATGCCTTCCCTTATGATTCTAATGAGATATCCGATTCTGATAACGATGGAGTGGGAGATAATTCAGATTCCTTCCCTTATGATTCTAATGAAACAATTGATTTTGATAATGATGGGGTGGGAGATAATTCTGATGTATTCCCGAATAATCCTGATGAATATTTAGATTCAGATGGTGATGGAATTGGAGATAATTCTGACGCCTTCCCTTATGATTCAAATGAGACTTTAGATTCTGATGATGATGGAGTAGGGGATAATTCGGATTTTTTCCCTACAGATTCTGAAAGATGGCTTAAATCTGATACTCAAAATCCGTTGCTAATATTTTATTTATTGGGTTTAGTTTTATTCCTTTTTTGGATTTCTTCTTATTCATCTTCTAGTCAGTCTATTGAAGATGATATAGAAGATTAGTTTATATTTTTTTGTAGTGGTTTGAACCGTTGCGATTATGTGGGGTTTGCTTCTCGGCGGCTTACCGCTCGTGTGGTGTAGTTCGGTCCATCATGCCGCCCTTTCGAGGCGGCGACCCGGGTTCAAATCCCGGCACGAGCACCAAAAGTTCTATTTTTCGACTAATTTCACATCATTGTCGGCACAAATCAAATAAACTATTCCTCACTTTGAAGACTTGATGATGGCCCCATTCGAATCATATTTTGATGATTTAGAATCCTCAAGTATATTTGTTCAAATTCTTGTTGGAATCGTGGCAAGTATCGTTGCAACTTTAATTTCAAGATTGATATTACGTGGACCAGTATTGAAGGTAATTTCTTCAAGTGATAACATATATGATGACCGATTATTCAATCTAGCTACACCAATTCTTAATACAGGTGTATTCCTTATTGGAATTTGGTTGACATTTCGTTTTGCATTTGAAGAGGGCTCTTTCGAAAGATCTGCTTTTGCTGGTGGATCAGCGGCTATATTGCTGATATTATTTGCTCAGTTTCTTACTTCGATAGTCGATGAGTTCATACCTCCATTATTTCAATCAATGGATGAAAACACATCTCTTGATTTATCAACACTAAAAACAATTACAGTTAGTGTTTCCAAACTCCTTGCTTGGCTGGCTGCAATTCTCATCGCTCTAGACCAAATGAATATCGATGTCACAGCAATTGTTGCATCTGCAACTATATTGACATTAGTTATAGGACTCGCATTACAAGAAACGGCAGCAAATCTAGTTTCTGGGCTACTCATGTTGCTCGACAAGCCTTTCTCAAAGGGTGATAAAGTGATAGTAATGGGGGTGAAAGGAAGGGTTGATGATGTCGGCCTCATGACTACTAAGATACGTACGGGTAACGAACGTTTAGTAGTGATACCAAATACAACACTTTCAGGTGAAATAGTTGAGAACTATGCATTAGGAGGCTCTCTAGGAGATAAAGACTCAATGAATCTTCGTTTCCGAATACGAACCTCTCTGGATGCTGATCCTAAAATCGTAAAATCTCTAATAAATAATATAATTAATGATTGCAGTTTTACTATTGATAGTCCAAAAACCGAGGTGCTACTATACGATGTGACTGAAACTGCCCTAGTATTCAGACTCGATTGTTGGGTTGATGACTACAATAGTGAGAGAAAAGCTAAAGATTGGCTGCTTATAGAAATGTTAGATAGATTCAAGTCAAATAATATCGGTATTCCTTATCCTCATCTTACAGTTAAACAAGATAACTGATTCACCAATCTAAAAAATGACTACCTCCTTTAGAACTTAATCATAAATCATTAAGTCAGAACTCATTTCCGCTAAAATATGTCTTTAGCCCCAACTGATTATGATTTCGGAAATGCCGCGAATTTTTCATTCGCAACTACGATAACTTGTGCCAATGATGATGCCCGAAAAATGTTTGTCCGTGCTTATGGGCACATGTTGAATTACAACCACGAAGAAGCGATTGCATGTTTCAGTAAATGTGCTGAAATCGATCCAGATTGTGCTATGGCATGGTGGGGTATTGCATATTGTGTTTCTTCAAATTACAACTGGGCTCCAGGCCTAGGTTCAGGGCACGACCATATCCAAAAAGCAATAACTCTCAAAGACGGTTGTTCTGAGTTAGAAAAAGACCTAATTGATGCTCTAGCAGAACGTCACTCTGAAGAAGCTCGTGATGCAGCAGATCCTTCAGTCCTCAACATGGGCAATAGTCCTGAATTAAACGTAGCATTCGCGCATGCTATGGCTCCTCTTTATGAGAAATATAGTGGTAACTTAGATGTTACAGCAATTTACGTAGAGGCCCTAATGAATCTAAAGGCGTGGCAATTATGGGATAAGAATACAACAACCGGAGAAATCACTCCTGCGGATGATAACACATTGTTGCTTGTCAAGGTCATGGAAGATGCTTTTGAAACCGTGGAAGGTTCCAAAGAACACATCGCCCTATGCCACCTGTATTGTCATGCGCTGGAATTATCTCCATTCCCGGAGCGTGCTTTACCAGCAGCCGATGTTTTGCGAACCGCAATGCCTGGATTAGGTCACTTAGTCCACATGCCTTCTCACATCGATGCCTGGGTAGGGCAGTGGAAAGAGGCAATGGAATGTAATATTGCAGCAGTTGAAGCAGACGATAGATATGTTGAGATTACAGGCAATGAGTCACAGTTCTACAAGTTTTACAGGATGCACAACCATCACTTTGTTGTATGGTGTGCAATGTTCGAGGGTCGATATGAAACTGCACTAAAGTATGCTCGTAAAGCAGTTAGTACACTACCTGCTGGAGATGCAGAATCCGGAGTTCAATTCATGTTAGCTGGAATCATACCAATGGGTGCAATCTTCCTTGAATCATATGTTACTATGCCATGGCATGTAATGATTAGATTCGGTAAGTGGGACGAAATTCTCAATGAACCTCTTCATACAGACAAAGACGTATTCCCGGCTGCAATTGCAACACAGCACTATGCTAGAGGTGTAGCTTATGCTTCCAAGGGAATGGTGCCCGAAGCAGAGGCAGAACAAGTTTTGTTCAAGGAAGCATTACAGAACCCTGCTCTTGCAGGACGAGTTCTGCATAACAATTTGATGTATCAAGATCCAAATGACGGTCCATGCATCCTCTTGGTAAACGATGCTATACTTGATGGCGAGATAGAATATCGCAGACAGTATCTAGCAAAGGAAAGTGGAAATGATTCTAACTTTACTGAAGCGTTTGATCATCTACGTCGTGGCGTAGATCTCTCGTTGAATCTTGCATATAACGAACCTTGGGGACAAATGCAGCCAGTACGTCACATTCTGGGTGCTCTTCTCCATGAACAAGGAGAGATCGAAGAAGCAGAAGCAGTTTATCGTGCAGACATCAAACTCTGGAAAGATAACATGTGGGGGTTATTGGGTCTCAAACTTTGTCTCGAAGCTCGTGGCGATGCACCTGAAGAGTTGGCTGAAGTTACTACTTTGTTTAACGAACGCAGTTCCCGTGCTGATATTATGCCTGCAAAGACATGTTTTTGCGCACAGAACAGTGTCAAGAAGACTTGCTGTGATTGATATCTAAATGGTGGACGCTGGGGTCTGCGAACCTGATTTGAATGAGCAATTTATACTAGATTTATTTTGTTGAATATGATGAGAGAGTTAGTGATAATGCAGTACAATATGATTGTAGGTCTTCGTTAAGTTTTCTTTGAGTTTCAAAATCCTCGTTAGGAATGTAATAGTCAGACCAACTGCCATATCCACCTTGCATTGATTGCCAATTTTCCCAAGCCAAATTCATCCCGTATGAATTTGGGTGCTGTGTGATGTCCGATTTCATTTTCGCAAACCCTCTTCTCCAACTATCAGTTGCTGACATTGTAGAAGTTATCCAATCAATACACTCTATCGTCAAGTCAATATCTGACTGGTCAGCCGGTTTCGCATTTTGTTTTTCTGATTTTTTTTTGAATATTCTCGAGATAAAAGAAAACATTTCAATCAACTAAATTAGATTTTCTCCTTATCGTCTAAAGATAGTTTTTTCATATTTTTTTTGGCAGTTCTACCTGCTATTTTGGAAATTAAATTCATGAGCCATGCATACATGATAACTCGCAGAACTACCATTTCCATATATTTTTCGTTTATCTTGACTAATCTCGTACCAGTTCATCTGAAATGGCATGGACTCTAAATGGTGGACGCTGGGGTTTGCGAACCTTCCCTAATTAAGTTGGGATAAGTAAAGTCGGCCGAGGTCAGTACAACTGCTGACCATGTTATGGACAAGTATTAGCCGAGTAATTGACAAATATTATCTCCTTAATCGTGTACGAGATAATGTGTTAAGGAAGACCACCCTGTCATTTGGCCTTGTATTTTTGTTATTAATGCAAATTGCCGCACTCGCTGCAGACCCTTTTTTTGAGATTGAATCAACAGAATCCGACTTAAGCCCACATGATCATCATCACTCTCCCTTATCGATAAGTTTGGAGAATTTTGATGAAAAGAGTTTCAATCTTGAATTATCCTCTCTTTTCGATGCAGAGTTATTGATGGAGATTGAGTCTAATGTACTATTCCAATCAGAGATATCTAATGGTGAGACTTTCAAAATATTTGCTAATGTGCCGGTCGACTTTAGTGTGTCTCTAAATGATTATGAAGATCAGTTTGAGGTGATTCTAGTACTTACTGCAACTACTATTGAAGGATATAATTTCCGAGAGCAATTAACATTGACAAATCAGGCGATGTATGAGCCTAGGTGTAAGTATGAGTTTAGTATGGCTGAAGCAATTGAAAATGACTGTGCTTCACCACCCGTTTCTGAAATTGATATATCTGCAGAAAATACCAACTCAGAATCTAATGACTGCCCTCAACAGTACGAAGATGTCTCATCAAATTGCCAGATTGAATCAGAGACTAATAGTATTGTAGAAACTTATTCAGTAGCAGTTCAGAATGCATTTTCTAGAGTCAGCGATATGAGCCAGTACAATGAACAACAGCTCAGTGAGACGATAGACTGGACCGTAGTTACTGAAATGCCAATTGACATGCATGTCTACAGTTCTGCAGAGCCAGACTACTCTAAGCCTGCATTGCTTCTTCAGGGGTCCTACATATGGAGCTTCGATGATTCTTCATTGGCTCTTAACTCCCTTGAGTATGCAATGGAAATGGGTGAAATAGAGATTTTCTATCCTCTTGTAGAAATTCATGAGCATACAGAGTTTACACCTAACGACCCTCTGTTTTCTGATCAGTGGCACCTAGAAAATACTGCTCAACACGGCGGTAATGCTGTTGTTGGTGAGGATGTCAATATCACTGGCGTGTGGGACTACTACAATGGGTCCGGAGTTGAGATATCAATCATAGATAACGGCGTGCAGGCTAATCATCCGGATTTGAGTACTAACTGGAACTCTGCAGTATCGTATGACTGGTGCGACGCAGATTTCGACCCTAGCCCTCGATCTTCTGAGGATAACCATGGGACCCCTGTAGCAGGAATTGCTGCAGCTACCGGTAACAACAACCTAGGTGTCACAGGAGCAGCTTTTGGAGCAAACCTTTCGGCGCAGAAAATTCCACTTGGGACTAGTGGTTGTGTGACATACAATGATTACCACCGAGGTCAAGTTCTTTCATACTATAATGACATCACAGATATCTTTTCAAATTCTTGGGGTCCTGTTTATTATTACTCGCAGTCTGTCGGTCCATTAACTATTGCCGCATTAGAAGATGACGTACAAAATGGTAGAGGTGGATTAGGGAACATAATTGTGTTTGCAGCCGGCAATGGTCTGAAAGAGGGCTCGAATTCTAATAGTGGAGATTTAGCAAATTCTCGTTATACCATCGCAGTTTCAGCATTAACGGATTCTGGTCAACAGACATATTACTCTGAACCAGGGACTAACATTCTTGTTGCAGCATATGCAGGAGAGAATGGCCAGCCTCGACTAACAACGACAGACAGAACAGGGTCTGATGGTTACTCATCTGGCGACACTACAGACACTATGGATGGCACCTCAGCTGCCGCACCCCTTGTCTCTGGTATCATCGCGCTGATGCTCGAAGCTAATGAAAATCTTACTTGGAGAGATGTTCAGCATATTCTAGTCAACTCTGCTCGTAAGAATGATGCTACAGATACCTCTTGGGTAATCAACGGGGCCGGGCATGATGTTTCCGAGATGTACGGTTTCGGAGTGATAGACGCCGGAGCTGCCGTAAATATGGCTCTGACTTGGACCACTGTCGGCACTGAGATAGCTAGTACCTATGGTCCAGTATCGCCATCATCAGCAGTAGCAGACCCAACTTCTCTTTGCTCTATGGCTACAACTTCCTCATCGACAGACTCGGATTCTGACGGGTACAAGGATGAGGAGTGCACGTTCACCTTGCCAGCGGGGGAGACTCTCGAATTGGCCTTACGATTACCGGATTCCTATGCAAATCAGGTCGGTATCAAACTAACCAAACCATTTGGTGCTCAGGATGAGTGGTCTCACGGTACATTTCCAGGTGCCTTAAGCCGTCAACAGTCAAATAATAATAGCAACGGGTACGGCAATATAACTCAACTCGGAACATATACTGCTGCAGGTACTTATACTCTGCAAATTTATGATTCATTGGGTGATGGATGTCCAGGTTATTATGGATGGACCTATCAAATATCTTGTCGAGTCTACGCCACTTATGGCTCTGATTGGACCGAGTCTACGATTACTGTATCTGGAGGTGTCAATAGTATAGAATCGGTTGAAATCGACGTGGATATTTCTCATACTTGGCATAGTAATCTCGACATTGTTTTAGTCTCGCCTTCTGGCACAGAGTCATGGCTTGCTAGGAATTACCATGATGGGAATGGTATCGACGATATAGATTGGAAATTCTCCTCAGTTCATCATTGGGGGGAGTATTCGGACGGTGACTGGAAATTGAAGGTTCGTGATATGGCTGCTGCAGAGTCTGGAACTTTGAACTCTTGGGGACTGAATATCTATGGTACCAACAACTCTCAGTATGTTACAGGGACATTCCAGTATGAAGATAGAGAATTCGATGAGACAGGGTTTACTGGAGTTAATCCATACTTACCAATTAGAGGTGCTGATGTAGAGATTATCGATAATTCAACTGGTGCGATTCTTGCCAATACCTACACAAATAATCAGGGCCAATTTAGTGCTAGTATTTTTTTAACCAGTCCCTCAGATATCTATGCTAGAGTCAAAACTACTTCTACACAAAACCCAGGATTATTCAATCATTCAGTTACGAAAACTCCCTCTACCGGTGGAACTGCATATACCTTAACTTCACAGATATACTCAAACGTTGTACCTGGAAATAATATTGATTTCATTTCATCTCCAGTTAGAGCGAATTCAAGTGATGTTGCAGGTGCGTTCAATATATTCGACAACGCCGAGTACGCCGAGTCCTACGTTGAGAACCTGACCAGCCAACCTGCTCCCTTGAATCTCACATTGTATTGGACTGCGGGCGAAGGCACGACAGGGTCGAAGTGGTACGATCTCAACGGACACGTTTACCTGTGCGGGACCTCGGACGACGACGACTCGTACGATGATGTGGTAATCCTCCACGAGATAGGTCACTACATCCACCTCAGTTACTCTGGCAGCCCTGCTTATTACGGCGGCCACTCCCTGACTGGAACCTACGACTTGCGGTTGGGCTTTACTGAGGGGGTCGGGACCTTCTTCGCTGGTGCGATAAGGGATTACATGGGTCTAGACAATCCTCTGATATATATCGAAACCACCGGAACAAATCTAAGATTCTCCGGCTTTTCCATATTTTCTAACACAGATGTCATAGGTGGATATTCAAATTCTACATTCACAGCCATGGATGCCGGCAATGAGGCTACGGTCGGGCACGTGATATTCGATCTCGTGGATGACACATACACCAATGACGGCTCCTTTGGCGTCGATGATGACACAATCAGCCTGCCTAACTTGCAGGGTGACCAGATGGTCTTCGATGTTTTTGTGGCTATAAAAGACAACGAGTCAACCACCTCGGTTGTCAACGGGAAGCGAATCTCCCTCGAGACCTTCTACGATTACTGGGTGATACTGCACCCATCCTATGCCTCCGCCTTCCAGCAAATTCTACTCGATCACGATGTTGAGTATCAGGAAGACGCTATGGAGCCTGACGACTCTTCTGCGACAGCGACATGGATAGAGACTGATGGCTCAACCTACCATCACACATACTTTGTCGCTGGTGACGAGGATTGGTCTAAGTTCAACGGCTCTGCCGGAACCGAGCGGCTAATCAAGACAAGAAATCTCGCTAACGGCGCGGACACGATACTCGAAATCTACGACACTGATGGTACTACCCTGCTCTCCAGCAACAATGACGCTACGTCCAGCACGGTGGCATCAGCCATCCAGTTCACGGCCTCGGCCGACGTAACTTACTACATCAAGACCTACAGGTACGAGGATACCATACCGATAGGGAGGTATGGCGACTTCGACCTGACGATTTCTGACATCAACCACCCCAGCATCACCTCTCTGAGCCCCAGTAGCGGCTCGGTCAATGGGGGCTACACAGTGGATATCACTGGGAACAACTTCGAGTCGGGAGCCACGGTCAAGTTTGGCGTCTATACGGCAACTGACGTGACTTTGAACAGCGCCACATCGATGACCGTCACCGTTCCTGCCAACATCCCGGGATACTCAGATATCATCATCACCAACCCAGTCACTTCAGATGGTATCACTCCACTGGGGACACTCATTGACGGGTTTGAGTACACTGGCACCCCACTGGATCCGTCTATATCGTCGATATCACCCGACTTCGGCGACTACACGGGCCCAACAGAGGTCACGATTACTGGCGACTACCTGATAGATGGGCTGACCACCGCTCTCGGCTCGAACACATTGTCCAGTGTCACTGTGGTTGATGCGAAGACCATCCAGGCGACCATACAGTCTGTGCCACGAGGAGTACACACGGTCACGGTGAGCAATCCTAACGGTGCCTCATCCTCGTTAGTCAACGCATTCGAGAGCACACTGACTGACATCGCCACGGTCGGCTCCACCTTCATCTCAGGCTCCCCTCTCCAGAACTCAATCACCATCTCCGAGGATGTCAGAATGTCCGATATATACCTCCACATTAATGTCTCTCACCCAATAGTTCCAGCTGAACTCAATCTCACACTTGAAACTCCAACAGGCCAAATGATATCTCTGTTCGATGGAATACAGGTAGCTGACGAGGAATTTCAATGGAAGTTCGGATTTGACTCTATATTCGGCTACGACGAGGCCCCCTCCGAGGCCCTATACCAGCTCAAGGGCGAGTCCTCACTAGGGGACTGGACCCTGCACGCATCGAGCAGCAGCAGCTCCACTAACACACTCCACTCTTGGGGACTTACCTTCCTCGAGTACAGGCACCGTGACCATGCTGACCAGGTGTACTGCACAGCAGAGTACCGCAATCACGTGATGTCATTTGATAGCGTCAACGGAGATTTACTCTTCCGTTCGAAATTTGTTGGGTCATTTGATTATGATATTGCGGTGTCACATGATGGAAGATACCTGTACTCTCCAGGGGCGACTTATCACGATGGAAATTCCTGGGAAAATTCTATTCTGAATGTCTATGATGCTTGGACTGGAAAAATCATCAACACGTACCAATTGGCAGGTAGGGCTTCCCCTAACTCCCTAGCTCCAGTACCCAACGGGAATCTGATTGTAGTGACTTCAACTCAACTCTATCTAATTGATATTTCCGGCCAATCCATTGATGCGAATATTTCACTGACTTACAACAGCAATTGGGAGACTTATGCAGTTGCAGTAAATCCACAGGGCACCATTGTGTACGTCACGAACAAAGACGAAAACTTGCTACAAACCTACTCGCTGCCTACCTTGGCCCATTTGGGTAACATGTCCACGGGCACATACTCTCCATTCGATGTCGACATCTCCTCCGACGGGGCTTTCGGAGTAATAGGATATGAGGAGGACTTCATCGCTGAGTTTCATACTTCTAACCTGTCCATATTCTCCAACCACTCTGCCGGAACCGGTAGGGCGTCAATCGCACTGAATCATGACGACTCAGAAGTGTACGCGGGATGGTTCCAATCGTCTGCTGGTTTTTCCCACCTTGATCTTCAGACTGGGACATCGACGCAGTACTCCGACGGCTATGGTAGCACCAACGGCGTATACATTCTTGGAGACCGAGTCTACATCTCGGAGTGGGGTGGAAACCGAATAATTGTCTGGGATCACTCTTCCATGTCTGAAGTCACAACCATCGATCTCACCCCAGTAGATGGATACAGATGCAGGGGAATCACCGCCGCAGAGCCACCCGGTATGCTTAGCCCGACCATCTCTGCGACAAGTACCGACCTAGTGCTCTCATGGCCCGCCCCCTCATCAGGCCCAGCGGTCACCGAGTACAGGGTCTACAAGGGGGACACACCGGGCAACGAGAGTTTCCACGCGACCGTCTCTTCCAGTACCCTGACCTATACCGACACCAGCGCATCGTCCACCGCCCTCTCGTACTACCGAGTGTCGTCGGTAATGGCAGGCTTGGGAGAGGGACCGATATCACCGAGGCTGATTGGAGCCCCGGGTGCCGATCCCGACGGCGACGGCATCTCGAATCCGTTCGACGATGACGACGATGGCGACGGAACTTCGGACACCTCGGACGCATTCCCATTAGACCCGAGCGAGGACACCGACACCGACAGTGACGGCATCGGCAACAACGCCGACACTGACGATGATGACGACGGAACTTCGGACACCTCGGACGCATTCCCATTAGACCCGAGCGAGGACACCGACACCGACAGTGACGGCATCGGCAACAACGCCGACACTGACGATGATGGTGATGGATTCTCCGATGTTGATGAGGTCACCAACTGTGGTGAGGGCAATGACCCACTCAATGCGAGTGACATGCCTACTGACACAGACGGCGACATATCTTGTGACGCACTTGATACAGACGATGATGGCGATGGAACTCCTGACGCTATTGATGCATTTCCACTAGATCCAAGTGAGGACACTGATACCGATAGCGACGGGATTGGCAACAACGCTGACACAGACGATGATGGTGACGGATGGTCGGATGCCGATGAGGTCATCTGCAGTACGAACTCGATTGACTCCAACTCAGTACCTTACGATACGGATTCCGACGGCATCTGCGACGAGGTCGACTCGGACAGGGCCGAGGCCGGCTTCCAGTCAGGCTCGGTATTCACCTACTCAACTCTCTCCGCAGGAGGCGGCTCGACTTGCGCAATCCTCGACAATGCCTCTCTGCAGTGCTGGGGCTCCAACGCCGCCAGCAAGCTCGGGTCCGGAGGGGGCGGCTCCACCCCGACGGAATTGGATTTGGGAACCGGCCGCACAGCGGTGTCCAGCGCCATTGGATTCTACACTTCCTGCTCGATATTGGATGACGGCTCGGTAAAGTGCTGGGGCCAGGCCAACGGAGGCTCCAGTGGCAGCACAATCAGCATCGGGACGGGGCGCGTCGCAGTAGCAGTAGCAGTCGGTTTCGACCATGCATGTGCGATTCTCGACGACGCCTCTCTCATCTGCTGGGGCGGCAACTCGGCCGGCCAGCTGGGCGACGGGACGACCACCGACAGCAGCACCCCCGCGAGCGTGGCTCTAGGCGCCGGCCGCACCGCTGCTGCGATAGCCGCAGGACAAGCGCATACCTGTGCGATTCTCGATAACGCCTCACTGATGTGCTGGGGAAGCAACTCACACGGTCAGCTCGGCGACGGCACAACCACCGACAGTAGCAGCCCCGCGAGCGTGGACGTTGGCTCGGGCAGGTACGCGGTGGCGTTGTCGGGCGGGCGCTACCACTCCTGCGCCATCCTCGATGACGGCTCGGTCAAGTGCTGGGGGTATAACGGCTACGGCAATCTCGGCATTGGCTCGGGCAGCAGCACCAGCAGCCCGTCCAGCAACGTCGACCTCGGAACCGGACGCACAGCCGTTTCCATCGCTACTGGACATTACCACACCTGTGTAGTACTCGATGACGCCTCACTCAAGTGCTGGGGATACGGCAGCAACGGGGAGCTCGGCGACGGATCCACATCGGGCAGCAACACCCCCGTGAGCGTCACATTTGAGTTAGGACGCTCGGTCCTCGCCATCGCACATGGAAGTGCCCACACGTGCGCAATGCTCGACAACATGTCCGTCCAGTGCTGGGGCTCCAACAGCGCCGGCCAGTTGGGTGATGGAACGACCACGGACAGTACCACTCCGACCTACGTCAGCCTCGCCAGCGGGAGTAAGGTCGCAGTCTCCGAGCGCGACCTCGATAGCGACGGAGTCCTGAACATCCTCGACACCCATATGGCGGGGGACAACGATGGCGATGGAGTCGTTGACACAAATGATGACTATCTAAACAACCCAGCACGCTGGATCTCCTGCCCCTCTGGGTCATACGGCCGATTCACCTGCACCGATTCGATCACCGGGCATTACGTCCCGAATGCGGGATCACTGCTTCACACATCCCAATTGGAGTGCTCAATTGGGACCTACCAGCCGTCCACCGGGCAGAGCTTGTGCACAGACGCCTCGGCCGGCTACTACGTCGACAGCACCGCTGCGACCTCGCAGACCGCCTGCCTAGCTGGCACCTACAACCTCAACACAGCATCGACCAGTTCGAGTGATTGCACCGATGCCGATGCGGGATACTACACTTCCAGTGCCGGCTCGGCATTTCAGACCGCATGCGCTGCCGGAACCTACCAGTCATCCACCGGTCAGACCTCCTGTACTGACGCCGATGCTGGATACTATGTGAGTATAACCGGATCTCCTTCCCAGACGGCATGTGCAGCCGGAACATACCAGCCTAGCATGGGTCAGTCAAGCTGCCTCGACGCCTCGACGGGATACTATGTGCCCACTACCGCTGCGACATCCCAAACGGCCTGCTCGGCAGGCACTTACCAGCCGTCCACCGGTCAGTCTAGTTGCACCGATGCATCTGCGGGCTACTATGTAGATAGTACAGGATCTGCAACTCAAACAGCTTGTGCAGCAGGTACATACAATTCTAATACTGCTTCAACCAGTTCTTCTGCTTGCATAGATGCATCTGCTGGTAACTATGTAGATAGTCCAGGATCTGCGACTCAAACAGCTTGTGTAGTAGGAACTTACCAACCATCAACAGGTCAATCTTCCTGCATTGATGCCTCTGCTGGATATTATGTTGGTAGCACAGGATCTGCAACTCAAACAGCTTGTGCAGCAGGAACTTACCAAGCAAATACTGGACAGCCATCTTGCACAGATGCTTCTGCTGGATATTATGTTCCTAGTACAGCCTCAACATCTCAGACAGCTTGTGCTGCTGGAACTTACCAGGCAAATACTGGACAGCCATCTTGCACAGATGCTTCTGCTGGATATTACGTAGATACTACAGCATCCACAACTCAAACTGCCTGTGCAGCAGGAACTTACCAACCATCAATTGGTCAATCTTCTTGCACAGATGCTTCTGCTGGATATTATGTTCCTAGCACAGGATCTGCAACTCAAACTGCTTGTGCAGTAGGAACTTACCAACCATCAATTGGTCAATCTTCCTGCATAGATGCATCTGCTGGATATTACGTAGATACAACCGCATCTACGACTCAGACAGCTTGTGCAGCAGGTACATACAATTCTAATACCGCTTCAACCAGTTCTTCTGCTTGCATAGATGCATCTACTGGTAACTATGTAGATAGTCCAGGATCTGCGACTCAAACAGCTTGTTCAGCAGGAACTTACCAACCTTCAACAGGTCAATCATCCTGTGTTGATGCATCTGCAGGTTACTATGTTGGTAGTACAGGATCTTCTTCACAAACGCCATGTGCGGTAGGAACTTACCAATCATCAACAGGCCAATCTTCCTGTATTGATGCATCAGCAGGCAACTACGTTGACATCACAGCTTCTACAACTCAAACGCCTTGCCCGACAGGAACTTATCAGCCATCAACAGGCCAATCATCCTGTATTGATTCATCTGCAGGTTACTATGTAGACACTACTGGCTCAACTAACCAGACTGCTTGTGGCTTAGGTACATTCCAGAATCAAACTGGTCAATCATCTTGCACTGATGCCTCCCCTGGTTACTATGTAGATACTACTGCTTCTACAACTCAAACCGCTTGTGCATTAGGAACTTACCAACCTTCAACAGGTCAATCATCCTGTACTGACGCATCAGCTGGTTACTATGTTGGTAGTACAGGATCTTCTTCACAAACACCATGTGCATTAGGAACTTACCAACCTTCAACAGGTCAATCATCCTGTATTGATGCTGACCCTGGATATTTCGTTCCAATTTCAGGTTCTACTAATCAAACTGCATGTTCTTATGGAAACTACCAACCAAGTTCTGGTCAGTCAAGTTGTATTGATGCATCACCTGGAAACTATGTTAACACTAATGCATCCATTGTTCAAAATCCTTGCATTCCTGGAACATACCAGCCCAGTTCAGGTCAATCAAGCTGTTTAGATTCTGATGCTGGTTACTATGTTGCAACCTCTGGTTCTGTTAACCAAACGCCTTGTGATGTAGGCACATTCCAAGAATTAACAGGTCAGGTTAGTTGTGTCGATGCTTCGGCTGGTTACTACGTAAATACAACCGCTTCAACCACACAGATGGCATGTCCATTAGGGTCTTACCAGCCATTAACAGGTCAAACAAGCTGCTTACTTGCAACACCGGGACATTATGTTCCATTGAATGGTTCATCCACTCAAACTCCATGTTTGGCAGGTACTTACAATCCATTGAATGGTTCATTCAGCCAAGGTGACTGTATCCAAGCCTCAACTGGAAACCATGTTCCAAACGAAGGATCTGCTAGTCAGATTGAATGTCTTGCAGGATATTTCCAAAATATCACTGGTCAATCTTCCTGTAACCCTGCAGATCCAGGATATTTCGTACCTAATAACGCCTCTTGGTTCCAAGTAGGATGTACTTATGGTACATACCAACCTAATTCTGGGCAGGCCAATTGTCTTGATGCATCTCCCGGGCATTATGTTCCTGGTTTTGCATCACCAACACAGACAGCGTGTGCACTCGGGTCATACCAACCACAATCTGGAGAAACTAGTTGCATTTCAGCCTCAATTGGATATTATGTAGACCAATCGGCATCAACAAACCAAACTTCTTGCCCATCTGGCACCTCAACAACTTCTATTGGTTCAGTTTCTATCAATGACTGTTACGTAGATACTGATTCTGACGGTATTCCTGACATTATCGATCCTGATGATGATAATGATGGATATTTAGATGATTTAGACGCTTTCCCACTAGATCCTAATGAATGGGATGATACAGATAGTGATGGTATTGGTAATAATGCTGATTTAGATGATGATAACGATGGCTGGTCGGACATAACAGAAATTGATTGTGGAGATTCTGATCCTCTCAATGGTACATCAACTCCTGCTGACTATGATGAAGATGGCGTTTGTAACACTCTAGATGATGATGATGATAATGATAGTTATGAAGACTCAAATGATGATTTCCCTCTTGATGAGTGCGCTATAATAGATACTGATATGGATGGAATCCCGGATTGGATATTCATGAATTGCAATACTAATTTGTCTGAAGATATTGATGATGATAATGATGGATATAATGATACAAATGACTCACATCCTCTTGATCCATCTGAATGGTTCGATACTGATAATGATGGTATAGGTAATAATGAAGATACTGATGATGATGGAGACAACGTACCTGATCAATTTGATGAGTTCCCATTAGATTCGACAGAATGGATGGATACTGATGGTGACGGAGTTGGTGATAACGCAGACACTGACAATGATGACGATGGTGTTCTAGATACCAATGATGATTTCCCTAATGATGCTAATGAAACAGTAGATACTGATGGTGATGGTATAGGTAACAATGCCGATAATGATGACGATGGTGATGGATACTTGGATATTTCTGACCAATTCCCATTAGATTCAACTGAATGGTTTGATACAGATTTAGACGGCATTGGAAATAATGCAGATTCTGATGATGATGGAGATGGTTGGTCGGATAGTGATGAATTCATTTGTGGTTCCGATGAACTTGATGCTAATGATGTACCAGATGATTCAGATGGAGATGGTATTTGTGATTCAGAAGATGATGATAGTACTGGACTCGCAGTCATTGTTGATGTCATTAGTAATCCATTAGTTGTAGGATTATTCCTTCTAATTGGAGCGATAATTATTGTTACTCTGTTTTTGCAGTCTAGGAATCAGTCCTCGAAAATAAATGAGCTTGAGAGGATGGTTGGTGATTCAACCATTATTGAAGATGACGACCAATTCAATGATTGATAGAATCATAATGACTTGATAATCTTACTAGAGATCTTCACAGCGAGAGGGTTATGGACTCTAAATGGTGGACGCTGGGGTGGCCTTACTTAAACTCGTTCAAATCTAAGCGTTTTACATGTATATCAGTGGGTTTCTGCTTGAGCCCATTGAAATGTTCAGACTGAACTTTTCGGCTATCCATCTGTCATT
>Ga0233434_1000052_pt1 | contig 164774 bp, 136 predicted proteins | sample SI_122_August201_4_FD_182738 | JGI IMG/M metagenome (GOLD analysis project Ga0233434, IMG submission 182738) | Seawater microbial communities from Saanich Inlet, British Columbia, Canada - SI_122_August2016_120_MG | ecosystem: Environmental > Aquatic > Marine > Inlet | place: Canada: British...
AGTTGGGAAAACCGCTCAAAGGGGAGTTTCAAAATTATCGGCGGTTACGGGTCGGACAATACCGAATTGTTTATTCAATTATAAAAAAAATCATTACAATTCAAATTCTACGAGTTGGATCTCGTGGGTCAATTTACAAAAAGAAATGAAAAATAAAATTTTAGTTATCGGTTCTGGCGCTCGGGAACATGCCATTGTTCGGGCTTTGGATCGTTCACCCCAAGACAAAGAGATTTATTGTCTCGCTTCTAATATGAATCCCGGCATTGCCGAACTTTGTGATGAAATCCTGATTGGCAATTTCAATGATCCAGATTTTGTGGTGAATTATGCTCAAGAAACTGGCACAACTTTAGCCATTATCGGTCCGGAAAACCCCTTGGCGAATGGTGTTGCCGATTCGCTCTGGAATGCTGTCGTAAAAGTAGTGGGACCCAAAAAAGATTTAGCGCAATTGGAAACTTCCAAAGCATTCACGCGGGATTTATTGAAAGAATACAAAATTCCCGGTGGACCCCAATATGAAACCTTTAATTCCATGGATGGCGTAGCGGAATTCTTGAATGAACTTGGTGAAAACTATGTGGTAAAGTTTGATGGTCTCGCCGGTGGTAAAGGTGTAAAAGTGTCAGGCGATCATTTGCATTCCCACGATGAAGCGTTGACTTATTGCCAAGAATTAGTAAACAGTGATGGTGAGTTTGTGATTGAAGAAAAATTCATCGGTGAAGAATTTTCGCTCATGAGTTTTTGCGATGGTGATACCTTAAAACACATGCCCGCAGTTCAAGATCATAAACGAGCTTATGAAGGAGACACAGGGCCCAATACCGGTGGCATGGGCACGTATTCCGACGCAAATCATTCGCTTCCTTTTTTGTCGGACACCGATATATCCCAAGCCCATGAAATCAATATTCAAACCGCCAAGGCGGTAAAAGATAAATTTGGAGTTGGGTATAAAGGCATTCTTTATGGCGGATTTATGGCCACAGCAAATGGCGTTAAATTGATTGAATACAACGCCCGATTCGGCGATCCGGAAGCCATGAATCTTTTGTCTTTACTTGAATCAGACTTTATTGATATTTGCAATGGAATTGCCGATGGCACATTAGATAAAGTTCATGTTCAATTTGAAAATAAAGCCACCGTTTGCAAATATGCCGTGCCGGAAGGATATCCAGATAATCCCGTAAAAGGTGAACCGATTGATGTGTCGAAAATCGAAAATCCCGGTGGATTGTATTACGCATCCGTTGATTTTAAAGGAACGCGTTTGGTAGAAGCGGGAAGCCGAACCGTTGCTGTTGTTGGCATGGCTGAAACCATTTCTGAAGCAGAAAAAATTGCAGAAAAAGAAGTCTCATCTATTGCTGGACCGCTCTTTCATCGGACAGATATTGGGACAGATGCTGTGATTCAGAAACGGGTTGACCACATGAGACAAATAAAGTGCTAAAGTGTTTAAGTGCTCGGGTGTTCACTGCTCTTTTTTCTTTAATACGTGAACACACTAAAACATGAACACTTTAAAATTAGGAATTTTAGGCTCCACCAACGGAACCGACCTTCAAGCAATTTTGGATGCCATAACTTCTGGTGAGTTAAATGCAAAAGTTTCTGTGGTTCTTTCCAATCGAGAGAATGCCTATATTTTAGAGCGGGCCGAAAATCACAATGTGCCGGCTGTGTGGATTCCACACAAAGAAAAATCGCGGAAAGAATTTGATGAAGAAATGACGGAAATTTTAAAAAATCACACTGTTGATTTGGTTCTTCTCATCGGATTTATGCGAATTTTGTCTGCTGAATTTTGCCGTGAATGGCGCGATAAATTGTTAAATGTTCATCCGTCTTTACTCCCAAAATATGCCGGCGGAATGGATACTAACGTCCATGAAGAAGTTTTGAAAAATGGCGAAACAGAAACGGGATGCACGATTCATTTTGTAACAGATGAAGTGGACGGCGGACCAATCCTGATTCAGAAAAAATGTAATGTAGATTCGACTGATACGGTGGACACACTAAAAACAAAAGTCCAAAAATTAGAAGGCGAAGCTTTTATTGAATCAATCAAGTTGATTCAAAATGCGTGAGTGTTTAAGTGTTCAGGTATTCACGATGAGCTTTTCTTTAACACCCGAGCACCTAAACACATGAACACTTTATTCACTTAAACACTTTATGATAAATCAAAACCCAATCAAAATTAACCGCGCGCTTCTATCTGTCTTTGATAAAACAGGCGTAGTTGAATTAGCCCAATCTTTAACAAATCTCGGTGTAGAAATTTTATCCACAGGTGGCACAGCCAAAGCACTTCGCGATGCCAACATTCCCGTTACAGATGTGAGTGATTACACCAAATTCCCGGAAATTATGGACGGCCGTGTGAAGACCATTAATCCCTTGGTAGAAGGTGGAATTCTTGGTCTTCGAGACAAACATAGCGTAGATGCCAAGGCAAATAATATTCAATGGATTGACCTTGTGGTGTGCAATCTTTACCCTTTTTCAGAAACCATTTCCCGAGAAGATTGCGACTTGGCGTTAGCATTAGAAAATGTGGACATCGGCGGCCCCACCATGATTCGTTCCGCCGCAAAAAATGTAGGATGGGTTTGTGCGGTTGTCGATCCAGCCGATTATTCCGCCATAATCAATGAATTGCAATCTGGTGAAATTTCTTTTGAAACTCGGAAAATACTTTCCGCCAAATCTTTTGGTCACACAGCAAAATACGACACCATTATCCATAATTATTTAAAGGATGAAAAACTATCAGATGATCTTTCACTCACATTTGAAAAACATTCGGAAATGCGCTATGGTGAGAATCCCCATCAATCCGCCGCTTCCTATAAAATCCCAGGAAATGACGATCCCAATGTTTTAAATGCAACCATCCATCAAGGCAAAAAATTATCATATAATAATATTATGGACGCCGATGGCGCCTTGGCATGTGTGAGAGAATTTGATAAAACCGCCTGTGTGGTGGTGAAACATTCCAATCCATGTGGTGTGGCAATTGGCGACGATTTATTGGATGTTTACAATCGTGCTTTCAATGCGGATTCCCTTTCTGCTTTTGGGGGAATAATTGCATTTAATAGAACTTGCACAAAAGCTGTGGCAGAAGAAATAAGCAAAGTCTTTGTAGAGATTGTGTTAGCACCGAACTTCGAACCGGAAGCATTGGATATTTTTAAAAAGAAAAAAAATCTTCGCGTGTTAGAGATTGGTGAATTTGGCAAACGCTTACCAAAACTGGAAGTTCGGAATGTTGATGGGGGACTTTTAGTTCAAGATACAGACTTAAAATCATTAACACATAAACACTTAAAAGTCGTGACAAAAGCACAACCTTCGGAACAAGATATTGAAACCGCTCTTTTTACTTGGAAAGTTTTGCGTCATGCAAAATCAAATGGCATTTTGATTGCAAAAAACAATACAACAATTGGCCTTGGTGCCGGACAAGTCAGTCGTGTCGATGCCGTTCACATGGCTCTTCGAAAAGGGAGCGAAAATGTGAAGGGTGGCGTCTTGGCGTCGGATGCTTTTTTCCCATTTCGAGACAGTATTGATGCTATCAAAGATTCAGGAATCAAAGTGGTGATGCAGCCCGGTGGATCCATCCGAGACCAAGAAATAATTGATGCTTGCAACGAGTTTGGCATCGCCATGATCTTTACTGGAACACGTTGTTTTAAACATTAAAGTGCCGCGGACACCATCCAACAGGGTTGTTGGATGCACTTTTATTTCTTGTTGATTAATCGCCTCCCCCCGTAGTTTCTTTTAACCTTACCAGAGGAGGGTTCACAAAATGATAAAACACATAATAATGTTTTTATTTGTTGGGTTCGCTTGGGGGCAAGCTAATTTGGATAAATTAGTTTTGAAAGATGGCACTACATATTTAGGCGAATATTCAAAAATCGAAAGAAAGACCGTGTTTTTTAAACCACAAGGAGCCTTTGGCTTTCAACCCATTCCTGTAAAACGAATTGATAGGTTAGAGTTAAAAGATGGGCGAGTCGTGGTTCTTGATGGCAAAGACACGCATCGTCAAAAATTAAGTGCTAAAGCTAAAAACGATGCAAAGTCCAAAAATTTGAATAAGTGGGCTCTTTATGGACCATTAAGTGGTCTTACTTTTTGGGGTTGTGCGTCATTATACCAATTGTATGATAAAAGCGAATGGTGGGGGGATAGCTCTATCTTTTTAGGAGGTTCTTCAGCAGCCAGTTTGACAATACCCCATTTTGTTTTAAACAAAGAAGAAAAATTTACTTATCCTGAATCAATAACAGATGAGGATGATAAATTATACTACAAGCAATTTTATTCTAATAAACTCAAGCAAAGAAAATTTAAATATATTGTAGGTTCTACCCTTGTTACCGGAGCAGTTGTAGTGAGTGTTTTTTTTGCAACCTTTTCGCTTAATGGTTTTGATGCCTGTTTCGATCCAAGGTGTGGATAAAATTATATTTTCAAAAAATATTTTAATCCCATCAAAAATTCCGGAATCAACGTGGTGGTGCGGCCGGGCGGATTCATCCGCGATCAGGAAGCAGTTGATGCCTGCAACGAATTCGGCATTACTACGGTTTTTACTGGGACACGATGTTTTAAACATTAATACCGAGGAACTGTTGGGTCCACCAGCTGCGACCAAGAATCTATGCCGCCCTCTAGGTTAGTAACATCATAGCCCAAGGGTTCAAGATATTGGCAAACTTGGGCTGAGCGCACACCGCTGTGGCACATAACAATAATGGGCAGGTTTTTATCCAATTCTCCATGGCGGACTGGAATGATTCCCATGCGAAAATTTGTGTGGGGGTCGATCTTGGCATAAGCAACTTCGTGAGATTCCCTAACATCCAGTAAAACAAATTTTTCATTACCCTTAAATAAACTTTCCAATTCCGTTGCCTTTATTCTTTTCATTCTAAACCACTATTCATATTTTGATTTTTAAACTTACATTCTACCGTTAAACTTCAGAGGAATCTCATGAAATCAAAACTTTTTCTAAGTATCTTTATGTTGATTGGTTGCGCATCTAATGGTGCCGAGCGGAAACCGATGAGACCAAGAAATTTTATATCCCAGGAAGAAATTAAAGAGCACGCTTCGGCGCGAACAGTAAAAGAGGTTATTGAAACAGCGCGCCCACCCTGGCTTCGTGGAAAAGGTCTCGACGCCTCCGTTTATATAAACGGTATTAAAATGGGAAATCTTGATCAACTTGATAATGTTTCAATACAATCTGTGAAAAATATGCGGTATATCCCCAATACTGAGGCGACAACCATGTACGGCACTAATAATATGGGCGGTATAATCGAAATTAAGTCGAAATAGCGACAATTTCTGGGTGATCCGTAATAATGCCACTCACACCTTTTTCTTTTAAAAACGCAATGCCACTCTGTGTATTTACCGTCCAAACAATAATATCCATCCGGATCCGATTGGCATAATTCATAAGATCATTGTTGAAGATATCTCCTCGGGGGTGCAGGTAATCGGCACGAGTAAAGGGAATAAAGGCAAATGCTTTTTTGCTGTTTATCAGAAATCCCGTTTTTATAGATCTATCGGTAATTTTTGTAACCATTAGGGCAAACGGGTTAAAGCTGGAAACAATTACATGATCCTGCAGTTTCAATCGTTTAACCATTTGAGAAACGCTAAAGGCCGTTGACCAATCCAGCCTCTTTCGTGTTTTAATTTCAATATTAAAAAAATATTTTAGGGGGAGCGTTGTTAAAACATCTTCAAGAAGAGAAAAGGATTCCCTTTCTCCCGGCCAATTCACAGCAGTATTAATGTTTTTTATTTCGGTCCAGTTTTTTTGAAAAATATATCCGAATCCATCTGTTTCTCTTTCTAAATCATAATTATGAGAACATACAATTTTTCTATCTTTTGTTTGAACCACATCCAACTCAATGGCTTTAAGGCCAGCATCCATTGCCGCTTTATATGCCGATAATGTGTTTTCCGGCGCATGGATTAAAAGCCCGCGGTGGCCGAACAAAATGAATTCGTTTTTATTTGTTTTTGAGTGATTGGGTTTTAATCCAAAAAAAAGAAACAAAACCAACCACAACAAAATTAAAACCAAAAGGTAGATAGGTCTATTCCCCAGGTACGAGTTTGAGATGTCTAAACTGTGACGCAGATCTGATAAAGTCCTCATCAAAATAAGTGGTACGGTATTCACCCTTGTTGTACATAGGTGCTTGATCTTTATAATGGGGACTGGTGGGAATTCCCGATTGCCCGGTTGGTAAAATAAATTGCGTATTATTTAAATTGTCAAAATCCACTATTCGACGCATAGAGGGACCAATGGTTTTATCATAATTGGACAATAAAATGTATTCCCCTTTATTTATGGTCCCCGCCGAACCGCCCGCAGGATAGGGGCCTACATTAAAACTAAATACTTTGTCCAAAATTTTTACTACACCGAGCGTATGATTGTGGGTTAAGGTATGAACAGCAGACCATTTCCATTCATCAGTGTTAGAGCCGATTGTTTTTTCAATATTTTCCACAGCGTCCGAAATTGATGCTTTAAGGATATCATCCATTGATTCCTTTTTATTTGTAGTAATATCGTCAAACCAATCTGATTTTCCATCTCTCAACAGTGCCAATAAACTTCTTACGGGAACCATGGGTTGATTTACGAAATTCTCTAAATAATCCTCTCCCAGTTGATTTAGTTCATCGCCATATAAATTTCTTAATAAACTATTCAATCCAAAATGATAAACCAATGCGGCGGCAGAGTTTTCACTTTCTATAAAATCCCAATTTGAAAGCAAACCAAAGGCTTTGGAAAGGTTTCCTGTTTCCGTTCCCGTTTTTGCTTTTAGAAAAAAGTCCGTAATCTCTTTCGCTATATGCGATTTTTGATCCATATGCATTTTTTTGACAAAATCTATATCTATACTATTTGAGGATTCAATTAATTCTTCAATTCGCTTAATCCTGCTTGGTGAAGCCCATTGGTTTGATATATAGTGCGAAAATGACTCATCTACCATCTTGTTGTTTGCAGTACCTATATATCCTTTTTCAGGATTGAACAAAAACGGCATTTCTTCGAAAGGAACAAATCCTTTCCAATCATAATCAGGATCATGGCCTGGCCGTGGCAAAAGGTTTTGCCCGTCTTTTCTTATGGGCACTCTTACTGCTGGGCGCCATCCAATATTTCCCCGTTTATCTGCATAAACAATGTTTTGTCCCGGCACTGAAAAGGATTTCACCGCTAAAGAAAAATCATCCCAATCTCGAATTTTGGCCATTTTAATCAATGTACTAATTTCTTCCGATTGATAGTGACCCACCCATGCCATTGATACAACTTTATCTGACCCCTTTAACAATGAATGAATATCACTAATAATTGGCCCGTGATGTGTGGACCGAACAATGATTGTAGTATCGCCCCTCGATTTAAGGGGTATTGTTTCTTTGCGATATGAAATTTCACGCCAATCATTTCCATGCTTATAATACTTTAAATTATCAGGATTCAGTGTTTCCACAAAAAAATCCATATCATCAATCATAACATTTGTAAACCCCCAAGCCACGTGTTCATTTTGGCCTATAATGGGAAGGGGCATCCCAGGTAGACAGACGCCACTTATATTCAATCGGCCGCCTTTTAGATGCATTTCATACCACCAGGATGGTTGCTTTGTGCCTAGATGGGGATCATTGGCTAAAATTGGTTTTCCAGATTTAGTCCGATCGCCGCTCACCACCCAACTGTTGGATCCCATAACAGATCCATCCATATTTAATAACAATCGAAGTTTTTTTTCTTCTTTGGAAATACGATCAAAGATTAATCCAAATTTTGCCTGCGGCGGTACAATTGTAATATCATCAGGATTGTTTGGAAAAAGACTTTTTACTTTTGTTTCGCCGTATTTTTCAACAAGTGCTCCCATTACAATTTCAACACGCCAGGATTGTTGAAGGTCATAGGCCATTAATCTGCCAAGAGCCACAACATCTTGGGGCGTCCATTTTATTGGGTCGCTACCAATTATTAAAAACTCTACGGGCCAATTGTCTTTTGATTGATCTATCCAGTCATTTATTCCATTACAATATGTTTGAATAAATTTAAGCGTTTTGTCATCTATATCAGAAATAAGTTTTTGCGCGACGTTTGGAATGCCGAATGTTCTTAGATATATATCACTCGATAAAAGGTCGTCGCCCAAAAAAGCAGATAATTCCCCGCGGCCTGTTGCCGCAGAAAGGGACATTTGGAACAACCGTTCCCGAGCCATAAGGTAGCCCGAACTGTAAAATAAATCTAATTCGTTTTGAGCAAATACATGGGGGGCGCCATAATTGTCGGTATATACATCCACGTCGCCAATAAGGCCCGGGAGTTCTATCTTCCCGTCATATTTTGGAAGTGATACTCTGAAAATAAATTGAAAAACAAGGGCTGATGCAAGGCATATCCCCATAATAGGAATAATAACATATTTGATAACTTTCTTCATAATTGTTGTTTTCGTCACAGTGTCTTTTCTACAATTTATGCATAAATATGATAGTACTAAAAAAACAAAAAACCCCCGTAAAGACGGGGGTTTTTTTATATACCATCCATTTTGTATTATATAGCAGTGTAGCATCTACAGTAAGGAGGGGTTCGAAAAAACCCATACAATATTAAGACTATTTTTAAGATTTGTAAATACGGTGTAGACCGTATTTTTCATATGGGGTATAGACCGTATTTTTTCGAATAATCCCGATCACTAAAACAATGATTTACCCTTAATTTTGACCTAATTTTGATGTGATATGCTTAGTTCATATAGAAAAAACACCGCCATTATTCTTTTTATCTTTCTTGCGAGCGCCGTTTCCACATTAGAAGGACAACGCTTGGATATTACCCATTATTCAAAATATTTCAGGTCTGGTTTTGATTCTACCTGGGTGAACACACAACCAAAGATAGAACGTGGTTGGCTAGCCCTAGATGAAAGTAAACACGAAGGATTCCCTTCTTTCCATCAACTTGAGTACCCCGAAAAAGAAAAACGTCATCTTTTTTCTTTTAAAAAGTCTCCTGATAAATCCTTTACGTTGTCAGTTCTCTTCGATTTTAAAAACATAGAATCCAATACTCCATACACATTGCACGTTAAAAGTATCAGTTATTATTGGCAGATATATTTAAATGGACAATTAATTGATAGCCACTGGAAAACAGATGGCGAAAAAAGTCTTCTCCCTTTTCGAGGGAAAAACAAAAGCATTCCAATCCCCGATATATTGCTAAAACATCATGATAACTTATTGACTTTTAGAGTCGCTGGAAGCCCCCATCATCGTTGGACGGGATTTTATTATAGCGGGCCTGTTTTCTTTGCGCCAACAGACCGCGATATTCTACCCAATAATGATTTTCTCATGGTCTCTATGTTGGGTGTGTTGTTATTGTTGGGGGTTTTTTGGTTAGTTTTTGCCACCATTGAAAAAAACAATAAAATATTGTTCGTTTTAACTGCTTGGTGCTTTTCATATGCCTTGTTTTTTCTCACCCGCATTGATCATTTATTGCCTTTTCGTCCATCGGCCTTTTTATTAATTCGAGCTGAATATATTGCTGTCTTTATCAGTTCTATGTTATTTCCCCTTTTTTTAGATGTTTATCAAAAAAGGCTCTCCCTGTTCACAAAAATATTCTCGCCTGTTTTTATTTCTTTTGCGCTTTTGACCTTCGTTGTTCCTCTTTCTTTTGTTTCTGATCTAAACTTTATTTGGCAACGGCTAATTCCATTATACCTTGGTTATGTTTTGTTTCGATCCATCCAGTATTTCCAAAGTCAACCAGCGCCAAAACTTACAAATTTTGTTACTTCAGGAACGGGGATTGTCCTTTTCGCCTTTCTAATCCATGGCGCTTTTGTAACGCGCGATGTCTTTTTTATTATTCAATCTCATTTAGATGAATTGTCTTCCCGGTATACCATGGTTTTTTCTACCATTACCCTTTCTGTTGTTTTAATAACCGAATTCATTCAAGGATATGTTAAAACTCGTGGTTGGGGCGATCAATTAGAAGAAGAAATTAACCTCCAAACAAAGGAGCTTCGAGAAGCCAAAGAGTATCTTGAATCCGTGTTTGAAAACTCAAAAGAGGGAATTGCCATCTTTAATAAGGGGATTAATCTTGTCCGATGTAACCAAGCATATTTGGACTTATTTGGATATACGTTTGAAGAGTATAAGGCGCTTACCACCAGTGATCTCTATGATAACGATGGGCTTGAAATGCTTTTGGATGCGCGGGAAAAAGCTTTTAATACCGGAATTTTCCGATTGATTGTTCCCATCTTTAGTAAGGCCGGTAAAATGCGACAGCTATCCTTGTCTGGAAGTAGAGTCAAATCAAAAACGGGTGAAGAAATTTATATTGTAAACGCTTTTGACATGACCGATAGGATCAACACCGAGAATCAACTACGAGAGACTCAAAAAACTCTCCTATCTTCAAATGAAGAGTTAGAGGCGATTTTCAAGGCGCTGCCCGATTTATACTTCAGGTTAGATAAGGATGGAAGGTATCTAAGTTTTCAGGGACAGAAAAACCTTATTTATAAATCAGAGAAAACTATCATCGGCGATAAGATTTCTGACCGACTTCCCTCCGATGTTGGTGATCTGGTGATGAATGCTATTTATAAGGTTATCGATGAACAAGTGCGCGTGACAATTGAATACAAACTTGAATTGCCGGAAGGTTTTAGGACCTTTGAAGCTGTTATTTTACCTTATCGTGAAAACGAAGTTATTTCGGGAATCCGAGATATTACTGAAAGGCGTGTTGCTGAAAAAAATCTGTATAAAAGCGAAGAACAATACCGAACACTTGTGGAGGGGACAGAAGACCTGATCTTTTCTATCAACACTGACGGCATTATAACTTTTGTCAACATTCAAGTATTAATTCATTACGAAAAAGAGCTAGAAGATTTCATCGGGGAAAAAATATCTGACGTTGTTAATGCGGTGGACTCTTTGGACTTAAGCGAAACAATCGCCGCTTTAAACCAAACTGGACAGATGAATAGAATTAAAACAAATGTAATCTTTCCAAAGTTTACCAGTTGGTTTGAGTTTACTCTTAATCCGCAAAGGGGAAAAAAGGGCGGTGAAATAAATTCTATTTTATGTATTGGTCATAATATTGATGAACAGCAATCTTACGAGAGCCACTTGGAGCGGCTTGTGGAACAGCTTAATGAACAACGCCACATTTTAAAGAAAACTTCTGTGCGTATTCTTAACGCCCAAGAGAACGAGCGAAGTCGAATCAGCCGCGAACTTCACGATGAGGTGGGCCAAACGCTTACCGCAATCGACCTAAACCTTCAATTGGTTCGACAGCGTTCAGAAAACAAGGAAGACGTCGGGCCTCTCATGGTTGAATGCCAACAAATGGTTCAAAACACTGCAAAAGAGATCCATCGTTTTTCCCGCGATCTTCATCCTGCCATTCTTGATGATATGGGTCTTTTCCCGGCCATTGCTTCATATATTAGATCGTTTGAAAAGCGGACAAAAATTTCTGTTAACTTTGATCCACCGGATAATTTTAAAGAAATTTCTGATATATCCCGAACCCTTGTTTACAGAATATTCCAAGAATCACTTACAAATGCTTCTAAGCATTCAAAGGCCGATATTGTTTCTGTTAAGCTTAATCGTCTTGATGGTGTAATACATATGATTGTTTCAGATAACGGCATTGGTTTCCCTGGGGACATAATAAATAATATGTCTAGCCGATTTGGCCTACAGGGTATAGATGAACGAGTACAGCTTGCCGGTGGAGTTTTTTCTATTTCTTCTTCGATAAGCGGGGGCGCTGAACTAAACATTGAAATTCCAAATACATTAGCCTAATTCCTTTCTTGCCAATTAACATCTCAAATAATTATGCCAAATAAAATTACAGTTTTTTTAGCTGACGACCACAACATTGTACGCGCTGGATTAAAAGTTCTGCTGGAATCAGACAAATCGATTTCCGTTATTGGTGAAACAGATAATGGCGTTGATGCCGTTCGTGATGTTCAAAAACTTCATCCCGACATTGCGCTTATGGACATTTCAATGCCAGGTGTTTCTGGAATTGATGCGGCCGCTGCCCTTAGAAAAAAGGGCACAGAGACTAAAATCATATTTCTTTCCATGTATGCTGAAGAGGAATATGTGGTTACCGCCATTAATGCCGGTGCTTCCGGATATCTAATTAAACAATCAGTTTCCCGCTCATTAATAGAAGCTATAAAACAGGTGCAAGCGGGGCGGGTTTATTTTAGCCCCGAAATCTCTGGGGCTGTATTAAATGCTGCAAACATACCCAATTACCGCAAACATAAAAAGAGAAGCGATAAAGAAATCACCAATCGAGAGCGAGAAATTTTAAAACTTTTGTCTGGGGGTAAGCCAAACAAAAAAATATCTGCTCTATTGTTTATTTCAGTTAAAACTGTTGAAAAACACCGTCAAAATATTATGCGGAAACTCGACATTCATGATGTGGCGAGTTTAACTCGTTATGCGATCGAAAAAAAAATTATTTAATACTAATAACGCTCTCTTATTCTTGGTTTGGGTAATATTTATGTAGATGATGCATCTGTGGCTCCATCTAATTCTTCAATTGTTTCTCATAATAGATGTAAAATCCTACCTCAAATTTGGATGAATTAGAATGATTTTAACCTTAGCTATTTCCGCCGTTGTTGTTGTGATAACTCTGTTTATTCTTGACTTAAGTCGAGAGCAGGTAACCACCAGCAACATTTCTACTTATTTACAACCTTTCGCCGCTGAAACGATTGTGAAACATGAGTTTTCCGCTCGTCCTGAATTGGTCTGGAATTCACTAACGCGTTTTTCAAACTATAACTTTTGGTTCCCGGGGATTTTACGGCTTTTGCCCGTTGTTGAAACAGATCGGTTTGTCCATCGCTATTCATTTGATAAGTTTAATTTTATTCCTGGCGCTTTCATCCGTCTCCGCCCCTTTAGTTTGTCACCTGCCTTTAAAGGTAGAATTGTGGCAATCGAGGACAATAAACAACTGACCATGGAATTGCGTTTCAATCCCATACACAAAGAGACGGTGGTTTTTAATCTTGACCCTACCCCGGGCGGTACATCGGTCACCTGTCATCGTACGAGCCGTGGTCTATTTTCCTGGATGACAATATGGGGGTTCTCGGGTAATAAATCAAAAATCCTTGACAACTTGGGTTATTTTATCCCAGAAGAAGTTATTGAAGAAATAGAGGATACCGCCACCGCGCAGGGTTCTGGTCCTCAATATAGTCGCGAGGCAATTATTGCTCGGGCTGTTCAAGCGGGTCTGGATGGCAACATGGATTTGGTAAACGCCATTCCAGACAAACCAACCCGCGGAATGGCGAAGGCGATGCTAGTTCAATCCAAACGCAAGGGCAATGTAATGCCGAATCATTTGATTGAAGCATTGTCTGAACAACCTACCGAAGGTAATGACGCAACCCCTGTAACTCCAGCTCAAACCGCTGGTGACAATGGACTTCCTACTTTTTCGAACCCTGACGAGTTAGTCGCTTTTGTTGTTAATAAAGCGTTAGATGGTGATAGTGATCCTATCAACGCCGTCATAGACAAACCAACCCGCGGTAAAGCTAAAGCGATGGTCGTTAAAATTAAACGTGGGTCTGTTGAGCGCCCGGCTATGCCAGAATTGTCCGCATCACCCGACGATCCTATAGCACCAGAAAGTGCGCCCTCTTCTTCAACAGATGAATCGGAAGAAGAATTAATTTCGCGATTGATAGAAGCCGGCCTGGGCGGAAATATGGATGAAATTAATTCCTTAGATAACCGGGTTTTACGCGGAAAGATTAAAGCTGCAATTGTAAAAGAAAAACGCGCGAAAGCATAAATAGTTATTACTTTTAAAAATAAAAAAGCCTGTTTATCAGATTAACAGGCTTTTTTTATTAACATCAAATCTACACACTTCGGTCGTCAGGTGCTGTGACGAATGTCACAGTTTATCCTGTATATAAATTGATAGAGTTCTTTTTCGCCTTTAATTGCAACTGTTCCTTCTAGGAATAAATTCATTTCGTTCACTTTATCAGAAAAAAGTCGAATCCCATTACCAAATATTATTGGGTGTGGTGTAAGATAAAGGTGGGTTAAGTATGGTGCAAAGCGCGTGTTTGTTTTTCCGCCGCCGGCAATAAAGCACTTTTTTGAATTCAGTTTCGCCAATATTTGGTCTGGGTCATCGTTACGATGGACAACTATAATATCCCGACCCTCTAATTCTTTTTGAAGACAGTTAAAGGTGTTGGAGCCCATGATTACAGGCCAACCTGATGTTTGTTCTTTAAACAGGTGTAGGTCTTTAGACCACGTAACTCTTTCGTGTGAATGGCGAGCAATATAACCGTCTTGTGTAACGGCGGCGATAAGAATTACATCCACTAGCTATCTTTAAATGTCCCTGCTGCAACGACAGTCAATTTATCTGGATCAACATATGTTCTGATCGCCTTGTTAGTTTGGTCCAAGGTAATCCGGCTTATTAGGTCCGGATATTGATCTAAATACTCAACGCTTCTATTCTTCTCGGCGTTAGACAAAATTTGTGCCATAAGCCCACCTGTTGAATCCATCCCTACTTGGTACGCTCCAGCAATTGTTGTCTTTTTCGCTTCCAGTTCATCTTGTGTAACACCATTTTTGTACCAATTTAATATTTGCTCTATGGTCGCTTTTCTTCCCGCATCTAATAAGTCTGGCGCAAAAGTTCCCCACGTACTCCAATAGCCGTCACCCCCAAAGCTTACCCCGGCTAAAGACGAGCCAATACCATAAGTCAAACCCTGTTGGTCTCTTACTGTTTGCATTAACCGTGCTGAAAAATTCCCACCCAAAATATAAACTGCCATCATTAATGGATAATAATCTTTATGGTCTCGATCAATACCAATAGCCTGGCCTAAATAAATATCCATACTTGTTTTTTCGGGAATGTGAATTTCTGTATTACTTTCTTTTGGGGCGTCGGCCTTCATGCCGGGTAAAACATGTGTGGTGTTTTTTGTTTTCCACCCATTTAAATACTTACCCAATAAATCATTAATCTGAACAGGTTTCACATCTCCAACGGCAGCAAAATTCAAACTACCTAAACCATAATAATTTTGATGGAATTTTTCTACTTCTTTAATGTTCGCTGACGAAACCTGCTCAATAGTTTCGTTCGTTGTTAGTTGATAATTTGGGTGGTTTTTCGGATACATGATTCTTAATAACCTAATCATGGCTTGTTGTTTTGTATCTTCTTTGGAACGTTCGAGGTTCCCAATCATTCTTGTTTTAAGGGTTGTCAATTCTTCTTCAGAAAATACTGGCGTGCGTAATTGTTCCACCAATAGTTGAATTACTATGTCAAGGTCATCTTTTAAACAATGGCCCGAAAATTGGGCGTGGTGTCTCGTGCTTGAAAAGGTTAATTCCGCACCAACGGATTCTAAAATATCACTAATCGCATATTTGTCTTTTTCAAGAGTCCCCTTGTCAATCATAGCTGCTGTCAGGGGTGCTATTTTCCTGTTTTTCCCTGGGCTGAATATTGACCCACCTAAAAAACTGCCGGCAAAAGTAATTACCTCCTTTACGCCAGTAGGCATAACAAAGGTTCTCAGACCATCCAGTTCTGTATTTGTTTTAACCTGTTTTTTAAAGAACCCCAAATTAAAGTTTCTCCTGCTTTTTGGGGACAAACCACCCGGTGGTTCTTTTGTCTTCCACTAAATATTTCTTTGCGACACACATTAAATCTTTCGTTGTCACTTTTTTTATACAATCCAAATATGTTGTATAAAACATCCAGTCACCAATCGCAATTGCCTCATTTAGTGCGCTGGCAACAGAGTATGAGCCATCCCTGCTGAACGCAACGCTAGCCCGAGTTTGTGCTTTTGCGCGGTTGAGCTCTTCTTCTGAAATTCCTTTTTCAGTAATTTTTTTATATTCAAGCAGAATAATGTCTTCCACTTTTTGGTGATCTGTGTCCGGCGTGAGAAATGCATATGTTATAAACATACCGTTATCTTTAAATGGGAAATCATACATAAACAAGGATGTTGCTAAGCCTTTATCTATAATACTTTTATAAAAGCGGCTCGTTTTTCCTTCAGAGAGAATTTTTCCCAACAGTTGAAAGGCGTAAGTGTCAATATGGAGACCCTCTGGCGATTTGTGTCCCACGCCGACAACACCTGTTTGTCCTACGCGCGAAACTACCGTTCTTCGTGGACCTTCCTGCTCCGGTTCTTCCGTATACATACCGGGGATGCTGTTTTCACTTGCGCCATGTTCACCAAAATATTTTTTTATTAGAGCAAGCGCTTCTTTTTTGTTAAAATCTCCAATCAATGTCGCCGTAGCGTTGTTGGGCCAATAGTAGGTATGGTAAAATTCCTGTAACCGTTCTGTAGATATATTTTCTATATCTGAACGCCATCCAATTGTTGAATGGTGGTAGGGGTGAGCCTGATAAGCGGCCGCCCAAATGTTTTTGTCTAAAACATCAAATGGACTGTTTTCTCCCCGTTCAAATTCATTCCTAACTACAGTCATTTCAGGCTGACGATCTTCATCTTTTAAAAAAGCAAAACGCATACGATCCGCTTCTATTGCAATCGCCCTCTCTAGGTGTTCGCTTGGAACAACTTCAAAATAATTGGTTCTGTCGTTCCATGTTGTGGCGTTAATCTGGGCCCCAATATTTTGGAGTTCCGTCCAAATTGCTGTACCCTTTTCTTTATTATAATTTCTAGATCCCTTGAACATTAAATGTTCAAGAAGGTGGGTGGAACCAGTATATCCAATCGCTTCGTTTCTAGATCCAACGTGGTACGTAACCATGAATGTTGCTACTGGCGCAGAATGGTCCTCTAACACTAAAACAGTAAGATTGTTTTTCTTTAAAGTATATTCTTCTATTCCGCCAGATGCTTTTATAAACTCGAATCCGTTAAATTGTGAATTATTTTTTGGGGACATATAAGTCTGTAATTGTGCCTTCAAAAACTTCGGCGGCCAATCCGAAGGTTTCTCCAAGCGTGGGGTGAGGATGAATGGTGAGGCCAATATCTTCTGCGTCTGCACCCATTTCGATTGCTAACATTCCTTCTGAAATCATATCACCAGCACCCGGCCCAACAATACCAACACCAAGAACTTGACTGGTTTCCGGGTCAAACAAAATTTTTGTTTTTCCTTGGTTCGCACCCATCGCGATGGCCTTTCCGCTGGCCGCCCATGGAAATTCGCCTTTTTTATAATTAATACCTTTTTCTTTGGCTTCTATTTCCGTAAGTCCGGCCCATGCGACTTCTGGGTCGGTAAAAACAACAGACGGAATAGCGCGGACATCGAACGCAGCCGGAAGGCCGGAAGCTACCTCTGCGGCAACCTTTCCTTCGTGGGTCGCTTTGTGTGCCAACATTGGGTTTCCGACTATATCGCCAATGGCAAAAATATTTTTAATTGTTGTCCTTTGGTAAACATCCACATTTATAAAACCCCGCTCGTCAACCTCAACGCCAGTGGATTCTATGTTAAGTAAATTAGTGTTCGGTTTTCTCCCAACAGAGACCAAAACCTTGTTGTAAATTTCTGTGCTTGTGCCTTTTTCGTTTTCAATAGTCACAGTTAAGGATTCGTCTTCATTTGGTAAAACGGATGTTACTTTGGAAGAAAGACGGATTGATTCAAACTGTTTTTTGAGTTTTCTTTGAAGAGGCTTTACGATGTCTTGGTCCGCCCCAGGAATCAAATTCGGCAAAAATTCAACCACGGAAACTTTGGCTCCAAGCGCAGCATAAACCTGTCCTAACTCAAGCCCAATAACGCCACCACCTATTACTAAAAGTCTTTCAGGTATATCTACCAGTTCCAGCGCTGTCCGAGAGGTAAGAACACTGGGGTGATCCGCTGGAACTCCAGGGATCGTTGCTGAAACGGAACCGGCGGCAACGATACACTTATCAAACGAAATTTTTATTTCTCCATCATCGTTGATTACATTCAATTCCGAATTAGAATTAAAAAGGGCTTTTCCTCGTACCCACTCCACTTTCCTTGCTGTCGCCATTTTTTCGATACCACTATTTAGTTGGGATACTATCTTGTCCTTATGGGCCCTTATGGCGTCCAGATTAATTTCCGGTTCACTGTAGGTTACGCCCATTTTGGATAAATGGGAGGCTTCATCCATGACCTTAGAAATATGAAGCAATACTTTGGAAGGGATACACCCTCGGTTTAAACAGACGCCACCCAAGGTGGGGTCTTTATCAATTAATATAACCTTTTTCCCAAGGTCGGCAGCTCTAAAGGCCGCAGCATATCCTCCTGGTCCTGCGCCAATTACCACTATTTCTGCGTGTTTTGATTCAACCATAAATTAATCTTTAAAAAAAGATAAATCTGAAAGGATGTTAGCAAATCGCGATGTAAACCCCGCAGCGGCAGCGCCGTCAATTACACGGTGGTCGTAGGACAAAGAGAAGGGCATAATAAATTTTGGTACAAACTCTCCTGATGGTTTATCATATACTTGTTTCCACGCGCTTTTGGAAACACCCAAAATGGCAACTTCTGGTGGATTTACAATGGGTGAGAACCCTGTGCCTCCAATTCCACCAAGGCTGGAAATTGTAAAGGTACCGCCATTCATCTCTTCTGGTTTTAGTTTTTTATCCCTCGCTCTAGAGCTTAAATCCATGAGGCTTTCAGATAGGTCAAAAACGGATTTCTTATCCACGTCCCTTACCACAGGCACCGTTAGTCCCGCCGGTGTATCCACCGCGATTCCTAGGTGATAATATTTTTTTAAAACCAGGTTTTGATCTGTATAATCCAAAGAGCTGTTGAATATCGGCATCTCTTTAAGAACGGCTGTCACTACTTTCATTAAAAAGGGTAAAAAGGTGACTTTTATTCCTTTTGTCGCACCTTCTTTTTTTAGTTTTTTCCTATAGCTATCCAAAGCTGTGATATCTGCTTCGTCAAATTGCGTTACGTGTGGTATGGCTTGCCATGCCTGCTGAAGGCGCTCACCCGTTATTCTTTTGATTTTTGTTAGTTTTTGGACCTCGATGTCACCCCATTGTGAAAAATCTACCTCTTTTTTTAACTTTGGTGTGATTCCTGAAGACATGGCCATTTGAAGTTTAATATATCCATTGAGATCGTCTTTAGTAATTCGCCCTTTTTGGCCAGAACCTTTAATGGTTTGGAGATTAATTCCTAACTCCCGCGCCAATCTTCTGACCCCAGGAGAGGCAAACGTCCCGCCTGAAGAACTGGCGTTGGTGAATGAAACCGCTTCTTGGGGTGTGGTCGGGGAAGGTTCTACTAACTCTGGGTCGGGTTCAACTTGTGGTGGTGGTGTTTTCTCTAAATCAATAACCCCTTCTGTAGTTTCGACTTTCATTAGAAGGTGTCCGGGCTTCAACTCGTCGCCGGTGGATACTAGAATTTCTGAAATGACGCCTTTTACCTCTGCTGGAATTTCCATTGATGCTTTGTCCGACTCTAAGACAAGGATCGTCTGTTCTGTTGTTACTATATCACCAACAGAAACAGAGACTTCGCTTACTTCTGCTCCGTCTATTCCTTCTCCGAGGTCGGGTAGTATAATTTCTTTAATCATTTTTATTCCTACACTGTAATTGGGCTGGGTTTGTCTGGATCTATTTTATACTTTTTCATCGCATTTAAAGCTTCTTCTTTTTTCAAAGTTCCATTGTTAACTAGTGCGTGAAGCGCCGTTATAACTATATAATAACGGTCAACCTCAAAAAACCGGCGCAAGTTCTCTCGTGTATCGCTCCGCCCAAAACCATCTGTACCTAAAGTATAATATGCGCCCTGAACGTATGGTCCAATTTGTTCGGCCACCATTTTTATATAGTCAGATACAGCTACAGTCGGGATGTCGTTATCTTTAAAAGATTTTACCAGGTGGGACATTTTTTGTTTTTTCGCTGGGTTTAGTGTATTCCAACGGTCTGCCTCCTCCGCTTCTTTTCGTAATTCGCTAAAGCTTGTAACATTCCAGAGTTCAGATGAAATATCCCAATCTTTTTCTAATAATTCTGCCGCTGCAATTGCTTCACCCATAAGAGGTCCGCTTCCCAACAATCGAAGGATTGGTTTCTTTGGGGAGTTAAATTTATACAGTCCTTTGATAATGTCATTTTCTATACCTTCGGGCATTGGTGGGTGAATATAGTTTTCATTTTCAACCGTCAGGTAATAAACGACATCTTTGTCCTCCTGACACATTTCTTTTATTCCACGATGAACCACCGTTGCAATTTCGTATGCGTAAGCTAGATCATATGCTTTAATGTTTGGTGTAGCGGCCGCAGCCAAATGGCTATGTCCGTCTTGATGTTGAAGCCCTTCTCCGTTTAATGTTGTCCGTCCTGCTGTCCCGCCCAACAAAAATCCGCGAGTACGCATGTCGCCGGCTGCCCAAATAAAATCCCAAACACGTTGAAAACCAAACATCGAATAATAAATATAAAAAGGAATCATTTTAACACCGTGATTGCTATAGCTTGTTCCTGCTGCGATAAAAGAGGAAACGGCACCCGCTTCATTTATTCCCTCCTCAAGAATCTGGCCGTTCTTGGCTTCTTTGTAATATAAAAATTGGTCTGAGTCTACCGGGTCATACAGTTGTCCCTTGTGAGCATATATCCCCAATTGGCGAAACAAGGGTTCCATTCCAAAGGTGCGCCCTTCGTCGGGAATAATCGGCACAATGTGGTTTCCGATAGTTTTGTCCTTAGAAAGAATTGTTAACATGCGAACAAATGCCATCGTCGTGGAAATTTCTCGCTCCCCGGTTCCTTCTATTAGTTCTTTAAAAACCGATATATCTGGAATGGGTAGTGGGGCTGATTTATCCGTTCGGATAGGGAGGGGGCCGCCGAGAAAATCCCGGCGCTCTTTTAAATATTTATATTCAACGCTATTTTTTTTAAACCGATAAAAAGGAGCCTTCATCGCTTCTTCGTTGGACATGGGTATATTAAAACGGTCTCTAAAAAGAAGGAGTTCTTCTTCGTTGAGCTTTTTCTGATTGTGGGTGATATTTCGGCCTTCTCCTGCTTCGCCCAAGCCATACCCTTTAATTGTTCGGGCCAAAATAACTGTTGGTTTTCCCTTAAAATCCACCGCTTCTTTGTATGCAGAATAAACCTTTAGTGAGTCGTGGCCACCCAGTTTCATTTTTTCTAGCTCTTCGTCTGAAAGGTGTTCTACTTTTTTTAGTAGGTCTGGGTATTTCCCAAAAAAATGTTTTCGGAAATAAGCTCCACCCTCTACCACATACTTCAATAGGTCGCCATCAACAATTTCATCCAGACGTTTTAATAATAACCCGTTGTGATCATTTTCTAATAATTTATCCCAATCGGCGCCCCAAATTACTTTAATAACGTTCCATCCGGCACCACGAAAAGCACCTTCAAGTTCTTGAATCACCTTCGAATTTCCGCGAACAGGACCATCTAACCTTTGTAGGTTACAGTTAATTACAAAAACAAGATTGTCCAGGTTTTCTCTGGAGGCCAACGTAAGGGCGCCAAGAGATTCGGGTTCATCCATTTCTCCGTCCCCAAGGTACGCAAAAATTTTTCGATCTGTTTCTTCTATAAAACCCCGGTCTATCATATAGCGCATAAAGCGCGCCTGGTAAATTGCCATTATAGGCCCTAAGCCCATTGATACAGTAGCAAACTGCCAAAAATCAGGCATAAGATAAGGGTGCGGATAAGAGGACAGTCCTCCCTCTTTTGATAATTCCCGTCTAAAATTGTAAAGCTTTTTGCTGTCAAGCCTTCCTTCCAAATAAGCCCGAGAGTACATACCTGGAGAGGCGTGGCCTTGAAAGTAAACAAGGTCTTGACCGTTGGGGTGTTCCGCCCCCTTAAAAAAATGATTAAAAGCAACCTCATACAGTGTGGCGGCAGATGCAAATGTAGAAATATGTCCCCCGATTCCGGGTGTTTCTTTGTTGGCAGCTGTTACCATCGCCATAGCATTCCACCGAACAATTGATTTTATTTTGCGCTCTATATCGCGATTGCCTGGATATTCCGGCTGTTGGCCGGGTAAAATTGTATTTACGAACGGTGTGCTTGTATTAAAGGGTAGTCGGGCGCCTTTTGATTGGGCAAAATCAATGAGTGTTTCTAAAAGAAACCGGGTGCGCTCGTACCCGTGTTCTTCTAGCGCATCTTCAATGGATTCTATCCACTCTTTAGTCTCGAGCGAATCTATGTCTTTATAATTTTCCGCCATTTTTCGAATTATCTATTAAGGAGAGGCGGGGAAATTACACTTTTTTTATAAAAACCGGATTGAATTTGTCGCCAACCTTTCTTAGGTTTGTTTTAATTTTTAGTGAATCTCTTTTTTATTACACCACAACCAATTCTTGCGCCCGCGGCTCCGGTGGGTTGGGATGCCATGTCGTCCATCCCAACGTGTACCACTATCGCCTTTCCTATAATATCTGTTTCCGGAGAACCTCCAATTGACCAGCGACCAGATTTATCTGTTATGGATATTTTCCCTTTTCCTCTGTCGTCAATTTTAATATTGCCAATATCTCCACTGTGAAAGGGCGCTACACCCCATTTTCCGTGGTTCTCTTCTGTTGGGTTCCAGTGGCCACCCGAGGATTTCCCATCATCTGAGCTACAGTCCCCTATGGTGTGTATATGAACAGCAACCGGTCCTGCACCAACGCCAAAAATGTTAGCTTCAACGCTAACAATTCCTTTTCTTTCTGTAAATACCACTTCTCCTGTAACGCTGCTCCCGCTTCTGGGGAGAATGTTTGCTGTCGCAGTTTTATCGTTAGGGCTAGAACAGGCTATCAGGGCAATAAAGGTCAGGGTTATATAAATGTTTTTCATTTTATCTAAAATTTTCTAGTTCTTTAATTAGTTGTGGGACGTTATTGATTTTATCTCCCAATCCTATTGCTTGAATTTTCATGCCAACATAGCTCCAAACGATTGAAATTGGTGCTATTTTTTCTGATACTCTGTTTGTCCCAAAAAAAAGATGTTTTTCAAATTTATCAGGACCAACTGTGGTTACGGTTTCTTTGTTGTTGTTCGAATAAATTTGTGTAATATCAGGAAAGGTTGGCCCGTCTTTATGGGGTGTGTTTTTCCTGAGGAAATTTTTTCCAGATCGATTAATGTGGTCTGAAATTATGATAAATTTATTAGACACAAAAACCCTGTCTATGATTAATATTTCTTTGGTCTTTATTTCTTTCTTTAGGCTGATGAATGTTTTCGGGGAAACACACGTTTTGTGAAATTTTTCTGGCCAAAAAAACTTTATACCATACTTTATGTTTTGTCCGTGGCCTAAGTGGACTTTTTGGGACGTTAGATTTAACTGTGTAGCCACTTCTTTGCCGCATAAATAAATAGAGGGAATCATTCTTCCCTTGGGCCCAAAAGCGCCGTTCCAACTCTCACTATTGTGCTTCCTTCTTCAACTGCAATTTCAAAATCTCCACTCATACCCATAGACAAGTCAACCAGACTTTTTTGTTTCATTGAGTCCCGTAGTTCTCGCAACAAAGCAAAACATGCTCTCTTTTTTTCTTTATCTTTTGTTTTAGGCCCAACAGTCATAAGACCTTTTACTATTAAATTTCTTTTTTCAATACAAGAAAGCATTTCTTCTAACTGTTCCGGTTGAAACCCATGTTTCTGAGTTTCTCCAGATGTGTTTACTTCTAAAAGAATTGGAACGTTTCTTTCCAACAGCGCGGCTCTTTTATTTATCTTGGAGGCCAACCTAACCGAGTCTACCGAGTCTATCACATCAAAAAGGTCTAAACATTTGTTTACTTTGTTTGACTGAAGGTTTCCAATAAACCTTTTTTCTAAACCCGGGATTAATTCAAGTGCTTTAAATTTTTGAGTGGCTTCTTGAATTTTATTTTCTCCAATGCTTGTTATTCCGGCTTTAAAACATTTTTCAATTGTAGAAAAAGGGTGTGTTTTTGTTACCGCTACAAAACGAACGGGATGATTAAAACCGCTCCGTTTTTGTGCTTGGTCAATTCTAAGTCTAATGTTATCTAACTTGTTGTTAAGACTCATGCCTCCCCGGTGTCGGAGTCGGTGTCATCAATCGACATTTGGTTGTCATCAGGTTCTTCGTCTCCCGTTGCAGCCTCTTCACTGATAACACGGGTAATAGATGAAATACTCGCGCCATCGTCTAACTTAACAAGCTTCACACCTTGAGTTACACGACCGATTGTTCGAATAGCCCCAACCGGTTGTCTCATTAAAACACCAGAGTCTGTAATAATAATAAGGTCGTCTGAATCAACAACTTCCATTATGTTAACCATTTTTCCGGTTTTGTCAGTACAGCGCATGGTCATAACGCCTTTTCCGCCCCTAGTTTGAGTGCGGTACTGGATTACATCTGTACGTTTGCCCATACCTTTTTCTGTGGCAACAAGGATTGTTCCTTCACGACGCACCACAAGCATCCCGACCACGTGATCTTCTTTGGTGCTTAGTTTTATGCCTTTTACCCCCATGGTTTTTCGTCCGCTTGGTCGAATATTGTTTTCAGAAAAACGAATCGATTTACCCTCGTAAGTTCCAAGAAGAATATCGTGTTCGCCGTTTGTGATTCTTGCTTCAATAAGTTTGTCCCCTTCGCGAATATCAATGGCATAAATACCGCCTTTTCGAGGCTTTCCGTAGGCAGATAAAACGGTTTTTTTAACAATGCCTTTTTGTGTTGCCATTACAACATAGTGATCGTCATCAAAGTCCTTTACACTTACAAAAGCTTCTACTTTTTCTCCCGGTTCACATTCAATTAAGTTCACCACAGCGCGCCCCCTGGTTGCCCGTCCACCCTGAGGGATGTCGTAAACTTTTAACCAGTGACATTTGCCTTTATCTGTGAAAAAAAGCATATAGTTGTGTGTGTTGGCAATAAAAAGATGTTGAACAAAATCTTCATCTTTACTCATAGCGCCTTGAACACCCCGACCTCCCCTGCGTTGAGTCCTATATGTGTTTAAGGCTGTTCTTTTTATATACCCTTGATGGGTAATCGTCAAAACAACTTCTTCTTCCGCAATCATATCTTCCATAGAAAAATCGGTAGATACGGGTATAATCTCTGTTTTTCGTTCATCTCCATATTGATCCCGAACATTAATTAATTCAGATTTAATAATTTCCATCCGCTTGTTTTTGTTTTCAAGGATTCCTTTTAGGTTGGAAATAATTTTAATCATTTCTTTGTATTCAGCCACAACTTTACCAACCTCAAGACCTGTGAGCCTTTGGAGTCTCATGTCTAAAATTGCTTGAGATTGAATTTCAGATAAATTGAAACCATTCATAAGACCTTCTTTGGCTTGAAGTGGGTCTTTGCTTCCCCGGATAATCACGATTACCTCATCAATATTATCAAGGGCAATTTTTAACCCTTCAAGAATGTGGGCTCTTGCCTCTGCTTCTTTTAGTTCAAACTCGGTTCGTCGAACAACTACACTGTGGCGGAAATCCACAAAATGATTCAAAATTTCTTTAATTGGCATTATTTTGGGAACACCGTTTACTAAAGCGAGGAGGATAATACCAAAAGTGTCTTGTAGTTGTGTGTGTTTGTATAACAGGTTTAATACAACCTCTGGAACGGCGTCTCTTTTCGTCTCTATCACAACACGTATACCGTCTTTATCTGACTCATCCCTAAGGTCTGATATTCCTACAATTTTTTTATCACGAACCAAGTCAGCAATCTTTTCAACCAAGTTGGCTTTATTGGTTTGGTAGGTAACCTCTGTAATTACAATACTGTTTTTTCCGTTTTTGTTTGTTTCAATATGCGCGCGGGCTCGCATTTTTATTTTTCCCCGACCCGTTTCATAGGCTTGCTTTAAACCGTCAATTCCCATAATTAGCCCCGCAGTTGGGAAGTCTGGGCCTTTTATGTGTTCCATTAATTCGTCAGTGGTTATGTCCTTTTTGTTTATTAATGCAACCAAGCCGTTTATGACTTCTATAAGATTGTGGGGTGGGATTTTTGTAGCCATCCCCACAGCAATGCCCTCAGAGCCATTCACCAATAACGTTGGTACCGCCGATGGTAACACGGTGGGCTCTTTAAGTGTTTCATCAAAATTAAGAGCCCAGTCTACTGTGTCTTTTTCTAAGTCTTTCAACATTTCGCTAGTAAGTTTTGTCATGCGCGATTCAGTGTAACGCATGGCCGCCGCATTGTCCCCATCAATGGAACCAAAGTTTCCTTGGCCGTCTACCAACTCATAACGCATTGAAAAACTTTGAGCCATTCTCACCAGGGCGTCGTAAACAGAACTATCACCGTGAGGATGGTATTTACCCAAGACATCACCCACAATACGGGCTGATTTCTTATATGGCCGGTTCCAACTTGATCCCAGTTCGCTCATACCAAAGAGGATCCTGCGATGAACAGGTTTCAACCCATCCCGAACGTCTGGTAATGCCCGAGATACAATAACGGACATTGAATAATTAAGGTAGCTTTCCCGCATTTCATCTACAATGTCGCGGGGAAGTGTGTTGTCTCTGTTAAAATCAACCATAAGTAATTCCTAAGTTTTTAAACGTCAAGATTGACGACAAATTTTGCGTTTTTTTCAATGAATGTTCGGCGCGCTTCCACGTCATGTCCCATAAGGTTTTGAAATGTTTCCGCTGCTTCTCCAGCGCTTTCAACTGTAACCTGTAAAAGTGTTCGACGTTCTGGATCCATGGTTGTTTCCCAAAGTTGTCCGGGGTTCATTTCTCCCAACCCTTTATACCTTTGGATTCCCACTTTTGTGTTTTTATTGTCCTTCTTCATTCGTTCAACTGTTCTATCTCTTTCGTTATCATCATACGCGTAGGCTTCTTTTTTTCCCTGGGATAGTCGATATAAGGGTGGTAGCGCAAGATAAAGAAACCCGCCATCGATAACTTCTTTCATTTTCCTATAAAAGAAAGTTAGAAGAAGTGTCCTAATGTGAGATCCGTCAACATCCGCATCGGTCATAATAATAATTTTATGATAACGAAGCTTATCAACATCAAAATCACCTACGGATCTTTCTCCATTTTCATCTTCAGACCCACCGAAACCTGCTCCTAGCGCAGTAATCATAGATTGAACTTCGTTGTTAGAAAGAAGTTTATCAATTCGAGCTTTTTCTGAATTAATTACTTTACCGCGAAGCGGTAAAATTGCCTGCGTTCTTCTGTCTCTTCCTTGTTTCGCCGATCCGCCCGCGGAGTCACCCTCCACCAAATATAGTTCGCAAAAAACAGGGTCTCGATTAGAACAATCGGCTAGTTTTCCGGGTAGGGACGAACCACCAAGGGCGCTTTTGCGACGAATGAGTTCACGGGCTTTTCTTGCGGCGCTTCTGCTTCTTGCCGCTAAAAGGGCTTTTTCAATAATTCTTCTACCGATTGATGGATTTTGTTCAAGAAAATCCAAGATGCCCTCATAAACAACTGTGTCCACAATTCCTTTTACGTCACCATTCCCTAGTTTTGTTTTTGTTTGGCCTTCAAATTGCGGTTCCGCTACCTTAATGCTTAAAATAGCCGTTAAACCCTCTCTAAAATCTTCTCCAGATAGTGAGATTTTTTCACTTTTCTTTGCCTTAATTAGGTTGTTTTTTATTGCGTAATTATTCATTGCCCTTGTGAGCGCGGACCTAAAACCAGAAAGGTGTGTTCCTCCTTCAATGGTGTTAATATTATTCACAAAAGTTAAAATGTTGTCGTTATAAGTGTTTCCATATCGCAAAGCAACAGCCACAGGAACTTCGCCATCTTCTTTGTTAACTGTTATAATTTTATTGTGGAGAGGGTGGTTGTTTTCATCTAAATATTTAACAAAATCACTGAGGCCCCCTCGAAAATTAAAGGAATCCGATTCTCCGTTTTCCACCCGCTGGTCTCGCAAAACAATTTCCAGCCCACTATTTAGGTATGCTAGTTCCCGAAGCCGTTCTGCAATAATATTATACTCGAAATCTATTGTGTTAAAAATGGTGCTGTCGGGATAAAAACAGACTTTTGTGCCGGTCTTTTTGGCGGACCCCGTAACTTTGAGTTTATTTTGAGGGTCCCCAATTTTATAGTCTTGTCTATGAATTTTCCCATCCCGCTTGACCTCTACCCACAACCACTCCGAAAGTGCATTAACAACAGAAACACCAACCCCATGAAGACCGCCCGAAACTTTGTACGATCCTTTGTCGAATTTTCCTCCGGCATGGAGAATTGTCATAACAACCTCTACGGCGGGTTTGTTTTCTTCTTTGTGGATATCTACTGGAATTCCGCGACCGTTATCTTCAACGGTAACAGACCCGTCGGAGTTGAAAGTAACAATTACTTTTGTACAATACCCTGCCAAAGCTTCGTCAATTGAGTTGTCTACAACTTCGTAAACAAGGTGGTGAAGGCCGCGCTTACCAACGTCACCGATATACATGGCTGGGCGTTTTCTTACCGCCTCAAGGCCTTCTAATACTTTAATGTTCTCTGCGTTGTAGTTTGTTTTATTTTGTGCTTCGCTCATATAAATTTAATTTCCCTTATTGTATTTTCACCGAGTTTGTGATTCAGTTTTTCAATTATTTCTTGTTTTTTAAAAAGCAATTCTTGGCGCCACGAAGGGTTGTTTGTTTTTATTGTAAGGATCCCGTGTTCTACTTTTTCCGCAATTGTGTTTTCCGCAATTGTGTTTCCTACGGTTTCATTCCAAATGAGAAGGGCTTTGTTTTGGTTTACTCCTTTTTCTATTCCTTCTTTTTTTAAAAACCGGTTTAAAATGCTTTTTAATTGCTGCACGGTCGCTCTAAATAAAAACCGCAGTTGTTCGGATCTTCAAGGTTAATGCCGTGGTTTTTTATATCAACCAAATCTGTGTTTGTAATTATTGTTTGTGTGTTTTTGTTAAGTAGCGCCAAAACGGCGTCGCTTCTTTCAAAATCCAGCTTTGCGAACAGGTCGTCCAAAAGAAGGGTTGGTTTTTTCTTTTTTTCTTCACATATAAACATATATTCTGCAAGTTTAATTAAAATTAAGGCTATTTTATGCTCACCTTGAGACCCAAAACTTCTGAGGTTTTTCCCGTTAAACAGAAAAGTGGAACCGTCTTTGTGAGGCCCCACAGATGTACGCCCGACAATTTTATCTTTTCTCCGCGCCTTTTTAAGTTCTATTAAAAACAAAGCTTTGTTTTTTTTCTTTTCTTCTGTCTCTAATAAAACATCAACACTTTCTTTGTTGTATAGTTTAGATATTTTTTTTAAACACTCTTTAAATTTTTCGTCCATCGTTTCTTTTTCTTTCCAAACACCCGCGCCGTGCTCAGCCAGTTTTTCGTCCCAAACATCAAGGCTTGAGTCTTCTGTTTTATTTTTTAATAAAGCGTTTCTCTGTTTTAAGATTTTTGTATAACTGGATAAGTTCTGAAAAAAACTTATCGATACCACAGAATAAAGTCTATTAAAATATTTTCGGCGGTCACCGTTGGCCCCTTTTGTTGTGTTTTGCTCTTCCGGTGAAAGAAGCACAACCGGGTTTTTTCCTACAAGCTCTACTGTTTTTACTTCCCTGTTGTTAATTTTAATTTTTTTTCGTTTATCTTTTGATTGGCTAAAGCTGATTTTATCTTTTTTGTTTTTGGTTGAAAAAACCCCTTCTACTCGAAAGATTTCTTTATCGTATTTTATTGTGTCTACAGTTCTGTTTGTTTTAAAACTTTTTCCAATCGAAAGCAGGTAAACAGCCTCTAGAACCGAGGTTTTTCCTGCTCCGTTTTCTCCCCATATTACATTAATGCCCGACTTAAACCTCATGTCTGTTTTGTTGTGGTTTCTAAATGAAACCATTTGAATTCTGTCGACCGGCATCACGGTTTCAAACTTTCTTTTCTATAATACCATTTTTCGGCATGTCTTTTTGTCTTTATTTCAAAACCTAATCGTTTAAACGGATTGGCATAAGAAGCATGGTTAGGTTTGAGTTTTCACCTTGCGTACCAGGATAAAAAAGGGCAGCGCTAATTGATGTTTTAAGTTTAATTATAACCGTTTCATTGTCAATATGAGATAAAATGTCTTTTAAATATGATGCGTTATACCCTATAACCAAGTCGTCCCCACTAAACTCTCCATATATTTTTTCTTGCGCTTTAGATGCTTTTTCTGGATCCTCTGTTGTTAATTCAATTTTATTTTTTGTTAATCTTAAAGCTATTTGGTGGGTTGATTTATTCGAAAATATTGAAACTCGTCGCGCGGCCGATAATAAAACGTTTTGATTTACAGAAAGCTCTCTGTCGTTGTCTTTGGGTATAACGCTTTCAAAGTCAGGAAACCTCTCGTCTATAATTCTAGTAAAATAAGTGTCTTCTCCAATTGCTGCTGTCATGTGGTTATCACCCATCCACATTTGAATTGATTCCCCCTCCCCCAACACGCCCGATAACATACTTAAAAATTTTCGCGGCACAATTACGTCACCAGAGAATTCGTCTGCTGAATAATCACTACGAGTGTATCGCACCAATCTATGGCCATCTGTAGCTACCGCTGTTAGTTCTTTTTTCCCAAAGCGAAAAAGAACCCCCGTTAATGCTGGTTTTAGTTCATCTCGGCTTACAGCAAAAGCTGTTTTTGAAATCATATCTTTTAGGGCATCTACAGACACACCTGTCGACTTACGGTTGTCAACCTCTGGAATAGCGGGAAACTCTTCTGAAGGTTTTCCCATTATATTATAAGACCCAACCTCAGTTATTATTTCTATTTTATTATTTTCATCTGCACTCAGAGTTATTCTTGCGTCTTCTGGAAGTTCGTTTGTTATATCTTGTAAAGTTTGAAGTGGGATTGCGATACTTCCCGGTTTTTCAATACTTGTTGGAAGGTTAACAATAATAGTTATTTCAAGATCTGTTGTTCTTAATACAGTGTTGTTTTCTTGAACGTCAAACAAAACGCTACTTAAAATGGGTAATGTAGATCTCGTTGGAGTTGCTTTAGATAGTTTTTGTAAAGCAGATTGAAGTTCTGTTTTCGAAGTAGAGAGTTTCATGTTTTTTTCCTGAAAATTAATACTGACTAAATCAATAAAATGTGTGTCAAAAAAATCTAATGACATTACCAAAAATGTCGTGTTTTAACAAGCGAATTTCCGTCAGAAGAAAGTGTCTTTTAAAATAAAAAATTTTTATTACTATAGAGAATATTTATAATAGTGTGGATAAGGTATATATAATTAGAAAGAAGAAGAAGAAAGGTGAAAAATAAAAGCACTTTTCAATAAAGACTTAATCCAAAACTTCATGTGGATAATAAAAAAAACATTGTGGAAAAACTAAAAGATTTCAACAAAAAACAAATTTCATCTAATTATTTTAATCACATATTTTTGAATGTGGAAAAAAACTGTGGAAACTGTGGAAAGATGTTCAGTTAAGAATGTTTATAAAGAGTTTTTTTCGAGATTCTTTAACCCAACTAGAAAACCAATCCCCCTGTTTTTTGTTTAAAGCAAGCACCTCTATTTTGTTCCAGTGTTTTTGAATGTCGGGTTCACCACCCGCTTTAACAGCTTCCACCCACAATAAATGGTAACCAAATTCAGAGCGAACAGGACCAGCGCACTCGTTTTGGTTTATCCGGTCGAGAACCATTCCAATCTCAGGAACGGGGTATGTTCCCGGGTCAATCCAACCAAGAGCACCACCGTTTTCTTTGGTTTGATCGTCCATAGAGCGAGATTTAATTGTTGAAATAAAAGCGGAAAGTGTCTCTGAAGAATCTTTTAAGGAAACCGCAATATTATAAGCAGCTGTTTCATCGTTGTCTGTTAATGGCGGACTCATTAAAATATGGCGAACCTTTATTTTATCACCGCGAATTTCCTGTGTTTCTATAATGTGATACCCAAATTCTGTTTTAATAGGCATACTTATTTCTCCGGGATTAAGCGTAAAAGCGACAGACTCAAACTCAGTGACAAGGTTTCCGCGACGAACAAAACCCAACGAACCACCACTGTTTTTTGATCCAGGATCTTGAGAATATTCTGAAGCGAGCTTTTCAAAAGTAGATGTTTTATCTAAAATGTTTTGGCGAAGCTCTTTTAAGAGGTTTGTTGTTTTGTTTATTTGTGTTTTGTTTGGTTCTACCTTAATAAGAAGGTGGCGCAACTTAACTGTTGTGGGGAAAAAAGGAAGACTGTCTTTGTATGTTTCAAAAAAAGAACGCACGTCTTTTTTGTTTACGGATATTTTACCAATTAGCTCTCGTTGATATTTTTGAGTAATCATCATATCTTTTATATCATACCAATATTCACGACGGAAGGTACGCAAAGGCTGTCCCAAAGCTTTTTCTGCCGCTTCTTCGCTCCCAGCTTGGGCAACAATGTTGTTGACCTGTTCCTCAAGAGAGCGATCAACCTCTTTATCTTGAACTTCTATAGAATCTAACTCAGCCATTACCAAAACAACCTTGCGGTTTATAGTTGTTTCTGTTATTTCTGCTTTTAGTTTTTGAATTTTATCTAAATCTGTTTGGGGATTGAGACGTCGTTGCATAATAACCATAGACAGGGCTTGGTTTATATCGCTTTTCAAGATAGTTTTGTTTCCAACCATAACAGCGAGGCCATCAATAGCTTGTAGGTGTTTTTTTTCTTTTATAGACAGGGGTTCGTCATTGGAGGTATTTACCTCGCCCAGCTGTGGAACTACAAACGAAAGACTAAATATAAAAAGAAATATGCGCTTAAATTTTTTCATGAAAACCTTTTTATTGGACAGAAAAACAAAAGAAACCGTTGGTTTTTAAGGTTGGTTTATACTCCAAAAACACACCAAGGTTTCGGCGAAATTTCAAAGGATACCCAATGAATTGTTTTTAACCAAAAACACAACTCATTAAATTACGAAGACAATACCCGTGAAAACAATTCTTGGAATTGCATCGCAAGAGAAAAAGATTCACCGGTTGAGCTGGTTTCAATAGAAACAACAAGCGAACCAGATTTTAAGGGTTCAATTTTAAAAACATAGAAAGACTCGTTTAACACCCTTTGAAGCGAAACAAAAAAAGCCAGCGGATCTTTTTCGTTGGGCACAGCATCAAGAACAAAAGAGGTAAACGAAGGGCCAAGGTTACACTTTGAAATGGGATACGGAAAAAGAGAACACTGAATTTGTGTGATTTTAAAAAGCGTTTCTGTTTCTTTTGGAATAGGACCAAATCGGTCGCGGAGCTCAGAGCGAATTTTTTCTAACCCAAAGACAGTTGTTTCGCTGGACAGCTTTTGGTAGAAATACAAACGATCTTGAACTAAAGGCATAAAATCTTTTTCAATTTGCGCAGAGCCCCCGAAAACAATCTTTGCTTTCTCTTTTTTACTATCATCCTCAACGCCCTTCTTTTTTTGAATTTCCTGAGTTAAGATTTTGTTATATAACTCAAAACCCACTTTTGATATTTGTCCGCTTTGTTCATACCCAAACAAATTTCCAGCGCCCCTTATTTCCAAGTCTTTCATTGCAATATTATACCCTGACCCAAGGGCAGAGTGGTGTTCAATCGCTTTTAACCGCTGATAAGCATCAGGAAGAAGTTTTGTTTCTTTTGGAATACATAAAAAACAAAAAGCCTGAATCTCACCTCGACCAACACGTCCTCGGATTTGATATAACTGGGCAAGGCCAAACATCTGCGCATTGTTAATAATAATTGTATTTGCGTTGGGAACGTCCAATCCTGATTCAATTATAGTTGTACACAAAAGGATATCAATCTTTCCATTAAAAAAACTGAGAATGGTTTTTTCCAAATCTCGGCTCGGCATTTGACCGTGCCCAATTGCAACCGACGCATTTGGAAAAAAGGACTGTATTTTTTCAAGATAAAAAGGCAAACCACTAACGTCGTTGTGTAAAAAATAAACCTGTCCGTTGCGGTTTATTTCTTTTTTTATTGAGTCTATCACAAAAGGCCATTCGAACTGTTTTACATAAGTCTGTATTGGGAGTCTTTCGCGGGGCGGTGTTTCAATTTTTGAAGTATCTCTAATTCCAACTAAAGACTGTTGAAGTGTCCTGGGTATTGGGGTTGCTGTAAGAGTAAGGATGTCAACGCGGTTTTTAAACCGGCGAATTTTTTCCTTATGCTTAACGCCAAAACGGTGTTCTTCGTCAATAATTAGTAGGCCGAGATTTTCCGTAGGAACATCTTCCCCAAGAAGGCGGTGTGTTCCAACCAAAACATCGATTTTGTTTTTGTGAAGCTTTTCTATAATTATAGACTGTTCTTTTTTTGTTTTAAACCGTGACAATAATTCTACATTTACACCCAAAGATCCCAACCTGTTTTTGCAGGTAATATAATGTTGATCAGAAAGCACTGTTGTCGGTGAAAGAAAAAAGACCGCTCGCCCAGACACAACTGCTCGCAGGGAGGCGCGAAGCGCAACTTCTGTTTTACCAAACCCCACATCTCCATAAACAAGACGATCCATTGGAGCGGGTTTGTCCATATCTTCGTATATATCGTTTATAGCTGTAAGTTGGTCTTTTGTTTCTTGAAAAGGAAACCCCTCCTCAAGTTTTTGAGTTAATTCGCGATCAACAAGATAACGAAACCCTCGAGGCGTTGAGCGAGCTTTATATAAATTAATAAGATAATCAACAACCTCTGCCGCGCTCTTTTTGGTTATAGCTTTTTGTTTTTCCCAAGCCCCAGACCCAAGGCGGGAGAGCTTTGGTGAGGAACCCCCAAGGCCTATGTATTTATGGACACGATTAAAACGATTCAAAGGGACAAAAACAGAACCTCCGCTGGCATATTCAATTTTAATGTTTTCTTCGTGGTTGTTTTTGTCGCCAATGGTTTCTAAACCACGATAGAGACCAATGCCATAATCTTGGTGTACGAGGGGATCCCCCCAGCGCAATTCTACCAAGGACGATATTTTTTTATGGCGGAGCCCACCTGAAAAAGCTGAAGACTTAGGCGGTTTTAAGTTTTTTTTTCCAGGAACAACAAAACAAGCGACACCGAGAGACGGGGCTTTAAAACCGCCCGACAAAAAACTTTTTATTTCAACCATTTCATCAGATCTGTAAAAACCCCTCGAAGCAGGGTTAAATAAAAAAACATCTGAGGAATTGTTTTCACCCAACGCACTATCCACAATTGTTTGTTTTACCACAGAAGAAGATGTTTCAATTTGAAGTGGCTCCACGTAGATGTTGATTTGTTTTTCACCCCCTAAAAAAGAAAAACCATTTTGAGATATGTATAACACAAAACCACAACAACCAACCAGCGTATCAAAAAGAGTTTCCACAGAGTCTTTTTCGCGTAGAACTGGGGGTAAAAGCTTGAAATTGTCACGGTCCCCCTCAGAAAGTTGTGTCTCGGGATTAAATATTCTTATAGACTCAATTTTATCTCCAAAAAACTCAATACGGATAGGGTGGTTGGCGTAAAGCGGAAAAACATCTAAAATACCACCGCGGGTAGAAAAGGTGTTTGGCGCAGAGGTGTGGTCAACCTGTTCATACCCCCAACGAGAAAGACCTTTAAGAACAAGAGCCCTAACAACGGAGGAACCTTTTGAAAAAACAAAAGAAGATTTGATGTTTTTATCTGGAGATGAAATTCGTTTTTCGGCCGTTTTTGTTGAGGTTATAAACAAACCGGAGGGTAATTCTGTTAACGCATTAAAAGACCGTGTAAACAAAACCTGGTTTTGAGAAACAAACCCAAGAACAGAAGAAGTGTCGTCATAGAGAAGGGGAAAGAGATTAACATCCTCACCTAAAAGTGAAAAACAATCAGCGGAAAGCGCCGTTGCTATATCTTCGTCATCACAAAGAACGCCAATGCGACCACCGGTTTGATCTAAGAGGGCAGAAAGAAGAACAGATTGAGCCGCAAGGTTGTTGATGGAAAGAGAAAAACCAAGCCGACGATTAATTCTTGAGACAATATCAAGAAAAACAGAAGAAGAAGAAACGGTCCTTAAAAAACGTCTATTCAAAAGGTTAAAACCCGAAATTGTTTCACGTGAAACTATTGGGTGGAACTTAAAAACACAGATAAAACAGAAATGTCGGCCGGGGTAACGCCAGAAACGCGCATTGCCTGTCCAAGTGTTTGCGGTTTCACCAGGTGGAGCTTTTCTCGAGCTTCATTGGAAAGGCTTTTTATGCCAAGATAGTTAAACTGGGCAGGGATGGCCCGCGTTTCTTGTTTTTTCATTTTTTTTATATGATCATCTTGGCGTTTTATATATCCTTTATATTTAACAAGCGCCTCAGCTTCAACAAAGCTTTCAAACAAGAACGGTGAGAGCTTATAATTTTCTTTTATTTTACAAAAAAGACTCTTTGGTAGGTCTTGTATACCCACAGAGGGCCTTTTTAATACTTGTTTTGCCGGCCCAGCCCGATCCAACGGGGACTCCCCCAGGCGTTGCAACGTTTGGTTTATTTCTAACGGTGAGATAGAAATATGAAGCGCATCCGATATTTCCCCCAAGAGGCTTAGTGCCTTTTTTACGTTTTCAATTGAAGGGGGCGGTAAAAGAGAAAATCTCTCCGATTTTTTGAGAAGTCTAGAATGTGCGTTTGAAAACCGCAATAGAATTCTATATTCAGCTCTAGAGGTAAACATACGGTAAGGTTCTAGTGTGTCTTTTGTAATAAGATCATCAATAAGAACACCGATATATGCCTCATTTCGGGAGAGCGTCAAAGGGGGGTTGTTATCTATATGTTGCACCGCATTGATTCCCGCAATCAAACCTTGAGCTGCGGCCTCTTCGTATCCGGAAGTACCGTTGATTTGCCCGGAAAAGAAAAGGCCAGAAATCTCTTTTGTTTCTAGGTTGGCTTTTAGCTGTGCAGGAGAGAAAAAATCATATTCAATGGCATACCCTGGACGAAAAAAACGAACAGACTCCAAACCGGAGACTGTGCGTAAAGCGCTTAACTGAACATGTTCTGGAAGGCTTGTTGAGAAGCCGTTTAAATATATTTGATCAGACCCCAACCATTCGGGTTCAAGAAAAAGAGCGTGGGAATCGTGGTGTGAAAACCGGTGGATTTTGTCTTCAATTGAGGGACAATATCTAGGCCCAACGCCACTGACGTCTCCAGAAAACATTGGGCTTTGGTGTAGATTTTCTGCTATAATGTTTTTACAAAGCGCCCCAGTTCTGACCGTGTGACAAGGAATATTAGGCGGAGAAAAAGAGGTTGTCTGATAAGAAAACGGCGTTGGGGTTTTGTCCCCCAAAGCTAACGAAGTTTTCGACCAGTCAATTGAGCTTTTATCGAGCCTCGGAGGTGTCCCTGTTTTTAACCTACCCGCTAGAAAACCCCTTAAGGAAAGAGCCTCTGTAATCCCCTCTGCGCCACTTTCGCCCATTCGCCCTGCTCGAATCTTTTTTTGACCAATATGAATAAGCCCATTTAAAAAAGTTCCACAGGTTAGCAACACGGCCAAAGAAAGGATTTTTTGACCGCCACGCAACACGACGCCCGTCGCGCGGTAATTTGTTATAAGGACATCAATCGCCTCCCCCTCAACAATAGTAATATGCGAATGATTTAAAACTAAACTAGAAACGGTTTTTTCGTAACGCCGCTTGTCAACCTGGGCTCGGGGAGACCAAACAGATTTGCCTTTTGATTTATTCAATATTTTGAACTGAATCCCGCTTTGGTCTGTTATTTTTCCCATAAGGCCACCAAGCACGTCGATTTCTCGGACAATCTGTCCTTTTGCCAGCCCACCGATTGCGGGGTTACAAGACATTCGACCAATTGCGCCAAGGTCTAAAGAAACAAGAGCAACGCGTTTTTGTTTGTTGGCCGCAATAACTGCGGCTTCTATACCAGCATGGCCACCGCCGACAACAATAAGGTCAAACTGTTTTGAAAAGTGTTTCACGTGAAACTATTTTCCAACACAGAGGGTACTAAAAACATGGTTTAAAATATCTTCCGAGGATGTTTTCCCCAATATAGTATCGATTGAATCAAGGGAGGCGCGAACCTCAAAAGACAAAAGCTCCAAATCGACAGTGTTGTGTTTTGATAAAGCGAGAGCTTTTTTAATAGAAGAAGAGCATCTTTTTATGGCGCGGTGTTGTCGAGAGGTGGACAAGTACATTTCTTCAGTAGAAATCTTGTTTATACCTAAGGCAACAGAAATTTCTTTTTTCAGCAAAGCCACCCCGCTATTGTTTTTTGCAGAAATATGTATAACGCCATCGTCGGTTTTTGTGCGGTTTGTGTCTGATTTATTAACAACTTTCAACACGGGGGTTTTATTGTGAGACAAATGTTTAGAATGAGGCTTGTCGGTAAGGGAAAGAATAAGATCTGCGTTGTTAATTTGATCTTTTGCTCTAGCCACACCCATTTTTTCTATTATATCATCAGATTCCCGGATACCGGCAGTGTCTATAAAAAGGACTGGTGCTCCCCCCATTAAAAGTTCCACCTCAACCGTATCTCTTGTTGTTCCTGGAATGTCGCTAACAATCGCACGGCTGGATCCAGCAAAAAGGTTTAAGAGCGTAGATTTCCCCACGTTTGTTTTACCAACAATAACAACAGAAGCGCCACGATTTAAAAGACGACCAAGATAAAAATTGTTTTTAAAACGATCTATTACCACCAAAATAGAAGTGAGCTCCTTGAAGGCGGACCTGTTCTCACCAGGAACGCTATCCTCTTCAGAAATATCCATTTGATATTCAAACCGAGACAGTAAAGAAATTAGTCGGTCCCTAATTTCATGTATAATAACTGAAAGAGACCCCTTAAGAATCTTTTGTTGGCAGCGGGCGCTTTCAGCAGATTTAGAGTGAATTAAAGACGCGACGGCCTCGACCTGGAGTAAGTCCATTTTACCATTAAGAAAAGCTCTTTTTGTGAATTCACCAGCATTCGCAGGGCGCGCCCCAAGAGAACAAAAGGCATTAACCACATCTTCAACAACAGCAGGGTTTCCGTGGGTAGAAATCTCAACGAGGTCCTCTCCGGTGTATGATTTGGGCCCAAAAAACGCCGTAAATAAACAACGGTCTATTTGAGAGCCAGACCCATCTTTTAAAGAAGAGAGTGTGGCTTCGCGGTCGTTAAGCTGTTTTTTACCAGAAAGCGCGGATAGATAATTAAAGGAATTGGGACCGCTTATGCGTATAACAGCTATGCCACTATAACCAAAGGGAGTTGCGGGCGCAACAATCGTGTCACCCGTTGTCATTTTTTCTTTAGTTTACTTGGCGGGGGAGAGGTTATGGCTGGCGCTGGAGTAAGATATTTTTGTTGAACAATTGATAAAATATTGAAAACAGAATAATAAAGATTTAATCCAGACGGAAAAGAATAAAAAATAAACAGGAAAAAAACATTCATAAAATACATCATGACTTTTTGCTGGGTACCACCACCAGAGGGGGCCATAAATTTTTGCTGTAAAAACATTGTAATACCCATTAAAAAGGGCAAAACGTTTAAAGGATATCCCGCAATTGTTGTCAGGGTGTCGGGCGTGCTAAGATCGGTGATCCAGCCAAAAAACGGCGCACCGCGAAACTCAATGGTAGAACGAAAAACAGAGAAAAAGGTAATAAGGATGGGCATTTGAAGCAACATAGGCAAACAACCACCCATAGGGTTTACACCACGTTCTTTGAACAGCTCCATTTGGGCTTTGCTTAGCTTTTGCTGATCATTTTTATATTTTTCCTTAAGCTTTTGAATCTCGGGCTGAACCTCCTGCATCTTACGAGTAGATTGAAAACTTTTTTTAGTCAACGGGTTCAATAGTATTTTTACAAGAATAGCAAAGATAATTACAACAATGCCATAGTTTGGTATGGCGCTATGCATTTTGGTAAGAGACCAAGTAACGAGCCGCCCAAGGGGACGAATAATAGTCCAACCAAGATCCATGGTTTTTTCTAAATCAACACCAAGATTTCGAATTCGGCTATATTCCAAGGGCCCCATATATAGGTGAAAACCACCGCGGGCAGAAGTGCTTTGTCTTAAATGCGTTGAAAAGATTGGTCGGTTTTCATCCATTGTTCCTACGACAGAAGCACCAACTCCGGGGTCGTCTGGTATAATTGCGGAAATAAAATATTTGGTTTTAACGGCGGTCCAGTTTGTTTTACCCGTTTGTTTTTCTTGAGTGGTAAGGCCTTCTTTTGCTGTTGGCTCAAGCAACTCGTCTCCCAAATAAGCGTATCCCTTAAAATGGGTGAAATCGTCTTTGATGTTTTTTTCTGATGGAGCCAACCCACCGCTCCACGATAAAGTGTATTGTCCCCTGGAAATAAATTTTTCAGGCTGTTCAAAGGAGACATCAACACCAATTTTATAGGTGTTTGGATAAAAGGTAAAGATTTTTTTAATTAAATAACCATCAAACACGGTACTAAAAAGGACAGACCGCTGTTTACCTGTGACTGAAATAGACTTCGAAGATTCTGCCAAATCCCAATTTTTATTTAACAAAACATTGTCACCATCCAAGGAAATAAAACCAAGAATAAGATTTTCTTTGTTGAATGTGTCTATAGTGTTAACAGATGTTGAATCAAAACGACCATAGTTATTTAAAACAAAAGAAGAGAAGGAACCTCCACCAGCACTACTTAGAGTTGCTGTGAATAGTCCATTATTTATAACGATGGATTTTTCATCATTATCTGGTGTTCTTCTTTTAATGGGACCCAAACTGGTGGACTCGCCATTTTTAAGCTGCTCCGACGTCGAAGGAGAACCAACCTGAGAGACCGAATCTTGTGGAACGGCCTCGGGTTGTGGCGCCACAAAGTTCATATACCAGGGGGTTAAAATTAAAACAATAGCAATTAAGCTAAAGGCGAGAAGGGTTTTTCTGTCCATATTATTTAGGAACAGGGTCTATGCCGCCACCGGAAAAAGGGTGACAGCGAAGAATCCGTTTGGTTGTTAAAAAAACTGCTTTTAGAAAAGGTAAAGACCTAAAAGCGCCAATTCCATATTGAGAACAAGTTGGGCGAAACCGGCAATTGTTGCCCAGAAACGGCGATAGCGTTATCTGGTATAACTTAATTGCTCCGATAAATATGGAATTGAGACTTTTGTTAATAATGCCCATAAATAAGGCGAGAGACTTAAGCAGAAAGAGACTTTCTTCCTTTTCTTCTTCTGCGAGCGAGCACTTTTTTCCCACCCACCGATGACATCCGCGAACGGAAGCCATGTTTGTTTTTTCTTTTTCTTTTGCTTGGTTGATATGTACGCTTCATTATTACTCCAAAATTAGCCGGGGAAAATACCCAAACTCTTAAAAAAGACCAAAGGAAATGGTTAAAAAATATTGGACGAAGAAATAACTACAAAACAAGCAAAAAGACAATTGTTGTACAATAGAAAAGGGGCATAAATTGGGATTAATATGATTGTGGAAAACATGTGGAAAACTTATATATGAACCATTTAGATCTTTGGGAAAAGGCGAAAAAATCCCTTCGAAAAACCCAGCCTGCACACGCCTATTCAACTTGGTTTGATCCAATCGCCTCTATAGGGTTTAACAACGATGAGCTTATTTTGGAAGTTCCAAACCAGTTCTTTTTTGAATGGATACAGTCTCATTATAAAAGCGTTATTCAAAAGGAAACTGCTGATTTCTATCCGGCCCCGCTTACTATTAAATACACAGTTTCACCAGAAGGATCGATTAAAAACAATATAGAGGGAAACCTAAAGTCTTCCGTAAAGGAGGTTGCCCCCCACATTAAAAAGGCTAATTTAAATGAAAAATATAATTTTGCTTCATTTATAGAGGGCGGACACAACCAATTTGCAAAAGCAGCAGCGTTAAGCGTTGCAGAAACGCCAGGAAAGCAAGCATTTAACCCCCTAGTTATTTATGGTGGTGTTGGCATGGGGAAAACCCACCTTTTACACGCAATTGGCAATAAGGTTTTTAATGAAAGACAAAAGAAAAGAGTCGTTTGTGCCTCCAGTGAAAAATTCACTTTAGAATTTATTTCATCAATTCAAAAAAACAGAACGGCTGAATTTTCTAAATCATATAGAAATGCAGACATATTATTAATTGATGATATTCAATTTTTTCAAGGAAAAGAGCAAACCCAAGAGCAATTTTTTCATACCTTTAATGAATTGTTTCAAGCTGGGAAACAAATTGTAATGACAGCAGATAGATATCCCGGTGAAATGGTTGGTTTACAAGACAGGCTGTTATCCCGGTTTAAATCTGGCCTTGCAGTGGATATCCAACCCCCGGACTTTGAAACAAGGGTGGCTATTGTAATGGAAAAAGCAGAGCAAAATGGTCTAAAGCTTCCATATGATATAATTGAACTGATAGGAACCCACATCAAATCAAACGTAAGAGACCTTGAAAGCACAATTATTCGACTGTTGGCCCACTCTTCCTTGTCAAACAAAGAAATTGATTATGACCTAGCCAAAAAAGTTGTTAAAGAAAGATTGGGATCAAAGGTTGTTTCAGATTTAACAGTTGAAGAGATTGTTCGGCGAGTATCAGAAACAACCCACATAAAAGAAAGAGACATTGTTGGGGCGAGCAGGAAAATGGAAATTGCAGAGGCCAGACAGATATCCATTTACTTGTGTCGAGAAATTTTGGGAACCCCGCTTGTTAGTATTGGCATGCATTTTGGAGGAAGAGACCACTCTACTGTTTTACACGCCTGTAGGGTTATGGGGAATAAGACAAAAAAAGACCAACGGCTCGGCGCATTAGTGGGGGAATTAAAAAACGAATTATCCTTTGCGATAAATTAAAAACCCCCTACTCTTCTTCGTCTTGATAATCTTGGTAATATTCCTCATAATAGTCTGCATAATCATTCGGAGAATAGCCCTCACCCCCATCACCAAGATCCGAATCGTCTAACCCTTCTTCGGTCGGACCACCCACCTCTTCTGGCGCGGAATTTATTTCGGGAACCAAAAGGGATGCAGAATCAGAGCCTTCGGGTGTAGACAAAACAGGCGTATTGTTTTTAAATAAAACACCGAGAAGGACAGAAAAAAAAAGCAAAACAGCCGATCCCACCCCCCCCTCTATATTAAAAACGAAACCACCAAACATGTTTCTTTCCCAACCATAGTTTAAAAAAACAGCAAAAGAAAGCAGAACGCCGAATAAAATTATTATATTACCCGTGACGCTTGGCATTTGGGTTTCCATGACTGCCGTGTAGAGGAACCAGACCAAAACACCAGAAATAGACAGAAAGATGCCTAATAAATAATTTTCTGTGAAGATTGAAAAAAAGAAAGCAACAACTGCCGTTGCCGGAACGAGCAGACCAATCCCGGCCTTAATGTTATTATTCATAATTGAATACCGCGTTAATAGTAAGAAGAATCTCAGATTTATCCTCAGAAAATTGCCTAGGAAAGGGCTGAAAAGCAAGGATTTATACCCATACCATCCTATAAATTATCTGCAGTAATTTCGCACGTTTTAAATCAATTATTATGAACAAAACAGATAAAATGATAAATGTCGGCGTGATAGGCGTAGGTCATCTTGGTCAACACCACACCAAACACTATTCACACCTAAAAGATGTTAATCTTGTCGGCGTTTTTGATGTGGATCAAAAACGATGTAAAGAAATCGCGAACAAATTTAATACTAAACCTTTTGAATCGTTAAAGTCACTGCTTAAAAAGACGGACGCACTATCAATTGTAACCCCCACCTCACACCATAAAAACGTCGCCGAAGATTGTATTAAAAATGGTAAACATGTTTTTATAGAAAAACCCATTACCGAAACAGTTAAAGAAGCCGATTGGCTTCTCGAGTTATCAGAAAAGAATAAGACCCTTATTCAAGTTGGGCACATTGAGCGGCTAAACCCGGCTTTGATACCTCTATCTGAATTTGATATAAACCCAAAATTCATAGAGGTTCAGCGGTTGGCCCCCTATATGAGCCGGGGAACAGACGTTCCCGTAGTTCTTGATTTAATGATACATGATATTGACTTGGTACTCGCCTTCGTAAAATCACCAGTAAAACACATCCACGCCAGCGGTGTTTCTATTATGACTGATTCAGTAGATATGGCAAACGCTAGGATTCGGTTTGAAAACGGCACGGTTGCTAGTATTACTTCCAGCCGGGTTGCAAAGGATCGCGTAAGAAAAATTAAAGTATTTCAACAGGACTTATATATTACAATCGATTTTTTGATTGGATTAACAGAGGTTTATAGGGTGATGGACGCCAACGAATCGGACCCAGCGGCAATAATGTCTGCACCAATTGAATCCGACGGCAAACACCGACAAATATTTTATGAAAAACCCACAATTAAAAAACACGACGCCCTTAAAATGGAATTACAGAATTTTATTGAATCTGTAAAAGGAAAAGCGACGCCAATTGTAAGCGGTCGAGACGGGCGAAACGCTTTGGATGTTGCAATACAAATTCATGATAAAATACTTGAGGATTTACATTAATGGATATTAGAAACTTTTTCTTTAAATACAGAAGCTATACGCCAATTCCAATCGGTGTTATGATCGTTTATTTTGCAAGACCGGAGAACGCCTTTTTACCTTTCGGTCTTTCCTTGTTATTGATTGGAGAATTTATTCGAATCTGGGCTGTATCCTATGCAGGCGGAGAAACAAGGACAAGGAACGTTGGCGCGCCGGCACTCTGCTCGTCGGGTCCATATGCTTTTGTAAGAAACCCGCTTTATGTGGGGAATATGTTCATGTATGTGGGCATTGTTATGATGGCTGGCGCTGCAAATGTTTGGCTAATGGCAGCAACAACTTTTTCATTTTTTCTGATTCAATATTCACTCATAATTTCTCTTGAGGAAGAAACCTTGGATAAATTATTCGGCCCCGAATATCTTGATTTTAAAGCCAATGTTCCGGCAATCTTTCCACGGCTGTCACCGTGGAACAGTCCAGATACCCGAAAGCGCTCTGGAATAATGAAGACCATAAAAACCGAAAAACGGACACTACAAAACGTTTCTTTTATTCTGATTTTAATTTCCCTCAGGATTCAATTCTTTTCATAAGACTGGCGGGTTCAGGTTCATGAATCAAAACGAGGGTTAATTTGAGTCAAACCACATTTTTTATTGTTGCCGGTGAAGCCTCCGGTGATTTACACGGAGCCAACCTGATACGCGCCATCAAAAAAGTAGAGCCTTCTTCCCACTTTGTTGGTCACGGAGGAGACGGGATGGTGGCCGAAGGTCTCGATAAAATGTATCATTCAGATCAATTGGCAATTATGGGATTTTCAGAAGTGATTAAGCACCTACCCTTTATGCTGAATGTAATGGGAGAGTCCCTTGGAAGATTAAGAGAGTTGCGCCCAGACAGGATTATTTTAATTGACTACCCCGGTTTCAATCTGCGTTTAGCAAAAAATTGCCAGGGGCTGAACATTCCTATAACATATTTTATTTTACCTCAACTGTGGGCCTGGAAAGAAAACAGAATAAAGTCTTTTCATAAATATATAGACCAGTCTTTGTGTATTTTTCCTTTTGAACAGGATTGGTTTGAATCTCGCGGAGTTGCTACAAATTATGTTGGGCATCCATTTTCAGAAATTGAACAGCCAAAAGCAGGTAAGGCACAATTTTTAAACAAGCACAACTTAAAAGAATCGGATAAAATTCTTACTCTTTTACCCGGAAGCCGTCAACAAGAAATAGATCGCCATTGGCCAGTCTTTGTTGAAACGGTCGCGGCCTTACGCCGTGACATGCCAGAGCTTAAAGTAATTGTTGGGAAAGCCGGCGGTGTAACAATTCCCGAATCAAAACTGGAGATGTTGGTCGAAAAAGAGGAGACACGAGCCGCCATAGCCTTTGGAACAGTAGCTTTAACAGCTTCTGGCACAGCAACGTTAGAATGTGCTGTTTTAGACACCCCAGAGGTTGTGTGTTATAAACTGTCTTCTTTATCCGGACTAATTGCCAAAAGACTAAACAAATCACCCTTCATTGCGATGGTTAATCTTATTGCTGGAAGAGAAATTGTACCGGAATTTTTACAAAAAAACGTAACCGTTAATAATTTAGTGGGTGCTATAAAACCATTATTAGAACATTCACACAAGAGAAGAGCGATGTTAAACGGATTCGAAGAAGTACGTCGCTTGTTAGGATTACCGGGCGTGTATTCTCGGGCTGCAGATTTTATTTTAAAAAGAACAAACAGTGGCTAATCCCGAAAACGAAAAAAGGCTAAAAAACCGGTTTCTTGTTTGGTTTGGAGAGCGAGTTGGCCCATCCATTTTGCGGTTTTTTTATTATACCAACAAATGGGAAGTTGAGGGTGAACATTATTATGAAGCAGCAATTAACAGTGGAAAGCCCGTTATAATTGCTTCATGGCACAATACCCTTTTAACCGTTTTTATGAATCTGGCCAAGCACCAATTTTATGGTATGGCTGGAAACCATTACCCAGACGCTGAAATTGTAGCTCGAATTGGTACAAGGATGGGCTGGAAACTAATCCGGGGTTCTTCCACCGATGGTGGCAGAAAGGCATATGATGATATGTTGTTAGCATTAAAAACACCCGGACATGTTGTCGCCATTACCCCAGATGGCCCCCAGGGCCCCGCAAAGGTTCCAAAAGCCGGCGCAATTCGCGCTGCCCAGAAAACGGGCGCCGTCGTAATTCCCGCTGCCGGACAATCCACCAAGCATTGGGCCTTTAAAAACTGGGACACCTTTTATTTAAACAAACCGTTTGGACGAACCGTACAACTTTATGGTGAACCAATGATTTTTAATAAATCTGATAAATTTGAAGACTGTGCTAAAAGACTAACCGAAGCTTTAAACAAACTGGAAAAAGAGGCTCACTGGCGTGTCGGCGTGGAAGCAACCGATTGAACTAAAATACCGGTACTCCCTGTTTCCGTTGGCAATGTTGTATTGGGGCATCTTGTTCTGGCGAAACTTTTTTTATAACAGGGGCTTTTTTGTGTCAAGGAAACTACCAGCCAAAGTGATAAGTGTTGGCAACATTACCACCGGCGGGACAGGGAAAACACCAACCGTCATCTATTTGGCTAAACTCCTTTCTAAAAAAGGGAAATCCGTTGCTGTTTTAAGTCGTGGATACGGACGGAAAACAGCAGGGACACAAATGGTAACGGACGGAAAATCACAGGCCAAAGATTGGGAAAACTTTGGTGATGAACCGTCTCTTATGGCGCAAATCCTAAAAAACATTCCGATTGTTGTTGATGAAAACCGCCACCGGGGAGGTATGTTTTTGGTGGATAGGTTTAAACCAGATGTAATTATCATGGACGACGCCTTCCAGCACCGGGCCATAGAGCGGGATATTGATATTGTACTCATTAATAGCCAAGATACCCGATCAACCCACAAGCTTTTACCTTATGGGTTTTTGCGTGAACCATGGATCCATTTACGCCGTGCCCACATATTAATTCTAACAAAATCAAATCTTAAAAAACCGGCACCGTTTTTGAGATACTTAGTGAGGGCATCAAAACTTCCTAAAATCAGGAGCACCCTGGAAAGTGGAAATCTTACTTCACACAAAGGTGAGGAGAAAAACTTTTCCGGCGGTACAAGGGTTCTTGCTCTTTCTGCGGTTGGTGATCATGAAGGGTTTCTTCGAACATTAAAAATGGCAGGGTTAAAAATTGTTGGAGAATTGGCTTTTATAGACCATCATGATTATAGCCAATCGGATATTGAAGAAGTAAAAAGGAAACAACAAAAACTAAAGGCCGACATTGTTGTAACAACCGAAAAAGACATGGTGAAGCTGACCCAATTAAAACTATCTGGTCTTGACCTATATAGTATTGGGGCAGAATTCAAACTCAGCCCAAAGGCAGAAAAAAAACTATTAGATATAATTGGCTTTTAAGACTTATTAAATCTGAGACATACCCCAGGCAAACATTACACCCACAAAGGAAAGCAGTAACGGCCACCCGGTGTTAATCATTTGACGCGCACTGGGGTCTTCAAATACATGGATTTGAAATTCATGGGATGTAACGGCACCACGCTCATCCATGGCGATTAAAATTATATCATTGGGCCCTCGTTGATTGGGCCGAGGTTTCCAATTTAAAACGCCAGTCTTTCGATTAAAAGTGGAATATTTTGGCAGCTTCACCGCTTTGTAAGCGACCTTGTCTTTGTTTAAATCTTCCGCCACGACCCGATATTTGTATTGATGTCCGGTAAGGGCAACGGGCCGCGGCGTAGATATAATGTTTGGATTTATATTGACAAAAACCTTTCCATTCTGCGAATCGTTTTGATATCCATCCGAAACTTGGACAGTAAACTGATTCTCATTTATTTGTCCAGACTTTGGTACCCAGACCACCTTCCCCCCTTTACTCATTTGCATACCCTGGGGTGCTTTGATTAAAGTAAACAATAAATTGGCATCTTCATTTTTATCATCTATTTGAAGCTGATATTTAAAAACCTCACCAACCATTGCTGAAACGGGCGGGTTAGAAACGATAACAGGCGGATGATTTACATAAACCTGGAATGACTGTTCATCTTTTGTATATCCATCTGAAACAAGGTATGAAACTTGTTGTTTATCTACTTGATCTGGTGTGGGCGTCCATGATATTGTTCCGGTATATTCGTCAACCTCCATCCCATCGGGGAACTCGAGAAGGGTATATTTCACGGGGCTCAATTTTCTAGCCATAACCTTCGGGGGGCGCCCCCGGTTTCCTTGGAAGAATTCCCAAAGAATATCTTTTATTGCAATGGTCCGGTCGTCCACGGATTCAACAATAATGTTTAATCGGTCACCTTCCCAAAAAACCGAATGAACATACTTTTTTAAATTTAAACGGGAAACCTCCAATGAAAGGGTGTCCGTTTCTTCAAATTCGGTTAAATAAACGGTTTCGGCGTTTTGCCAATCCATTAAATATCGGTCAATATTTTCAATATAAACATCATCACTGATTTGGATTGAATAAATGCGATAATTTTCTGTGAACTCAAGGGGAACCACCTGATTGTAGGGTAGTAAAGCGCCACGGTTCATGTCCGATGTCATTATTTGGTATTGGTAGGATTGGCCAACCTCGCCTTGCATTGGTGGGATTGAAACAATATTTATTGGGGCATTAACATAAAAATCAGCTTCGATCAATCGGGTGACGCGGCCATCACCAACCTCAATCATCAAGTGCGAGAAATCAACATTGGTTTGGGTGGGTTCCCAATGAATCATACCGCCAAAGGGATCCATGCGCATACCTTCAGGCATTTCGTGGGCGGTGAAAACTAGATCGTCTTTTATGTTCGGGTCTGAAATGTCCAATTGAAAACGGTATTCCTCACCAAGATTAATAACATTCATACTCAAGGGTGCCACCTCAACAACGGGAGGATGATTTACATATACAGCAACCGTTTGAGAATCAATAGCAATGCCATGGTTAACCCGAACGGTAAAACGTTGTGTGTCAATTTGAGTAACCAAAGGTGTCCACGTTATAACGCCGGATTTGTTAATTGACATACCTTCGGGCATTGCAGTAAGACCAAAAGCGAGGATATGCTCCAAGTCGGGGCGCCAAATATCCACTTTATAGCGGTAAGGCTCATCCACGGTAGCGTCCAGTGGCGCTTCAGATAAAATTTTTACACCCGCCCGAGCAAAGAGAGAAAAGTTTTGCGTGGCGCGGTCAAAGCCATCGCTAACCACCACTCTAACATCATAAACATCAATATGTGAAGAATCGGTTTGCCAAAACAATGTGCCATCTTCACCAAGCATCATTCCTTGCGGAGAGGCCTCCAGTTGGTAATTGAGAGACACGTCGGGGTTTCTATCTAAAACAATGGGTTTATATATAAAGGTGTCACCAGCAACAAACTCTGTCCCGAACGGCTCAGTGGCAATGATGGGAGGATCGTTTACATAAATCCAAAGACGCTCATCGTCACCCTCAAGATTGGGAACAACTTTATATGTCAGGAGAGAATCTTCTTTGGCTGTCATTGGTGTTACTTCTTCGCCCAGCTTTCGCTCAACGTGGTAAGCCAACTTGTAAGCGCCTAGCTGCGCCTCGTGGGGCACCCAGCGAATTGAACGGGAATCATAATGAAAAAACATTCCATTGGGTGGTGGCTGTAGCCAACGGAAACTGTAAAATTCTTTCTTTTCCTCTTCGGGAAGTGTGTATGCAAAAGATTGATTAACGGTTAAAACGTGTCTTGGTAAGACGCCCCGAGGAAGTGGTTGGCCCATAGTTTCGAGTGGTTTTGGAATTTGGGGTAAAGAAATTTCATCTTTCGGAATATGTGGAAAAACATCAAGGACGTCTTGACCTTGCGGCTGAGCGCCCGCCACATCAGGCCTTTTTGGTTTGGGGCCGTGGCCAAGTTGAGTCAAAAACAAATCTGTTTCATATCCATTCCATCCGGCAGCAATAACAGATCCGGTATAAATACCCCCCATAATAATTGGAAGCGCTGAAAACACCTGTGATCCCAGTTCGTCCTCATCCTCTAGGGTAAAATATTCTGCCGGGTCAACAAGACCGTCTATACTACCATAGGCCAGCGTTAGGATATTCATGTCACCGGACACTAATAATAGGTCATCATAGGAGTCTTGGTTAAAATCAGAGACCCGCATTTCAGAAAGAGGCCCACCCTCTATGGGCAATTTTTCAACCGATAAATAATCATCTGCCAAAGTTAAGCTAATAATATTGCCGTTATAAAAAGGGAGCAGAACATCAGCCGTACCATCTTTGTCCCAATCTGTTACAGAAATTGCCGTTGGGATTAAGCCGTCTAAGCCAGGGATGGGTGTTTCCTGTCCGTCGCCCATGACCAATTCAGATCCAATATTATAAAAAGGCTGTGTTCGTAGCACATCTCCCTCTGGAGATAAAACAATTATTTCATCATACCCGTCTCTATTCCAATCTACAACAGTAACATAAATAGCGGCAATTCCTGACCGCATCCCATTTGGTTTAACCGTTTGTTTCACCACCCACTCATTGTTGCCATTTAAATCAAGAATAACAATTTCTCGCAATGGGCTACCCAACGACACGACCAATTCCTGGTCCATATCACCATCATAATCCATGAGAACAAAATTATGTGCACGTACAAAATTTCTGCCACCGGAAAGGTTTAGAACGCTGCCAGCCTCTTCACTGAAGCGCTCTCCATCCCAATAATAATAAAAAGCAACAGGCTGAAGGAGCTCATCTTGGTTTGGCTCAGCGAGGTTTGAAACGGTGATTAATTCAGGAATACCATCCCCATCTAAATCTCCCAATTCAACATCGATAAAACTTCCGAGCAACCCATCGGGAGCTTCAAGCTCCCAAGACATTTTTTGGTAACCATCTTCATCAAGTTCATAATAACGAATAACTGAGAGTTTTTTATTTACTGAAACGCCAAGTTCTACAGAAACAAACTCTTGTAGGCCATCGCCATCCAAATCATAGGTGCCTTCCATGTGAGTAATCTTTAACCCCTGTCCAAAAAGATTGGCAAGAACAACAAAGATGACGGCAATAATGAGTTTCAAAGTTTTCATGTACTATCCGCCACTGCTTCAGGAAGAACGATTGAATTAGGATTGATCGGAGCTGGTTCACCGGGCGCAACAGATAAGGTATCGGGGGGCATAGCGATTGAACCCAACGGGGAAACCTCCATTGAATCAGAAGATGCGGCCTCAACACGAATTGAATCGGATTGAATAGGTTCGGTTGATTCAAGAATTTTAGTCGGCAAAGCTATTGTATGAGTGGTGTCAACCGATGTTTTATCTTGTAGCTCAATGGCCGGAGAATAAAAAGTTCGAAAATCTGTGTTTGCTTTCAGAGTATCGGGAATTGAGTCCGCATGAAAAACGAATGTATCCCGGTAAGCTTTCTGTAAAGAGGTAAAAATTCGCAAGGGAAAAAAGGAGGTGTCAAAATCAATTTCCGTCAGAGTTTTGTGGGAACCGTTTTCTTTAATAGTAACTTCTCCGCGTATGGCGTAAGGACGACCACCATAATAAGAAACGGTTATTTCATGATCTTGGTTATTAAGAGGTGAAGACAGAGAAATATTTCCAGATATTTTTTGGTCAGATTTTAAAAGAGTTAACATCCCTGTGCCAGCTGATTCCAAACTTAAACTTGAAGGAAACCCTTCAAAAAAATATTCTGGATATTGGTTGAAAGATGTATTCATCCCCTCAGGGTCAAAGGATTGTGGGATAGTATCCAAGGGGGGGGAAAGGGAGGTGTATAGAATATTGCTGTCCAAATCGTGGATTAACGTTAGAGTTACAACAGAATCGGGTTTTTCCGCCGAAGATTTAAAATTAAAGGCAGATGTTTTGTCCTGTTTAACCGCACTTAGGTCTACGGTAACACCAACAGAGATGACACCATTTATATTAGCACTACTAGCGCCGAAAGGTGTTTCTCCCTCAAAAACAAAGCGGTCTTTTTCATCGATATCTTTTGTTGTAATTGTTGTTCTGTGAAAACGCGAAGGTATTAGAATAAAGGGTTCCGGCGGTTTAATTGTATCACCCACCAAAATGATCATAGAGGAATCGCTACCCATCAATATGGGGTGCATGTGGTGCGTGTCTCCAAAGGCGTCTTCCCCACTCATCAATTCTTCCCTTAGACGCATTTTTAGCGCATAAGAAACATCCACCACACCGACATGGTCCCGGGTTGGAACCCAATTTAATGTATAGCTGTCGGGGTTAAAGCTCATTCCGGGCGGAGGGAGGGACCGCCAGTTAAAACTATAAAAGTCCGATGTAGAGTCTGGCAATAGGTACAGATTCAATGTGTCGCCCAGCATAAGTGTGTCTGAAACGAGGATTAAGAGCGAATCGTTTATCTCTGGTTGTGTATCATCAGCGATGGAATCATACAATCCATTTTCTATCCGGGCTAAAATAGTATTGTTGATCTCAATTTCCCCGGCCGCTGATTTCATTCCAAATAACCCAGATTGACTTAGGCGGCTTTCCGTAAAAGTTAGTCCGTTATCAGTAAGACCGAGAACATAAACTTCGCCCGTAGCAAATGGGATTAACAGCTCATCTTGTCCATCTTTATCTTCATCAAAAGGTTGGATATCCGGACCAAGAACAACGCGCGCGCCGTTTACGACAAGAATATCCGAGGCTATTTCTTTCCCCGGGGTTGACACGGAAAACACAGTCGTTTTAAGAACATTGCCCTCTGGGCTAACGAGAGCAACGAATGTTTCGCCCTCACCAGAAAACAGACCCGTATAAACAGGACCGTATCCATTTTTTACCAGCGGGGCTGACTGGGCAAGACTGTTTGATTTTTCGAGAACCCCATTCTTAATCTGGAGGGTAAAAAGATCGGCTCGTCGGGAGGGGGACAGCATAGAAACAGAAAATAGATTTGAGTATGAAGTTAGGTTTGATGGCCGAATCTTGTCTGTTCCGGGAGCACCATTTCGAATTGATTTTTGATTTGAAGAAAAACCTGAACCGTTCCATTCAAAAACCTTTATCCATTCAGAATTATTCCCGGACTGTATTATAACAACCAACTCTACGCCGCCATCCTGATTTAAATCGCTAAATTTTGCATCTATAATAATTCCACCACTGTCTGGCGTAAAGGTCCAGAGGGTTTCATGGGCCCCATTACTGTCCAATTCTACATATTCTAAAGGAGCGACAAGGCCACCAACTTTTAATATTTCACTTTTCCCATTATTGTTAAGATCAAAGGTTCCAAAAATGTACAAGTTCCCGGCAGCCAGCAATCTACAGGCAAAAACAAAGAATCGGGCGGAATACCTAAAAAACAATAGGTTTCCTCCAGACATTTAAAACGGATAAAAGATGGAGCGTTACTATGATAATGTGAATACCCTTACCTACAGGTTCCCTGAAATATAGGTTCTCACCGTCGAATATATCAAGGGAAAGGCCACTTAAATTCGAAAGGAAAATTAACAATTATCTTTCGATATTAGAAACATACGGAATAAATTGAATGCTCATTGTTTGCCCTCTTTTTGAACTTGATGAAAAAAACAATTACAATACTAGCCCTTATGTTTTCTCTGGCAACAGCTCAGGGAGACATTTACCCAACAGAAACAGCCTATGGTGGTGGCATTGGGTTTAGCACAATGTATATGGTGCTGGATTCTGTCCCTGGGGGAAACCTGTTAACGGAGCTTGGCTTGGACGTGAGGGATCTTTCCTCACGGCCATTGGTTTTTCATGGCGGCGAGGGGTTTGCCCAAATGTCTGGCCCTTGGCGATTGGGTGGATACGCGGGAATTGGCGCAGCCCAAGTCAGTAATGTATTTGATATTCATTTATATGCAGACTGGGACAGTATTGCGGGATACAAAGAACCGGCCATTGGGGCAAAAGGTGACACACTGTATCCCTTTTCAGATAATTTATCTGTAAAGGCGCGCTTAAATTTTTTAATGGGCGCCATGACAATCGAATATGTTTTTCCTGTTTATAGAGATTTAGAAGTTATGGCCGGCGCTTTAATGGGCCTCGGCCGCTACACCCTATCTGTTGATCAACACATTGGTACTCCCAAATGGAATGATTTTGGCAAAAGCATGTTTGGATATATTTCCGATAACAGTGTATTTGTTGAGCTGGACACACTCGGAAGAACATACGCTGAGGCGGCGCACACCTTTCGTGCGGAAGGGTTGCGTCCCATCAACGTGAACGGATCTATGACAGAGTTGAGTAGCACATTTTTTAATTTTCAGCCTTATGTTGCAATTAAATGGCAATTTCTTGATCGGATGGGTTTACGAATTAGCGCCGGATATAACAAGGGAACCATTGGTGCCGGAAAGTGGAAACTGAATGGGCACATTCCAATTAATGATTCGCCCAAATCAGCCCTCCAGGGGATAACAATTCGAACTGTCATTTATTTCGGCCTATAGAGACAGATTAATTATATGAATAAAGGAAAAAACTTTTCAAAGTGGACCCTTTTGGCTGGGATAACGGCAGGGCTACTTATTGCATTTCCTTTCACACAGGCAATTTCTTCTACTCAGAAAAACCCCTATTCTATAGTTGAGAAGAAATTCAAAGTGATGACCCAGATTCTGAATTATGTAAATCAACTCTATTACGAAGATATAGATATGGAAATGCTTATGGATGGCGCATTCAAGGGGATAATGGATCAACTGGACCCCCACTCCATATTTATTTCAGCAAAAGACCAGAAAAATATTAACGAAATGTTTCGCGGGGAATTTCAAGGGATTGGTATAGAGTTCGACATCCTAAATAATTACATAACAGTGATTGCGCCGGTTATTGGTGGTCCATCAGAAAAGGCAGGAATTCGGGCTGGCGATTGGATTGTTGAAATTGACGGCGAAAGTGCGAAAGGAATTGAACGGGAAGATGTTTATAAAAAACTCCGCGGCAAAAAAGGCACTCGGGTCAATCTAAAAATTGGACGAATAGGTACGAATCCATTTGATGTAACCATTATTCGAGACGATATACCATTGTATAGTGTTCGCGCTAGCGTTATGTTAGACGATAGAACGGGTTATGTTTGGCTCACAAGGTTTTCTGCAAAATCAGGACCGGAGGTCCGCAAGGCCATGAACAAACTGTTAGGCCAAGGCATGGATAGAATGATTCTTGATTTGAGGAATAATGGTGGCGGGATATTGGACCAGGCTGCGGAAGTTGCCAATATTTTTATCGCCCGCAGGGATACCTTGGTTTACACAAGAGGGAAAAACAAAAAAGCGGAACAAGCCTTTGTTGCATCACCCCAAAAGGGGAATGAAGATTTTTCTGTTATTATATTAATTAACCGCGGCTCCGCTAGTGCTAGTGAAATTGTTGCCGGCGCCATTCAAGATTTAGACCGAGGCTTGGTTGTGGGTGAAACCAGTTTTGGAAAAGGGCTGGTTCAAAGCCAAAGGCCTCTTGTTGACGGATCGGCAATTCGCGTAACCATTGCTCGATATTATACTCCCAGCGGAAGATTGATTCAACGCCCTTTTAATAATGGCAATCTTGAAGATTATTATCGCGAATTATATGAAGAAGACCGCGAAGAAAAACTGGATTCTCTCAAAAAGCTTCGGCCACCATTTTCTACACGAGCAGGCAGAACGGTTTATGGTGGCGGTGGAATTACCCCTGATGTCCATATTCCTTGGGATTTAAAATTAAACGATACCACCAGAGGAATTTTAAGCAACCCAACTCGTCCGATGTTTAATTGGAGTGCTGCTTTTGTAAGGGCCCAAAAAGATTTGCCGGACAACTTTAGAATATTTCAAAGTGAGTGGGAGCTTCCACAAAAAGCCTTGGGAGATTTTTTATCATTTGTAAAAAATGAAAATGTTGATTTTGATTCAAGCGGAATAAATGAAAATGAGGCTTACTTACGTACAATTCTCAAATCAGAAATAGCCGGGGCTATGTGGGGCCGAAATGAACTTTGGGGTATTAGAGTCGCGTCTGACAACCAAGTTATGGATGCCCTAAAACATTTTAACGAAGCTGATGCATTCTTGGCTGATAGCTATTAAATTCTCGCGCTTAACAATTGACTTTCCTTAGAGGTAAGGGATAACTTCAACTACGTATATGACTTAAAAGGAGAAAAGAATGGTTCAATATTTCATTGATGGTGGCACATTTATGTGGCCCATATTGGTATCACTAGTGTTCGGACTTGGGTTTGCTTTAGAACGAGCATATTCGCTTGTTGTTTCATCTATAGATTCCCAGAAGTTTTTTAAAGATGTTTCTGAAACTTTGGATAAAAGCGGTGTTACAGCGGCTGCTGAGCTTTGTAACGAAACGCGGGGACCCGTGGCAGAAATTTTCCATGCCGGTCTTTCAAGGGCTCACCGTGGTTTGGCAGACGTGGAAAAAGCAATCCAAAATGCCGGTTCGCTCGAAATGGCATTTCTTGAAAAAAACATGATATGGCTGAATACCGTAATTACCGTTGCTCCCATGGTCGGGTTTACAGGGACAGTTGTGGGTATGATTGACGCGTTTGATGCAATTAAAGCGGCCAACGATATTTCACCAGCGGTTGTTGCGGGCGGGATTTCAAAGGCGCTTTTGACTACAGCGTTTGGTCTGATTACAGCTATGATCATCCAAATTTTCCAAAACTTTTTTGTTTCAAGAATTGATAAACTAATTTTTGACATGGAAGAAAACTCCTTAAAGCTGGTTGATCAGCTTTATGAAATAGACGCTGCTAAAAAGAGCAAGAAGTAGTTAACCCATGGCGGGAAAACGAAGATTTAAAGGGGGCGAAATCCCTACATCCTCAATGGCAGATATTGCTTTTTTGCTTTTGATATTCTTTTTGGTAACCACAACCATTGATATGGACAAAGGGTTGGGAATGGTGTTGCCGGCAGAAGGTGAAGAAATAGAAATCAGCAAGAAGAATATTTTAAACTGTCTAATCAACTCCACGGGGAATGTATTGCTTGGCGGTGAGGGTGTTGAAATTAGAAACCTGTCAAAAACTGTTCGGCAAAAGTTGGTTGAAAACGACAAACTCGTAATTTCAGTAAAAGCACACAAAGCGGCATCTTATCGAGATTATGTTGCAGTTATTGATCAATTGAAAAGAGCAAACGCGACGCGTATATCGATTGCGGAGTCTAACTGATGAAGGTTAAAAGAAAAACACAAATCGATTCAGAAATTCCAACGGCCTCTATGCCGGACATCATTTTTATGTTGTTAATCTTTTTTATGGTTACAACAGTTTTACGAGAATATTCTGGACTTCCTATTTCGCTTCCGAAAGCCAAGCGGATTGAAAAATTGAAATCAAAACGTCACACATCCCACATTTGGGTTTCTAAAGAAGGATTGATTTCAATTGAAGATAAACTTTATGCTTCTGATGGAGTTAGGCACGTGATGTATGAAAAACGTGTATCCGACCCTCAACTTGTCATTTCGCTTAAAGCAGATGAAAGAGCAAAAATGGGATTGATTAGCGACATCCATACGGAACTGAGAAAAGCTGACGCATTGAAACTAAATTATTCATCAAAAACGGCGGTAGATTAATATGCGCACTGAACAATCAGCTGCCCTAAAGTTTCTTTACCCAATTGTTGTCCGGATAACTAGCTTTGCAGGAATAGCCCTTCTCATCTTTACATTCTTGATTTTCCCCCGGGCGGTTAAACCTTCGATGTTGGATGAAGAAGTTCAAATCATAATTGAGCAGATTGATATACCCCAAACAGAGCAATTCGATCGCCCCCCCCCCCCCGCAAGACCATCTGTGCCGGTTGAATCTGAAAGCGAAGACGTTGCCGATGATGTAACCTTGGATGAATTTAACTTGGATGAATTCGATGCGTGGGATGCACCGCCCCCGCCTCCCGAAGGTCCCAGGGTAAAATTTATTCCTTATGATGACCCACCCGTACCCCTATCACCCATTCGCCCTAAATATCCTGAAATTGCCCAAGAAGCAGGGATAGAGGGAACTGTTGTGGTCCAGGTTTTTGTTGATGCTAATGGGCGCGTGAAAGAGACTGTGATTCTTAAAGGAATTCCCAGTACCGGTTTGGATGATGCCGCGACAGATGCAATTCGAAAAGTACGCTTTAGACCCGCAAAGCAACGCGAACGTGCTGTGGGCGTGTGGATTTCTATTCCCGTAAATTTTAGGCTAAAAAGCTAGTTAAAGATTAAGCAATTAAAAAAGCCCCCCAATTTTATCTGTCGCTATTAAGCGCTGATAACCGGGGGGCTTTTTCTTTTTAAGAAGTTTGGGTAATTGTTTTAACCGAGGCTGGACTTTAAAAATTCTCGATTCATCCGGGCAATATGTTCTAGAGAAATTTCCTTTGGACACTCAACTTCGCAAGCGCCCGTATTGGTGCAGTTTCCAAATCCTTCGTTATCCATGGTTGCAACCATATTGAGGACCCGCTCTTTTGCCTCAGGCTGGCCTTGGGGGAGGAGCGCATATTGGGACACTTTTGCCCCAACAAACAGCATAGCGGACGAGTTTTTACATGTGGCTACGCAAGCGCCGCAGCCGATGCAAGCTGCCGCATCAAATGCTTCATCTGCGTCAGTTTTTGCGATTGGTAGGGCATTGGCATCAACTGTACCGCCAGTGCTTACAGATACATAACCACCCGATTCCATAATGCGGTCAAAAGAAGAACGATCTACAACTAAATCTTTTATTATGGGAAATCCCGTGGCGCGCCAGGGCTCAAGTACAATTTCCTGTCCATCCGTAAAACTACGCATATGAACCTGACAGGAGGTGACACCGCGAAGAGGGCCATGAGCACGACCGTCCATAAATACACCACAGGTTCCACAAATTCCTTCTCGGCAGTCATGGTCAAAGGCTATGGGGTCATCTCCGTTGCATACCAAAGTATCGTTTAGCATGTCCAACACTTCAAAGAATGACATGTCTTCTGTTATATTATCTACTTTGTAAGAAACAAAGTTTCCGGTAGAATTCGCATCTGCTTGTCGCCATACTTTTAAAGTTATTTGCATTATTTATAACTCCGCGTGGTCAGGGACACATTTTCAAAATTTAATTCTTCTTTATGGTGAACCGGTACATTGCCATTTTGGTATTCCCAGGCGGTTACATAGCGATAATTTTCATCATCTCTTTGCGCTTCATTTTCTTTTGTTTGATGTTCTTCTCTAAAATGCCCGCCGCAAGACTCTTCCCGACTGAGGGCATCGCGCGCCATGGTTTCACCCAATTCAAGGAAATCAGCCAGCCTACCGGCTTTTTCTAATTCGGGATTAAGGGACTCATTGCTACCAGGGATTCGTACATTATTCCAAAATTGATCACGTAGTTCGGGAATTTTTTTAATTGCCAGCTCAAGGCCGGATTTGTTTCTGGACATACCCACGTTTTCCCAAAGTAGTTTACCGAGTTCCTTGTGAATATCATCAACGGTTCGGGAACCGTTGATAGATAGAATTTTATCAACACGCGCCATTACATCGTTTTCTGTAGACTCAAAAGCAGAATCATCAGTTGATATTGTTTCGTTAAGTTTTTTAGATAAATAATTACCGATGGTTTGAGGAATAACGAAATAACCATCCGCGAGTCCTTGCATTAGGGCTGAAGCACCCAATCGGTTGGCTCCATGGTCCGAAAAATTGGCTTCTCCCAATACGAATAATCCAGGGACATTACTCATGAGGTTATAGTCGACCCACAGCCCACCCATTGTATAATGAACAGCAGGATAAATTCGCATGGGTGTTTCATATGGATTTTCACCAGTGATTTGTTGATACATATCAAACAGGTTACCATATTTAGCTGAAACGGCATTACGCCCCAGTCGGTTAATTGCATCGGCAAAATCCAAATAAACGGCTAATCTTGTTTCGCCTACACCGTGACCTTTATCGCACATATCTTTGGCGCGACGGGAGGCCACATCTCTTGGAACAAGGTTTCCAAAAGAAGGGTAAAGCCTTTCTAAATAATAATCACGATCTTCATCTGGAATGTTAGCAGGATTACGATTGTCGCCTTTTTTCTTTGGAACCCAAACACGCCCATCGTTTCTTAGGCTTTCGCTCATAAGAGTTAATTTTGATTGGTGATCGCTAGAGACAGGAATACAGGTTGGATGAATCTGTGTAAAACATGGATTAGCAAAATATGCACCACGGCGATGGGCGCGCCAAGCAGCAGTTACATTACTGGCCATGGCGTTCGTTGAAAGATAAAACACATTTCCATATCCTCCGGTTGCTAACACAACAGCATTGGCAGCGTGACGATTAATTTCACCAGTCACCAAATTTCGGGTGATAATTCCTTTTGCTTCACCATCCACCAGAACCAAATCCAACATTTCATGGCGTGGATGAAACTGAACAGTTCCTTTCCCCATTTGACGAATGAGGGCAGAATATGCGCCCAATAACAATTGTTGCCCGGTTTGTCCGCGAGCATAAAATGTACGAGAAACCTGGGCGCCACCAAAAGAGCGATTATCTAAAAGACCACCATACTCCCGGGCGAAAGGAACTCCTTGGGCAACGCACTGGTCAATAATATTATTACTGATTTCAGCCAAACGATAAACGTTAGCTTCGCGGGCGCGGTAATCTCCACCCTTGATCGTATCATAAAAAAGGCGATGTACACTGTCGCCATCATTGGGATAGTTTTTTGCAGCATTGATTCCACCTTGGGCGGCAATACTGTGGGCCCGCCGCGGGGATTCGTGATAAGAAAAAGCTTGAACGTTGTACCCAAGTTCAGCAAAAGAAGCAGCAGCTGAGGCACCAGCCAACCCTGTACCAACGACGATGATATTATACTTCCTTTTATTCGCGGGGTTGACAAGGTTTAGATTGAATTTATGTTTTGTCCATTTCTCAGCTAGCGGACCCCCGGGGGTATTAGAATTCATTGCCATCTTATTTTACACCTTCCATAAATCCAAAATAAATAACAATCGATAAAAATCCCGCTGGAATAATGAGCCAGAATAATACAGAAATTATTTCAATTAATTTTCCGTACCGATTATATCGAAGTCCAAAAGTTTGAAATGCTGATTGAAAACCATGGCGAAGATGAAACCCAAGTATAATCATAGCTACACCATATAAAACTGCAATTAGAGTATTTTCCAACCCTATTCTTGACCCCGTAATAATTGCAAAGAAACGGTCACTCTCGTGTTCTATTTGAAAATTATACCACACGGTAGATAGGTGTGTAATTAGGAAAACAAGAAGGACGGTCCCTGTTATTGCCATGGTTCGTGAGGATACAGTACTATTGTTTCCGGCACGATTCGATTCATATTTTACTGTTTTTGCTTTTTGGTTTTCAAGTGAAAGACGTATACCGTTAATAATGTGACCACCAAATATAAATAATAAAATAACTTCAATGGTTCGAACGAGAGGCTTAAAAGCAGATAATGCTTTAACATAGCTGTTAAAAAAATCAGGACCACCAAAGAGGGTAAGGTTTCCCGCCAAGTGGATGATTAAATAAACACACAGCAACAATCCTGTAGTTGCCATAAGAAATTTTTTGCCAATAGATGAATTTAAAAAAGTTGTTAGCCAAGCCATTTTGTACTCAAAAATTATTGAATATTAAGGCATGAAATTAGGGTATGTCATTGACTTTAAAAATGAGATTCTCGACGGAATTATATACGGCCAGCCAGCTTTGCGCCCAAATGGCCACCATAAAACAAAACAGCGATAGCAACGGCGCCAATGAATATGAAAAGCCACTTTTGAATTGAATGATTCATAGTTTGGGGATATTTGGTTCTCCATGCAAATAAACTAAGGAAAATGATGCAGGAAAAGATCTGTACCCAGCCATGGTTTAACCAAAAAGGTGTAACGGTTCCGAGGTGGCCGATGAGTGTATCATTCCAAATTCCCGTGGTAATTCCGGCTCCAGCAGAAACAAGACCCAAGAGCAAACCCCACCACCCCGTTTGTGACAAATCTTCCCGCCCAGACAAGATATATATAAAATCAAAAAGAATAGCCGATGATAAAAGCGCTATGGGGAAATGAATAACTAAGGGGTGAATTTCTGGCATTAAATTTATCATGCGGAGTCTAAACAACAATCCTGGAGGAAGCCTTGGAGAGAAAGCCTCTTTTTATCATATTCATTCTGCACTTGAATTGTTATAGGCCCATTATTTAGTACATTCTCTAAAAAGGGTTGGGCCAATGGACGCTCATTTAGAATTTTGAAAAATCCAGCTCTTTCGTCTAATCCATCCAGGGCCAATTTAGAAAAATATTCAAGCCATTCACCAATAGGTTTATTCTCAGGCCCTGTCTGATTGAAGGATAAATTATGTGCAGAAAAAATAAGTTTATTTCGATCCTTTTCTGACCATCGACTAACAGTTTCAAGACCTTTATTGCGAGCATAGGGGGCTGTAAGTAATCCCGTGAGAAAAGCGGCCGGGGCCATTTCCGATCCTTTGGGTGGTCGGTCGCTGGCGCGAACTTCTAAAATGTTTTTAAAACGGACGTGGGTAAATGATTGGTGAAGTGCGGATACTATGTGGTCTCGGGTTCTTTTTTGTTCGGATAAAATCATATCTCCCATAGAGCCGTCAAAATTTTCCGCATTGCCATTTTTATCATATTTAAAAATAGCTTTTACATTGGGAAGCCACTCGGCATATTCGTCGATCATTTTTTGTGGCGAAAAAATTCCATGATCAAAAAGAGACCCACAGCGTCCCGGGTCAGTATCTTCCCATATTTTCCAGCGCACATTAGCTGTGCCAACAGGAGAGCCCTCCATGAACGGAGAGTTAGAAAATAAAATACTGAACAAGGGTTGAATTGCATCTGCTAAAAAAGCCATTTCGTTCGCATCCCGCTCGGAAGTATAATCTATATTAAGCTGGACGCTGGTGGTATTTCGCATCATCCAAGGACCTAGCTTGCCCGTTTTTGAAAAGAGGTTATGCATAAGTTGGTATTTTTTTAATTCTATAAGGTCAATATCGTCGGGGGTACAAAAAGGTTCAAGAGAAAGATGCAATCGACCAATTTTATTATTTTTGCAGATTTGATCCTCAAGGATCACGTGTCGGTCAAATTGTTTTTGAATATCCCAGAGGCTTATGGCGGGTGCGGAGGCCCACTCTAACTGTCCACCGGGTTCAAGGGAATAGGTAAAAATATCATCTTTGCAAAGATGATATTGAATATCCCGAAATAAATTGGAAGCAGAATAGCGATTGCTTGGATTTACGGGTAGGCGCGTAAAACTAGAATCATAATAGAACCCCTCAATCTCCAGCCCGATTTGACGCTGGTTTTCAGGAACAACTCTAGAGAGTATTTCAGATTTAATTTTATCGGGGAGGTTCATCGATTAAATTGAGAAATTTTCTAAAGTTTTTTGTAACATTCGCGCCATTGATTGTTCAGGGTTTTTATGGAGAACATCATTTTTATTGATCCATGCTACATCATGAGACTCGTCGCTAACAATAATATTTTCTAACCCATGCTCAGCCTCCATTATGAAACGCACATCAAAATGTAAATGGGTAGGGGCACCCTTAAACGCAGGAATTTTATGGATGTCCAAATCAAAAATATTTGTGGACAAAACATTAAGTTTGGATAAACCCGATTCCTCTTGTGCTTCATCTAAAGCAACATCCAATAAGTTAGAACGACCCTCCGCATGGCCGCCCAATTGCAACCACATATCCAACTGGCGATGATGGGTCATCAGAACCCACTCGCGGGACTGATCCACAACCCACGCAGATCCGGTGAAATGGCCTTCCCAATTATTACGGGAAAAACACGTTTTTGATCTATTCAAAAACATTTCTGTTTTTAATGTTTTTACAGATTCTTCAGGGTAGCATTTTTTATACTGTTCTAAAAGTTGTTTTAATTTTTTCCGTTCCAACTGCTTTCTTTCTTAAAAAGATTAATAAACGATGGGGAGAAATTAATGCGTTCAGGAAAGCGAGTTTGTAAGTTTAGAGACAATTTTAGATTAAAGATTCTATAAAATTTTGGAAACGAATAAAATGATTGCGATGAATTAGAATTACCATATAGCTTTGCTACCGAAATGCGTTACATAATTGCCCTTAATAATAACAATAATAACGTCAATATAATTGGCGTGGGGGTTCCCGTGTAACCAGACGGGATAGAAAACTTTATGAAAACCCCCATAACTGCAAGGTTGTGGGGGTTTTTTTGTTCAAAAATTAAAAGGAAAAAACAATGTGTGGAATATTTGCCTATAGTGGACAATCACTTGGATGGGATGACTTAAAGCCCCATGTCGATAAAATACAATACCGAGGCCCGGATGCATCCAGCGTTAAAATGGTGGGAGAAGATGTCATCTTTGCTTTTCATAGACTGGCGATCGTTGGCACAACGGCGGCGGGAGACCAACCCCTAGTTCACCCGGAGGATAAGAGCATTTCTGTTATTTGTAATGGAGAAATATATAATTATAAAGCATTGGCAAAAGAGCATGGGTTTAAACTTACCTCCGGATCCGATTGTGAAATAATACTCCACATGTATCGCCGGTTTGGAATTGATAAAACAGTCGCGGCACTCGATGGTGTTTTCATGTTTGTGCTCCACGACCGGGAGAAAGACGAGCTTTTTGCTGGTAGGGATCCATTTGGTGTTCGCCCAGGGTTTATCGGCATTAAGGGTAAAGAATACTTTATTGCTTCAGAGGCTAAACCAATTATCGATATCTGTGATAAGGTAAAACCATTTAAGCCGGGGCACTGGTGGAAAGAAAGTTCAGGAAAATTCACCAGATATCATTTTCATAAGAATGAAAACTTAATGGCAAAACCTGAAGGCGAACTTTTAAATGAAATTAAAACAAAGTTGATTCAGGCTGTAAAAAAGCGAATGATGGCAGAGCGAGAAATTGGTTCTTTATTATCTGGTGGTTTGGATTCAAGCCTCATATCCGCTCTAGTGAACAAGTACCATGACGGAAAACTAAAAACGTTCTCGATTGGAATGCCAGGAAGTGTTGATTTAGAATACGCTCAAATAGTAGCAGATCACCTGGGAACAGATCACCATCAAATTCAAATATCCGAACAAGAATTTTTAGATGCAATTGAGACAGTGATTTATAATATTGAATCGTATGATACTACGACCGTTCGAGCTAGCGTGGGAAACTACCTTGTATCAAAATACATCCGAGCAAATTCCGATTGTAAAGTGATTTTCAATGGGGATGGGAGCGATGAAGCCTGTGGTGGATATGTGTATATGAAACATGCCCCATCTAATACAGCATTTCAAAATGAGTGTAAAAGACTAATAGAAGAAATTCATCGTTTTGATGTGCTTCGTTCCGATCGCAGTATTAGTTCAAACGGGCTGGAAGCACGAACGCCATTTTTGGATAAGGAATTTGTTCGCTATTATTTATCTATACCGGCAGAGCAGAAAATATTCGACGGAAGGGACCGTATGGAAAAGCACCTTTTGCGTAAAGCTTTTTCCAAAATGGATCTTTTACCCGATTCAGTATTATGGCGCAGAAAATGTGCTTTTTCTGACGGTGTAAGTGCCAAAAAAAATTCTTGGCATAAGGTACTTCAGGGTTTTGTAGATGAACAAATAACAGATTTTGAATTCGAAACAAAAGCGTCTCAATATGTTCATTGTACCCCAATTCTAAAGGAAAGTTATTATTATAGAAAAGTTTTTGAGTCATTTTTTGAGAAGCATGAAAAACTGATCCCCCATTTTTGGATGCCCAAGTGGGTAGAAACGAGTGATCCCTCAGCTCGGGAGATAAACGGTTATGTAGAATAAAAGGATCAATTTGAAAATGTACTAATTTCAATCCTTCGCGATTTGAAAAAGTTTACTGTCTTTTCGGGTGGTCTTGTAGGCTAATAAATAACCGCAACAGTAAATCATAAAATTTATCAACAACATTCAAAGTCTCCGCCTTTTTAAGGAGGGGATTTAGGGGTGGTTCCAATACCTTATCAGAAGATTTTGAAATTGAACCAAATACCCCCCCCATTTCGACAAATCGGAACAGGGGTTTTCTCTAAGCGATTTTTAGAAGCGGATTGAAAGTTTACGTGAATGGTTTCTTAAATTCTATTTCGCTTTTTTTGATCCCTTAAAAACACCTGATACCGTTAATAAACTGAATATTGCTGAAACAATAAAAGAAAACAAAACGGATTTTAAAGTTGAATGAAAATGAATGAAAAGTTCGGTAAATATTAGAAAAAGCACAAAATTGACAATGAATAGGCTTATAACCTTTTTGATTCGAATTGCCATTATCATTTTACACTTCACTTATAGTAGTGTAATGATGGCGTAGCTAATTGATGCAATCAATGCATATATGCCAGCGCCTATTAATGTTTTTGTATAATAAGCTCCAGCGAAAGCACCTGCGACATCAGTTTTTACTAATGTATAAAAATCAAAATCATCATGTTTAGACAAAATCTTTTTACCCGCAGGATTGTTTAAGGTTTTCCATTCTTCTAGGTTCTCATACCAATATTCAGCGGAGTTTAACATTACGGATGAACAAACTAATATTTCAATGCCATCTTTTTCACCCAAATTATCATAAACTTCTTTATTTAATTTGTTCAATATATTTCGAAGCTCATCCAATGAAACATCATTGGAGATATTAAAAATTTTCTCAAAATAAGGCAGTTGATTATCGGGGATTGGAAAATTTTGGAGGATCGACTTAAAATCGAATTCGTCGTTTTTTGTTTTTGCTGCACGATTATTGAGTAAATATATTTGAAGTGCGTTTTCCTTGTATTCGAGAATTTCATCTCATACAATGGTTATTTAATTCTTTACATTGAAGGCTAATTGTTTTTACACAAAGATCCTCATCGTATAAGTGGTTTATGATATGTTTTGTAATTTTATTGATTCGAAAAGGATAAATGTGACAATCGGTATTATTAATCTCCTGCGTGGTGCGTAGTATCGCCTCAATAGTTTTTAGATCATTTAAAAAGTCCGTCATTTTATACTCCCATCATAAATTATTACCACAAGTAACATTGCAAATATAGTTATAATTTATTAAAAAAACAAAAAACCCCATTTCGATAAATCGGAACGGGGTTTTTCTCTAAGCGATTTTTAGAAGCGGATTTATTCTACGGTTTCACCGCCGAGAAGGTCTTCAAGCCTGAAGGCCCCGTCGCGCTCCATTTGTTTGGCAGATTGAACTATAGATTTACGGGCATTGTCAACATCTCGCTTAGGGACAGCGCCATCCACCGGTTCATACATTGCCTGTTTCTTTTTGGGCAAAATGCCAATCACCCTATCGGCGATTGATTGGTCCATACCCTTGAGACCCATGGCCACCGTATCTAAATCTACCGCATTCATGAGATCCCGTAGTAGGTTGTCTGGGAAAATTTCAAATATTGTTTCAAAAGTTATACGGTATTTTTTTACTGATTCGGCCAAATCCGGATTATCCTGTTCAAGATTTGCCATAAACATTTCTTCCTCCTCCGAGTCCATTGATCCTAGGATGTCGGCTAGATCTTTACCGCCACCACGAGAGAAGGCAACAGTCTTAGGAAGTTGTTTGGCTTTCTTTTGTAATTTGTTGGCAATTTGAACAACAGCTTCGAGAGGAACATCGTTCAGATTCCCAATACTTAAAAGAACCTGTCCCTTTTCTTCTTCACTGATTCTGTTTAATACCAGCATACGTTTATCGCCGGACAATTGTGCAATTGATATTGCAATAACGCGGGGCGTTTCTGTAATGAGCAGGGCGACGATTTGTTCGTCGGTTAAGTCAGCCAAAAATGCGAAGGGTTTTTTTGGCTCGTCAGATTCGTTGGTTTCTTGGAATTTTTCGCTAACAAAAGAAAAGTAAAATTCTTCCATTACCTGTTTTTTAACAGAAAAAGCAACACTTTCTACGCCACGCATGGCTGCACGAATTTTACGAATTTCCGTTTTATCCAGATCTTTAACCAGGTTTAGAGCGAGGCTTTCTCCTAGGACAGAGAACAATATGGCCACTTTTTCCAGGCCGGAAAGTCGGTTATAATTTGAAATCATAAATGCCTCTTATTTTTTCTTTTTCTTCTTCTTTTTACCATCATCTTCTGCTGGGGCTACAGGTGTCGGTTCGGGCTCGGGCGGCGCCTCTTCCAATATCCAGTCTTTCACAATTTTTGTAGCTGCTTGAGGCTGCCCGACGCTCATGGAAACAACTGCTTGTTTCATATCGTTAACTTCACTTTGTAAGACAGCAATATCTTCTGCTTTTGGTATTTGTGGTTCCGGATTTGTTACCGCTGGTTCTGTCACTAGCCCTTCTCCATTACCGTTATCTTTTTTTTTAGGCCGTGGCGGGTATACCATCCATGGCGGTGGCGGTGGTATTTGTTGTTTTGGTTTATTCATTAATACAAAAACAAGTACAGCAATCAATACAATCAGCAGCGCGGCAAGGATGGACACAAAAATAATCATGCTAGTATTTCCGCCCCCGCGATTGGCCTGGCTATTAAGATCGCTTTGAACTTGGTCTAGCATAGCAAGCTTTTCGGCAATCTGAGAATCTAGATTTGCTTTTTCTGATAGTTTTTGCTGAACAGTAGATTGTGCTTCGGTAGCGGCAGAATCAGTTAAATTAGCCGTACCTAAAAATGATTTCAGGTTTTGAATCTCTTCATTTATTGCTTGGAGTCGGACTGAATCTTGCCTGAGCATGGCTTGTTTTTCTTCATCATAAGATTGATCGCGGGAAGCTGTTTCGAATTCAGCTAATTTAGACTGAAAAAACAGACGATCTTCTTGTCGCCGCTCAGCTTCCGATTCTTTATAAACATCTAATTCCTGTTTCCAATCAACTTCGCCCAGGCGTTCGCGCTGACTCTGAAGTGTTTCTAGTTTTTCAGCAATATTCTTCAGTAGGACTTGTTCTGCTGATTTTTCATCGCGCCGCCGTTTAAAGCTGGCGGTCATAATACTTAGAACGTCTCCGCGCGGACGATTAAAACGTGAAGCAACCATAACCACCTGGCGAATATTTTCAATAAGTTCCGGTGCTGCACCCTCTTGGATAATTATGCTGATTTCCATATTACGTACGCTGGCCATGGCGGGACGTTTTTCTGTTTGGATGCGGGACACCACGTTGTCTTCTGTCGAAGGGGAATCCATTGAATCACCTTTAGTTGAAGGCGTTTCTTCTACCGTTGGCGTTTCAGCGGTAAAGTCAAAACCCGGGATAGGCAAACCAATACTACCGCCAGATCGGGTCTCCGAGGTATTCATCATGTCTTCTGCCGCTTTTAATGACTCTATCGTATTTCCACCATCGTTGGGCGTATAAGTTATTTGGCTCTCGATGGCGCTGCTGATTTCTAGATCAACACTAACATCCACAACATATTTACGATTGTCAATCACCTTTTCTAGTGCATTGGCTATTCGTTTTCGTAGATCATTTTCGATCATCAGTTTTTGTGCTAAATAGCCACTTGTTTGACTTAGGCCAATGCCTAAAATAAGTCCCAATGTGAGGGTATAAGACAAAACCCTGTTACTCCGCTTTTTCATATTTACTCCCTTAGTCATATGAATCATTGATTATCCTTTGTTGGCGTTTCTGCTCTTCCTACGGGGCCGCCACGCGGCGCTAAGAATGTAATTTCTACACGACGGTTGCGCGCTTTTTGTTGAGGATTAGAATTATATTTTTGCACTAAATCTGTTGAAAGCAATTCTGTGTTTTTTCTATCTCTTGGAACGAATTCTCCATACCCAACAGCTTCTAGTCGTGTTGGTCCAACGCCCAAAGATATCATTAGGCGAACGACCGCCGCCGCCCGGGCGCCGGAAAGCTCCCAGTTGCTAGGGTACTTTACCCGCAATGCTTTTGGAAGTTGATCACTATCGGTATGGCCTTCCACTGCAATTTGGAAATAAGATTGTTCAACAGTTGGTATTATTTTTTTTAGAATATCTAAAAATCCTGGTTTTGTTTGCGCTGACCCAGACTGAAAACTAATATCAGATGAAATACCGATGGTGACCCCTTTTGGGCTGGTGGAAACTTCCACGGGCTTTTCCCCGGTCTCTGGATCTGCCGCCATCTCTTCAACCATTTTTTGGGCTGCTTTTTGAATGTCACCGAGAGACATGGCTTGGTTCTCAATTTCTTTCTTTTTCCCCACAGATTTCCCCATTCCGTCAGCCATGTTTTCCAACTTAACGGGGTCAATCGTCGATATTGCAGCTAACAATACGAAGAATGCAAAGAGTAAGGTCATCATATCTGCAAAGGTACCAAACCATCCGGGTAAACCTTCTTCGACAAGGTCCATTCCTTTGTTAATGAATTTCTTTTTTTCTTGAGGCGTGGCTGCCATTCAAATTAACCTTCGTCTTTTTTCCATTCTTTTGGTGGAATAAAGGAATTTAGTTTTTCCCGAACTATAATTGGATGTTTTTTCTGATGAATAAGCCGGGTTGCTTCAACCTGTAAATTTTGTACCGTACTTGAGAAAATAATTCGGGATTTTATTTTATCTGCCATAGGTAGAAATAATAAATTGGCCATAACGGCACCATAAAAGGTTGTAATCAAGGCAGCGGACATCCCGGCCCCTAATGTATCCGTACCGCCCTCACCAAAGCCAGAAAGCATAACTACAAGTCCGATTAAAGTTCCAACCATTCCCCAGGCCGGGGACATTACTCCCATGGATTTGAACAATCCAGCTTGAGTGTTTTCCCGTAATTCTCTGTACTCAATCCGGGTGTATAAAATTTCAGTCAACTCCTCAAGAGAATACCCATCAATCACCATTTGGGCACCATCCCGAAAGAAAAAACTTTTAATGTTTCCAATATGGTTTTCCAAATCTGCTGTACCCTTGCGCCCCACTTCAGATGCTTCAACTGCTTCATCTACTATATCGCCCAGAGTATTTTTATCTCCTTTAAAGACAGCACTCATAGCAGCACCCAACTGAAGCACATCCTTTAAAGGGAAGGCAACTGAAACGGATGCAATCATTCCACCAAAAACAATACCAAAACTAGAAACAGAACCGAACATTCCAATGTTGGGAGTCATTAAAAAAATACTACCAACAATAGACCCCATTCCGAGTATAATTCCTACAAGGGTTGCAATATCCATATTTATTCCTTAATCATACTTGTTGATTTCAAACGATTTTCATGTAGTGCTTTAAGCACATTCCTTACATCGTCGTATTCTGGATCCATCCTTAAAGCAAGGTTCCAGTTGATGGTCGCGCGTTGAATGTCTCCCAGTTTATAATAGACAGATCCGCGACGGGCATAAGCCAGCGCTAAGCCCGGATTCAACTCAAGCGAAGCTTCAACTTCTTGGAGGGACGCCCTGTAATTCCCCGCATAAAAGTAGCGCAAAGAACGAGACAAATGACGCATAGCATTATTCATTTTTTGTTCATCTATATTGTTGTTGAGCCTAATGGCTTTTAATGAATCTTCTAAAAATTTGGAATGTTGTTCCATGGCAGAAAGACGTGTCATAAGGTTGCGCATTTCGTTCGTCATGAGGCCCATAGAATCTCGGAGAGTGTGGACTGTGTAATCAGCCAACATAAGGGTTGTATCCATATCTGCCATATTTATTGGGCCCAACACCGGCGGGGCAGGACCGCCACCAGGCGTTTTGATCGCAGATCCCCTGGGAGCGGTAATCTCAAACCCAACAGTCATTCCTGCATGGCCTTCCCAGTAGCGTTCTTTCCATTTTGGTAATTTTTCAATGTGGGTGAACCCAAGGTTCAAGCGATAATCCGAGGTAAGGGGGATGCGGAGTCCCACATTGATGCCATTCCCATCGAATTCACCCACAATATCTACACCGCCCCATTTTTCCAAATAGGGCGTATTAAAAACTGCTCCCGCAAAAACACCGGCATTTGTTCCCGTTGACTGCTCAGAAAGAGTATCTATTTTTACTGTATCAATAGCACCAAAACCGCCAGTCCCAAAGCCAATAAAGGTATTCATATTGTATTGACCAATTTGTTTTTGGCTACTTACAATTCCAAAAAATGATAATTCTTTCGGATCCAGATTGAAACCGCTGGTGCTGTTTTCGAAAACGATATCTTGCAATCCAACTGTAAATGAAATATTGTTTCTTACGAAGACTCGCCGTTGAAGGTGAAAGCCAAATTCAATGGGTGCTTTGAAGGTAGAAACTTCTAAATTTGCTAAGCGCGTAGTGTCGCCGCCTTGGGCCGTAGAAAAACCGAAAGTCCATCCGCGGACTTCCATGTTGAAGTAAGCGCCGCCAGCGGTATTAAAAGGAGAAAAGTTGTGTAACTCAGAACCGAAACCGGCGGTAAATAAATAAGGAGAAGCACCCACAGATGTAAAAGGGATTTTCATCATGGGGCCTGGTCTTAGATATGCAATACGAGTGGCGCCAAATACGATGGAAAACAAAATTAAGGAAAAGGTTATGAGGCGTATCAGTTGTTTCATTTCAATTCGTTAGATTTTTTTAATTCCATTTGTGCCAATCGCAGATATTCACTTTTTGGATATTGTGAAACGACATCACCAAAAGCGGCCAAGGCTAAATCTTCGTTCCCCATCTTTCTGTGGAGAAGCCCTTTTTGAACGAGCGCATCGTCGATTCTTAGCTTTCCGGTGCTGGTTATGGTATTTAAAAGTGAAAGTGCTTTTTTGTATTGGCCTGTTTGCTGGAGAGCATCTGCCATCCAGTATAAAATGTTTTCAGAAATCTTTTTAGATGTCGCGTTTAGACTAAGGCCAGAAAATTTGTCAAGCGCAGCTTGGTAATCTTCCCGCTGGTATGCGAAAACACCGGACATATAAACCGAATGATTAAAGGACGGCGCTGGCTTGGAAGGGATAATATTTTTTGGTTCACTTGAGACAACAGCTGAAGCTGTTTCGGGCAAAGGGTCGGCAATGAATTTATTTGTGAGGATCGGTGATTGCTTGGCTGGGGATTGAATTACTGCCAAAGTTTGGCGCAATGAAACGTTCTCTTTTTTTAAGGCATTCATTTCCGATTGAAAGGAATTTTCTAATCGTTCAATCCTATTGTTTATTCGACCAAGGGTTGTTAATAGCTCTTTACTTGATGCCATATAGACCGATCCGCTTTCGACCTTTTTTATTTTGAAGGAAATTTCTTCAGAAGGTTTTTTTATCAAGCGAGAATAGGCTTCTGAGCCATTCGCCGGTTCAATTACAATGCCAAGATCTAAAAAGAATATTTCTGAAAGGGGTGTGTCTTGTGCACCCAGCGAACCGATCGTTATTAGGATCGTCAATCCTTTAATCAGCGGTTTAATTCGGTTCATCAGAGACCCGAAAACCATTATTCGTATTCTTCCCAATCGATAACGTATGAGTAGCCGATAAAGGATCCAAAATCATGGGGGACATAAAGCTCAAAGGCGCCTGTGGCACCCGGAAGAAGCGTTGCGTCAGTAGTTATGCCTGAATCGAATGTATGATACCCGCCCCGAACAAAAGTGGTGAGCGTCTTTGTTTCGCCGCTCCAATTTTTACGAAAGACAAAGTCAACTTTAACAAAATCTGATCTGCGTCCGCCAATGTTTTTTATTTCACCATTAAAAACAATATTACCCTGAGCATCCTTCTTCTCACTGATATTGCCTACCAACACACAATTAGCAGAATATTTTTTTGTGGCACTTCTTTCAGCTGAGGTATATTGTGGTGATGCTAGCTTTGGCATGGGTGGTGGTGTATAACTATCCCTAACTTGTTCAGGCACATATTCCGCCTGTTCTTCGGTAATTACATTATCAACAATCCTGACAACATCTTGACGGTTAATAATCAAGTATCCCACCAGTGTTTCAATTTTCAGGGATTCTTCATCTTGGTAAACGACCTTTCCAAATACAGTTGTCCCATTTTTCATGATGATTTCTTTGGAATAGATGGCAAGGGGGTTAACCCACATTTTACTGAGGGCTTTTAAGTTTTCTAATTCTTCGTTGAGATATTTTAGCTCAGCCGTCATCTTTTTGATTTCGAAACTGAGTTCGTTCAGAATGTAATCCTTCCCAGGATCAGGGGTAAATTCAACAGCATCGGGGGCAGGGCCTTCTGCGGGCGTTTCCTCAGAAGGTGCTTTTTTTGCAACAAGCTTTACTTTTGACAAAGCAATTTCTCCCATCTTTACATTTTTATCGGCAACTTCAACAGACGTGCTAACTTTTCCTGCATCGCCGCCATCTGCTTCAATTGTATAATTACCGGGGAGAACTTTTTTGAATTCGAACTTTCCACCACTGCGCCCAATGCGCTTTTTGGAAGTTTCAGTTCGCTGAACTTCAGTACCGTCTTCGCCCAAAAGCAAAACGGTTGTATTGACTACAATATTTCCATCAGAATTAACGAGCGCACCTAAAATGTCTCGTGGTTTTTGAGCAAATAAAGTTGTCGCGAAAAGGACACAGAGTGCCCCAATGAATAATTTTTTAAATAATAATCTTTTTGCCATTTATCTTTACCTCGGATTGTGTGGCACCTAATGACATGACAGCCAATAGGCTACGAAAGTTTAGCTACGTTCTGTTCCTGAATCAAGTCAAAAATGACGGTAAAAACAGGAAATTTTATGAAAGCGGTAATCTGCCCCCAGAAACTATTTCCAGAAATCTTTGTAAGTTTTTTTGCGCTTTAACAATGCCGAGCGGGCTGAGGATACCCGCGGCTTCATTTTATCCGTGAGAAAAAGGGTGAGGGCTGTGTCGTATGCTTCTAATGGTAATTCAAAATCCATCTCATCCTTTTTTTCGTAAGCTTGACCCAGCCAGTAGTATGGCTCACCCAAGGAGTCAATGGCCGCTGCCGCTTTTGAAAACGATTGAATTGCATCCCACTGACCATTTTTGTGGCCTCTTTTATAATGGTTTTTCCCATCCCACATGTAAATATGATAATTGGCCGTGACATTTTTTGGATCAATTATTAAAATAGCCCGATAATGATCCATGCTGTTTTTGATTTTGGCCAGGTTCAAGCGGGCCGTCACAATGGATGCGCGCAATTCGGAATCATTCGGACTAGCGGTGAGAAGTGAGTCTGCATTGGCAACCAGCAAGGCGGGGTCGGTTTCGGCCAAGGCAGAAGACGTTGGCGCACACCCCTTATATAATAATAGGGAAAGAATTGATACAGTAAATAAAGATGCTTTTTTCATAGATTCTCGTTTGTTTACTAACCTTCGAACCAGAACAGTTCCTGGCAATCTCGAAAGGCTTCATACATTTCATTCATGGAATTGATCACGTAATAGCGATCTTGGATATTGCTGTAATCAAAGCGAGTCATGACCAATTCTTCCATGTTAAAAGGAATAAATATTGATCGATTTGATTCTCCTTTAGCACAGGCAATAGTGTTCAAAGTTTCATCATAAGAAGAAATAATGCCGGCCCCATAGATTTCATAATCAATGTCATTTTTCCGTCGGCGGAATTGGTCACTTTCACCGGTGTTTTTAATGAGACCAAACTCATAAGTCCACCAGGCGAAATTCTGGAGACGCTTTAAATTGTGCGCCACCAGTTCCGGATCCATCCCACGTTCGTTTCGTAAAATTTCATCCCCAAGAACACCAACCTTGTGCATGTAATCCGCATATGCTTTGTTCATCAACAAGGGCACATGACCTTGAATATCGTGGAAAATATCTGGTTCTGGCGTATAGCCTTCATCATTCTGAATATCCACGTGGGCATATTTTTCAGCAAAGCGGGGGGACTTGCGAATAATATCTGTGACAGGAAATTTTCTGTTTGCGTTAAGATCAAAAAATAGTTCTTCTGTTAAGAATCCAGCCACGGGGACGAGTTGCCAATCTGTGGAATTTTCAATCAAGGGAGATATGGCTTCAAATTCTGGAAACCTATCTTGGGGAATCGGAAGCGTACGCATACCCAGTAAATATTCCCGAGAGACATATTGATTAAGCAGTGGCTCCAGGTTTAGAAACAAATCCTCCCATATTCCATTTTCCAGATTATTTACATTATTATAATCTTGGGGTTTTATATAGGGATCGTCCTTGCCAAAAATACGCACCCCGCCAATAGCATTGGGGATTACGTTTTGAAACAAGTGGTCGTATTTGGTGTATTCTTCAGTCATATTGAATGGACAATTTACAGGAAAGGATTCTTCACGTCAAATCACCTTAATGTACAGCCAAGATCCTTGTCGGATGGTTTTTCTAAACCCCCGAGCAAGGATACTCGTGCCACAAGGACAAGCTTACCAGAGCCAGATATAAGTGATGGCGCTATTCCGCCGACCCAAGTCAGGATCGTAGGGTGAACCACAATCGGCGCGCATGGCAGCGGAATCCCCGTGAAAAAGATCATAATCTTCACCGAGAATTACAGCCTGAAAGCGTCCGGATTGATCTTCGCACCATTCTCTCACACCGCGTTTTAGGGCACCGGTTCCATGGCCATGGATAATTTTAATTGCCCGTGTTTTTCCATTAAAAATACAGTCGCTTACTGATGTTTCCATCTCAGAAAGTGCCCGATCCAAGGCGAATCCTCGGTGGCCAATATCGATAATTTGAAATCGTGCGGACATAATAAGGATAGAGTTTCCGTAACTTTATTGCTTCAACAAAAGGATTAAAATGGAATATACAATCTTGGGGCGGACGGGCGCAAAAGTGTCTCGGATAAGTTTGGGTACATGGTCTTATGGTGGCGCAAATATGGTGGGTAAAAATCAGCCTATTGGCTGGGCAGGTCAAGCGGATGAAGACAGTCGACGCGCTTTGCAAAAAGCGTATGATTCGGGCATCAACCATTGGGACACTGCCGATGTGTACGGCAATGGCCGTTCTGAAGAAATTATTGGTTCCATGTGGGATAAAATTCCTCGGAATAACATTTTTATCGCCACCAAGTTTGGTTGGGATATGGGCCCACATAATTATTGGTACCACCCAGCCCATATGCGCACCAATATGGAGAAATCTCTAAAAAATCTAAAAACAGATTGCGTTGATCTTATGTATTTGCATCACTGTAATTTTGGGAAACAGGAACAATATCTTGATGATGCGCTGGAAGTAATTCGCCGATTTCAAGAAGAAGGGAAAACACGTTTTATTGGTCTTTCTGATTGGTTTTCGGAAAAGGTTATGAAGTTTATTGAGCGCGTTAATCCTGATGTAATTCAGCCTTACCGCAATGTTATGGACGACACCTATGTTGCAACCGGATTGAAAGATTATGTTGAAGTCAATAATTTAGGCATTTGTTTTTTCTCGCCCATTAAGCATGGATTGCTTACAGGGAAATACACCAAACCAGCCACGTTTGAAACGGGGGACTTTCGCACAACTGTTAAAGATTTTGCCAATCAGGATTTGATTGATAAAATGCAAGCCAACAAATTAAAACTGGAAGAACATTTTGCTGATCATCCCCAAGCGGTGATGCACGGATTGGTGGATGCCCTTTTATCCGATGCGCCTACAGGTTGTGTTTTGTTGGGTCAGCGAAACGTTGAACAAGTTGAAGCAGCCGCGCAATTGGGGAGCGCCCTATCTAATGAAGATGCGAATTTGGTGAAGGAATTGTATAAATAATAAATTTTCGTAGAATATTTATTATTTAATCGATACTAAAAACCGATCCATGAGGAATGGCACTATCCGTATTTCCGTGGGGCCACTCAAATCGATCAAAACTGAAGCCTAATTCATTGGTTTCTTTATCCCTAAAATTTTCATCGAAGGACAACTTGCCTGTTTTTGGATTCAGGTTAACGATTAAAAGTTTATTCTTAAGTCGATTTCCACCAGCGACTATAATTCGATGCCCATTTGGTTCAAGGGATATCCAGTGCGGCCATTCACCCTTTTTAAATTTTAATTCATCCACCTTTTTAGGATTGGCTGGATCAGAAACATCAAGACTGACCAAAGCTGATTCAGATGAAATTGCTTGAACCCAAAAGTCACCGGCAACAACTGGTAAAGCACAATCCCACTTTTTGTTAAAAGGAAAAGAATAAACCCATTCCGCAGTTGGATTCTCACTTTCAAGATCAACAATGCGATATAATCCGCAAAAAAAAGTGGAAACCAATACTGTTTTACCATCCCTTAATACCCGTGGCTCAGCCGCATCATAATTTTCGTTACCCCTTGGCCCAGGTTCAAAACGGATTGTTTTAATTAATGATAAATCAGAAAGTTGCCAAATCTGGACGGCTCGACTTATGTCAGCTCCGCGCATATCTGTACTGGTTGATACAACCCGATCTAAATTGGGTAAAATGGCTAAACTATAAGGTCGGATAAAATCTTCCACACTGGGGTCTGAAGAAATAGTAGCTCGAACTAAATCCCCACTTGGTGAGATTTCTACCAACCCTCCTTCCTTTTTATTGCCCTCTCCTATTGTTTGAAATGTAGCCAATACATTACCATTTGGAAGACGTTCAAAACTGTGGGGATAGGTGTAGTCGCCCATATTAGTGAAGTTGGTAATAAGTTTGGGGTTCTCAGAATCTTCTAAGTTAAAAATAAATGTGCGCCCGCCGGAAAATCCGTTGGCAAATAAATGTTTACTTTCATGAAGACGATGCTCTGTATGATGAGCATTTATCTCACTATAACCAACCGGAAGCGTTTTAACTAAAGAACCATAATCTTTATCCAATGGGTTTGCATTTATAACGGTCAAAAAATCTGAATTCCACCCATTCTCATCTTTTGTCCAGGCATAAATATAAGAGCTTGAATTTTTAATGGGCTCTTCCTTAGAGCAACTCGGAAGAAACAATCCAAGGACAAATATTGATAAAAGTTTCAGCGCCATAATAGCCAGTTTACTTTGGAATATATACTAATTACAATTAATAATTGACTTGTCTAAAAATCAGATCTCTAATCACAGTCGGTGCAAGTGAGTCCTTCTTTTTTCATTTCCCATGTATGTTCAACCATACGGCGGTCCCAGGTATCGGTCACATTGCGAACATCATCAAGCATATATTTTAGCGATTCGTCTAAATATACCGATCGGCCTTCCGGGACAAGCAAGACAAGATCCACTTTTTGAAAAGCATAAGGCTGGTCATCCCTGATCTTTAAATAATTTTTCAAGAGCAACCCATCTGCGGCAGGTAAAAAATTATAGCTGATGGATTCGGCAAGGCCCCTGGCCGAGCGCGATGAATTGGAGGCTGCTTCATTATGAACAATAAGGTGGAAGAGATCATCGTCGGAGCGTTTAATATCCAACAATACATCAGAGACAAGGAGGTTGTCGTCAGCAGTTTTTACCGTATGATCTTGTCTGCTCGTCCAAAGAAAATAATCATTTTCCCATAAGGATACCTGCACCGTGTCGGCGGTTATCTTGCTTAAGGGCACATTGCGCCGGGAAAAACCCTCAGACGAATAGCGCGTGCCGCCGAAAACACCAAAGATAATTAAGGAAATAAGGCTCAAAACCCAGAGACTGGTGAGAAGACCTTTCAAAAAGGCGGGTTGATTCCCCATATGAAAAAGGAGGCGTAGGCCAAAGTAGATCAATTGGAAAATAGGTATAACCAAGAATAGAGCCAAAGCCACATAAATGATATATTGACTCATGGGTAGTGCCGAAAATATTGAATCTAAGATATGAGAATGGGATGTATCTACAAATGATAACATACCCTCTATCCCAAAAACTAAAAAGGCGCCCCAAAGGGTCGCCACCAAACCAAGGATTAAGAAGACTATCCCAAAGATAGGCCGCAGTATGATTACCAATGCTTTAAATATTTTTTTTAATAAACCAAATACAGCTTCGAATATTTTTCCGATAAAGTTAAAGATTTTTTTTATTACATTTTTACCATTCGCCGGTTCAAAACCTTTCTCCACTTGGGCGGTAATGGTTTTACCAATAGAATCAGCCGTAATGGGTTTCCCAGCCATTTTTAGTCGATCTGAAGTAGATTGAGCCATTGGAATAATGGCCCACATTACCAAGTAAATCAGGGCGCCAAAGCCTCCGAAAAATGCCGTTACCATGAATATGATCCTGAAGATGACAGGATCAATCCCCACAAGTGCACCCAGCCCGCCACAAACACCTCCTAATATTTTATCATCGGGATGGCGGTAAATGCGCCGGGGCGCACCCTTTGCTTTGGCGATCGGCTCGGGTTTTGTATCCGAATCATCTTCCCCATATTGTTCCGGTTTGCCCATGACGGCAATGATATCATTTACATGTTTGTTAGTAATAATCTTGACCTTTTTATCATTCAGGATTTCGGCAATCCGAGATTCGATATCCTCAATAATCTCTTCTTGCCCATCCATATTGGCGAACTGCTTTTTGACTGAACTGAGGTAAGTATAGAGTTGATCATAAGCATCAACTTCAATATGAAATATGATGCCCCCGAGATTGATCGTTTGTGTTTTTTTCATAGTGTCATGACTTCTTTGTAGTTTGTTTTACAGACTTAACCAGCTCTTTCCATGCCGTATCTAATTGATTGAGAAACGACTCCCCCGCTGGGGTCAAGGCGTAATATTTTCGTGGCGGTCCAGACTTGGACTCTTCCCATCTGTAAGTGAGGAGTTCCGCGTTCTTTAAGCGGGTGAGGAGGGGATAAAGCGTCCCCTCTACCACGATGAGGTTGGCTTTCTTCAACCGCGCAAGTATATCCGATGGGTAGGCCTCCCCATTTTTTAAAATGGAAAGGATACAAAACTCAAGGATGCCCTTGCGCATTTGTGCTGTTGTGTTTTCAATTTTCATTTGTGTCTGCTATTGTGTATTGCAATATTATATACAATAAAAGGTACTATGCAATACATATTAGTAAAAAAATTATATAATAAAAAAGCCCCGATTTAATCCGGGGCTTTTGCTTGTTAAATGTATATAGGAAAATTAATTTGCCGCGACCTCCACCGCAGACCAAACGCGCCACACATTTTTGTAGCAGATCTTTTCAATATCTTCTTCAGAATAGCCGCGCTTCAAAAGGTGAAAAATGAGATTGGGATAAGAGGATGCATCTTTCAGTCCATAAGGGAGAGAATCACCCACGCCGTCGTAATCGGAGCCAATGCCCACATGATCAATGCCGGCCAATGCCACAACGCGGTCAATATGGTCCACTACTTCAGTGATATCAGCATACATGGGGTTTTCGGCATTCACTTTTTCGGCATACGTTTTGAGCGTCTCATCGTCATTTCCCAGGCCATTTTCTTTGGCGTAAGCTGCAATTTTTTCACCATTGGCTTTGCGTTTATCTTGGGCTTCTTGAGTCACAAAAGATGAACCATAATTAATTTGGATGACGCCCCCATTATCTTTGAGTCTTCGAATTTCAGCATCGCCCATATTGCGTTCCCAGCCCGGCGTAAAATGTCGGCAGGAGGAATGGGAAGCAATCACCGGTACATCAGTCATATCCAAAACTTGGTTTATTACATCATCGGTTACGTGAGAAATATCTACCATGATGCCTACGCGATTCATTTCTTTAACCACTTTCCGGCCAAAAGGGCTGAGTCCGCCCCATGTCCCAGTAGTGTCGTATGATGAATCACAAATGAGATTATCCTTGGCATGGGTTAGGGTGATATAGCGTATACCGCGATCATAAAAATATTCCACGTTGCCTAAATCATCTAAAATGGGCGCGCCATTTTCCATACCCATGGGGAGGGCAATCTTACCATCGGCAAAAATGCGGTTCACGTCTGCCACACTGAATGCCACTTCGAATTTATCAGGATGGTCGTTGGCAACTCGATGGACAAGGTCAATAAGCGAGTCGGCCTTTTCTTTGGCTCCGCCTGTTTCTTGGTATGAAGAAGGAACGTAGATGGACATGAAAGGTGCGTCAAGACCGCCTTCTTTGGCGCGGACATAATCAAAATCTCCGCTTTTGGTTCTGACTGATAAATCTTCATAGGTTTTCTCCAAACGCCAGGGGACATCAATATGGCCATCGGTTATTATGAATTTATGGGCCAGTTCATAGGCCTGTTTTTTCAGGGCCGCATCATTGCTGCAACCGCCAATCAGAATTCCGATTGTAAGTAAAAAAATATGTTTCATAATTCTCATTTTATATCCTTTTGTTTTTTAATTTTTTTCCCACCAAAGTGGTTTTCGTTTTGCATTCCCAGTTACCACCTCATTCATGGTGGCCGCATCGTAAAGACGGCCATTGATCATCACCATTTCTACCGAATCAGAATTTTGAATATTTTTTAAGGGGTTCTTCCCAAGGATGACCAAATCCGCCAGTTTTCCTTGTTCAATTGAACCGAGATCGTCACCCATGCCTAAGTATTCAGCGCCATTAATGGTGGATGCTTTTAACGCTTCCATGGGACTCATGCCACCTTGGGCCATCATCCACATTTCCCAGTGGACACCCATCCCTTGGAGTTGGCCATGTGCGCCGTTGTTCACCTTAACGCCCGCATCAGATAAGGCCTTTGCCGCTTTGGCATTTTCAATATGGTTCCAATCGTCTTCTTCTACTTTCATGCGTCGCCGTTTTTGATCCAGTAATTGCTGTGGGAAAAAAGATTGTAGGCGCGAATGTTCAAAAACATTCATTTTTGAATACCAATAATTCTCTCCCCAAATGCCACCATAGCTCACAATCAATGTCGGTGTGTAACCAACGCCACTTTCACCGTAAAGAGTGAGGGCGTCCTTATATAATGGTGAAACAGGTATGGAATGTTCAATCCCCGTATGTCCATCTGCTACCATATTTAAATTATGTTGAAGGGTTGAGCCGCCTTCAGGATAAACCAACATGTCCAATTCTCGGGCTGCTTTCAGGATTTGTTGTCGTTGCTCCCGTCGTGGCTGGTTGTAGGATTTTACCGAAAAACCGCCAAATGCTTTGATGCGCTCTAATGCCCGCTTGGCATCGTCCAGAGAATTTATTTCAGCCGTAAATCCTGCAACGGCTCCATATAATATGGTGCCAGTGGAATAAATGCGCGGGGCCAACAACATTCCAGATTTTTGCAATTCGGAATTGGCAAAAACCATTTCTGTATCGCGACTGGGATCGTGAGTGGTGGTAATACCAAAAGCAAGATTGGCTAAATAATGCCAGTTTTGTTCTGATGAAAGGCCATCCCATTCCAAACCCATATGGGCATGGACGTCAACTAATCCGGGTATGATAGTTTTGCCAAAAGCATCTACCATTTTCGCACCTTTTGGAATTCTCATCTTACTGTTACCCACTTTTTTGATGCGGTTATTCTCAATGAGGATTATCCCATTTTCAATCACCTCATCCCCATCCATGGTAATGATAGTTGCACCCGTAATTGCGACAATACCTTTGGGTGATGGTGCTGTAGCCGTCCAGCCTAAATTGGTCCCAGATTCAACAGGATCGGGCAGGGAATCTGGTGCCCCAGGAACAAAGGTGAAAGCCTCCTTCAAATCAGTGCTGAATAGTTCTGAGCCCAAAGTCCAGTGGATAGAATTATTGTCCGACCAATGGGGCTCAAAACCGCTTCCCGCTGTAAGTTGTTTTACAGGTATGCTGGCCGTTTTTGGGCCCAGATTAATCGCTTTTCCAATTTTAGAAAAGGGCGCCGCGTAAACATGAAAACGAGAATCAAACAAAACCCAATCTTCATTAGGAGATAGAATAATCCTATTGGCATATTTGGATGTAGCCAGAACGCGGCGGTCCTGTCCGTTCAAATCAACACTGTATAAAGCGCGATTATCCTTTTCGCGCCCCATGAGTAAAATCCTTGAATCGCCAGAAGTGAAGTGTGGCTCAGACCCACTTTTGGTCACCAGTTTTGGCTTGCCGCCTTTTACCTTAATCGAATAAATGCCCGTTTTGGCTGAATTGTCCCGCCCACGAATCCATGAACCACCGCCTCGGCGATACACAAGTTTAGACCCATCGCCAGACCAACTCGGGTCAAAATAATGACCGGCGGGTAATTTCAAGAATTTGGGTTTGCCACCATTTCCGCTGACGACAGCCAGCCGCCCTTTTTGTTTGTCAGACCAAGTGGTAAAGGCGATCTGCTTTCCATTGGGAGACCAGGCCGGAGCGTATTCCAATCCATTGTGCTGTTTTGTCAGGCGCTTTCTGCCAGAACCATCCACGTTTGCAACATAGAGTTTCCCCAATGCATTAAAGACCACTTTCTTTCCGTTGGGGCTTACGCGTGTATGGCGAAGGACCTTCACCTCAAAGGCATTAGCGCCCACTTCATTTTTTATGGCATAGGGTTTGGTAAGCTTTTGCTCAACCTCAGCTGTGAATGGAATTGGTTTTACATTTGCATTAGAAACGGTCACATTCCAAAAACCGCCTTTGGCGGTAATAATAATATTTTTCCCATTGGGGGTCCAACTGAAGCCCGGGTGAATACCGAAGATAGCCCATGTTTCCTGAGCGTCCCGATTCAGATTATCAAAAAGCATCCGTTCATTGCCCGATGCCAATTCTTTCACAAATAATGCTGTCTTTAGTCCCACTCGCCGGACGAATGCCAATTGTTTTCCATTGGGGGAAATTTGTGGTGTGGCCGCGCCGCCGGGGCCATCAGCTGCGGTTGTCTTTTCGCCTGTTTCTAAATCAATGCGATGTACCGCATAAATTTGTCCATAAGGATCACGGTTATATTGGTATGAATTGCCGGGGCTTACATCCTGAGAATAGTAAAGATATTGTCCATCTGCACTAACGTCCGGCTCACCAGCATCATGTTGCCAATTTCGTCTTTTGTTAACTTGAACACCTTTACCACCACTGGTATGGTAACGCCACATTTCGCCCGCACCTAACGAACGTGTATTTACAAAATGTTTTCGAGCTATAATGTAATTACCATCGGCCGTGAAAACGGGATTATTCAATAACCGGAAAGATTCTTTAGACACTTGTTTGGAGGTCGAGCCATCCCTATCCATAATCCAGATATTATCCCCACCAGATCTGTCAGACGTGAATGCGATTGATTTTCCATTGGGACTATAGGTTGGCTGCACATCCCAGGCGGGACCGCTAGTAATCTGGGTTGCTTTTCCGCCGGTCGTGGGTATGGTATAGAGGTCGCCCAAAAGGTCAAAGATGATTTCGCGCCCATCTGGAGAAACATCCAAGCTCATCCAAGTGCCTTCTGATGTTGTGAATTCAATCGTTTTTGTGGGACCGTGGGTTGTAGTTACGTCCCATTTTTTATTATCATCATCATCTGGTTCAGTCAAGTCAGCCATAGAATCGTTATGTAGAAATCCCTGGACGGAACAACAATCAACATGATTTGCAGAATCCTGGGCAAAAGCCATTGAAAAAATAGACGCTAACACCACCAGTTTAAATGAATGCATAGAAACTCCCTCTAATAAGTTTGAACGGATAGATAGTTGGTGGTACCGGCCACCCCCATGGGAACGCCGCCTGTGATTACATAGCTATCACCATTATCTATCAATTTTAATTCATCCAAAACAGAATTGCAAACGTCGGGTACCGCTTCAATATTGTCATATTTATCAACCTTAACAGGGATAACACCCCAAACTAGCTGAAGCTGCCGCGCAATTTGATCAAATGGGGTTAATGCCAGGACAGAAGCCTGGGGCCGGTAACGGGAAATCATTTGGGCGGTGCTACCGCTATGGGTCATGGTTAAAATTAAATTAATGTCCAGATCCAGCGCAATTTCGCAGACAGCATGACTGATTGCATCGGCTGTTTCTGTTACATCTTCCGGTAAAGATTTTCTCCCCGATGGGGTAGCCTGTTCTGTTTCGGCAATGACCCGTTTTAATGTTTGAATCACATCCACAGGATAATTCCCTGCCGCTGTTTCGCCCGTAACCATGAGGGCATCCACACCGTCAAAAATCGCATTGGCAATATCACTCACCTCCGCTCGGGTGGGCGTTTGGCTCTCCACCATTGATTCCAGCATTTGGGTGGCAATGACCACCGGTTTGCCAAAAGTACCGGCAACCTCAATAATTCGCTTTTGTGCAAGAGGAACTTGTTCGGCCGGGATTTCAACCCCCAAGTCACCACGGGCCACCATCACTGCATCAAATGATTCTGTGATTGCATCCACATCATTAAGCGCTTCCCACTTTTCAATCTTTGCCATAACGGGCAAGCGCTTTCCCTCTTCATCCATTACTGCCAGGACATCATCCAAGTCTTCTGCAGAACGAACAAATGAAAGAGCGATCCAATCTGCTTCAAGATCAAGGGCCATTTTTAAATCTGTTTTATCTTGTTCGGTTAAAGTGGGCACATCTAAAGTAATGCCCGGGAAGTTGACGCCCTTTCGAGGTTCCACCAACCCGCCAATCTCGGTGCTACATTTAAGCGTATGTTTAGATACAGCTTCTACGACCTCAAGCTGAATTCGACCATCATTAATCAAAATTTTTGCACCTTCAGAAACATTGGTAAAACCAATTCCGTTTGTAACGCTTATGTTATTTTCGTCGGCGCCACTTTCATTGGTTATAGTGATGGATTGTCCTGTCTCTAAAGTGAAATTCGGAAGCACATCGGTAATGCGAATTTTGGGTCCGGCTAAGTCAGTTAGTATGCAAGGTCGTTGGCCATTGTGCATTTTAAGGGATTGAACCAAATTATATAATTTTCTTTTTGATGCTTCATCTCCATGGGACATGTTGAGGCGAAAAGTATTCACCCCTGCGTCCAACATGGCTTGTAAAGTTTCTGTATTGTCACAGGCGGGGCCGATTGTTGCTATAATTTTTGTTTTAATATCCATTGTCTTTTCGTGTTTTAATTAACTGAAAAAGGAATGCTTAAGCGAAAGGGTGAAATTTTCGCGTTGAATTTTTTGCCATTTTTACAGACCATTTCAAAATGGCCGTGCATGACACCAAACTCCGTTGGCAAGGGACAGAAACTTGTGTATTCAAACGATTCGCCATTTTTTAAATGGGGTTGATTACCCACAACGCCGGGGCCGCGCACCTCTTCAATATTGCCATTTCCATCTGTGATGTTCCAGTAGCGATTTTTAAGTTGAACCGCATCTTCACCTTCATTGGTAATAGTGAGATGATAGGCAAAAAAGAAAATTGGCCTGGATGGGTCAGAACGCTCGGGAATATAGTTGGATTGAACGGTTATGTTTATTTGATCAGTTTTTGTTTCGGTCATGGCTTCAAAATTACAATTTATTTTGCTCCCGAAGCATATGGATTCTGAGTAAATTTATTTACAATATTCATATTATTTACAAACAGCGGGGAATTTAAAACATGAAACGAACTCTATATTATTTATTACCACTGGTAATCCTGGCCGGTTGCAGTCAATTACCCAAATCAACAACGCCGTCACAAACTAATCCGGAGGTTAGTGCCACGGATTTGTTAAACCACATTAAATATCTTTCAGATGATAAAAGGGCTGGGCGCTATCCTGGGTCAAAAGGATCTCGGGATGCAACAAATTATATCGTCGACAATTTTAGAGCAAACGGCTTACTTCCTGCGGGGACAGATGGGTTTTTACAGCCATTTGAATTCATCACAGGCCTAAATCTTGGTGAACAAAATCACCTATCAACCCAGAATGAAAGCTACGTAATAATGAAGGACTTCATTCCGCTTGAATTTGCTTCCAATGGAAAAGTTGAGGGCGCTCTTGTTTTTGCGGGATATGGATTTACGATTAATGATTCGATACAGTGGAATGATTATGATGGAATTGAAGCGGATGGTAAGTGGGTAATTATTCTTCGCGGTGGACCGGGGGAAGATCACCCTCATTCCGATTTTGCAAAACATACACCCATCCGGAAAAAAGCTATGTTGGCCCGAGATCAAAATGCTGCCGGTATTCTTTTTGTGAACCAAGACGGAGATGAAGATCAACTGATTCCCTTAAAACATTCACCCAATTCAACGGCAATTGGAATTCCCATTTTGCAGATTTCTAGAGAGGTTGCCAATGAATTATTAGATCAAAAGTTAATTGCATTACAAAGCCAATTAGATGATAAATATTCTCCGCAATCCTTTTTATTGGATAAAGAAATATCCGCCGAAGTAACCCTAGAAAAAGAAATAGTGAATGTGCCCAACGTGATTGGTCTTGTTCCTGGTAATGATTCTGAATTAAAGAATGAATATATTGTTATTGGTGCTCACTTTGACCATTTGGGGTTTGGTGGCGAAGGGTCTGGTTCTCTCACACCTGATTCTAACGCCATTCATAATGGTGCTGATGATAATGCTTCTGGAACTGCAGGGATTTTAGAATTAGCTGAAAAATTATCTGCCAATCAAAACTTACTTAAGAGATCAATTTTATTAATGGCCTACAATGCAGAAGAAGAAGGTTTGCTGGGCTCAAAATATTTTGTGAAGAATCCAACAGTTGATCTTAGTAAAATTACAGCAATGATCAACATGGATATGATCGGTCGCATGTCCGAAGATAAGATTACCATTGGTGGCACAGGGACTTCCCCTCAATTTGAATCCATTTTGAATGAAGTGAACCAAAATCACAATCTTAATTTAAAAATGAGTAAAGAAGGATATGGTCCCAGTGACCATGCCAGTTTTTATGTCAATGATGTGCCGGTTCTTTTCTTTTTTACTGGTACCCACACGGATTACCATAAACCCAGCGATGACTGGCAACACATTAATGCTGAAGGTGAAAAACAGATTGTGGATTTAATTTATGATGTGACACTTCGTTTTAGTCATTTGAAAGAAAAGCCGGTATTTACAGAGGCAGGTCCAAAAGAATCCAATCAGACACGGCGGAGTTTTAAAGTAACATTTGGCGTAATACCATCTTATGGCAGTGACGCCGTAGGTCTTGAAATTGACGGAGCCAAAAAAGAAGGACCTGCAGGAAAAGCGGGATTGAAAAAAGGCGATATTATTACATCCATCGGGGGAAAAGATATTAAAAATATTTATGATTATATGTATCGTCTGGCGGAGCTGAAACCAGGAGAAACCATAGATGTAATTATAATTAGGGGAGGAAAAGAGTTAACCTTTAAGGTTAATCTATAAGAATACTTTTCTTTAGTTCATCCCGTAGTTCCAAAACTGCTTTGACATAATTATCCGCATGGTTGTAGGCATAAACCGATTTATACACTTGCTTTTCATTAGCCGGATTTGAAACGGGATACCCGTTCTTGAGCAAATAATTTCCCACGCTGGCAAAAACATCGACCCATTCGTAGGGCATCCGTACACCATCGCCATTGCCATCAGCAGCGTAGGCATTAAAACTGGAGGGAATAAATTGTCCATATCCAAAAGCACCCGCATAGGAACCTTTAATAGAATGGGGCGGAATACTATCAGTGTAGCAATAAACTAAATATTCCACCATTTCCTTTTTAGCCCATTTTGTCCGCCGGGGCATTTTTGCAATTTGGGTATACAGCGCATTAAATACAGTGAATTCTCCGCGGTGGCGTCCATAATTACTCTCAACACCAACGATGCTTAAAATAAGGAAGAGGTCTACGCCGATTTGTTTCTCCACAGATTGAAGGGCCGATTTATTTTTTCCGTAGAAACTTGTTCCTTTATTGATTCGCGAATCTGTAACAAATAATTTTCGATAGTCGGTCCAGCTTTTCTTTTCGTAAGGTCGGGCGAAGCGATCAAGAATTTTATCATGGACGATGATCCCTTCATGGGCAAAAGCCTCATTAAGATAGGATTCTGGAATGCCCTTTTTTATTGCATCGGCGCGAATAGCAGAAAGGACAGAGTCCTCTCCAGCGAAAAGAGTCGCACAGAATATGAGCGGTATTAATTTACCCATTCAGCTATAAATATATTTGTGTCACCAGATTTGGCCTGGTTTCGGTTAGAAGCGAAAACAAAATATTTTCCGTTGGGGCTGAACATGGGAAATCCGTCAAAACCATCAAAATCGGTGATGCGTTCCAGATTAGTGCCATCCAAATTCACAGCCCACAAATCAAAATTGCGACCTTTTGAATCTGCCATATTTGAGCAGAAAACAATTCGCTCATCGTTTGGAAAAAAGAAGGGTGCAAAATTGGCTCCTTTATTGTGGGTAATTTGTTGTTTGTTTGTGCCATCAGCATTCATGACGCGAATCTGTAAATTCATAGGGCGTATCATGCTTTCGGCAATGAGCGCTTTATAATCAGAAATTTCTTTGGCTGTCTTTGGGTAAAATGCGCGCCATACAATCTTAGTTCCATCATGACTAAAAAACGGGCCACCGTCATACCCGAGTTTATTGGTCAGCATACGCTTATCCGAACCATCAGTGTTCATAACCCAGACTTCCAAATCTCCCGATACAATGGATGTATAAACAATGCGACTACCATCTTCCGCGACAGTGGCCTCAGCATCATAGCCTTTTTCACTCGTGATTTTTTCCACCGCACTTCCATCCAAATTGGCGCGAAAAATGTCATAACCCTCGTGTAGCTTCCAGACATAACCGTGGCTATAATCCGGCGGCGGTGGACACACTTTATTTTTATGATGGGTAGAAGCATAAACAATTTTTTCATTTTCTGGATATTGAAAATAAGCGCATGTGGTGACCCCATTCCCGGTAGAAACCATTTCAGATTCACCGGTTTCAATGTCCATGATATAAATCTGGTCGCAGAGGCCTTCACCATCGTGGGCTTGGAAGATCAGCTTTTTACCGTCCGAACTGAAATACGCTTCTGCATTTTCACCACTGAAAGTGAGTTGGCGTAGATTTTTAAAATGACTTTCTTTTGGTTGTATATGTTCATTTGCGCTACCATCAACCAAAGGCGGATTTTGTTGAATGGCGCGAGTCCGCATAAGCGCCATAAAGCCAATGGCCAAGGCAATCACGATTAGATAATGTTGTGGTTTTGTTTTTGACATAGAAAAAATTCCGCTGATTTTAATCCTAAAAGTTAAGTTGAAAAATCGAAGAGGAAATATAATGAAAGTGATTTTTGTCCGCCTTATTTTCTGGTATGCGAAGCCGAATGATCATCATCCTAGCCCTTGCTTTAATTTGTATTAGCACCTCGGCCATTTTTGCCCGCATGATTCCTGAAGTGGCCCCAGTGGCTGTGAGTTTATGGCGCATGGCTATTGGCGCCGCTGTTTTTTGGGGAGCGACCTTTATTCAAAAGAAAGAGCCCTTACCTGAGAAACACCGTTACACCATTATTTTATGCGGATTATTTTTATCCCTTCACTTTATTAGTTTTTTTGCTGCCCTCCATTTTACCACAATTTCAAAGACTACCTTGTTGGGTGCTATGGCACCACTGTTTGCAGCAATAATTGAAAAAGTGTTTTTAAAACGCTCTTGGAATATTGGTATGGCGATTGGATTAGTTCTGGCTTTAATTGGGGCGGCTCTGTTACAAGTGGGCAATTTGAGTGGTGGCGGCGATGATTTGGTTGGTGTAATCCTTGCACTGTTTGCCGGTTTATTTTTAGCCTTACTCATGATCTTTGCCGAAAAAGTGAGGAAAGATTCAGACCTTTTTATTTTCACCCGATCACTTTACGGATGGGCGGCCATAATTCTGTTGGGATTGGGCACCAGTCTTGATCGCAATCTATTTCGTTTTGAAAGTTCAGACTATTTATGGCTCATACTATTAGGGCTTATCCCAACCGTATTGGGTCACACCTTATTATATTACTCTGTGCGATATGTGCGCCCCACCATTGTAAGCGCCGTTCCGTTGGGAGAACCTGTTTTAGCTACCATCATGGCATTAATATTATTTGCAGAGGCGATTCCAATGATGACACTCATTGGTGGCGGCGTAACTCTGGGAGGATTATATATTTTAGTAACAAAACATCAATGATGTAGAGAACGCCGATAAGTGTCTCAGACTATTGATTCTCTTTACGATATTTTTTTATTAAAGGATCGCCGGCATAAACACCATGGCATTCATCGGGTAGCAGTGCTCCGATCCGGCACATAACCTTATCGCCGATTTTTTGGAGCGCACCGTCTCTTTTACTGCGGTCTTTAGGTAAAGAAAAGGGGCCAAAAGATTTGCCGATATTCACTTGAAGTTTGGGACGGACACCTTTAAAAAGATCTTGCCATATATTGCCTCTTAATCCTGAAATACTCACCGGCACAATGGGCACCTGCATGGTGGTAGAAAGAAATACGACACCGCCCTTTGCTGGTCGGAGCTCATCAGAAAGGGAATTTCCCTCAGGAAAAATTCCCAATATATCCTTTTGCTTCAGAACTTTCTTGGCCGTTTTTATTGTGGATGGCCCCAATCGTGTTCGATTGGTAGGAATAAATCCGTATAACCAAATGGCCCAGTAATTAAACCACTCCACCACTTGATCACTGGCTGCCAAAAAGTTGATGGGCCGCCGAATTGCATAAACCACAAAGGGAGGATCAGCATAATTAAAATGATTAATCGCCACTATAAAAGGGCCTTCTTTTGGAAGGTGGTGTCGACCCTTGACAGTAATCTTGGCAATAATCGCTCCTAAAAGAAGAGCAAGATAGGTCACGAAATACCGCACCCGCTTAGGGCGTGGTTTTAATAGATCTAATTTAGTCCGGGCGCTCAAATCAAGAGGGGAATTGATTCAGAATATAACCAATACAGGCGCTGAGTCTTTTAGCGAAGGGGATATGGATAAATTCATTGGGTCCATGGGCGTTGGAGCCAGGGCCCAATACCCCAGTAATCACAAATTGCGCTTGGGGGAATTTATCGCCCAGCATAGCCATAAAAGGAATGGTGCCTCCTTCACCCATAGCTAAAGCCGGTTTTTGATAAAATGTTTCGGATGCTTCTTGGATAGCGCCGTCTAGCCAAGGAGAAAGTTTTGGCGCATTCCAACCGTTTGCCGGTTCTTCCCATTTAATTGAAAGTGTGGCATTGTAAGGTGGTTTTTCCAGCAATATTTTTTCTGCCGCGGCCATGGCTTTGTGACTGTCCACGTCAGGCGGCAGCCGAAAAGAAAGTTTTATCGTTGTATAAGGCCGTAGCACATTACCACCATCTTTTACTGCGGGAACGCCATCCATTCCCACAAACGAAAGAGACGGTTTCCATGTTCGTCTTAAAGTCCCCTCTACTGGGTCGGTAGTAGAAGCGATCATATTTTCATGCCATGGAAAAGCTTCTGTTTCGCAACCTAGAGCGTCCAACATTTTTTTTATTTCTTCAATCCGATGTTCGGGAACATTGGTGTGAAAATCTCCAATTTTTATTTCACCTGAAATTTCATCTTCAATCCGTGAGATTAGCTGCCTCAAGACACGGAAGGAAGAGGGGACTAATCCACTGGCACTCCCAGAATGGACGCCTTCTGTAAGTACATCTGCTCGTAGTTCACAGGCCACCATGCCTCGGAGTGATACCGTTGTCCAGAACTGTTTATAATTTCCCGCGCCGGAATCAAGGCAAACCACCAAATCCACATTGCCAATAATATCCGCATATTCATCTATATAATAAGGGAGATCGGGAGAACCGCTTTCTTCGCAGAACTCAATCAATACTATAATTCGCGGTAGGGCAAGGCCCTGATTTTTCAAAGCTTTTACAGCCCCGAGGGAAGCAAACATTGCGTAGCCATCATCAGCGCCGCCACGGCCATAAAGTTTTTCATCAATCATGACTGGATCCCAAGGGCCGAGGCCTTCGTTCCAGCCCTCCATTTCTGGCTGTTTGTCCAAATGCCCGTACATAAGAATATTACCTTCCCGCTCACCGGGGACTTCAATCATGATGAGGGGTGTTCTGCCTTCAAGTCTTTTAACATGAAGGATGCTGTTTTCAGGGCGATGTTTTTCTGCCCAATCTATAGCGAGATTTAATGCTGTTTCCATGTGGCCCGTGGTTTCCCAATCAGGATCAAAAGCGGGAGACTTGTTAGGAATTTTAATATATTCGGTTAGAGTAGGAACAATGTGGTCATCCCAAAATTGATTCAGGTCATTTTGCAGTTTTTCAGTATTCATGAAATCTTTCTAAAGTGGAATAAAATGCGTTTGGATTTTAATGTAGTTATAAGATTTTTTCTTAGGAGTAAATGTTAAATGATGAGTTTTGACTATTTCAATATATTATTTAATAAAATGAATATATAAAAAGGCCCCCCGATAATCGAGAGGCCTTTTTATTAATCGGACTTTCAGGATTGATTAGAACGGAAGATCGTCTTCATCATCACCATCAGCTGTCGCCGCCGTAGTCGCGGGTGCGGCCTTTCCGCCGCCCGCATTATCCATCTTGCGGCCAAGCATGGTAAAAATATCACCAACCACTTCTGTGGTATAGCGCTTAACACCATCCTTGTCTTCCCAATTACGGGTTTGGAGCTTTCCCTCCAAATAGACCAGCTGACCCTTTTTCAAGAGTTCACCGGACAATTCCGCAGATTTCCCAAACATAACACAACGATGCCATTCAGTTTTATCCTGAAGTTCACCGTTACTATCACGCCAGGTTTCGTTTGTTGCCAGATTGAAGTTGGCCACAGCAGCACCGGACGGCGTATACCGTGTTTCCGGGTCGCCACCCAGGTGTCCAACCAACACCACTTTATTTACACTACCTTTTTGCATAACGTACTCCTAACTTGTTTTTATTCGTTATTAACGCGTGTGTATTATTCTACAACGCTAGGTTAATTGATGTCAATATATTTTTTAAAAAACTTAACTTTAATGAGGAGAAAGACAGACTAGTTCCCCTTTCTTTTATTCCATAATTTTTTCAAAGCAAGCGCCCCACCAGCCACGGCCAGAGCACCTAAACCACCGATGGGCGCCTGGTTTGGTGTCCCCGGGAATGTAGGCTGTGCCATTAGAATTGTTAAGTAAAGTATTACCATTATCCATTTTCCATATTCCATGGTTTTTCCCTTTATTTCATTAGTACAAGTTTTATGGTTCGAACGGTTGTTCCAGATCGAAGTCGGCAAAAATAAATTCCTGATGATAAATGGTTGGGCCTCCAACGAATTGTTTGATTTCCGGCAGTCATCATTTCATTTGTGATTGTGGTCACCTTTTTACCCCTTATATTATAGACAGTGATTTCAACATGGCTTTTTTCTAGAAGCTCAAATTCAATTGTAGTACTGGCATTAAAAGGGTTGGGAAAGGCGGGGTAGAGGCGAAAGCGCGTTGGTGTTGTTTTGGCATCCAAAAGCATTTTCGCCCTAATTATTAATTCAAATCGCGGAGATCGGTAACTTGGTATATTTCCTATGTTATCTCCATCAAATTCAGGCTGACGCACTTCACGATTATAAAATGAAATAGTGTTTTTGTCAGAAAGATTGATCAAAGACCCCGTTCCATGATCAATTAATTGGACTATAATATTTTCTGGAATATTTATTAATTGCCAATCCAAATCAATGAGGCTGGGCTTTAGTGCCCAATCGCGATCAATTCTGAAAGCATCAAAAGAAATTGATGTAATGGTATCGGCCAATGAAATATTCATTATTTCCATGGGTGTTAAATCATTAAAAAATGCCATTAACATCCTTTCGCGACTGTCAACTGGTTTTAGTTTATATGCGCCACCGGCACCCAAGGAGGAGGATGGAATAACATTTAGAATAGCCACGTCTTGAAAAGAGCCAGTCGAAGCTTGAATTATTATTTGAGGAGCGGATGATGTCTTATAAAATGCCCCCGAGCTAATTGCTTTGGAGCTAGATTTAAAATCGAATTGGGTACCACTGGTTTTTGACTGGATTAGAAATCCTTGAAATGGTTCGATTAATCCGCCTGTAAGCGTTCCTGAGCTTGTGGACGCATCGTAGGATTTAAATGTGCCGGAGCTATTATCCCAGACATAAACAGCAGTTTCATAATTATCATTGGTTCCGCTGCCACTTCCACCAAGACTGAGCTTATCCGCATCAATTGTATGGGTAAAGGGATTCCCTAATAAATTCCATGTGCTGGCAGCGGTTGTAACACTGACTGTTGCTGCATATTCGCTGCCACTGAGCGTTATGGTTTTTGGAAAGCCTTCAGCAGATCCATCATTATTATCATCTGAATAGACATAAACAAGAAAACCAGTTCCGGCAGTTGGTGTGTCAGTTTGATTGCTGATAGATGCCCAAGCGCTACCGCTATATGTATAAACATTTGCTGTTCCAGTGGTGGCATCTGCCCCCGTAAAGCCCTGGGTCCAAATCCCGCTTAATAAATCATCATGCGTTTTACTTTGCAGCGGAAGGGACATGATTCGCCACCCCGCCGAACCGGTAAGCTGAATACTTTGATTGGCATAACCGGGCGTTCCACCTGAATGGTAGCTGTATGTCCAATTGGATCCAACGCTATTATCCGAGGATGGGTCCTTAAGTTCTAGAGACGGTCCGTCACCATTGGGAGGTGTGGGCCAGGTGGAGGCATTGTCAAAGGTTACCTGATCAATAACATTTTCAGAACCGTCGTATAGAGTCAGTGTTTCACCACCATTAGTTAATACACCACTGGACCATTCAAGGCTGCCGGAATAATTGTCGCTTTGTCGAGCGAGAACAATATAAGCCCCAGCCGCCAATGAGGCGCCGGATGAAAAAGTGTAAGAAATTCCTGAAAAATAATAATTGGATAAATCTACCGACGATCCACCTGAGTTGAATATTTCTATGAATTCATAATCCGAATCACTCCCCTGACTGGTGGATGGATCATAATGGATTTCAGTAAATTGGATAGACTGCGCCGTCAGCGCCCCAATGGGTACAAAAAGAAAGAAAAAAATGTATTTAAAGCTTAGTATAGGCATGTCACTTATAATTTGTGCTATGCCGGCACCTTTGTTATGCGGTAATTAGGTTCTAAAACCTCATCGAAACTGCTAATTATTAGAGATTAAGTCAATGGATTATTCTTTCACCAAATTTTGGGAATAAGCGCCTTTCTATCTTTTGGATAGTTGAAAAATTTTTCTTTATACCAAATGTGGTTTGCCCGGGCACGGGGGATAAGATTTGCCATACCCCATAGTGCAAAAGAGAGTCCCGCTAAAGACCAAGTAGCCAGAGCCCATCCCCACCATTCTAATAATTCTCCTAAATAGTTTGGGCAGGAAACCCACTTAAACAAACCATTTTGGGGGATTTTGTAATCAGTCGCTCCATCCGCACGCAGGTTAAACAACATGTTATCCGATTTAATATTGATGCCCATGCCTGTAATAAATATAATTACGCCGATTATAAATTGGGGGCTAGTGAGCCATTCTAAGGGATATGGGTGGTGGAGGCTAAAAAGCCATTCAGCGTTGACCCACGAGTTAATGCCATTAAACCCGATTGCAAAAAGGATAATGCTTACAGGCATTTTTTTCCCAGTAATATGGGCTCTGGCTGGCCATACCCAACTGCGATGTACATAGTGAGTTATCCACATGATATAAAAAATAATTCCCACTGGATCAGCGAGGGTCCATTCTGAGGCGGCAATACCGAAAAATACCGTCATTACAATAATGCAGGGAGACTCCATAAGAATCCACCCTAGGCGCGCAGGGATTGTGGGTCCCCAACCGGGTCGTTCATGGCGACCGTAAGGTGCGCGAATGAACATGAGTAAAATGAATGTGCCCGCCGCAATTCCCAACCAAATCCAGATCGTTAATTCATATTGCCACTCATTAATTAGCATGCGCTACCTTATCCTCTTTTTATGGAACATTTGCCATTATTTCATTCACTGTATCTTTTATAGTATCCTCTAAAGGTCGTGATAAATGGGCCAACTTTTTTCTGGCCAGAGTGCCGGGGATATCTTTGCACTGCACCGCAAGGGCATGAAGACTCCCGAGGCTGAAAGAAGGCCGCTCCCCTGAAAGTTTGGATTTTAAAAAGGCAAAGGGCAATGCGGTGTAAGCTGTCCAAAATGGAATAGTAAGAAATGTTGTGCGAAACTCTAGAAAATCTGAAATAATATCCGCAATATTTCTAAAAGTTGCCCATTCTCCAGGTACAATATAATGTTGTCCCTGTTTGCCTGAATCGACACAATTGATGGCTGTTTGACACACGTCTCTAACATCTACCCAATTAAATCCATTATTTATTGAAACAGGCATTTTCCGATTCACAATATCAGAAATGACCTTCCCCATACGGCTCGGTTTAAAATCGTTGGGCCCAATGATACCGGTGGGGTGGAGGATAGATGCATTCAATCCCCGGCGACAGGCGTCTAAAACCTTTCTTTGCGCAGCAGCTTTGGTGCGGTCATAGGGAGCGGCTTTTAAATCATGAACAAGGGGGCGATCTTCATTAAGAGGCTCAGAAGTTGGTCGCTGCTGAAAAGCGTGAACACTGGAAAAATGGATGAATCGTTTCACTTGTGCTTCAAGGGCCGCTTGGCACATTGCTTCAGTGCCACCCACATTAATTTTTTCCATGACCGGAATATCCACATTCTCAACCGCAACATAGGCAGCCGAATGGAAAACAACGTTGCATCCGGCCATATGATTGGCCAAAGATTTTGAATCAGTTAGGGATCCATGGACGCGCTCAATATTTAAACCATTTAAGGCTCGGGTATCTTTATGAATCAGGCAGCGGACTTGCCAGCCGTTATTTAATAATTGCCGGACAAGGTTGCCCCCCACATGCCCTGCCCCGCCTGTTACAAATGCTTTTTTCATTGTTAAGTTGTTCCAATCTAGAACCGGGTAAATCTAATCGGTAGATGACCATAAATTCCAAAATAGGATGAATGATTTTATTCCCAAATGGATCCATTTTCAAGGAAAGATCATAAAAAACAAATCAAAATAAAAAAACAAATAACCTTTGATTTCAATTAACTAAGGGGGTAAAATCACCCTAAGACTTACGTAGAGCCCTTCATGTGAGAGGCTCTTTTTACAATAAATACTAATGGAGGGCATGTATATGCGTAAATCAATAACACTCAGTATTGGTATGTTTCTTTTATCTGGATTGCTCCTTGGGCAATTCAAGGTTTCTGGAAATGTAACCGATGCCAATTCCGGCGATAAGCTCGTCGGTGCAAACGTGATTGTTGAAGGGACCGAAACCGGGACTTCTACCGATGTGGATGGGAACTATTCCCTGACCGTCCCTGCAGGTTTGAGTACGGCAAAAGTGACAGCACGCTATATTGGCTTTAAACAAGCCACGGTAACGGTCACCGCGTCAGGAACCCAAGATTTTTCTTTAAAAGAAGATGTGTTGAAAATGGATGCAGTGATGGTCACCGGTGTGGCCGGAGCACTCACAAAAACAAAAACACCATTTGCAATCGATAAAATCGATTCCGATGTATTAGAACTGGCACCTTCAACAACCGTTGAATCGCTGATTCGCGGTAAGTCTGCCGGTGTAAAAGTGGTAAAAGCAACGGGAGAACCAGGCTATGGTGCTTCTGTGCAGCTGCGTGGCGCAACCAGTATTAACGCAAGCGGCCGCTCACAAGCGCCCCTGTACATCATTGATGGTATTATTATTGATCCATCAATTTCAGGCAGTCCAATGGGGGACATTAGCCCTGATGACGTTCAAAGTATTGAAATCATCAAAGGCGCTGCCGGCGCTTCAGAATACGGTGCCCGAGCAGCCAACGGGGTGATTGCAATCACCACTAAACGCGGTTCGGAAATTGGATTGGGCCAAACCCGGTTCAATTACAAAATGGAACAGGGCTACAATCAGCTAAATGGTTCCATTGAAACAAACGGATCCCACTTCTATAAAGTGGATCCCGCAACTGGTTACTTTATTGATTCCGATTCTGGCGAGCCATACGATCCACGCGACGACACTAAAAATCCAGAACCTCAGAATTATTCTGATAGCAGTTGGGCCAATGGCTACTATTTTGCTGACCAGCCATACAAATATGGAGTGACAGGAGAAGCTGGTGATGGGTCTCCAGAGCTGCTTCCAGACAACGGCGGACGCCCTGGTTTTAATCATGTAGATCGTTTCTTTTCCGATGGAAATTTCACCAAGCACAACTTCTCTATGATGCGAAATGAGGAAAACTTTAATGTTTTTGTCAGCATTTCAAACCACGCTGAAGATGGCGTTTTTGGTGACTATATAGACGGGTTTAATCGAAATACGTTTCGGTTAAATACGGATGTCAAATTACCTTATGGTATCAAATTGGGATTTAGTTCCTTACTCTCAAAATCCCTTAAAGAAGAAGCCAATACTGGCGCTTTCTTTGATATAACATTTTTCCCCTGGGATGTGGATATTCTAAAGAAAAATCCTGATGGCGAATATTATATTCAGCCCGATCCGCGGAACCAAGAAGAAGCAAACCCCGTGTATCAAATTGCGAATAACGAACGATTGAGTACGCGAGATCGCGCCCTGTTAGGGACCAACTTCAGTTGGTCCATAACACCGCAATTTAAAGCGGTTGGTTCTATGAGTTTTGACCGTTCTTCCCGTTTGTGGAAAAATTATTATCCCAAAGGGTGGCTAACCGTAACCCCAGACCCCAGTTATAATGAAGGAAATCTGGGTAAAACAAGCACCAGCGAAGAAGCCATTAACGGTGATGTAGGCTTAACCTATGCCACTCAAAAAGGGGATATGGATTTGATTGTTCGCGGTCGTTATAACTATGAATCATATAATTACAACTACAATAGCGGCAGTGCTTGGAAGTTGGCTGTTGGTGATGTCCCTCAGTTAGAAACCGGTGAAGAGAAATCGGTGAACTCTGCGAATCAAATTATCAATTCAGATGGGGGCAATGTGGGAGCCCAGATTGATTTTAAGGACCGTTATATTGTGGATGTTACCCTTCGTCAGGATCGCAGTTCTCTGTTTGGTCCCGAGAGCCGAGTGAACAACTACTATAAACTCAGCGGTGCATATCGGTTAAGCGAAGAAGGTTTTTGGAGCTCACTTAAGGGAATTTTCCCAGAATTCAAAGTTCGTTTCAGTCAAGGAACTGCTGGTGTTCGCCCTGCTTTTAGCCAGCAGTATGAAACCTGGTCAGTGGCTGGCGGTAATATTTCTAAGTCAGTACTTGGAAATAATGACTTGAAGCCGCAGACAACCACTGAAACAGAATTTGGCGTTGACTTCAGCATTATGGATATCGTTTCCGTTGAATTAACCCAATCCAGCTCCCTCAATGAAGATCAGCTTCTTCCTGTGCCTCTGGCCGGTTTTTATGGCTATAGTGCTCAGTGGCGGAATGCAGGTACACTCGAAGCGGAGGCGACAGAAGTATCTATAAACGCATCTGTGATCAACACCAGGGATATGTCATTAACCCTGGGGCTTAACTGGGATAAATATGATCAGAATATTACGGAATTCAATATGCCGGCATACTTGTATAGCGCCGGTGGTCCGTTAGTTTTTTACATGAAAAATGAAACCCAATATGCATCTTTCTGGGGAACAAAATGGACGAGAGCAGCAAGTGAGCTTCCTGCAGACGACCAGCAATATGCGAGCCAATTTGAAGTCAACGATGAGGGGTTTCTGGTTTGGGTAGGCGAAGGCAATACCTACAAAGATGGAATCGCCAAAACATTGTGGGGAAAAGCAAGCTCAGATATGAGCCAAACCTACAATTGGGGTCGCCCCATCCAGTATGTTGATGCAGATAGTAAAACACCTAAACTCCATCAAATCGGTACTTCTGTACCGGATTTCGGTTACGCATTCAATGGCAATTTCCGTTTTAAAGGCCTAAGCGTTTATGCCATGTTTGACGGTCAAAGCGGTGGCAACATCTATAACCGCACCCGCCAATGGGGTGCCCGCGAAGCAGCCACCGGTGATGTAGATCAATATCAAAAAGAAGATGGGATGAAAAAACCCACAATCTACTATCGGGATCTTTATCATGTGAACGCACCAAACGACTTCTACGTTGAAGACGCTTCTTACCTTAAATTGCGAGAATTGGCTGTCAAATTCAATGTAGCCAGCCTGGTTGATCTGCGAGGATTTGGTATCAACGGTTTAAATGTGGGTATTGTTGGTCGTAATCTGATTACATGGACAGACTATAGAGGCTATGATCCGGAAGTGGGTCGTGGCGGCGGTGAGCTCGGTTCTGCGGTGAATGCACGTGTGGATTCATACACATATCCGAACTACCGAACATTTTCATTAACAATGGATATAGATTTTTAAGGAAAGTAGAGCATACATATGAATATCATAAAGAAAACAATAAGTCTTACTTTGGTTGCTGTACTAGCCATGTCTGGCTGTGCCGATTTGGATGTCACCAATGACAATGCGCCTGACCAATCACGTGCTCTTGCGAAACCCGCAGATGTTGAATCTTTGATTAAGAGTACATTTTTAACCTGGTGGCAAGGAACACATACAACGGGTGGTTCTTTTAACCCCGGTGTAATGGCAGATGCCAATACTTCCTCTTGGGGAAATTACGGTATGCGAGAACTTGCATCTGAACCTCGCGCAGCCGCAAATAACAGCCCCGCATGGAACTACGCCTATGCTTTAGAAGAGCCTTGGTATAATTGGTACGGCGCTATTTCTGCTGCGAAAGATGGCTTAACTGCAATAGCTGCAGGTCAAGAAGGTGGGAATACTTTCTTAGCCGATGCGGATGCAGATATCCGAGCGAAAATATTCGCTAATTTCATCATGGGTATATCTAATGGAATGGTTGCTATTTACTACGATAAAGGATTTCTAGTAAAAGAAGATACTGATTTCAGTAAAGAAATTAGTACCGTTTCTTACGGAGAACTTATGACTGGTGCTATTGCCATTTTAGACCAGGTTATTAGTGACTGTAATACGAATGCTTCAGTTTCATTGCCTGAAGCTTGGTTACAGATTTCTGGTTTAACCCTGGGTGATCTAGGTAAGATTGCACATAGTTTCATTGCTCGTTTTGAAGCTGGCGTTGGACGGACACGGCAAGAACGGGATGCTGCAAACTGGGCATCTATCAAAAGTCATGCCTCTCAGGGTGCACCCATGGCCCCTATGGGAGATGGTGATTACTGGTGGACCCGTACACAGTATTATACAGGAGTTTCTGCAAGTTGGGGACGTGCTGATTATAAAATGCTTGGTCCCGCTGATAAATCCACTGGTTATGCAAACTGGCTGGGTGATGGTTCTGATGCAACCATAGCTGGGCGTAAAGCCTATTCAATGGAAACAGATGATGCCCGTATTACAGGCCCACTGGATGCCGATGGACTCCAGACCCAGGGGCTATATGCTAAAAATGAATATCGTACTCGTTTAATTGCATCCCGTGGACTTTATCATCAGACTTATTATTTGTTCAATAGAACACGTGACTATGCTGTTGACCAAGGACTTGTGGGTCCTATGAAGGACATTAACCAGACTGAGCTGGACCTTCTGCAGGCGGAAGCAGCGCTTCGTTCCGGTGATGCAGCTGGGGCTGCAACGCTGATTAACAAAACGCGTGTTAGTAATGGCGCTTTAACAGCCGCCGCCGCCGGTGATGGGATTGGTTCTGTATCTGATGGAGCCAATGCGTTAGATGGTGGTTCCTTATGGGCAAAGTATAAATATGAAAAGATCATAGAAGGATGTCTCATGCATCCTTATACTGGTTATACCGATCGTCGCGGTTGGGGTGACCTGGTTAAGGGTACCCCCACAATGCTGGCAATCCCTGGTAAAGAACTTGAAATCTTACTGATGGAAAATTATACCTTTGGCGGTCAAGATGCTATAGGTACGCCGGGAACAGCTGGTAAAATCCGAAATAATGGATATAGAAGTCACGGATTTAATATTGAATGGGAAAGAGTGACTCCCTTGAATAAAGCGGATTTACATTAAAGCCTGAATTAAAATAAGTAAAAAAGGCTCCGCATTTGCGGAGCCTTTTTCTTAATATAAAGATATGATCTTATTGAAAAAAATAGGCAGTACATTATTATTTTTCACCTTAGTCTGGATTGGATGTACTGGTGTGCCATCCGGCGCCATAACGGAATATCGTTTAACAATCGGTACAGCCACTATGGATGATTTTATTGCTCTGTCAAATAGAACACTTAACCGACATCGCTACATTGTGGATCGCACCGAAGATAGAGGTACGGGCGCTATAGTCGAATGTAAGAATGAATATCCAGGCATATCTAATGAGGAAGCACTTCAGGGTATTATAGAAATCAAATATACGTTATTTCTTGAAGCAAGGGTAAAAAGTAGTGGCGGCGGTATGTTTTCTGTCCGCGCTATAGTACAATCTTATGGACGGTTCAGTGGAAACGAAGATTGGGTAGACATTCCGATTAATGATGAATCTAAACGGCGTGTAAAAACATTAGCCAATGATTTGAAAACTGAATTCGAAAGTAAAATTCGCGCCTTTTAATCCTCTTTATTCCTCTTCCCCTTTAGAGGGTTAAACATAAATGAGGAAGAGATATTATTCATTTTTTTGTATAGATTCATTTTCGGTCACATGATACCACACATTAGGATCAATCTCCGACAATGTTTGTGTTGTTCTAGATCCGGGCCAAAAAATATGAATTGTTTTAATTTTGTTAGCTTTCCCTATACCAATCATTTGATCAAAAGGGTTTCCCCCAAAACTACCACCGCTGGAAATGGTACGATAAATGGATGTTCCGGTTTCTAACACGACCTCAATCCGTGCTCCTAAAGCTAATTTATTTGTTTGCATTCCTTTTAAAGATAATCCAACCCAGTTATTATTCCATCCTCCGGGGTTCTGAAATAGCACATTTTGATATACACTTCCTTCATAAGCCCCACCCATAACAGTATGAACATCCAAATCTCCATCCTGGTCAAAATCAGCAAACGAGACGCCATGCCCTTTTTGTAAGTGGCCAAACCGTCCATGAAAGGTTACATCATCAAATGATTTCCCTTTATTGTTTAAAAACATACGGTTGGGTTGAATAGAACGAAAATCTGGGTCGCCAGTTCCAGCATAAAAATCCAGGAACCCATCGTTATTTAGATCACCAAAATTACTTCCCATGGTGAGCAGCGGATGGTCCATATTTGCTATTAATGTCACATCGGTGAATGTGCCATCTTTGTTATTTTGATAAAGTCGCGGAGATTCACCTTCATGTTTTAATCCAAGATAATCCATGGCCACATGGCCGGAGGAGTTATCATAGCCGGATACCCAGATATCTTCCCAACCGTCATTGTTGAAATCCCAAAACCAAGTAGGGAAACTATTGATGGGTTCTGTAACGCCGGCTTTCTTTGATATATCTTTAAAGTGATAATTGTTTACCGGCCCGCTATTTTGGAATAGCAAGTTGGGTTTTCCTAGGCGGGAGATATATAAATCCAAAAAACTATCATTGTTTATATCTCCCCAAACAACAGCTTTCACAAATCCAGTAACATTAACACCAAGCGACCAGGCAACGTCGGTAAAAGTACCATCTTGATTATTTTGATAAAGTTCGGAAATATGTTTGAAGTCATTTGTGCTCTCGTTTCCAATAAAGAGATCGAGCCAGCCATCGTTGTTAAAGTCTCCCCAGGATGCCGTTTGAGTTGGGTGCTCAGAATATATTTTTGCCGAGAGAGTTACATCAGTAAATGTGCCGTCACCATTATTTTTTAACAATGAATTTGGTTGATCTCCATCTTCCCTAAACCACCCGCCCCTCAAAACAAATACATCGGCCCAACCATCATTGTTATAATCTCCATGGACCATATTTAGCCCCCCTGTAATTCCATGAAGATTGGCAGATTGGGTTCGATCCTCAAATCCGTGAATTCCCATATTTTTAAAATAATGAAGCTGATTATCCATGCCCCAGGATGAGACCATAATATCCACCAACCCATCCCCATCAAAATCGTCTGCAATAGAACCTCCCGCAAGGCTAACATGATCTAACCCAACAGATTTTGCAATTTCTTTAAATTCAGGAAAAATAATTGAATCGGAAGGTGTTAATTGTGGGATTAGCCAGCGATCGGGCACTCGGTCTGGATAATCCCCTTTTACCATGTAGGAAAGATTTAATAACCAACGATAGACATAGTCATTAGGATTGTTTGCAAGTAGAGAATGATAGATATTGATTGCATTTTCTGCGCTTGATTTTTTTCTATGTATTCCTGTGCCACGAATAGGCATGATACAAGATTCTGCATTATGACCATCCAAACAATTGGTTTCTTCTCCATGTCGAAAATGAGTGATAGCCAACAAATCCTTAATAGCAGTCATAAATGATTCGGGGGGAGCGATATTCAGAGAATCAATTGTATGTAATACATCATTATATTGATCAATTGACTGTTGGGTATATCCCGCATTTAGCATTTCGTTAGCAATAACGGACTGGTGCTGGAGGGTGGCAGAAATATGTTCTTCAAAAATTTGGTTTTGTAGCCAGGCCAATCGTTTTTTATTGGCATATAAATTTATTTCAGGATTAACTGTTCCCGATTTTTCGGATAAAATTTGAATCATTTTACGGTGGCTTTTTAATTCAGTTGATTCGCACCCGTACCAGGTAAATAAAATTGTTATTATCGGGATGAATTTTAAATTGTTAATCATTTTTAAAATGGACACCACTAAGTAGACAAATTTAATTAGCCATATAACACCTCATCACAGGACGTTATGTCCTGTGAGAGATTTGATATTTGAGAGGGAACATTTTATTTTTAAAAAGCCTGCCCAAAGAAAACGGCATTGAGAAATAATCCATTGGTGCCGTACCAAAAAGCGCGAAAGTTTGGATTATCCGCAAATAGAATTACGTGGCCACCCCCTTGTTTACGGGCTATGATGGAAGCACTTCCTTTTATTTCATCCAAATTTTCTTCTGAAATATAGCCGCTAAGTAAAGGATTGTCGGTATAACGGCCCACATTGGCTGCGGTCTTGGCAGATAATGCAAAAAAAGAATCACCGCGTCTAAAGACTGGGGTGGATTTCCCATATCCATAAGCGATAGGATGTGTATTATCTAAAGCAATCTCGAAAATAGCGCCGCCAATTCGTTGTGCTCCGGTCACATTTTGAACTTGGTCGTATGGAATATCTAATGTGTCTTTTTTTGCTTTCTTCAGTTTTTCATCAAGCACCTTTTTATTTACGACCCATTTTGATCCTGATTGTGTGGCAATTAATGTACCCCCATTGCTGATCCACGATTTTAAGTTCTTAATATCCATGGAATCCAAATTGCTGTACCAACCATCGGGAACAATGATTGTATTATATTTGGAGAGCTTACGAGCATTTAACTTTTTGGCATTCAATAATGATATGGGTAATCCCATACGGAAATTTAGCAAATGCCAAATTTCCCCTACGCCATAAGATGATGTACCGTCTCCGGAGAGTAAGGCAACTTTTGGTTTATTAAGCACACTGTGGAAGGCGCCACCTAAATCCGGCCCTGATGGTGTGGTTGCGCTATTGGTTGCATAGATTTTAACATGGTCTGTCTCCGCAAGATTGTTTACCATATTATAAATTTCTTCTGAAGAAATTTCGGAATCCGCATCCCGTTGATTCACAGGGATTACAATTGTTCCCCGGTCAAATTTTATTTCTTCTCCATCCACTATAGCGGTAAAGGGTGATTTGCTCAATCGTGGGTAGATGCCGGAATCTAGGATTGTGTAAAGCGCTTTCGGCGCATAATAGCGATCCCATTTCATGAGATAGGCAGAATGGGCCCTGCCACCCTTAACGGATCCACCACCTAGCTTTATGGGCTTAAGCTTAGTGCCGATATAAGCTGATGGGTTTTGACGTAGTTCATATGAAGATACACCATAAGCCAAGGGAAGCGTCCATGCAGAAACGTCGTAAAAAAGAGAATCTTCGAAGGCGGTCACCCGTTCCATTATACCTTTTAAAAAGCGTGTTTGGGGCTGGTTAGAAGGAACGATTATTGCTTCACCGGGATGAAATTTCTCCTGCTTAATTGTTATAGGTTTTTTTAAATCATGAGCTACAATGCGGTGTTTTTGCAGATTCTGAATCAGCATTTGGGCCCGCGTTCGGTTTTTCTTTAAACTGATGACATAGGCCTTTGTAGGATTCTTTTTTGCCGCATCCGATGCGGTGGCGTAAAAATCTCGATGGTAAGATAAAAAATCTTTCCGCAGAGAAGTAAGGCCGTCCAGAGTTCCCAAAGTGGCCATAAAGTGGTTTCGAACAGTGAAAGCATATGTCATGCGTCCTTGATTAGAATCTGTTTCCAGTGCACGGGATGAAGCTTGCTCAAATAAAATGCCAACAGAACCATGGATATCACCAAAGGTGGATCCTTTGCCATAATAAAAATCGTCGAAGGATTCCTGTGAATAATACATGGATTGTATCTCATCCAATCGGTTGGCAAAGAAAGGGGCCATTTTATTTGTTAGCTCCACAGTTCCTTGTGGGGTGTTGGGATTATTTCGGCTGGAAATCCCCGGTTGAAAAAAGAAAGTGGAATTGGTCCCCATTTCATGGGCGTCCAATAAAAATTGAGGCCGCCAATGGTGAAACAATGCAACACGGCCATTGGACTCCGGCTGTGTAACCGGCATCCAATCCCGGTTCATATCAAATAGATAATGGTTGGTTCTTCCTCTTGGCCAGGGTTGATTGTGTTCCCGGTCTTGTCTGTCGGATGTGGGAACAGCACCGCGGTTGCCATTTACCCAGTTCACAAATCTATCTCGTCCGTCCGGGTTAAACATGGGATCAATAATTAAAACCATGTTTTTTAACACATCATCAATTTGCTTTCCACTGCCCGCTGCCAGATGATATAATAAAAGAAGAGACGCTTCTGTACCGCTGGCCTCATCTCCGTGGATAGAAAACCCCAGATAAGCCACCATTGGCATTTTATTTAAATCTTTATCGGTAACCCCATTTGGATTATTCGACAATGTTAAGTTGGCCAATCGGATGGCCTCCAATTTTTCGTGGTTGTCCGGGTGGGTCACGATGGCGTGAATCAGACGGCGCCCTTCGTGGGTTTTCGCATGGTCTTCCAAAATAATTCGGTTACTTCGAGAAGCAATTGCTTCAAAATAATCGATGACCTGATCGGTCCGCGTATGGCGAGATCCGATTTGATGTCCGATAATTTCTTCCGGTTTCGGGATAGAAGCATTATACCGGACGCCCCTGATTTTCATGGGGAGTTGAATATTGTGTTGTGAAAACAAAAATGAAATCAGAATAATGAATGAAAAACGCTTCATGAGACCTCTCCTCTATTAAATTAATGGATAAAGTTAAAACAGGAACATGATTCAAATTTGATTAATTCATCATCATTAAATTATTATTTTAAACTGTTCAGAAAATAATTACAGGTAAATTCAAACTTGAATGAAGATAAAAATATGAAACCATTTGTTTTTCAAATAAGCGTTAAGCCGGACACTGTCGGTGAGATTGGCCTGCCAAAAATGCCGGCAACCCAAGTCCAAATTGATAAAGCGGGACTGGTGGGTGATTATAATAGATATCGCCAGAAAAAGAAAAACAATGCTCCTAACATGGCTGTATTAATTATTTCCACTGATGTGTTCGGCGAACTGAACAAAGAAGGATGGCCCGTGAAGCCAGGTGATTTGGGAGAAAACCTAACGATTGCCAATATTGATTATGGTACAATTTGTCCCGGTCAAAAATATTCTATTGGTGAAGTGGAAATTGAAATATCCTATATTTGTGATCCCTGTGTTAATTTAAATGCACTTCCTTATGTGGGTGAAAAACGAATTTCTGAATTCATGAAAACAATAATGAATCGCCGGGGATGGTATGCTAACGTTCTAAAAGAGGGGAGCATTTCAGTCGGGGATTTGTTTATACTTATTTAATTATGAATACCTTATATATAAAGAATATGGTTTGCAGCCGTTGTATCCGTGTGGTGAAGGAAGAATTAAAAAGCTTTGGGCTGGAGATCGTTGACGTTCAATTGGGGAAAGCTGTTTTAACTAAACAGCCACCCAATATGGATAAATTGAATATGCGTTTAAAAGAAAATGGTTTTGAATTGCTGGAGGATAAAAACACTAAAATTGTTGAATCGATCAAAAGCGCCATCATTGAATTGATCTACAGTAATCGGTTGGAAGAATTGAGTGTCAACCTATCCGACTATTTATCAGCCCAATTGGGTAAAGACTATACCGCTTTAAGTAAACTATTTTCGGATGTAGAAAGTATTACCATCGAAAACTTTTTCATTCGCCACAAAGTTGAGCGCGTGAAAGAGTTCATGGTTTATGACGAATTGAACCTCAGTGAAATTTCCTATCGTCTGGGGTATAGTTCTGTTCAGCACTTATCGAACCAATTCAAAAAAACGACAGGTTTATCTCCCAGCCATTTTAAAAGATCCAACCGTTCGCGGCGACCCCTGGATACCCTAAGCACAGGTAAAACTTTGTAACAAATTTCTTTTTATCTATAACATTATTTACTGCTTCCTTCTAGAAATTCACATCACAATATTAAGTAATTAATCGAGACTTATGGTTATGGATCAATCAAATTCAGTTGAATTAAAAATTAAGGGCATGCACTGCTCTGCCTGTGTGATAACGGTAGAACGAGCTTTAAATAAGGTGGCAGGTGTGCATAAATCTGCAGTGAATCTCACCTTAGAAAAAGCACGGATAGAGGGCGATGCAAGTTTGGACCAATTAATAAAAGCCGTTGAGGAAACAGGGTATGACGCCAAATTGATTAAGAGTGACAAGCCTTTTCAAGATGATAATCCCGACGAAAAATTAAACCACGCCAAAAATCAAATGATCTTTGCTTGGGTTGTGACAGCAATTATTATGCTGTGGATGGTTCCTAAATGGGTGACTAGTGTCATGTGGCCGAACCCTTCCTTATATATATATGGTATGATTTCTCTCAGCATTCTTATTTTGGCATTCCCGGGGAGGGATACAATCAAATCGGCATGGCGGTCAGCCGTTCACCTTTCCCCAAATATGGATGTTCTCATAACACTGGGGTCGTTGGCATCCCTGACAACGGGATTGCTTAAAGCTGTTGGACTAGAGATACATTCTTTCGCTGGTATTGCAGGTATGATTATGGCATTTCATCTCACTGGGCGATATATTGAAGTCAAGGCTCGGGGCAAGTCATCGGAGGCAATTAAGCGTCTCATGTCTTTAGGAGCAAAAAAAGCTGTACTTCTAAAAGATAATGAAGAAATTGAAATTTCTGTTTCTGATATTATGGTTGGCGATATCATGATCGTTAGGGCCGGTGAAAAAATTCCTACGGATGGTATTATAATGAAGGGGGAGGGCGCCGTTGATGAATCAATTGCAACGGGTGAATCAATCCCTACAAATAAAACAGTTGGAGATAGGGTAATTGGGGCCACCATTAATATTGATGGGTCGTTTAAGGTGGAAGCAAAAAAGATTGGTAAAGACACTTTTGTTTCACAAATGGCTAAACTGGTAGAAGAAGCGCAAACTACAAAAGTCCCTATACAAGCATTCGCCGATCGGGTTACAGCCATTTTTGTCCCGACAGTTTTGGCTTTAGCAATTTTTACTTTTTTAGCTTGGAGTGTATTTCCGGAAATAATGCGTAGCGGCACAGCTCTATTTGTGGATTTTTTACCTTGGGTAAATTTGGATGTAACAAATTCAACAATGGCTATTTTCTCTGCTGTGGCTGTATTGGTTATCGCCTGCCCGTGTGCATTGGGATTGGCCACACCTACAGCATTAATGGTGGGCAGTGGCAAAGGTGCAGAGAACGGAATCCTGATTCGCAATGGTGCCGCAATCCAGAAAATGAATGAAGTAACAACTGTTGTTTTTGATAAAACCGGTACATTAACAGTAGGAAAGCCCAAGGTAACCAAAATTATACATTTGGGAAGTATTGGCGAAACGGATCTCATCCGAATGGCTGCCAGCGTTGAAAAACATTCAACTCACCCGCTGGCTGTCGCCATTGTTCAATTAGCAGATGAAAAACAAATTGGGTTGGACGAAGTAAAAAATATTCAATCCACAGCAGGGAAAGGGATTATTGCCAGATATGGTAGTTCTTCCATAAAAGTGGGTAGTGCAGGTTTTGTTGAATTTCAAGGAGAGATTAAAGAAAAAGGGTCCATTGTATTTATCGCCATTGATAATATAGTTTATGGCGCCTTTATTCTATCGGATGAAATAAAGAGTAATTCAGCCAGCACTATTCAAAGTCTTAAATCAAACAAGATTAAGACAGTTATGCTTACCGGCGATAAAAAGGATGTGGCTGAATCCTTGGCGGCACAGATTGGAATTGACAATATTTTCGCTGAAGTATTGCCCGGGGATAAATCCAATATTATAAAGTCCCTCCAGGAAAAAGGTGAAATTGTATGTATGGTTGGGGATGGTATTAATGATGCCCCCGCACTGGCCCAGGCGGATGTGGGTATAGCCATGGGTACGGGGACAGATATAGCCATGGAAACAGGTGACATCATTTTGGTCAGTGGAGATCTAATAAAACTCAATCAAGCATTTATCCTCGCTAAAAAGACGTTTCAAAAAATTAGACAAAATTTATTTTGGGCCAGCTTTTATAATTTAATTGCCATTCCATTGGCAATTTTTGGTGCTTTGCATCCTGCTTTAGCTGAGGTGGCTATGGCATTTTCATCCATAAATGTGGTGGGAAATTCCAACCGCCTCCGTCGAGAAACACTCTGATTTCGACTTGATATAGCATCTATTTTTACTTATAAAAAAAAGTTTGCACATACTGAAATATTCTGGTATGTTCGCGGTCAGAGGTAAAAGGGGATAGGTGCGTTTTGGCGCAAATGTCCGCCTATTTTAACAAAATTTCGACAACTCACATAACAGCAACGTGGAGATAAATATGAGAAAACTCACTATCTTGCTCTTTGCCATGATCTTTTCTGTTGGTCTGTACGCACAGAACCTTGCAGGTAAATTGAGTGGTACTGTTTCATCTGATGGCCAGCCATTAGTGGGCGCCAACGTCATACTTGAAGGAACTTCAAGTGGGGCAGCAACAGATGAAAATGGAACATACTATATTTTTGACGTACAGCCGGGCACATATACGCTACGGGTAAACTATATTGGGTATAAAACCCAAATAGTATCAAATGTACGCGTAACAATTGGTTTAACAACCGTTCAAGATTTTGGACTGGAAGTAGCCGCAGTTGAAGGGGAAGTAGTTGAAGTAACTGCTGAAAAACCTTTGATTGAGGTTTCCCAGACAAATGTCGCCAGAACAATTGACTCAGAAGCTATCGATAATTATGCCGTACGTAATGTTACATCGATGGTTGCCAGTCAAGCCGGTGTAATCAAAATGCATGACGGCCTTCACATCCGTGGTAGTCGTTCAAATGAAATTGGCTACACACTAGAAGGTGCGTCCATGTCTGGCGCCAGCGGCAAAGTTGTTTCAAATGCAATCCCAGAAGCTTTGGAAATAATAGCTGTTCAGGTTGGTGGGTTTGACGCTAGTATTGGTAAAGCCAATGCTGGATTGGTTCAACAGTCACTTAGAACAGGTGGAAGTAAATTGTCTGCCTCAGTCCTTATTGAAGGAATGCAAAGCGGTGATCCCGGGGCAGCAACAGGAGATAATGATTTTACAGCAAGATTTGGTGGTCCAATCGGCGATAAAGTTCGCTTTTTTGCCGCAGTTAGAAAGTCTCATACTGATAATTATTCGAGTTCTAGCAGGTGGTTCACCCCCTTTACGATTGCTGACGGTATTCCTATCGCTGATAAAATCGGTGGTTTGACTGCATCCGGCGACATGGTTGTCCTGGATAGCAATAAAGGGAATATGACATTTCGCGATAGCGATGGTGATGGCACTTATTCAGATGGCGATGAAATCCGCGGACAAAATAGTGGCTATGCTTTTGATAACGTAAGTGATGATTTGAATTTCAATGGTACACTTCAGTTGGATTTAAACCCGCTCGTTTTGCGTTTAGCAACCACATACAATTCTTATACTAGTTCAGGCGCAGGTAAGCCCATATCGAACATGTTCAATTCTCGTCGTCATGAGACGGAGGGAAAAAATTATATGATTAATCTGAAAGCAACTTATTTTTTAAATGCGAAAACTTATATTCGTACAAACGTACGTTCTATGAATCGTACTTACGAAACTTATGATAAGGCGTTTAAGGACAAAGGGACGTTCAAAACAGGGGGCGATAGTCAATTAAAAGATTGGCTCAAATGGGGAGATAGAAACGAAGTTGCTAAGGTAGATACAAACTGGGCGAAGCATTTTGGTACGCCAGGGGAAAATCCTACGCAAGAATCTTTTAGATATGTTGAACCATCGAGTTATAATGTGAATGGTTTCCGTTTTTCTCGTGACGGCGCTCGCCGTGGCGGATACAGCAAAGGGGAAGATGGTTATATAGGCTTTGATGCTGAATTTGTTACCCAAATGGGTGAGCATGAGGTCAAAATTGGTGGTGATTACACGAAATGGGGTTACAAACGATATAGCTATAGCGGTATCAATTCTTTGAATTCCAAAATTGGTCAGGATTCAACGCTAACAGTTGCTGTAAACGGACAAACAGACAGAATAGTAACCGAAATTGTGCAAGGGCGTTTATCGTCTTGGATTGGTTATGACCCATTGGGAAGAGATTGGAATGCATCTAAAGTTAACAATGCGTATGATAAACCAAGAGAACCGTGGAATATGTCATTTTATATTAATGACAAATTTGAAGCTGGGGATTTGATTGTAAATGCTGGACTTCGTTATGAAGCAATTAATCAAGCCAATGTTGATTTGAAAGATTATAACAATGCGCCATTGGATAAAAATGCAACCATTGTTGCAGCTGATCATGCTGAATATGGTTTTAAAGATATGCCAACCCAGAGCTATCTTATGCCACGAATCGGACTTGGGTTCCCCATTTCCGACAAGTCCACTTTCCATTTAAACTATGGTAGATATGTACAAATGGCTCCAATGAGTCAGCTTTATCGTAGCCGTGGTTCAGGTACATCTTCTTGGGGACTGGAACCTGTAAAAGAAACCAAGTTTGAAGTCGGATATGGTACACTCATTGGCGAAATTGCTTCACTAGATATTACGGTTTTCTCTCGCAATCCTCAGGATCAGGTTAGCCGTGATACTTATGAGCCGGACAATTCTCCAGGCATGAACGCTTATGGCTTGAGAGAGCACACCATATACGTAAATTCAGATTTTTCAAACATTATTGGTGTTGAGTTTGATTTCAAAACATCTCGCGTTAATAACATGCAATTGTTTGCAAACTACGTCTTCCAAGATGTGAGAAGTACAAACTCTTATACGAGTACTTCAACAATCGGTTGGGGTAAGCCTACAATGATTTCAGCCACCCGTTATGACCAGCGACACCAGGCCAATGCAGTCCTAGATTACCGGTCAGGTAGAACGGGTAACCCAATAACGGACAATTTTGGTGTAAACTTAATTGCTTCTCTTAACAGTGGGCATCCATTTACACTATCTGATGGTTCGATGGGGCAGCGTGACGCAGGTGAAGGTGCTCTTCTTTCGGATAATGACCCCCGGAATAGGGCGCCATTGGAAGCACTTAACTCATCTTTAACACCGAGTTACTTTAATTTGGATCTTGGTTTGGATAAAACATTCAAGCTTGCAGGTACAAATTTTAAAGTTTATGCAACGATTACAAACTTGTTGAATACAAAACATATAATCAATGTGTATAACCGAACTGGCGATGCGTATGATGATGGCTTTTTAAGCGACCCAGCTTTAAGTGCTCTTATTATTGAAGGGCGTGGCCCTGAATATGTCGAAATGTATCAAAAAATTAATTTGGCCAACCGGAATCACTGGTTGAACGATCACAGTTTTGATATGTTCGGCATTCCTCGCGAAATTAAAACAGGTATCCAAGTCTCCTTCTAGGGTGACTGAGAATACTAATAAATATAGTGGAGAATTTTATGAACTTCAAAAAATCAATCACTTGGATAATCTCGATTACCCTTCTCTTAGCTTCGCTTGTAAGTGCTGAAGTAATTAAAGGGGATAGGGATGCAGGTAAAACGGCTACAAGCCGTTTGGCAAAAATTACATCGGAAGGCCCAAGTGCTACATTTTTCAACATTAATAGTTGGAAAATTCAAATGGAAAACCAAGGGTTTTTCTCGTGGGATGGAACTTCGCACGGATCTGCCGGAAACTATCCTAAAGGGATGGGAAGCGTTATCTTTGCAGAAGGGATCCTTTGGGGTGCCAGAGTAAATGATAAATATGGCGTAGATGCCGATGGAGAAATTCTTACGGATGGAACCGGTGGTGGAGTGCCAAAAATCAGGGTTAACGGCTCTATGTATAATACCGGTCTTAAGGCTGGTAAAGTCCTTAGAGATGCGAATGGTAGAATCAAGTCTACTGGTTATTCTGAAGATTATCGCGACCAACAAATTTGGCGCGTACGGAAAAACTGGAATACAGCTGACCTTCGTGGTGATATTGCAATTATTAAAGATGCCAATCCAACTTCTCTCACTGACGCTCAAATTGAAGCTGGGAAGGCACAATACGAAGCTGATTGGACAAACTGGCCTGCCGATGAAGGCGCACCATTTGATGATGTAAATGGTGATGGTGTTTATACGCCAGCTACATGGGACGCAACAAATTTAGCTTGGGTTGGAGACATTCCAGGTGTTCCTGGCTCAGATCAAACTGTTTGGACTGTTGCTAATGATCTTCCTGATGAACATACTGGTGGTGCAACTGTCAGTGTTTCTGAGGGTGGTTGGGGATCGCCGCCAATTGGTTTCGAAATCCAAATTACACTTTGGGGATATGACTTCCCATTTTCTAATCCCTTAGCAAGCATGATGTTCAAAAGAGCTAGGATTAACTATGTTGGTCTCCCAGGTGGACCTGCTAATGCAACCTTAGATACAGTATATTTTACACAGTGGTCAGATCCTGATCTTGGGACTTATACCGACGACTATGTTGGATCGGATACAACCTTGAGTTTGGGATATGTTTATAACGGTAATACGTTTGATGATCAATTTTTTAATTCATATGGTAGTGCGGTACCTTCCGCTGGATATGACTTTCTTGAAGGTCCTAAAGTCGACGTAAATAATGATGGCATTATTGATACTTTGGGAATGACAAGTTTTGTATACTTTGCTGCAGGTTCGTCAATTAGTGATCCTGACACAAAAGTATATGCAGGAACGCTGCAGTGGTTTAACCTGATGGAAGGCTATCTTCCGAGACCGGCATACCCAACACAACAGCCTTTTGTCGATCCAATTACTGGGGAAGCAGAAATATATGTTATGGCCGGTGACCCAACTACAGGTACAGGTTGGATTGATGGAATTATTTTACCACCTGGCGATCGTCGTCTTGTGATGAATACAGGTCCTTTTTCCATGGCTATTGGTGATACTCAAGACGTAGTTGTTGGGTTAATTGGTGGTATGGGTGAAGATGCACTGAGTTCTGTAACTGTAATGAAATATAATGACAGTTATGCGCAATATGCATATGACCAAAAATTCATATTGCCAGTTCCACCGAAAACCCCAGAAGTAACTGCTTTTGAAGGAAATGGGTATATCGGATTGGATTGGAATAAAAATTATGAGCTAATAGAACAAAAGGTTATTGAAGGATTTGTTTTTGAAGGATATAAAATTTATCAATTACCTTATGCTTTAGCAAATCCTGAAGAAGGAATACTGGTTGCAACTTTTGATGTAGATAACTTGGTAAAAGTAATCTCTGGTAAAAAAGTTGACTTAAAATCAGGATTGCTTTTGACAGTCCCTGAGCATTATGGTAGTGATAGTGGTATTCGAAGAGACATTAAAATTACCACTGACCACCTTAGGAGCCGTCCAATTACAAATGACCGCCCATTTTATTATGGCGTAAGTGCATATTCATATAATAAAGCTTTGGCGGCTGATCCTACTGCGCCATTAAAAGCGCTTGAGTCTCCTATGACAAGAATAACCGTAACACCAAAAATGCCAGATCCTGGTACATCTTACGATGTATCTATAGGTGAAGCGTTAACCGTAACGCATTCAACTGGTACGGCGATTGCAACCGCCGCCGCTTCTGTTATGGACCCGTCAGCTTTAAAAGGAAATGAATATGAAATGTTCATTGATAATCAACATTACTATCGCGATGTAGATGGTATTTGGAAACAAACAGCATATCCAGATTCTGTAGGCAAAATGCTTACAAAATCAGTATCAACATTTGATTGTTCCAATTCTACAATAACAGCAAGTGCTTTGGCTTCGGCTAAAGTAGGAACAGTTGATTTAACCTTCACTTTTGATATGGACTGTGGTGACAATTGGGTTGATGGTATTGTACTTGATCTACCTGATGATATTACAGTAAATAGCTTTGGTACACCGGTGACAGGTTCATCGGCTGGACAAAATATCGCCAATGCAAGTGGTACTTTGGACGCCGCAACCAATACCATTACTTGGGGAAATGCACTTAGAAGTGAATGGGGTGGAGTAACTGGAGATGCAGTCTGGGTTGTTAATACAAGTCTTCCTGCATCGTATCCGCTCTCCATTGCATATACTGTTTATGATGATGCATATGATGGTACAACCGTAGATGCTACTGGTTCAGCCACAATAACTGAACTTGGCTATGAATTCAAAACCATCAAACATTGGAATGTGAGAAATAAAACTGCCGGTACAGTAGTGATTAATGATCAATTTATCCTTGATGGATACACAATAGATCATGTTGACTATAAGGGTATATTCCAAGAAGGTGGTGCATACTATGGTGACCATTTAGCGTCTGCAGAAGGATTCAAAACAACCTTAGTGGGTGGTTATGCTGCCCCTGTTGATTTTAATTCAGCAAAAGTAACAGGATCAGGATCTTTCGATATTGGTAGTTATGGTGCTTATGGTTGGGCAAAAACTGCTAAATCAATCCATGCGTATGGTGCTGGTTTTGCAGATGTAGATCATTTACAAAAAGACGTCAAAATTGTTTGGGACGGTGTATATGGTGAGGCGCTTGCCAATGGATATGTTCCTGTTGAATCAGGCGGTTCTCAAGCATGGCTTTATAATGCTAGGGGATACGATATTAAAGACCATTTAGATCCAGGGAATCCTGGGACAGGCGATCCATTCCTCATAACAGTTCCATTCAAAGTATATGATATGGAACCAGAAGGTGGTGGTGATCCAGTTCAAATTAGTATCATCGTATATGATCGAATAGCGGACCCTGCCGTAACGCCATTTTATGCATTTAATCCAAACGATCGGATGTATACAAACTTCGTTCTTCGCCCGTATGAAGAAACCTTGGTGGATTTTAAATCCAATGAGGCATTCCTTACGTGGAATGTAGTTTGGTGGGAATCGGCTCACGTATTAGGAGATGTTATAAACTTTGTTTATGCTAACCCATTGCAGGTTGGTGGAGATGTCTTCTCTTTTACAACACCGGCTCCGGGGAATAGATCTCTAGTGGCAAAGGATCTTGAGAAAATTAATGTTTTCCCAAATCCATATATGGGTTATCATGATTTGGAACAAGCGTCACCAAACCTGCCGCTTCCAAAGTATGTAACATTCAACCATTTGCCTGCAACAGGTAAAGTTCAGTTTAGAGTATTCAATATTGCAGGTACACAGGTTGCTAGTTTCCAGAAAATTACAACAACCCAATACCAGCAATGGGATATGAGAAATTCGAATAACTTTCCATTAGCAAGTGGAGTTTACATAGTACATATTGATGCAGATGGAATCGGCGAGAAAATATTAAAACTTGCGATTGTCACTGAAGAAGAATTTCCGAAACGCTATTAGGGTTTGAAGGAGCAATTATCATGAAAATTAAAAAAATAGTAAAAATAGCTTCCATTTTGGTTCTATCATTAGGATTATTAATGGCTCAAGCAAAAAACAAATATGATGGCGATGCAGGTAGTGGTATGCGCAATGGTACCGCAGCGGCAAGTCAACTCTTGATTCCACAAGGGGCAGCCTATTTAACTGGTGGCGGTGCTGTTGCAAGTGCTACTGGTGTTGGTGCATCTTTTTGGAATCCTGCAGGCGTTGTACGAGCAACGAGCAAGTTAGAAACATCCTTTTCAAACAGGACATATATTGCTGACATGTCAGTACTATTTGCCGGTGTGGCGATGAAGTCTGGGAACAACGCATTTAGTGTTAACATTCGCTCAATTGATATAGGTGAAATTCCCGTTACAACAGTGTTTCAACCCGATGGAACTGGTGAAAAATTTCGCCCGTCAAACTTCACAGCTGGATTTACCTATTCCCGTTTGATGTCAACAAAGACTTCTATGGGATTAACGCTCAATGCTACCTCAGAAGGGTTTAAGCGAGTAAAAGGGACAGCATTAACTATTGATGCCGGTGTTCAATATACAGATTTTCTGAATGTGAATGGTTTAGATGTTGGTGTTGCTGTAAGAAATTACGGTCGCCCAATGCGGTATGATGGCTCTGGCTTGTTACATAAAGCACAGGCCCTTGACAGTGACCGTCTTACACAGTTGATGAAAATTGAAGCTGCAGAAGCTGACGTCCCAATGTTGTTTGAACTAGGTGCCTCTTATACAATCGCTAATATGATTAATGTGAGTGGTTCCTATGAAAGTAATAGCTTTGAACAGGATAAACTAAAACTGATGGGTTCTTATAGTCTCCCTGGATTGGTGACTGTTCGTGCCGGTTACTTAGCAGATTTGGAAACTATTACACTTAAGGATGATCCTGAAACAACTACAGTTGATGAAAGTAAATCAGAGATTGAAAATATCTTTGGTGGTGTTTCATTTGGTGGTTCACTTTATCTTAAAAAATATTTGGGTATTAATGCATCGATTGATTATGCATACATCCCTGCTAAATATTTTGACGGTAATACAGTATTCACATTGAATGTTGGTTTCTAAGAAGTAATACTTAAAAACATTAAAAAGCCCTGTCAATTTTGACGGGGCTTTTTTTTGTCTAATTGTAATATATTAAACCGTATGAATTATCGGTTGATTCCCCAATGCCTATTGTTTTTCCTCATTTCCTTTACTGGATGTTCGAAGAAAAAGAATGCTCAAAAAGCACTCACGATACCCCAACCTTCTAGAACAGAACAAAATAGTAAGGTATTATTTTCCGATTTCGTCGGATCAAAGCAGTGCCAATCATGCCATAAAGATATTTTCAGCCAATGGAAAAAATCCACCCATGGTAAAGCAGGTGGATATCCCAATGAAGTTAATATTATAGCACCATTTAATGGTGATCCAATCATTTTAGCTGATGTGATTATTTATCCAGAAAAAAATGATAATAATTACCAGTTTAGAATTATTAATAAAAAAACAAAAAATGAGCAAAAAATAAATGTTGAAGCCGTGGTTGGTGGTGGTTTTATGGCTGGAGGAGGGACTCAAACCTTTTTTGGAAAATATGAGGATGGAACATATAGGTTTTTACCATTTGATTTCAGTCGTGATGAAAATAGTTGGTTTGTCCAGGTAAAGGGGAGTGAAGAATGGGAGTTAGTCAATAATGAAATAAGATTGAACCAATTATACAATTGGCCCCCACATCGTGTACTTGGTGAAATAGATGATATATCTAATTGTCAAAATTGTCATGGTAGCCAAATAATTAGTGAAAAGGTGGGAAATAATTATAACATGCGATTTACCTCTCTTGCCATTAATTGTGAATCCTGTCATGGACCTGCAAAAAAACATGTTACAATCATGTCTGAAATTGTTCGGGGAGTAATTAAAAATTCAGAATCAATCGGGATCAATAGCTTAGTGGGCATTTCACCAAGAGAAAGTCTCAATTTATGTTTCCAGTGCCATGCGGTTAAAACGCCCTTAAAAAATGGATATTTACCCGGGGAAGATTTAGAAGAATACTATTCACTTCGATTGGCCTTGTTGGGAAATCAGAATCCTTATTCTGTTGACGGCAGGATTAAATCTTTTGGATATCAGCAAAATCACATATTCAGTGATTGCTTTATTAATGGTTCCATGACTTGTACCAGTTGTCATAATCCCCATACTCAAGATTATCAGGATATTAATAAGAAAACATTGGTCGATCGATTTGACGACCAACAATGCACTGCATGTCATGCTGCTATTGGGAAGAACCCACCTGCCCATACATTTCATAAAGTAAATTCGCAGGGGAGTAAATGTGTTTCTTGCCACATGCCGTTTCGACAAGAAGGAGGAATTGGGAATCAAATCAAATTCACAAGATCTGACCATACTATTGCCATTCCTCGACCTGTTTATGACAAATCTCAAGGATTTGAATCGTCATGTATTCAATGTCACTCTGATCAAACAGAAGAGGAATTGCAGGTTTCTACGAATCAATTGTGGGGATCTATTAAACCTATGAATGCTGTCATTGAAAACCGATTAAAAATAAATAATGAAACAAGCGAAAGAGATGCCATCAACTTATTGCTTCAGCCCCAATTGAAACATAGTATAGGACAATTTGCCAATTTGAGCTATTTCATTAAAAGATACTTATCACCCGGGATGGAATTTATTAATCCCGAAATTGTGGAAAAATTAAAGGCATATTCCGAAATAGATGATGATATTGATCTTAAAGCTTTAGCTTTGGCGGGGCTTCATTACAGTCAGTATAAAAATCCAAAAGTTCGTAATTATTTATTGGGGCAATTGGATAAAATAGAAAGAGAAGAACATTCAGTCCGTCTTCGTTGGGGACTTATTTTAGATTATTTTGGTACTGTTTTTTATATGATTGGCGATCGTCCGCGCGCGATAGAGTGTTATGAATTAGCAAGACAAGTATTACCGGATGATAAAAAGATTAAAGAAAATTTAGCGCGCGCGAAAAGTTAATCTTCAAATATTGACCTAAGAGTCGGGTACAGTTTTTTATAGGGCAAATTCTGCCCAAAATAATATTCTCCATTTTTATTCTGTAATATTAGTTCCCAATGGAGGTGTGATTCATCACGAGTACCTAATGTACTCGGACGGGTTCCTGTATTTCCAGATTTGGCAAAAACTTCGCCTGCTTTTATCTTATAACCAGGTTTTATATTTGAATTGATATAAGATAAATGTGCATAAATAGTAATGGAACGATATCCTGGGAATAAATCAAATCCATGATCAATGAAGACTGCCTTCCCCAATAAAATACTATTAAAAATATCTGACGGTGTACGTTTCAACTTTGCAGCACGATTTAATATTTCAATTCTGAAATCAGCCGGGACTTCTTTATAATTCAAATCTGATCGTATTATAATTCCATCTGCCACCGATTTTACAGGTGTGCCCCAATTAGAAAAAAAATCAATCCCACGGTGAACCCCAGAACGATAATCTCTTGGGGCATTAGGAAGTCTTGATCCTTTGGTTGGAATTGGCTGACCGTCGCAAGGTAACATTAATGATATGGTGGGAGAAATAAGGGTAAAATCAGGGATTCTCCCAGCTCTATCAAATAAAGGCTCTATCGGTTGGGTAGAGTTCATCTTCTCGAATACACTGCGGATATGGGGCATTACAAAGCTTGTATCGATAGAATAAGTAACCACTATGAAATCATCATTAGCTTGAAGGCTTGATATTGCTCTACCCAATTTTTGATCAGGAATTTCATTTTTGATCAAATCATGGTACATCACTTTTGATGAATCATGAATTCCCGGTTGAGTTAAATCAACTAATCTGTTTATTGAGACAGGATGTTTTGCCAATTGGGTCAACGAGTCTAATTCGGACAACTTATGATTGGTGGTGATTGTTGCAGTTAAACTATCTCCGGAAAATTGTATAACCGGTTTTATTGAATTATTTATCTCCTCGTCTAATTTTGGCGGTATATGAACAGGCTTAACGCAAGCAGCCAATATGGCAAACAGTAAAATCGAATAAAGTTTCAAGAATTCAGCTTTGTTTTTGTAGAGCGTCCACGCCATCAATATAAATTTTATTGGGTGGACCGATAATTGTAGAAATACAGGAAGTAGAAAAAATTGAATTTTCTTTTTGTATATCACCATACTTTTCAGAAAAAAGTAATTGTACTGTAGGAAGCTGGGTTATTTTAATTGCATCAAGAATTGAATATTCAAATCTTGCCCATGCCATGGGTGCAAATATGAAACCATCCGCCCAATTACGGTTGCGTTGAATAAAATTAATAGCTTGAAACACTTTATGTGTTTGTGTGATTTTTAATTCAATTTCTGAATTCCGGACATGCCGTCGCAATGCAGTATTAATTTTATCTAACGTTATACGCTCATGGGCTTGAGAAGAAATTGAGCCAAGGAGGTTTGAGTTGGGGCCATGTAAAACAAGTATTTTCATAATTTATTAAGGTAAAAATTTACCGCATAGGAACCAAATGACCGATGATATAGCCAATAATTATTCCGATCAATAAAGCCAAGGTAAGAACTCTGGATTTGGTGAATTCCCTGCGGTAGCCTTTTTTTATTGCTACCGCCCCCACAAAATAACCGAGTGCATTCAATATCCAAAAAAAGGGGATTGCAAAAATCTTAATTATAAAAGGTCCAACCAGTGGAACCATTGCGATTATAGCTGCTAGCCCTGCAAAGGCCTGGGTGAAAACACCAATAACCAGTGTACCAAAAACAACAAATTTTTTATCAATTCCGAATTTTAGTGCAATAGCAATGACAAGGACAATACCGGTCCAAATAAGGATTTGTCGGCCATATGTTTTGAAAAAAGGTTGTTTACTCATGGTCAATTAGAATATCGTAAGGGAATCCGTAAGCCGTCATAGTTACCCGGATTATACGACGATTTCCATTTCGTTCCACCCAGATTTGACGAACCTTATTAGGGTCAGAGATGTATTTCATTAAACGATCTGTTGTTTCTAAAAAACCATCAGTCTCATCAATATTTTCAATATCCATACGAAAATTATCACACAATATATTTGTATTCCCAATTTTAACTGTTTCAGTTCCCGCCCATAAGAATCGGCCCCGCATTTGCTTTCCCTCATGATCCAGATTGAACCACTTTGTGTCAATAGTTTCTTGAGATTGCCTAGCGATGCGAACAAACATGGTGAACATAGTTTGAGTGGAATCATTTCTATTTTGAGATTCTTTTCCATATTTCAATAAACTATTTTCAAGTTTCATTAAAGTAGACTGCTTAATGTCATCCTGTTTGATTTTTTTATGGAATGATTTGAGTCCGAAATGGGTCGAGTCAAAATGGGTGGAATAGGAATTTATTGTGGGCCAAATCATATCAAGAATACCCACAGTTTCAAATGTCAATGAAACGGAATCTGCCCGGAGTTTATATTCTGCTTTTGCCACAGGGAATCCATACACATTGGCAGAATACATCTGCGCCAATGCATAGTTAGATAAAAGGAAAAAGAGAGAAATCCTGCCCATGACAGATAAACTCAGGTAATTACGAGCAATGAACCGGCGATCAAAAAGTAAAGTGTAACGCCAAGAATATCAATAGCTGTGGTTACAAAAGGACCAGTGGCAATGGCAGGGTCAATGTCGAACCGGTTCAGTATAAGGGGAACCATTGAACCGATAGTTGCAGCAATAATCATTGAAAAACAAATACTGAGACCTACGACCACGCCTAACATGGGAGATGCATCTAGGAAACGAAATATGGCAAAAAGACCCAAAAGTATTCCATATAGAATACCAAGGATTAACCCAACGCGGATTTCTTTAAATAAAATTTTTGTTGAATTTTCAAATCCCACACGTCCTGTTGCTAAACCACGAACAATAATTGTGGATGACTGGGTTCCGATATTTCCACCCATCCCCATAATGACGGGGATAAATGCAGCTAAGGCAATTGTACTTTCAAGAATATTATTAAAAATGCCAATAATGAATGCTGCGCCGATACCGCCGACCCAACTGGCAAAAAGCCAAGGAAGACGCATACGGGCATTTTCCCATGAAGATTTTAATAGAATCTCTCGGTCTTTCCCGGCACCAACCATTTGTAAAAAATCTTCTGTGGCTTCTTCTCGGATGATATCCACAACTTCATCAACCGTAACGATCCCTAATAATTGTTCATCATCATCCACAACCGGGACGGCGAGAAAATTATATTGAGATACAATTCGGGCTACTTCTTCTTGGTCTGTTTCAGGCCGGACTGCATGAACCTTTCGGGACATAATATCTTTAAGCATTGCATCTCCCGGTGTTGTCACCAAATCCCGTAGAGAGACTACGCCATTTAAACGGCCATCATCATCAAGGGCATAGAGATAAAAGACCATTTCTGCGTCTTCTTGATCTTGAAGGGCAACAATTGCGTCCCGGGCTTTTGTTTCTTCATGAAGCGTAAAAATATCGGTATACATGAGAATTCCGGCGCTGTCTTCCGGGTAAGCCATCATTTCTTCAAGCTCTTCTTGCTCTTCCGCCTGGAGTAAATCAATTACAGCGGTAGAGTATTCCTCTTCCACCAATCCCATGAGGTAAGCCTGCTCATTAGAGCTTGCTTCTTCTAGGATGGATGCAATTCGAGAAGGCTCATCCTGCTCTAATAAACGGACAACAATTGATTCATCTAATTCTCCTAAGAATTCAACCGTCTCTTCGGTAGGAGTCATATAACCAAATATTGTATCTTGCTCTCCATCATTGAAATAACGAAAGATGAGGGCCATATCAGCCGGGTGAGTTCTTTCAATCAGTTTAATAATATTGGTTTTGGCATGTCGCCGGAGAAGTCGCCGAAAAGTATCTCGCATGAGAGTAATTTCGGAGCCAAACATTTCTTTTTTCATTTTAATTCTCCTGCCCCATTTTTAATTGTTTAAACCCGAGCCAAAAAAGGGTTCCACCGATTATCAGTATTATAGGATTTATATGTCCATGCCACAGAATGAGGGATTCAAATGAATCTCCCATAGATGTGAAAAATAAAGATGTACCATTAATTATCACATGAAAAATGATACACGGTATAACAGAATTTGTCTTCCAAGCTAAAAAGCCAAGAAGGACACCCAAAAAATAAATTTGAATCATCCAATAGGGATTAAAGTGAATCACGGCAAAAAAGAGGCTTGAGAAAAGAATTGCCCGGGTAATGTCACCCCAAGCGCTTTCTAGATATTTTTGCAGGAATCCTCGGAAAAGAATTTCTTCTCCAACCGGAGCGAGAATGACAATTGTAAAAATGAGCAGCGCCAAAGATAGAGGGTTATCCGGTGTTAGCATGGCTTCAACTTGGAGGAATGAATCGGGCATAGGAATAACCATATCAACCAATAAGTTTATTTCATCTGAGAGAATCACGGCTCCCAATGAAAGTAAAACGGTTGAAACCAGTGTTTTGTTGGATACAGCATTCAACCGCAAAGATTTGGCGATTGGATATTTTTTTCGCAGCAAAAAAACCATCACCGGAACAACCAAAAAGCCTTGACCGATGAACATAGCGAAATAAGTTTGGATGCCGGGCTTAGCGCCAGAAAGGATAGACGGATCCAGTGCGCCAAATATCGATCCGATAATTAGTGCCGAAAGGACCGATAGAAAAACGATCCCGAACGCAAACCGTACTGAAAGGGTCTGGTTCATGAGGGTCTGAATCTTTCAATTTCATAAGTATAGAATTTACGGCAATCTATCAACACAGAGAAACAATCGGTTATTTTGTTAAATGGTTGAGAAGAATGCCCATTGCAACACCCACATTGAGGGATTCGCCAGTCCCAATCTTTGGAATTGCCATTGTTTCGTCCAGAACCGATTTTATATTTTCACTTATTCCATGGGCCTCATTACCCATAACCAAGCACCATTTTTCTGGAAAAGAGCCTAAAGGTTCAATGGCTGCTCCCCGATGGTCTGCGCCAATGATAGTATAATTATTTAATGTGTGAATCTCTAAGTGCCCTATCCACGAGAGTTGAAAGTGCGCTCCCATAGAACTACGAACTACCTTAGGATTAAAAGGATCAACGCATCCATCAGAAAGAACCATTTGATCAATTCCAAACCAAACAGCAGTTCTTAATATAGTGCCCATATTTCCCGGATCAGAAATATGGTCCAAATAAATAAAATTTTGATTCAAATCGGGATTATCAAATTGGGGAATTTTACATACCGCCAGAATGCCGGAAGGAGAGATAGAAGGGGATAAGCGTTTTATATCTTCTTCGGAAATGATTTCTGGATTGACTGCCTTTATTATGTCAGGATTATTTTGGGAAAAAGATTCTGTTGAAACACTTATTTTAAAATGTGCTTTTTTAGTAAGGGCATCTTTTATAGATCGGACTCCTTCAATGATAAAAAGGCCATGCTGCTCCCGAAACTTTTTTTGATGAAGGGAGCGAATTAACTTATTTTGGCTTTGGCTAATCATTCGCTTTTGTACAAAATTTCACCATTTACAATTGTGTAAAGAACTTTGGTGTCTAAAATTTTATCCTCGGGGATGGTGATAATATTCTGAGATAGGACCGTAAAATCAGCATATTTTCCTACCTCAATGGATCCTTTGATATCTTCTTCAAAAGCGCCATAGGCAGCATTGATAGTATAGCTTTTTAGCGCTTCTAATCGGGTCATTTTTTGGCTTGGTTCAAACCCACCCTTTGGTTTCCCCTTAAGTGTTCTTCGTGATACACTAGCATAAAAAGATGCAATTGGGTCAATCGGCTCCACGGGAACATCGGTACCATTTATGATAATAGCTCCCGTATCCATGAGGTTTCGCCAGACGTAGGCTCCCTCAATAATACGTTTTTTCCCAAGGCGGATAATGGCCCAAGATCGATCTGAGGAAAGGTGAATTCCTTGCATGGAAGCAATTACACCCAATTTACCAAAACGTGGAATATCTGCAGGATTAATATGTTGGGCGTGTTCAATTCGCCATCGGTGGTCATAGGCCTTCACAGAATTTTCTTCGAATGCTTTTTGAAATTGGTCCAAAACTTCTCTGTTTGCGCGGTCGCCAATGGCATGAGCGTTTACTTGGAAACCGTTGACCAAACCGTCTGTGGCTACCTCGTATACATATTCCATGGATTGGGTCGCCATGCCGGTATGTCCAGGGCGATCTGTATAGTCTTCTAAAAGCCAAGCGCCTCTAGAACCGAGAGCACCATCGGCATTTAGCTTAATAGATCGGATGGTGAGATGGCCATTCCCTGTACCAATTTCAGGTCCTTTTTTATACCATTCTTTTAAGAGATTTGGATCTCGGCTTGTTAGCATCACATAGAGTCGCACCCTTAGTGCATCACGATTAAGCCCTTCTCGGTATGCTTCAATGGCAGCTTTTCCGGAACCGGCATCCTGGAATGAAGTAATTCCATTTTCGAGAGAACTTTTGACGGCAAGATCCAATGCGAGGGCGCTACTACCTTCCTCTTCATATTCAACATGACTGCTGACCACTCCCTGCGCCCGCTCATTAAAAATTCCAGTGGGATTTCCCCGGAGATCCTTTATGATTTCTCCCCCAAAACCAAATTCAGTCTCTGTTGTAACACCAGCAATTTCCATCGCTTTGGCATTCCCAAATCCGGCGTGTCCACTGGCGTGGGTGAGCCAGACTGGATTATCCGGCGAAACTGCGCTGAGTTTGTCATGGGTCTGGAACCCCTTCACAAGTGTTTCCGGATCCGGCGCCCACTTGCTTTGATGCCATCCACGACCTAAAATCCATTCACCCGGTTCTGCCCTTTTCACTGCACCGGCTACCATATTCACTAATTCATCATAATTAGCAACATTGTTTAAATCCAAGCGCATCTTGGCATAGCCCAATCCCATAAAATGGCCATGTCCTTCAATTAGCCCCGGGATCATTGTGGCGCCTTTTAAGTTGAGGACTTTGGTATTATTATCTATAAATGAACGAATTTGGGATTCTTTACCAACAGCAATTATCTTACCATTTTTTATAGCAACCGCTTCAACTATTGGGTTGAATTCATCTACGGTATAAATGGTACCATTTTGGATGATAAGATTGGCCATGTTTTTTTCACAACCATAAAGAAAGAATAGAAAAAAAGAATAGAAAACAATTTTTTGCAATCTCAATGGAATCTCATTGGGTGAAATCATAAAGGGAAAGGTAATGCCCCTAACCATTCTCCTCAATGAATTCATTTAACAAATTCCATTGTAAGGCCATGATGAACCCGGTAATTTCTGTCCTTAATTATCGAGAAAGAAATATGTCAAAAGGTGTAATACCGCAAAGTAAAGATTATTCAGCTTGGTACACAGAAGTGGTTACTAAAGCAAGTTTGGCCGATTACGGTCCTGTAAAAGGGACCATGGTAGTACGACCCTACGGTTTTTCCCTATGGGAGAATATTAAAGAAACCTTCGATAAGATGATTAAGGATACTGGCCATGTGAATGCTTATTTCCCTCTATTTATCCCAAAGTCATTTTTTGGTAAAGAAGCGGAACATGTAGAAGGGTTTGCCAAAGAATGTGCAGTTGTCACTCACACTCGCCTTAAGGCCGATGCTGAACATGGAATAATTGTTGATCCCGAATCTAAACTGGAAGAAGAAGTAATTGTTCGTCCCACTTCGGAAACGATAATCTGGGCTATGTATAAAAAGTGGATTCAGTCCTATCGTGATTTACCTTTACTCATTAACCAATGGGCGAATGTGGTTCGCTGGGAAATGCGGACACGACTTTTTCTACGCACTACAGAATTCCTCTGGCAAGAAGGCCACACTGCCCATGCTACCGCAGATGAAGCGGAAAAAGAAACACTGCTCATTTTAGAATTATACCGCCAGTTGGCTGAGGATTATTTGGCCATGCCCGTTCATACGGGCCTGAAATCGGAATCAGAAAAATTTGCCGGTGCGGAACGAACCTATTGCATTGAAGCTATGATGGGAGATAAACGGGCCCTCCAAGCAGGGACATCCCATAATTTAGGACAAAATTTTGCCAAGGCTTTTGATGTCAAATTCCAAACCCAAGACAATAAAGAAGAATTGGTTTATGCCACTAGCTGGGGCGTAAGCACACGCCTTGTTGGCGCAGTTGTGATGACCCACGGGGATGATAAGGGTCTGAAGCTTCCGCCGAAAATTGCCCCTTATCAAGTTGTTGTAGTACCCATTTTTAGAGATGATGAATCCAAGCAAGCTGTTCAGGATTATCTTGGTCCTATTTTATCTGACCTTCGTGATGCTGGTGTTCGTGTTCATGAGGATTGGCGAAAAGGAAGTCCCGGATTTAAGTTTAACGAATGGGAATTGAAGGGTGTACCTTTGCGTCTAGAAGTTGGTCCAAAAGATGTTGAAAATGGTAAGGCAGTTTTGGTCCGGCGAGATAATGGTGAAAAACAATTTATTCAAAAAGGTGAACTCGCAGGTCTCGTGCCTAATCTACTGGATGAAATACAAACAGCCATGTTTGAATCCGCCAAATCATTTCGGGCAGAAAATACCCATACTGTTTCATCCTATGATGCATTCAAAAAAATTATTGGGAATAATGATGGTTTCGTTCGCTGTGGTTGGGATGGAACGGTTGAATCTGAAATGGCCATTAAGGATGAAACCAAGGCCACCATCCGCGTAATCCCTTTTGATGAAAACCCAAAAAATCTAAACTGTATATATTCTGGGAAGCCAGCCAAACACGAAGTCATTTTTGCTAAGGCCTATTAAGCGTATTTAAAGTTTACTAAACCATTAAGGTTCAGTAAACTTGTATAGAAATGATAACCAATTCAACCGCCATTGTTCTAAAGCGGTTTGCTTATAGCGAAACCAGTATTGTCGCCCGCTGTTTCGTACGAAATTTGGGTAAGGTTAGTTTTATGGTTCATGGCGCTTACAGGAAAAAGTCGCCTATGGGGGCCTATTTTCAACCAGTTAATTGTTTAGATTTGATTTTTTATTTTAAGGAAAGCCGTGATCTTCAGACCATCTCCAAGGCGGCCTTTTCCCATCCATGGTCTGCCATTCCAGCTGATCTTAAAAAAATTTCTTATGCCATGGCTATGATTGAGTTGACCGATAAGTGTCTTACCGAACGCGATTCCCATCCAGATCTTTATGACGAATTGGAATCAGCATTAAAAACAGTCGAGAATGAAAATACACAGTTAAACCTAGCCTATTGGTTTTACCAATATCAGCTTTTGAAACTGTTGGGATTTAAGCCCGACTTTGAACAGGCTGAACTTGATTTTGTACCATTACCAAATCCCTTTGCAGGGCCCAATTCAAAAACTGTTTTTGAACATTTTCAAAAAGGCCAGTCTGGTATGCATAAAGGGCTAAAAATCACAACCCAAGACAGACAAGCGATTAGCAGTTATTTGAATACATGTTTAGGTGTCCATTTTGATAACGTACAGAATTTGAAATCACTTCAAATCTTGCGCGAAATGGTTTCCTGATGGTTTATCGAGGAATATTAAGATGCAAAAATAATAATTCATATTTAGAGACAAGCTCAGGAGAGCGGATATTAGAAGACGCACGAATTTGGGATGGTTATTTGAAACATTGGGAAAACCAATCCATTTGCGCGAGGGCATTGCCCCAAAAAGATTATGAGTTAAGAGAGGCGATTATTATTATTTGGCCCGATGTACCAAAGTCGGAAGTTCCCTATATTGAAATATATTTTAATGAACGATTGGTAAAATATCCTGCCTCAACATTTGGCCATAATGCAATAAATGTGAATGGTGAATTTTTCAATTTCTCCCATTTGATTAATGAAAATGAATCGATGGATGAATCAGAATTTATGTATCGTCCGGCATTGGGAGAATTTGCACCATCCCCCCGGACAGGTGATTTTGAAATCATGGAAGACGGCACAGCCTATTTTGACAAATTTGGACGGAATTTCATGCGGTCCATCCATGTCATTCGGGTAGAGGGATTAGATACAGAACGTCTTGCCGGAATTTATCACAATGAACTAAAATTAATTCATGAGACTCCAGTCTATCCTGAGAATCCAGAAAAGTACCGGGATTTCAGTTTTTTTAACCGCAATTGTACTACTATAATTCGGGATGGACTTCGAAAATATGGATTTAACAAAGTGAGTGGTATCCTTCCGCGGGATTTTTTCATTAGTACAACTTGGGAAATGGTAAATGCCCAGAAGAGACAGGATTTAAATATTCATTTGTATAAACGGCCGCAGCTCAAAGTTCAGGAAGCACCGTACAGTCAATTAACACCACCCATCAATCCAATGAATTGGGTTCGAAAGTTCCGCCTATCAAAAATGGAATAAAAACATGAAACACATTATCTCAATAATAGTTTTTTCTGTAATCCTGAATGGGTGTGACAAGTCCAAAGTTGATGCTTCTCTCGGTGTGTCTTGGCAATTAGCAGAACACCGATCCAAAACAATTTCGGATGTACGTTATGAAATCACCCTTTCTATTCCTGAAAAAGTGGAAGAGCCAATCATGGGTTCGGAAACGATTCGCTTTAATCTCTCCACAGCAGGAAACGATGTGGTTCTGGATTTCCGTCAACCGGCAGGTTATATCAGTAAAATAAGTATGAGGGGTAAGGCTGTTGAATATATCGTCAAGGATCAACATATTATTTTAAAGGGTGACCTTTTTTCAGTTGGGGAAAACCACGTCGAAATCGAATTTCGGGCGGGTGACATGTCACTCAACCGCAATGATGAATTTCTTTATACCCTTTTTGTTCCGGACCGCGCCGCAACTGCCATCCCCTGTTTTGATCAACCAAATTTAAAAGGCCGTTATTCTCTAACACTTAATATACCCAAATATTGGACGGCAATTGCCAATGGGCCTTTGGTCAAAGAGACTGAAAATAAAAACGGGCGAACATTTCAATTTGGAGAAACACGGCCGGTCAGTACATATATCCTGGCTTTTACAGCGGGAAAGTTTGAAAGAATCACCGCCGAACGAAATGGACGTGAAATGACCATGCTTCATCGAGAGACGGATTCGTTAAAAGTAGCGCGAAACAAAGATGAAATTTTTGACCTTCACGCTGATGCGATCACTTGGCTAGAGGAATATTCTGGGATTGAATACCCATTTCAGAAGTTTGACTTCGCTCTAATACCGTCATTCCAGTATGGAGGGATGGAGCATCCCGGCGCTATCTTTTATAAGGACGCCAGCTTGTTTTTAGAGGAGTCAGCTACAAAAAGTCAATATCTTGGGCGAGCCGGTCTCATCGCCCATGAAACCGCCCATATGTGGTTTGGGGATTTGGTTACGATGAACTGGTTTAATGATGTGTGGACGAAAGAGGTGTTTGCTGGTTTTATGGGCGGAAAAATTGTAAACCCGGCCTTTCCAGAGATTAACCATGATCTTCGGTTTTTGAGCAATTATTCCTCTGCCTATAGTGTTGACAGAAGCTCTGGGGCAAACCAAATCCGGCAACCACTAGAAAATCTTAACATGGCCGGCACTTTATATGGATCAATTATTTATGCCAAGGCGCCGGTGGTTATGAAACACCTTGAATTGTTGGTGGGAGAAAAGATTTTCCAAAAGGGTATGCAGGCCTACCTCCAAAAATTCAGTTATAAAAATGCCACATGGTCGGATCTGATTGAAATCATGGATAATTTATCGGATGAGAATCTCATTCAATGGAGTAAAGTTTGGGTAGAAGAACCGGATCGCCCCACAATTGATTTTGATTTAAAGATTTCAAAAAATGGTACTATCGAAAAATTGGGATTAAAACAATCGGATCCCAAAAAGAAAAAACGGGTATGGCGGCAGCACTTGAAGGTCCGTTTGGGGTATCCTGATGGGGATAAAGTGATTCCTATTTATCTAACAAATCAATCTGTAAATATGGTTGAGGCAAAGGGACTTCCAAAGCCGGATTATATTCTACCTAATGGTGAGGGCATTGGATATGGTTATTTCCGAATGGATGAGGCAAGCAGGAAATATTTGTTGGCAAAGATTCCAAAGCTGAACGATCCTATGATAAGGGGAATTGCCTGGCTTAACCTTTGGGATGATATGCTTTATGGGCATACAGCGCCAAAAGATATAATTCGCCTTGCTGTAAATGCGCTGGAAACAGAGACGGATATCCTAAACATTCAACGAATTTTGGGAAGAATTCGCAGTGTATATTGGAATTATTTATCAGCACTGGAGAGAATCCAAATGGCGCCATATCTGGAACCAATTGTGAAACAGCATTTGGACCAAGCTGAAACAGTGTCCTTAAAGTCCTCTTTTTTCAAGACACTTCGATCTATCACTCTTTCAGAGGAGGGCTATTCATGGCTGAAAAAGATTTGGTCAAAAACGGATTCTATTCCGGGATTAAAATTTTCAGAAAGGGACTATATAAGTATGGCGACTGAGTTAGCTTTGAGAGAAAAGCTTGATTCGCAGGAAATATTAGTTGCCCAGTTAGACCTAATCAAAAACCCTGATCGAAAAGCTCGCTTTGAGTTTGTTATACCGGCACTATCCAGCGATGAAACCATAAGAGATGCATTTTTTGAAACACTGAAAATAGAAGAAAACAGGGCCCGGGAACCATGGGTCCAGCAAGCCGTAGGTTATCTGAATCATCCGCTCCGAGCGGGGTCATCTGAAAAATACATTCGTCCCGGCCTAGAATTATTAGAAGAAATACAACGGACGGGAGATATCTTTTTCCCAGCACGGTGGGTGAGCGCTATATTGTCGGGCCATCAATCAGATTCAGCGGTTAAAATTGTAACCAAATTTTTAGAAGATTACCCGGATTATTCACCTCGGCTAAAGTTGAAAATTCTTCAAGCTGCTGATCAATTGTTCCGTGCGGCAAAAATTGTAAATTAATAAATTGGGAACGGATTTGACAGTGGATAAGTATAAATTCTCGAAATTCATTAAATAGATATGCGTTACCAATTTCAATCTGAACAGGGCAATCTTTCCTTTAAGCCCCAGTATTTTACTGAAGCGATTAAAATATTAATTGCCATAAATACTGTTGTGTTTTTCCTCCGTTTAGTAACACAAAGCCAGTTTGCATTGGCGCAGATTTTTGGTCTTTCAGCAAGTTCAGTTTGGCCCATGATTTGGCAGCCCGTGACATACATGTTTATCCATGGCGATTTCTTTCACATTTTTATGAATATGTTCGTTCTCTGGATGTTTGGATCAGAACTGGAATCTATTTGGGGTCGCCGGGGATTGTTAAAGTATTATTTTACCACTGGCATTGGCTCTGGACTTGTTTGGCTGCTATTTAATATTGGGAATCCATATACTGTATTGATAGGGGCAAGCGGGGCAATCTACGGGATACTTTTAGCCTATGGCCTCATGTTTCCCAATCGTAAAATTCTGATCTATTTTTTGTTCCCCGTCAAAGTTAAATATTTTGTAATCTTTTTAGGCGCCATGGCTTTTGTGTCATCTATGGGTAGGTCTGGTTCTAATATCAGTCATTTGACCCATTTATCCGGGATGGTGATTGGTTATATTTACCTGAAATCACCTTGGGAATGGCCAAAAATACGCCTGATGATAAATTCAAAATTTGCGGAATTGAGGCATAAAAAGGATGAGCAAAAAGAGATGCGAAAAATGAATATGCAGCAAACTGTTGATCGACTTTTGGATAAGATCAATAAGTTCGGATATGACGGTCTTACCGAAGATGAAAAAGATGAATTATTTATTCACAGCCGTCATTTAGGAAAAGATAGAGAAAAAGATTAGTTCTCTCTCTTTTTCTCTATTACCTTAAAAACTTTTTCACCTTTTTTTGCCATGCGGTATTTTTCCCTGGCTAATTCCTCAATGTATTTATAATCAGTCTGGAGCTTTGTTTTTTCACCCTCTAATGTGATTCTTTCTTCTCTTAGCGCATTAATCTTTTCCTGTGTCTCAGCTCGTTCTTTTTTCAAGTTGTAGAGTTGGTAAAGGCCATGGTCCCCAAAAAAGAAAATGATTAGGAGGGCTACTGCCCCTATAAGAAGAATTGCACGAATCACCCGTTTTTGCACATCAACAGATGACGTCCCTGATGAACGGTTCCTTTTAATTCGATTTGATTTGCTCTTTGGACTCATGAATGACCTAATACCTCCATTCCGGGGAATTTAGCTTTAGATCCAAGTAATTCTTCAATGCGGAGTAATTGATTGTATTTGGCAATTCGGTCTGTTCTAGAGGCGGAACCAGTTTTGATTTGGCCCATACCCATTGCCACTGAAAAATCTGCGATGGTCACATCTTCTGTTTCGCCTGAACGGTGGGAAATGACGGCGCCATAATTTTTTGATTTGGCGAGCTCAATTGCCTGGATAGTTTCGGTCACTGATCCAATCTGATTCAATTTAATTAAAATCGCATTCATGGCATTTTCATCAATGGCCCGCTGGAGGCGTGTAATATTTGTTACCGTCAGGTCATCGCCCACAATTTGCACATTATCTCCAATCTCCTTAGTTAACAATTGCCACCCCTTCCAGTCATTCTCATCTAAGCCATCTTCGATAGAAATAATGGGATATTGATCCGAGAGTAACTTTAAGTAATTCACCATTTCTTCTGAGGAATATTGTTTGTTTTCCGATTCGAGATTATATAATCCATCTCGGTAAATTTCACTGGCAGCCACATCTAATGCCAGAAATATTTCTTTACCTAAAGTATAAGGTGTTTTTTCTATTGCTTCCAGGATAACTTCTACCGCCTCCGCATTGGATCGCAAATTAGGAGCAAAGCCGCCCTCGTCGCCAACAGCAGTGTTTAGCCCTTTTTTCTTAAGTACTGATTTCAAATGATGAAATGTTTCAACGCCCATCTGAAGTGCAGCAGAAAAAGAATCTGCCCCGATAGGGAAAACCATGAATTCCTGGATATCTACATTGTTGTCTGCATGGCTGCCCCCATTTAGAATATTCATCATAGGGATGGGCAGTGTAGTTGCATTGTTTCCCCCGAGCGAAGTATAAAGGGGAACACCTTTGGCTTGCGCCGCTGCTCTGGCCGTTGCCATTGAGACACCTAAAATTGCATTCGCGCCTAAGCGACTTTTATTTGTAGTGCCATCTAAATCAATCATAGCTTGATCGATTTCTGTCTGATTGGTTGCATCCATTCCTACCAGTTTTTCGGCAATCGTTGTATTAACATTATTTACAGCGGTCTGTACGCCCTTGCCCAAAAAACGATTTTGATCGTTATCTCTTAATTCTACTGCTTCGTGTTCGCCCGTTGATGCGCCGGAAGGAACAATAGCTCTTCCCAGAGTACCGTCTTGTAATTGTACGTCTACTTCTACAGTTGGATTTCCCCTTGAATCGAGCACTTCTCGCCCGAAAATATGTGAAATTATTAACCCTGACATGAATTCTCCGAAATTTTATTTAAGATATTAGAGGGGAATCTTACCCACTTTAAAGCGTATTGCCGAGGAGAAAAGGTAAGAAATTTCAATTTATTCAAAAATTGTTGATTATTTCAATTTTGTGGTTAAATTCACTGCGATAAAAATGACTGTGGAACACATAACCACATACTTAAAAACGCGAAAGAATTGAACCAATTGGGGACGGGGGATACCTGTCCCCTTTTTTGTTCAATTAATCCGAACCAAGGAGGAACCTAATGGCTGATTTCACTTCAACCGTACAAGGCATTGCCAATTCCGTAGTTGGCTTAATTAAAGCACTAATCGTGATGTTTGTATTTGTAAACATCATTTACTCGACTGGGTTTGACCCAATCGGCGGAATTGTAGATCTGGTAGAATCATTCCTAGACGGAGGATTTGCCGGACTGCTAGCCTTGTTAATATTTGTTTCTTTCGCAGGTTAATCAGTAGACTATCGGGGTCCTTTTAGGGCTTTGATGTACTATAATAATCTTAGGAGATAACAAATGAATAAGGCCTTTGAATCCGTAACTGCGTTTATCGGTGATATCACCAGTCTTTTAAAAGGCTTGGTGGTTCTCGGCATCGTAGTTGGAATTCTCTTTGACGATTACTTCGGTGTTATTGCAGGTATAGGTAGCTTAATGAGCAAATTCGGCGATGCCGGGTTTGCAGGCCTACTTGCTTTGATGCTCATTGTATTTTGGTACAAAAAGTAAGCGTTAAACAGTAAGTTGAAAAAGCGTCCCAACATTGTTGGGACGCTTTTTTTGTTTTATAGCGCTTTGATGTTTAGAAATAAAATGCATATTCTGCTTTTATTCGCGACAGGCTACCTGCCGGCCGCATTCGAACATACTTTTCTTTCCCCCCTGAATGTAGGACTTGGTTTCAGTTATATCAATTTTTCCAATAATATATTGGGGACGATTATGGATCCAGCATCTTTTGGGCAAGAAGATCGTTTTCAACTTGCGGGACAAACCGGGCGGCGGTTTAACTTAAAACCCCTAACCCATAATAGCTTTGCCGGAAGCATTCCCACTCGTTGGGGACATTTTGGATTAGGAATCCAATCTTTTGGAATGAAGCAATATAGCGAATCCACAATGTCCTTAATATATGGTAAACGTTTGAAAAAACGATTAAAAGCTGGAATCGCGGTTAATGTTTATTCACTTTCTATTCCCGATTATGGTTCTACGAATACCGTAGGTGTTTCACTTGCTTGGCAGGTGCAACTCAATGATCGGGTTCATTGGGGCACAATTTTGCACAACCTGAATAATCCTGTAATTGGAGATGTAAAAGAGCCATTGCCTCAACTAATTATAACTGCGCTTTCTTTTACTGCAACAAAAAAAATATCAGCTCAAATTGAATGGGAACAGGATACTACCTATGAGGGGCAATTAAAAGCAGGTTTTAAATTTCAACCAATAGAATGGTTATTAATCCACACTGGTTTTGTTTCAGGAACCGGTCAAGTTACCGGGGCGATCGGCCTCAATTTTTATCGGATTAAATTAAATTATGCAATGGCAAACCATCCAAACCTGGGGCCGTCTCACTGGATGGGTTTTCATATTCCTTTGGGTAGATAGCCCTTTCATTTCGGCCCAAGAAAATTTAGATATCGCGGGATTGATTTCCCGGGATGAAGAGGATACCATTCACGAGGATGAATTAATTCTTTTGGATGATATTCTTTCAAGGACATCCGGTGTTAACAAAGAGGCTCTTCAGGACATTTTAACACTCACTTTTTTAAATGAAGAAGACTATACCCTTATTAAAGCATCCTTAATCCACACCGATTTCAGGGGATTAATTAAATTAAATGTCATTTCGCCGCTATTGAGATTTATACTTAATACGCTTCAGAAAAATAAAGGAATACCCCACAAAATATTATTGCAACAACATACATCAAGAACAGATGGAAATCGCTATAGGTGGAGAGCTAGAATGAATACACCTACGCAAGAATTGGGAACTTTATCAGTGCGAAAAAAAGGAACAAGAAATATATTAGGTCAGCCCAGTTTCTACATTGTTCGAAAGGGAAAAAATGGGCAATGGATTATTGGGGATCATCAAATGGCCTTTGGGTTTGGTCTTAATGCAGGGAAACCATTCGCTCCGAGAAAAGGTTGGAGTACCGTAAATAAGGGCGCCGCGCTTTATAGTAATGGTTTAAACAGTTATAGATCTTCTACAGGGTTAAATAGAACACGAGGGGTTGCACTTGAGCAAACCACACCAATTGGCGCTTTTTATTTTTCACATGGACAGGGGGGAACAAAAGCTTCTACTAAAAAAGGTCTCTCCCGCGGTGCTTGGCAACTTGAAAAGAATTCCTTTTTAGGAGGTGCTGTAGTTACACAAAAATCCCAATCGATTTTCGCTTCATACGAGTGGGAAAAAATTAATGTTGGGGGAGAAATAGCTATCGGGCGCAGTAATCCATCAATGGTTCTGGGAATGAATTACAGAATTCGACCCTTTAAATATTTACTCCAAATCAGGAATATTTATGCCCATTCTTTAGGCGTCATGGGGAATCCCATGGTAGAGTGGGCAGGGGCTGAAGTATCAGAAAGAGGGTTATTCCAAGGTGCAATATTTCGAGTTGATAAAATAAAAATCATGATTTATTCCGATACATTTTATCACCACACTAGAAAAATTAACGGATATGAGTTTGGACTTCGAAGCGAAACAAAATTGAATCGCAACCGCATTGTTTTTCAATACAAAACGGAAAAAAAGGATTCCCAATATGAAATCGTTTATGCGCCATTAATTTCTTCAACATATTCAGAGAGAACCAGTTTCAAATTGGAGCATCGATTTAGCACAAAATTCTGGCGCACGGATGTAAAATATCAATTTGTAAGCGCCGGAGAAATTGAAACCAACCGAAGCCATGGACTGGACCTTCGTGTTAATTTATTTCGCCAATCCTATAAAGTTGAATTGGACTGGATGGTGGCGAATGTGGGTTCATTTAATTCTAGGCTGTATTTTTGGGACGTAAATCTTCCTGGAGAAATGTTGACACGTTTAATGGCCCGCTCAAGTCATAGTCAAGGAGTGAAAGTTATTTACCCTTTATCAAATGGTTCCAAATTGGGATTCAAAACTAGCATGACTTATGCCAGCCTTTCATTTAATTCATCAGTGGAAATTTCCGGTGGAATATTTATTCAGGTAACACTTTGACCGCTTATTGATTCTGGGCTAAAGCTACGATAATTTCCACCCTATGATTCGCCGCACAATTCACGTTTTTTTCGTATTAACCGCAATCTTATCCATTGGTATGTCTAGTTCAATCCGAGTAGTGAACCGTGTGAATAATACCATGGATGATATTGAAACTCTCGATCGACTCCGGGGAACGTATGTTTCGACCAAAGGCCTTTCCCGTATTTTGGCAAAGCGGGATCCCTTTGTGAATGAGGCTCGGGGTAAAATGGTCCTTTATCTTGGTAACCATCGAATTAAAATTTCCGGTAATAGCAGTTACGTCCTCGTAGATGAACAAGTGTATCAAATGCCTATGCATGCCATCAGGACACAGAATGATATTTTTCTACCGGCCGAAGCATTCTTTGATATTGTAAAACGAACTACCCTCCCGGGTATTAATTATGATCCGCGCAGGATGGTTTTAGATATCGATATGAAGGAATTCACTATTACTGGTGTAAAAATTTCTCAAAAGGCCAATGGTACTATTTTGCGGATTCAAACTCGCAATAAGTTCCCGGAGGGCAATATCAGTTCATTTTTTCACGAAAATGGATGGTTCTATTTAACAATTGTAGGCGGTCTTGCTGATACCACTGAAATCCGCAGAAGTGATACCCGAGGCGTCGTACGCAGTATTGCTGCTGACCAACTTGGGGAAACGGCACAGTTGGCATTTCAGATGCGAGCGAAAGTCCAAAGCCATGAACTGTACCAAAGTAATAATCCGGGGGAAATTGTTATTTCCCTGCGGACACCAATGAATAACAGTGCAGCTCGGATCAAAAGGGTGAAAGACCGCTGGAAATTGGATACAGTTGTTTTAGATGCGGGACATGGGGGAAAGGATCCAGGAACGACGGGAAGAAAGGGAACGAAAGAAAAAGATATTGCGTTGGATATAGTCAAACGTGTAGGCTTACTTTTAGAAAAAAATACGAAATTGAAAGTGATTTATACCCGCGAAGAGGATGTTTTTATTCCACTGTGGAAACGAACCAAAATGGCAAACGAATCCAATGGGAAAGTATTTGTTAGCGTTCATTTGAATGCAAACCCAAATAAAACAGCATATGGTTTTGAAACGTACTTGTTACGCCCCGGAAAAACAGAAGACGCTATTGAGGTGGCGTCTAGAGAGAATGAGGCGATTAAACTGGAGGACCGCTCCAATAGTAAATATAAGGATTTGTCGGGCGAAAGTTTAATTATGGCCACAATGGCCCAAAGTATCTTTATGAAAGAAAGTGAAGAATTGGCAGCCATGATTCAGGAAGAAATGGAAAAAAAAATTAAATCTAAGAACAGAGGTGTGAAGCAGGCAGGCTTTCATGTATTAATTGGCGCCAGCATGCCCAACGTTTTGATTGAAGCAGGGTTTTTAACAAATGCCAATGAAGAAAAAAATCTACGAAATCCCAAATATCGCCAAAAAATTGCCAATTCGATTTATAAGGCAATTGTAAAATTTCGTTACTCTCGCGAACAATATCTCGCAGAAAGCTAAAGCATGTCCCCTGGGCCCATCGCCGTTTTTGATTCTGGTTTAGGTGGTTTGACGGTTGTTAAAGCATTGCAGCAAAAACTTCCAAATGAATCAATTATTTATTTCGGTGATACGGCTCGTGTACCTTACGGGAATAAAAGCCAAACCCTTATTAAGGAATACAGTGAAGAAATAACAAAATTCCTAATTGGGAAAAAGGCTAAAATGGTTATTGTCGCTTGCAATACTGCTTCGGCCTTGGCGCTTTCCCATTTAAAACAAACATTTGATATTCCCATTTTAGGCGTGATTGAACCAGGGGCTGAGGCAGCCCGAGCGGTTACAAAATCTAAAAATATTGGAATTATTGGCACTTTGGCAACTATACGATCTGAAGCTTATGAAAAAGCTATCCAAAAGTTGGATGCATCTATAGGCACTACCGCCAAAGCATGCCCTCTTTTTGTCCCTCTTGTGGAAGAAGGATGGCTGAAAGGAGGTGTGCCGACAAAAATCGCCGAAACTTATTTAGATGAATTGGTGGCTGAAGGTATTGACACATTGATCTTGGGTTGTACCCACTACCCATTGTTAATTCCCGTATTAGAAAAAGTTGTAGGGGATAATATCCAAATTGTGGATTCAGCTGAAACAACGGCAAGATATGCTGTCCAATGGCTTAATGATTTGGGTTTATTAGATAATGATTCGTCAGTAGGATTATTAGAAAATTATGTTACGGATCTCCCGGTTAGGTTTAAGCGTGTTGCCCACCAATTTTTGGGAAGAGAAATAGACCATGTTTCATCCGTACATATTGGCTGAATTTGATTCACTTTTAAATTATTTATATAACCTCCAGCGCCTCGGGATTAAAGTCGGACTGGATCACACATTTGAATTGTTAAAGCGTTGCGGGAATCCCCAAAATGATTTTAAATCTATCCATGTTGCTGGAACGAATGGTAAGGGCTCAACCTGCGCAGTTATTTCATCTATTTTGGAAGCGGCCGGGTTAAAAGTGGGCCTTTATACATCGCCCCACTTAATTCGATTTAATGAACGTATTCGCGTGAATGGCGAACCCATTGATGATACAGAGATAGTTCGCTTTATTGAATCTTACCGAAAAGATATTGATGAAATCGAATCCACATTTTTTGAAACAACCACTGCTATGGCATTTCAGCATTTTGCGAATAAAACGGTGGATGTTGCTGTAATTGAGACTGGTTTAGGCGGCCGCCTCGATTCCACCAATGTTTTACAGCCTAGCATGACGGTGATTACACCAATTTCACTGGATCATCGGGAAATTCTTGGAAATGATATTATATCGATTGCCAAAGAAAAAGGTGGTATTATCAAAAATGATATTCCTTTGATTATGGCGCCCCAGCCAAGGCATGTTAGAGGTGAACTATTAAATATGGCAAGAAAATCCAATAGCCCAGTTATGGAGGTAGGGTTCCCCTCCTACTTTCAACTTTCGGAATGTGAAACAGAATTTGAATACGGAGAGAATCCATACAAAATTCCACTGATTGGCCACCACCAATCACTTAATGCATCAATAGGGATTGAAGCAACTCAAGGATTTATACCAGAAATAGGGAAAGAAATAATTGATACTGGTTTAATGCAAACCAAATGGCCCGGGCGCCTACAACGAATGAGTAAGAATTATCCCATTTATTATGATGTAGCTCATAATGCTCACGGGCTGATCTCCATTTTTGAAACTATTGGGAGTGTATTTACCCAAAAACCCATTGGTTTATTTGTAATGAAAGGGGATAAAGAAATCGATTTGGTCATACCGGCCTTGGCAAATCAATTTGAAAAATTGTTTATAAGCGGCGCACCGGAATTGGGCCTTATGTCCGCACAAAAACTGTCAGAAAAACTATTAAACTATGGGTTAGCTGATTTTGATGTAATTGATTCATTTTGTGATGCTTTGGACAGGATTGTCGAGTTATCCCATAAAACAGGCCGACCAACATTAATTCTTGGTAGCCATTACATTGCGAAAGAAGTATTCAATAAATTTGGGTTTTTATTTTGAAATAGTGTAATATCCCACCAGTTGCTTTGCGCATAGCGCTTTTTTTATAGCCCTTCAAGGCAATTCCCCAAAAGATCTCAATTACAAATTTTTTTAAATAATTTGACTAAGGTTATTTTTATATGAATGTTAATGAATTACAAAAACTAAAAATTAAAGAATTGGCAGATCTCGCCGCGAAACTGAATATTGAAAGTTATTCAGGAATGAACAAGCAGGAGTTGATTGTCAAAATACTTGAAAACCAAAATGGCAAGGAAGGCGGTGTTATTGCCGAAGGTGTCCTTGAAGTTCTTAAAGAAGGGTATGGGTTTTTAAGGAGTCCAGATTTTAATTATCTACCTGGTCCGGATGATATTTATGTGAGTCCATCGCAAATAAAACGTTTTGGCCTGCGAACAGGCCATGAAGTGACGGGGCAGATTCGCCCACCAAAATCAAAAGAACGGTTTTACGCACTTTTAAAAGTGGATAAAGTTAACGGACAGGATCCAAGTGAAATGAAACGGGCGATTCTGTTTGATAACCTCACGCCACTTTACCCGGAAGAAAAGTTTAATTTAGAAGTTAATCCAAAAGATTTATCTACCCGTGTCATGGATTTGATCTCCCCAATTGGTAAAGGGCAGCGCGGTCTTATTGTCGCCCAGCCTAAAACGGGGAAGACTGTTTTGTTACAGAAGATTGCTAACGCCATATCTAAAAATCATCCTGAGGTAAAATTGATTATTTTGCTCATAGATGAACGTCCGGAAGAGGTGACGGATATGAAGCGGAATGTAAATGCGGAAGTAATTAGTTCTACGTTTGATGAACCGCCGGAACGCCATGTTGCTGTTGCCGAGATGGTAATTCATAAAGCACGTCGAATGGTTGAATTCGGTGATGATGTTGTCATTTTATTAGACAGTATCACGCGCTTAGGGCGTGCTCATAATGCGGTAATTCCCCATAGTGGAAAAATTTTGTCTGGAGGTGTTGATGCCAATGCACTCAAAAAACCCAAACAGTTTTTCGGTGCCGCCAGAAATACAGAAGAAAGTGGTAGTTTAACTATTATTGCCACGGCACTGGTGGATACAGGCAGTCGCATGGATGAAGTAATTTTTGAAGAATTTAAAGGAACGGGTAATATGGAATTGGTCTTAGACCGCAGACTTAGTGACCGGCGTATTTATCCCTCCTTTGATTTGGTCCGATCCGGGACTAGAAAAGAGGAACTCCTTCTAGATAAGAAAGTTTTAGCGCGCATGTGGATCCTGAGAAAGCTACTCAATGAAATGAAAATTATGGAAGCTATGGAGTTTATCATGGACAGAATGCGGCGAACTAAGACTAATGAAGAATTTATGGAAACAATGAGTCAATAAGATTAAATTCTCTTGACAAAAATACTCTAGGTGTAGCAACTACGGAGGATATAAATGAGTTCTAAATACCCAGAAGTTAAGACAATCGCTGTCCGTGTTTTCACAGATAAGCCTGTCCGAAAGACGCCTTACCAAGTAAAAGGCGTATTAATGAATCAATTTCCCGAAGAGGAAATTGTAGCTATGCTTGATGGATCCTATCGCGAGAAATTTCTTTACCCGCGCGTGCAGGTTAAGATACTGAATGAACAGATCTACATAATTGGTATCGGTGAAGGAGTAGATCCTATTAAATCTATCGCTAAAAAGATGGATTCCATGGATTTCGGCAACATTACCTTCCAAGTCCTCGACAATGAAATTGAAGAACATAGTGATCGTTTTCAACCAGTCGCAAAACTGATTCGTTACCGATTTGTGACGCCATGGGTGGCACTGAATCAAACAACCGGATATCGTTACCGCTTCTTGAACAATGTTGATCGAGTGAATTTTCTCAACCGTTTACTTGGTCAGAATATTGTATTCATGGCCCGAGAAATGGGGATGGAATTGGAAGAAAATATCTTCACAAAAGTAACTTTATCATCATTATTCCCAAGGCCGGTGGATGAAAATAACTGGGGCGCATTTGATGGCGAGTTTCGCGCCAACTTTGTATTACCAAATTATTTGGGAATAGGAAACGGTATTACCCGTGGTTACGGCACATTATTCGGCTTGTTTAATCCAGAAGTGTTCTCCTTTAATGAAGGCGATCTCAAGGAGTTGGAAGACCAAGCAGTTAAAGATGAGGACGAACCTACAGTAGCTGAATCTGATTTGCAGGAAATTGATGTTGAAAAAGTCCCGAGGCCTAAAAAAGTCCCCGGCCAAAATTCCGCACCTGCTAGAAGAAGCAAAAAAGTTCTTTCAGAAGAGTTTGACATAGAAGAAGATGAAGCTGTTTATGAAACGAATGTAGCTAAATCGAAAGAAAAACCGGCGGTGACTTCTGCACCTAAAAAACGGGGCAGAAAACCAAAAGTTGAAAAGCCTGATTCTTCTGATGTGAATTATAACTCAGAAAAATATCACAAAAAACAACACAGCCTTTAAGTTTAGTATTAACTCATGACTGTTTTTGCTGATCGCGTTCAACGTGTTAAACCATCCTTTACGCTCGAAATGACTTCCCGGGCCGCAGAATTGCGTGCCCAGGGCGTGGATGTGATTAATTTTAGCGCTGGTCAGCCGGACTTTAATACACCGGAAAATATTCGTAATGCCGCCAAGGCGGCTATGGATAAAGGTGATACAAAATATACTGCAGGTTCAGGTACGATTGAATTACGAGAAGCAGTCTGTACTAAGCTAAAGAGGGAAAACCATTTGGTAGTATCCCCAGACCAGGTGTTGGTTTCCAATGGAGAAAAGCAGAGTCTTTACTTGGCTTGTCAAGCCCTGTTTCAAGAGGGAGATGAAGTGCTAATATTTAAACCCTATTGGGTGTCTTTCCCTGAGTTTGTAACTTTGTCCGACGCAACACCGGTATTAGTGAATACAATTTCAAAACAGAATTTCGAGCCTGACCTAGAGGATTTGAAATCCAAAATAAATGATCGGGTGAAAGGCATTATTTTAAATTCACCCTCTAATCCGACCGGAAGTGTCTGGTCGGATGAAGCCATCATCAATATACTTGGTATTGCAAAGGAAAATGGTTGGATCGTTATTTCGGATGAATGTTATGAACGCCTAGTTTTTGAAGGAGAATTTACAAGTTTTCAAAAATTGAGCGACGATCACCACATTGGTGCCAATATTGTAACCTGTATGAGTTTATCGAAAACATATTCCATGACGGGGTGGCGGATTGGTTATTCTTTTGGTGAAAAATCCATCATTCAGGCTATGAGCAAGATTCAAGGACAGGCAACATCATGTGCAAATTCGATTGGCCAAGCTGCTTCGGTAGAAGCACTGACAGGTGACCAATCTGCGGTGGCAATGATGCTGGGAAAATTTAAAGAGCGGCGCGACTTAATGGTGTCGCTTCTCAATGACATTCCCGGTGTAAATTGTGACATTCCAGGTGGCGCATTTTATGCGTTTCCGGATTTTTCCAACTATGTTAGCAAATCATTTCGCGGAAAAGTTATTAAAGATTCATTTGATCTTTGTGAAGTGATCTTAAGTGAAGCCAAAGTTGTAACAGTCCCCGGGGACGGGTTTGGTGCGCCAGGACATATACGTTTTTCTTACCCCGTGGGGGAAGAAATAATTCGCGAGGGAATTAGCCGCGTGCAAAAAGTTTTAGAACAATTAAATTGATTAGAAATAGGGAGTTACCAATGAAAGCAAATACACATCCCGAATATAAAATGGGTAATGTTGTTTGTTCCTGTGGCCATACATTTGAGGTGTATAGTACAATGGGCGATCAGCGGATTGAAATCTGTTCTGAATGTCATCCATTTTATACAGGAAAACAAAAGCTGGTTGATACTGCTGGACGTATTGAAAAGTTCAAAAAGAAATACGGCAAAGCAAACCAGTAACATAAGTAAAAATAGGAATGGCCTCATGGTTGGTACGTCTAACCTGGGGCCTTTTTTTTTATGATTAAAACAATTTTATTATCCATAATGAAACCCACTATTCTGGTGGGTGGGCAAGCCGTTATCGAAGGGGTCATGATGCGCGTCCCAGGAGCCTATGCCACCGCGGTAAGAGACCCTGAGGGAAAAGTCCATGTTGACCGCCATGATTTTAAATCGATTGTGGAACGATCATCTTTTTGGAAGAAACCGATTTTTCGAGGTATGGCAGGATTATTTGAAGCGATGAAAATGGGCATGGCCACTTTGCAATGGTCTGCGGATATTGCCATTCCGGAAGAAGAAGACAAAAAGCCTAGTAAATTGATGGATTTTTTATCCTCCGCTTTTGCGATTCTTTTGGCTGTAACACTTTTCATGATTGCGCCTATGTGGATAACCACAAAGCTGTTGGATGTCGAAAAAGAAGCTGTGGCATTCAATATGGTATCTGGCGGTTTTCGAATTACTTTTTTTGTCGTGTACCTCTTTCTCATTTCACTTATGAAAGATGTGGGTCGTCTATTTCAATACCACGGTGCGGAGCATCGCGTGGTCTATAATTTCGAATCGGGCAAAAATGTGGATATACCCAACGCACAGAGCTTCCCAACACAGCATCCCCGTTGTGGGACAAGTTTTATGTTTATCGTTTTACTATCAGCCATAATCGTTTTTTCCATCATTGATACCATTGTTATGTCTATAACAGGCCATATTAGTTTGCCCATCCGATTGATGGTACACTTGCCCATGATTCCACTGGTGGCAGGTATATCTTATGAAGTCATTAAGATTACGGCTCGTAATGGTGAAAACGTTTTTTTCAAAATGTTAAGAGCGCCGGGTTTGTGGCTGCAAAATATTACCACTCGCAAACCGGAAGATGATATGGTGGAGGTGGCCATCACTGCCCTGAAAGAAGCATTTGGTGATCAATATGAAGAAATGGTTGGTAAGGAATATGTGGCTGAAGCAATTGGATGATTGATAAACTTAAAGATATTATCACCCATTTTGAGTCTCTTGAATCCCAGATGGCAGAACCGGACTTCATGAACGACCAAACGCGCTTTATAGAAGTGGCGAAAGAATACCGACGATTTCGTCCTATTGTAGAAAAATCAAAAGAATATATAGCTATACAAGAACAAATAGATGACGATAATGAAATATTGGCAGGGGACGACCTTGAATTAAAGGATATTGCCCAAGCAGAAATAGAAGAATTAGAAAAAGCTTTATCCGAATTAGAAAAAGAGCTGAAAGTACTTTTGTTGCCCCATGATCCTACCGATGATAAAAATACTATTATAGAAGTTCGGGCCGGAACAGGAGGCGATGAAGCTGCATTGTTTGCAGCAGATATTTACCGTATGTATTCCCGTTTTGCTGAACGCAATGGCTGGAAGTATGAAGTGATGGAGTCAAATTCCATTGGTATTGGCGGTTTTAAAGAAGTCATTTTTTCTGTGTCCGGTGAAGGTGTTTACGGTATGATGAAATTTGAAAGTGGCGTACATCGAGTTCAACGTGTACCCAAGACTGAAACTAGTGGACGAGTGCATACATCGGCAGCAACTGTAGCAGTTTTACCTGAAGCGGAAGAAGCGGACATTGAAGTAGTTGATGCGGACCTTAAAATTGATACTTACCGCGCAAGTGGCGCAGGAGGTCAACATGTGAATAAAACGGAATCGGCCATTCGCATTACCCATCTCCCTACAGGTTTAGTGGTAACCTGTCAGGATGAAACATCCCAGCATAAAAACAAGGCCGCGGCACTAAAAGTTCTTCGTTCAAGATTATTGGCTGAGGAACAGGATAAGCTTGCTCGGGAACGTGCAGCCGTACGGAGAGATATGGTTTCTACCGGGGATCGTTCAGCTAAGATTCGCACCTATAATTTTCCCCAAGGGAGAATCACTGACCATCGCATCAATTTTACCGCTTATAACCTTGAGAGTGTCATGGATGGTGATATTGGTGATATTATCGAAAATTTGAAATTAGCGGATCAACAAGCCCAATTGGCTTCTGTGACAGAATAATATGAGTCACACCGCTGAACGAAAAGATCAAATTTGGCGAGTGATTGATATAATTAAATGGGGCGAGGATTATTTTCAATCCAAAGGATTTGAAAGTCCAAAACGTGAGATTGAATGGCTCCTTTGTGATTTATTAAATTATAAACGAATCGACCTTTATGTCCAATTTGAAGAATCCATCTCACCTATAAAACTGAATCAACTTCGAGGTTGGGTTAAACGTCGCGTGTCCCGAGAACCGCTTCAGTATATTACAGGGCAAACAGAATTTTATGGTCACCCATTTAAAGTAACCACAGATGTACTGATTCCTAGGCCTGAAACTGAACGGTTGGTCGATGTTGCCCTTCATACCATTGGCAACATTACACATCCCAAAGTCTTGGAAGTCGGCGCTGGATCAGGATGTATCGCTGTTTCAATTGGGGCAGAAAAATCTGATGCGGCTATTCTTTCTATTGATGTTTCTAAAGCGGCCATTCAGATGGCACAAAAAAATGCAAAATTGAACAAGATAGAAAATATAGAATTTAGTCATATGGATTTCTTAAATGATTTACCTAAGGGACAATTCGATTTGTTGGTATCCAACCCGCCCTATATCCCTGAAAATGAAGTTAAGGAAACAATGCCGGAAGTTCACCAACATGAACCAGAAATAGCCCTTACAGACCAAAAAGACGGACTCACATTTTATCGTCGCATTGCTGAAGTAATAACAAATTTGGTCAAACCCGGCGGGTGGGCTGTAATGGAAGTTGGGTTGGGAGAACACCCAGAAAAAGCTTTGGGTATATTTAAATCCGCCGGTTTTAATAATTATGAACTTATTCAAGATTTTAACAGTGATGATCGGGTTTTAAAAGTTCAGATTTAATTTTTGTATAGACACAATGCTTTGTGTCTCTAAAGCACACAATGTATTTTTGACTGCTAAAACGGGGTAACCAATTTCAATTTAAATGACTTCAGAATTCGTACACTTACATAATCATTCCGATTACAGCCTTTTGGACGGGGCACAAACTGTTCAAACTTTAGTAAATACTATTGATGATTTGGGTATGGATTCGGTTGCTCTCACAGAACATGGTAATATGTTCAGTGTTATACCTTATTATAAATCTGCAAAAAAAGCCGGCGTTAAACCCATTATTGGTTGTGAAACATACGTGGCCATGGGTAGTCGATTAGATAAAAAACCTCGTGCCGATGGTGGATGGGGAAACAATCATCTTGTATTATTAGCCCAAAACTATGCCGGTTATAAAAACCTGATGAAATTGGTGACTTATGGTTATTTAGATGGATTTTATTATCGTCCTCGTATAGATATCGATTTACTGAAAGAACACAGTGAAGGATTGATTTGCCTCTCCGGGTGTCTAAAAGGTGAGATTACCGAAAAAATGTTGAAGGATGATTGGGACGGCGCCAAAGAGGCCGCCCTGCGTTTTGCGGAGATTTTTGATGGGAATTTTTACTTAGAAGTCCAGAACCATGGCATCCCTGCTGAGATTCAAAATATTCAAAATATGAAAAAGTTGGCTGGTGAATTGAATCTACCATTGGTCTGTACCAATGATGCCCATTATGCCAAGCACGAACACTGGGAAGCCCATGATGTGCATATCTGTTTGGGGACTGGCAAAGAGAGGGATGACCCCAACCGTCTGCGCTACGCCACACCGGAGTTTTATTTTAAAACTCAAGACCAGATGCATGAAATGTTTAAGGATGTGCCCAATGCGATTGAAAATACTAGAAAGATTGCCGATAGTATAGATATTGAACTCCCAATGGGCGATTACCATTTACCGAATTTTCCTTTACCCGAGAATGCGGTTAACGAAACACCCGATACTTATCTCCAAAACTTGTGTGAAATTGGCATCCAGAAACGATATGGTGATATTAATCCTGAATTACAATCCCGGCTTGATCATGAATTAAAAGTAATCCAGAAGATGGGTTTTGCAGGATACTTCCTCATTACGGCAGACTTTGTAAAATATGCCAAAGATAAAGCCATCCCTGTTGGTCCGGGCCGGGGTTCTGCTGCGGGGAGTTTGGTCTCCTATTCCCTAGGGATTACCACTATTGATCCAATGCGTCACAATCTTTTGTTTGAACGGTTTCTAAATCCGGATCGTATCAGCATGCCCGATATAGATATCGATTTTTGCATCGAACGGCGGGGAGAAGTCATTGATTATATTAAAGATCAATATGGTGAAAAGTCCGTCACCCAAATTATTACTTTCGGAAAAATGAAAGCGCGACAGGTTATTCGGGATGTGGGTCGTGTCTTGGGATATCCATTTGGTGAAATTGACCGTTTGGCGAAAATGATTCCCACAACATTGAATATCACATTGGATGAAGCGTTAAAACAAAGCCCCGATTTGCGCGAGGCGGGAGAAGGCCAATATCGGGAAGTGATTGAATATTCAAAAGTGTTGGAAGGTATGAACCGCCATGCTTCCACACACGCAGCCGGTGTGGTAATTGCCCCCGGCGACCTTACAGATTTTGTACCTTTATATCGTTCGCCCCAAGGGGATGTAACATCACAATATGATATGAAGGGGCTGGAGGAATTAGGCCTTCTGAAACTAGACTTTTTGGGCCTCCGTAACTTGACGGTTATTGATAACGCCGTGAAATTATTAAAAGCACGTGGTGAAAAAGTTAATATTGAAAAAATTCCTATGGATGATCCTGAAGTCTATAAGCTGTTTGCTAAAGGATTGACCACGGGCGTATTCCAATTTGAATCTTCTGGCATGCGGGAATTTTTGAAAAAGCTGAAACCTACCGTTATTGAAGATTTGATTGCTATGAATGCCCTTTACCGTCCCGGGCCAATGGAAAACATTGATGATTTTATATCTCGCAAACACGGAAAAAAGAAGATTGAATATGCTCATCCAGTCATGGAGCCCATCCTGGAAGAAACCTACGGCATTATAGTATATCAGGAACAGGTGATGCAGATTGCTCACGAAGTTGCGGGATTCTCGCTGGCCGAAGCGGATATTATGCGCCGTGCCATGGGAAAAAAGATTAAGAAACTCATGGATGAATTGAAGGTTAAGTTTATAGATGGAGCACTTGAAAAACACCAGATCCCCAAAAAGAAGGGTAAAGAAATTTATGAATTGATTGAAAAATTCGCTGAATATGGATTTAACAAAAGTCACTCTACCGCCTATGCTTATGTGGCATATCAAACTGCTTGGCTCAAAACCCATTATCCAGCGGAATTCATGAGTGCCAATCTCACAAGTGAAATGTCCAATATTGACCGCGTGGTGATTCTGATTAACGAATGTCGGAAGCTTAAGATTGAAGTGGATCCACCCGATGTAAATGTTTCTGACATCAACTTTCGTCCCGTGAATAAAAAGACTATTTCATTTGGGCTTAATGCCATTAAAAATGTGGGCACAAAAGCTTTGGAACAGATTATTGAGGCACGGGGCAAACATGGAAAATTTGATTCACTTTTTGATTTTTCTGCCAATGTGCAATTAAAAGCAGTTAACAGAAAAGTGTTAGAAAGCCTCAATATGGCCGGCGCTTTAGATGGACTGGAGGGCAACCGGGCTCAAAAATATGCCGCTATCGATACAGCACTGAAATATGGTCAAAATATCCAAGAGAATAAAGCGAGAAACCAAGTGGACCTATTTGGCGCAGCTAGCGCCAATGGTCAGGATATGTCCATGGTTCCCTCCCTGTCTATAGCAGAAGAATGGTCCGAAAGCCAATTGCTGGAAAATGAAAAAGAAGTTTTGGGTATGTACCTTTCTGGACACCCTTTGCTGAAATATGCAGAAGATTTAGAAGAATTCTCTAATTTTGATTTTACTGAGAAAGTTGAGGGGTACAATGGACAAAAAGTGCGCGTTGGGGGTGCCATCGCAGAAGTAAGAATGCATTTTGATCGGAAGAATAATCAAATGGCATTTTTTAAGTTGGATTGTTTGGGCGGTCAGGCAGAGATATTAGCATTCAGCGATACTTTCGCTAAGTATAAAGAATTGATCAAAAATGATAATGTGGTCTTTATTACGGGTAAGCCAACGGACGAAACAGATTTTTCTGACTTAAAAATGATTGCCGATGAAATTATAACCGTAGACAAAGCGAGGGAGATTTATTCTAAAAATGTAAATATCCGCATTGAGCCGGGAGAAATGTCCCCCGCTGATGTGGATGCGCTTTTGACCATGGCCAAAAATCACAAAGGTGGTTGCGGACTCATGTTCCACATGGCGGCGGAGCGTGGTAAACAAAGACGTATCTATGCTCACAATATTAAGGTGTCAGCTCATTCGTCATTTCTCAAAATATTACGGGATACTTACGGCAAGCAAAATGTCTGGGTGTCTGATTGATCGCTGTGATTCAACGGGCCAAATCCGGCTCTGTTACTGTTGACAAAAAAAAAATCGGAAAAATTGACCATGGCTTTGTGATTCTACTTGGTGTGACCGATACAGATGAAGAATCAGACGCCGATTATTTAACTGATAAAATATCAAACCTCCGCGTATTCAATGATGAGAATGAAAAAATGAACCTATCGATTCAAGATGTAAATGGTTCAGTATTGGTCATCAGCCAGTTTACCCTTTGTGGTGATACACGAAAAGGCCGCCGCCCAAGTTTCATCCACGCCGCACCACCAGAAAAAGGGAATGCCCTTTATGAATATTTTATGGATCAACTAAAGACAAAAGGCGTGCCGGTAGAGTCGGGTGAATTCGGTGCCATGATGGATGTAGCTTTGGTGAATGACGGGCCCGTGACTTTTGTTTTAGATAGTAAATCCTCCTGATTCTCATTCCTCGACACACTCGCCTTTTCATTGTAATTTCCCCTACAAATAATTTGAGATTATGGAACGAAAAATAAGAATACTCATGGCCAAGCCCGGGCTGGACGGTCACGATCGGGGCATTAAAGTTCTCGCCGCCGCCTATCGCGACGCAGGGATGGAAGTCATTTATTTAGGTCTGCGTCAAACGCCGGAAATGATTGTTTCCGCGGCCCTTCAAGAAGATGCGGATGTGATTGCACTCTCTAGCCTGAACAATGCCCACATGACCATTTTCCCCAATGTCTTAAATCTCATGAAGGATAAAGGACTGGATGATGTGCTCCTCGTTGGGGGCGGTATTATTCCAAAAAAAGATGTAACCGAACTGGAAGGATTGGGTATGGGAAAATTATTCGGTCCCGGCACACCTGTTCAAGATACGGTGGACTATATTACCAATTGGGTTTCGGAGAATCGTCGTTAAATGGATTTAAAAAACCTTACGGAGCTTGAGCTTTATTTCGCCAATCATTTTGATACGGTGTTGTTTCCTGTTTTGGCGGAATTTTACCAAACCAAAGGAGACTATGACAGGGCCAAACGCGTTTGTGAAATTGGGTTGGAGCATCATCCCAAATCAATAGATGGTCAATTCATCTTATCCCAGGCTGAACTTGGATTAGGGAATTTAACCGGCGCGGAAAAATGGATGAAAAAAGTCCTTATCCAAGTGCCTGATCATACATCTGCCGCCATATCATTGCCCATGGTTCAAGAACAATTGGATCGATCTCCGGCAACATTAAAGACCAGTTTCAAGCGGGCCCAAAGTGTGGACCCTAAAAACCAGTTTGCTAAGGATTACCTAACAGCAAAGCCGGCAAAAAAAGCTAAGAAAAAATCAGATATTCCTGGGACAACTGATGCCCCTAAAAAGGATAAATCTAAAAAACCTTTGCCCACGGATATTAGTTTAGAAGGTGTGGCTATCAGTCCTCGATTGGCTACATTTACTTTGGTGAATGTGTTGAAAGGACAGGGGCTATACCACCAAGCATTGGATGTATTGAATATTTTGGCGAAAAAAGGCGGCGACAAAAAACGAATTGCCAACGAGCGAAAGGTCATCAAGGCTGGGTTGTAGTTTTTGTTTGGACCCCTCTTTTAATTCTCCCCTATGACAGGGGAGGTGACCACTCTACAATAGTTAGTCGATCCTCCCCAAATGGGGAGGAATTAAAGGTGGGGTATAATTGATTTGAGAATTTTATGAAAATCCAAATGTATAACAATCCCGCTCTTTATAATGCCTGCACGAATCACAAAATAGATGATATTCCTTTTTATCAATATTGGGCAAAAGAGGCGAATGGTTCAATTCTGGAATTGGCTTGCGGAACCGGCCGAGTGGCGAAACCCCTATTAGATAAGGGGTACAATTATACTGGCTTGGACTTAAGTCCTGTTTTTATTGACCACTGCAAATCGAAATATCCTAATGGCCAATTCATCACCAGCGATATGCGGGACTTTAATCTTGGCCAAAAATTTGATTTAATCTCTATTCCTTTTAATTCGTTTCTCCATCTATATACTGAAGATGAAATGAACCGATGTTTGAAATCGGCCCAGAACCACTTAGCCAAAAATGGCCAATTTCTCTTGGATATATTTGTCCCGGACCCGGAATTTCTTTACCGTGATCCAAACAAGAGATATGAAGAAATGACTATCACCCATCCACAAGGTGGCGAATGTATCATTTGGCAAAAAAACCAATATGACGAAGATACAGAGATTAACCACATTCACTGGTTTTTTGATCGAGGTAATGGCGGGCCACAAGATGAAGATGAATTTGATATGCGTATGATCTATCCCGACACGATGGACAGATTACTTACGGATTCGGGATTCACCATAGAAGAAAAATGGGGCGACTATGATGGGGAGGCATTTGATGAAACTAGCCTCCTACAACTCTATATTTGCTCAAGGAGATTGTAATGAATATTCAAAAAGCTTTAACGGACTTAAGAAAATCGGATCCAAGAATGGGAATCCTAATTGATGAATTTGGTTCGCCTGAATTCAACCCCATTGATAATTATTACGAATCTTTGGTGCGCTCCATTGTATATCAGCAACTTAGCGGGAAGGCCGCCGCCACCATTTATGGCCGGTTTAAAGCATTGTTTAATTCTAAGTCATTTCCCAATCCAAATGAAGTCATGGCCATTCCCCACGAAACTTTGCGATCGGTAGGACTCTCCAACCAGAAAGCTACTTATATCCTGGATCTTTCAGACAAATGGGAAAAAGAGGAAATAGATTTATCGAATGTAGATGAAATTTCTGATGAAGAAATCAGTGTTGAACTAATCAAAGTAAAAGGTATCGGTCAATGGACCGCCGATATGTTTCTCATGTTTACTTTAGTCCGCCCTGATGTATTCCCCTTAGGAGATTTGGGCATTCAAAAAGGATTTATGGGACTCAATAAAATGGATCGCCTGCCCAACCCCAAAGAAATGGAAACAGAAGCAGAACAGTGGCGCCCATACCGCACCGTGGCCGCTTGGTATTTATGGAAAATCGTGGATGGTCCTTTTGAGTGGTGAGGGAAAAAATTTCTTAGGAACACTTAATAAATAAAAAAACTTGATATCATGAAGTATCGCTTTGTAACTTAATATATGTTGTAAAAATATTCGTTTCGTACATAAAAAGTTATGATAAGTTTTAAAGCAAAAGTTAAAAAAGTGGGTTTATGGTCCACTCGTTTGTGGACTATTCAACGCAAAGGGAATCTTGGGGTTTTCTAGGCTCCCCTCGAATTACCTAACGGTTTAATTTATTAATATGGTTCGTTTTAAACTATTTACCATCGCTATCATTATTTTTTTATTTTATTCCTGCAGCTTATTTGAAGAAGATGAACCTGAGGCGAAAGTCGTTTACGTGAGTAAATCGGAAGATGTTCTCTACACACAGAATTTAGATGGTACAGATAATAGACGGCTTTATATTAAGGGAATTCAAGACGACATAAATAGCCATCCTCACATAGTGGCAGATTCCACTATCATGAATTATGGACCTCTTCGTTGGAGCCCAGACGGAACAAAAATAGCCGTAGTCGTTAACGTAGCGTACGATGCATCAGAACTTATCATATTAACTGCTGACGGCCGTAAAGCTTGGTCGGCAAGCCTTAATTCGCAAATGGTGTCCGGATCTGATTGGTCCCCGGATGGTACAAAAATAGCCTATACGATGTCCACAACTTACTATGGCGGTGCACCTGAATTGTTCATAACTGATTTGGAAACGAACACTTGGAAGAAAATTACTGACTTAAGTACTCAAAAGACACGAGCAAGTGTGCCTCGCTGGAATTCAGATGGGACTAAAATATATTTTTCAATTGTACCATTTCCAACAGAAGACACAACTAACATTGGTGTCTATGATATAGCAACAGACCGTGTGGAGTTATATACTACAATTCCTTGGGCATGGGTAGGGTCTATTTCAGGTGATGGGACCACATTTTACCGTACCGGCCTGAGCAAAGGTAGTAATAAGGGGAAAATATATAGCTATAATATTACAAAGGGTATTGCGAAAGCGCTTAGTCCGGGCCCTAACGATGAATCACCTAGATTGGTCGACAATGATCAGCGCATTCTTTACACCCAAAACAACAGTGTATACCATCCACCGAGTGAGGGTGGATATTGGACTTTTGATTTCAGTGTTTGGTTAATGGATATAAACGGTAATAATCCTCACAGACTGCCCCATTCAGAAGATATTGGGTCACAAAATTATGTTGATGTGTATTGGAGATGAGCAAAATGACTCGGTAGTCCACAGAGCAAAAGAAATGGAATCAGCCGCCGAAATTTGGTGCCCCTACCGCACCGTGGCCGCTTGGTATTTATGGAAAATTGTGGATGGACCCTTTGAGTGGTGAGGGCTAGTGTTTCTTATCCCCCTTTTTTTCAGCCTGAATTGATGGGTCAGTTTGATGTATTACACCTCTTGGGTTCAATCTCTCTTCCGAATTGATTATTTCCAAGTTTGTGATTGGCGTACCATTATTAAATTTTACTAGTTCACTTTGATTATTAGGTGCATTAATTACGAATATAAGCACTGGGGATATATTTACAATTTCCACTTTATTATGACTATTGCAATGTCCCATAAAAGCATTTTCTAACTGGGCACCAAATTGTTTAGTCAATTGGAAATACTGGGTAGAATCACCGACTGTAAAGTGATGATAGTTCCCATTCCAGTCATGAGCCCAAATATCCATTTTCTGATCGCGGTATATCATTTGGTTTTTCTGAATATTTATATCTAGGGGAATAAACGACTTTTGCAATATGCACCCGGTAGTCCACATGGTAAAGGAAATGCAGAAAATTATTTTAGGGATGTCCATGGATTTTTGAGTCATCTTGATAAATTTACAAACCATTTACCACTTTACCAAATCTCTCAGAGAATTCAGACCCATTTCTTAATTTCCCGCCCTCTCTTAAAACAATAATACCACTTTAATGATTAAAAATATTTTCTTCGATATTGGCAATGTACTCATTCTCATTCACCCGGACCGATGTATCCAATACTGGGCCGACAGTACCGATTTACCATTAGACATTATCAAAAACGCATTTCCTCTTGAGGCACATTATACTTATGAAAAAGGCGAATTGACTGAACATGAATTCTTTCTGGTTTTTCGGGATGCGCTCCCCCAGCCCTGCTGTCTCAAAGAATCCGATTTTTGGCGGGGGTGGCAAAAACTTTTAGGTGACGAAACCGCCGTTTCAGGGCTAATGAAATCATTATCACCTCAATACAATATTTGGCTTTTGTCCAATACCAATCCCCAGCATATTAAAGATGAAATTGATTTACGGTACAACTTTCCGGAACATATCGATGGTGCAATTTATTCATTTGAGGCAGCTTCACGAAAACCGGATACTGCCATTTATGATTATGCCTTGAAAGAATCCGGTGCGGTGGCTTCTGAATCAGTATTTATTGATGATCTTCTCCCAAATATAAAAGTGGCCAACAGTTTAGGATGGAAAGGGATTCATTATCAAAATATAAACCAATTAATAACCGATCTACTTGCATTGGGGATTACTGTGAAAGATATGGAAGCGCTAGCATGAAAAAAAATATTTGGTTTGGCAGCATCCTGATTCTTGCCATTGTTATTGGCTGGAATATTTATACGCCCAAATTCAATAGGGCCATTAATGCAGCATCATTCTCAAATTATGATGTAACTGTTTATCGTGATACTTGGGGTGTTCCTCACATTTTTGGTGAAAAGGACAAAGATACGGCTTACGGTTTGGGTTATGCCCATTCGGAGGATGATTTTAAAACCATTCAGGATATTCTTCTGGCCCTCCGGGGAAAGCTCGCCACCGTTCATGGCAAAGATGCCGCCGCTAATGATTATATGGTGCATTTGCTGCGAATTTGGGATGTTGTTAATTCCAATTATGATCAACATTTATCCAATGATGTAAAGGCCATTTGTGAAGGTTATGCCGATGGTGTGAATCACTATGCTACCCTTCATCCCGATGAAGTTGCCCGTGGATTATTCCCTGTTTCCGGCAAGGATATTGTGGCGGGATTTGTTCATCGTACGCCTCTCATGTTTGGTTTAGATCGTGTATTAGGAAAACTGGCATCCGAAGAAAAACCGGATTTTGCTTTTAATCCAGAAACACATGAAGGGGGTCCTTTCGATCAAACGCTGTTGGGCTCAAATGTGGTAGCAGTGGCACCCAGCCGATCCGCCGATAAACATACACGGATCGCCATCAATTCTCACCAACCCTGGACGGGTCCCGTAGCGTGGTACGAAGCACACCTCCACAGTGAAGAAGGATGGAATATTAACGGGGGCCTTTTTCCCGGTTCGCCGGTAATCTTTTTGGGACATAACGAAAATTTAGGTTGGAGTCATACGGTGAATGCACCAGACTTGATTGATGTATATGAATTGGAAATTCATCCTGAAAATGAGAATCAGTATTTTATTAACGGCAAATGGGAAGAACTGGAAATCCGTGAGGCACCCATCACGGTGAAATTGTGGGGGCCCTTTAAATGGACATTTAAACGCGAAACACTTTGGTCTATCCATGGTCCCGTCATTCGGAACCCCCATGGCGCCTATGCCATCCGATTTGTGGGTTTCGGCGAAGTTCGCCACGTGGAACAATGGTTCCGCATGAACAAATCGCGCAACTTAGAGGAATTCGGGAAAGCCATGAGTATGCAGGCACTGCCCATGTTCAACACAGGTTATGCTGATAAAAACGGCAACTTATATTATGTCTATAATGCATTAATGCCCATTCGTGGCAGCGATAATTATGACTGGAAAGGGATTGTTCCCGGGAACACGGCATATTCTTTGTGGCGGGGATATTTTGGATTTGATGACTTGCCTCAGGTGGTAAATCCACAATCGGGTTTTATCCAGAATTGCAACAGCACCCCCTTCTTAGCTTCCATCGGAGCGGATAATCCAGACGGTTCTTATTACCCCCAAAATTTGGGGATTGAATTGTTCCAAACCAACCGAGCATTGAGAGCACATGAAACTTTTGGCGCAGATGAATCCATCACTCGGGAAGAGTTCTACAAATACAAATTTGATACTAAATATTCTGAAAAATCCGTAATGGGTATAAATTTAAAAAGATTTCTGGATGAAGCGTCCAACGAAGATCCTGATGTAGTAACTGCGCTGGAACTATTGCAAAATTGGGATTTGGATACTGACAGTACTAGCACTGCTACCCATTTGGCTATCAGCGCCATTCGCCCCCATTTTAATCCAAATAACTATACTTACGATTATGCAAAAATTATGGGTCGGTTAGAAAAAATTGTAAAAGAAACCATAGAGAATTTTGGGAAACTGGATGTGAAATGGGGCGATATTCTACGCCTCCGCCGAGGGGATACGGATTTAGCATTGAGCGGTGGACCGGATATATTGCGAGCAATATATTCAAAAGAAAAAGATGGCATTCGTGTTGGAAGGGCCGGGGATTGTTTTTTCGAAATAGTGGAATGGGATCCCGATGGTAATGTATCCGCACAGAGCATTCATCAATTTGGTTCAGCCACACAGGATTCCAATTCTATTCATTATGATGACCAGGTTAAGCTCTTTGCAACCCACAAAATGAAACCCGTATGGATGAACCTAGAAGATATTAAATTAAACCTCGAAAAGTCCTACCGTCCCGGTAAAGAATAACCCAATTTAGGATCTCTCCATGAAAAAAATATTATTTCCCGTAATCAGTTTAATTCAACTTCTTTTTGCAGGGGAAGTGCTGCCGATTGAAATTCCATTAAATGGAGAAGCAGCAGTACGAGAACTAGAAATGTCAGGGTTGGCATGGTATGGGGATCATCTTATTCTTATGCCTCAATACGTTAATAAAGAAGCACCCG